>Ga0302321_100000207_pt1 | contig 52505 bp, 37 predicted proteins | sample Fen_T0_1_FD_202505 | JGI IMG/M metagenome (GOLD analysis project Ga0302321, IMG submission 202505) | Peat permafrost microbial communities from Stordalen Mire near Abisko, Sweden - Fen_T0_1 | ecosystem: Environmental > Terrestrial > Soil > Wetlands > Permafrost | place: Sweden: Abisko... | reverse complement strand
AGCAGCTTCTTATAGGCTTCAAGCAGAATCGACGCTGGCATTCGGGTTCTGAAGTTTGCCATCCCGAAGTTCTCGCCCGACCAGTCCTCGATAAGGCGCCCCTCTCGTTCGAGGCGCCGCCAAAGCTGGGTGCTGGGCAAGGCGGACAAAATTCCCGTCATGGCGAGCGGTATGGGGGCATTTTGAATGAACGCTCGTTGGCGCTCGAAGATCCCTTCGTCATCCGAATCGAATCCCACGATGAACCCCGCCATGACTTCGAGGCCTGCCCGAGTGAGCTTCTCCACGGCATGGTTGAGGTCCAACCGCAGATTCTGTGTCTTGTGTGTTTCGGCGAGCGCGTCTTGCGATGGCGTCTCAATGCCGAGAAATACCGAAGTGAAGCCGGCATTAACCATCAGCTCCACCAGTCGATCGTCTGCGGCGAGGTTGACTGAGGCTTCCGTATAGATATCGAATGGAAAGTCATGCTTATCCATCCAGTCAGCCAGCTGCGGCAGCATCGTCTTGGCGGCCTTCTTGTTTCCGATGAAGTTATCATCAACCAGAAACAGCATGCCGCGAAATCCAGTCGCACTGACGGCATCCAGTTCCCGCAGGAGCTGCTCGGGCGACTTCGTACGTGGAACTCGCCCAAATATCTCGATGATATCGCAGAATTCACAGTTGAATGGACAGCCGCGACTGAACTGCACACCGATCGATTGATAGGTATTGGTGCGCAATAGGTCGAAGCGTGGAACGGGACTTTTCGAGACATCGGGGCGATCTTGCGCTTGGTAGCGCCGCGCCAGTTGCCCACCCTCGAAGTCGTGACAAATCTGGAGCATCAGCTCCTCGCTCTCGCCAATCACCACGCAATCAGCATCCGAGCTGGCATCGGGATCGGTCGAGGGATAGGCGCCACCCACAATCACGGTTTTTTTGACGGCGTGCGCGCGCCGGATGACTTCATGATACGATTCTTGCTGGATCTGCATGGCTCCCATGAGCACGATGTCCGCCCACGCTAGGTCTATGTCCCGCAGTGGCTCGATGCTCAAATCCACCAGCCGCACTTCCCAATCGTCGGGCAACAATGCGGCCACGGTCAGCAGCCCGAGCGGTGGCAAGAGCGCCGCGCGCCGCGACAGTAAACGTGCGTATTCCATGCCCCAGTAAGTTTTCGGAAAGGCGGGGTGGACGAGCAACGTCTTCATGAGCCATAACGTACCGAACCAATGTCACCGTCTCGTCACGGCCGCACAACAGTTGTGCCCGATCGTGTCGCAGCGTCGGCGTATGCGGCCGGGGAACTCGAGAGGGGCTCACGATTCCGCTGGCGTCCACCATTTTTGCAAACGGACGTGCTACTGATCCCTACCTACGCGAAAGCCTGAGAGAAGTTGACGCTCATGGTCAAGACCAAAGCGACAAGGCTGCCTTCACCGCTCAATGACATCCCGGATCCGCGCCTAGTAGAGATCCGCCGACTCGTCATATTGGTCAGCGTATTCGTCATCACGCCCACGCTGATGCTGTTACTGGTGGGGGTCTTGACCCTCGCTCTTGCGAACGCAACGCAGGACTACGTGTTCGGCGCAATGATTCTAGGTCCGGTCTTCACGATCATTGCTGGGATTGTCGCGACGGGGTTCTACTTCAGGCGAGAGGCAAGCCTAGCGCGACTGCAAACGGATTTCGTCTCGAAGGTCAGCCACGATCTTCGTACACCGCTCACCAGTATCCGAATGTTCGTCGAGACCATGCAACTCGGTCGAGCCGTCGACCCCGAGCTCCGTCAGCAGTGTTTGGATGTGCTGTCGATCGAAACTGCCCGCCTGTCGATGATGATCGATCAACTGCTCGGTTGGGCACGGATGGAGGCCGGAAAACGCCTCTACCTCCCTGAGTCGTGTGAAATCGCGGAAATTATCGATGCTGCAATGTCCGCCTTCGAACCGCAATGCATGACGCACCCGGTACGGCTGTTGCGCGAAGTTCCAGAACGGCTACCGCGCGTGTTCGTCGATCGCGGAGCGATGGTCGAGGTGTTGCTCCATTTGCTGCACAACGCTCACCGCTACACTGGCGAAGAGAAGTGCATTCGCGTGGGCTGCGTGGTCGGCTCACGCTCGAGTAACGTGATCCTGTTCGTCGACGACAACGGACCCGGCATTGCCAAGCGCGAGCAGCATCGGATCTTCGAGAAGTTCTACCGCGCAGAAGATCCGCTCAATCGTGGCATTTCTGGCACTGGGTTGGGCCTTGCCATCGTCAAGCATATCGTGCGCGGCAATGGTGGCACTGTGTCCGTCGAAAGCGAGATTGGCCACGGTTCGTCGTTCCGCGTTTTACTTCCCGTCGGACACTAAGGTGGCCATGACCGAAAAGATCCTAATTATCGAAGATGATCCGTCGATCCTGCGCGGATTGGAGATGAATCTGAGCCTGGAAGGCTATTGCCTGCTGACGGCCCGGGACGGCAGCGAAGGACTGCGCCTGGCTCGCGAGGGCCATCCAGACTTGATTCTCCTCGATATCATGTTGCCGAAACGCGATGGGTTCGAAGTGATCCGGGAAATTCGAGAAGACAACGAAGAAGTTCCGATCCTCGTCCTTTCAGCACGCAGTGAGGAGGCAGACAAACTCCTCGGCTTGTCCCTCGGTGCCGATGATTACGTGACCAAGCCCTTCAGTTTGCCTGAATTGCTGGCGCGAATTCGCACGGCATTGCGCCGGCAACGCCGCTCGGCAGTCATCCCCGACGTATCCCGGTTCGGCGCTGTAAACGTCGATTTCTCGGCGCATCGACTCACCGTCAACGAGCAACCCGTCGAGACAACGGCCCGCGAATTCGAGTTACTACGCTTTTTTGTTACACACGACGACGTCGTCGTGACGCGAAGTCAGATCCTACATGGGGTTTGGGGGCTCGATCAGACTGTGACCGAACGCACGGTTGATAACTTTGTCGCACGCTTGCGCCAGAAACTCGAGCCGAACCCAACCACGCCACATCACTTCGAGACCCTGCGCGGCGTCGGCTATCGTTTCAGTTCGCGCGGGAAGCACTGAGAGCTAGAGTTGGGAGCGCGCACATGCCAAAGCCCACCACTTCGGTCGATAGTACCAGCCTCGCATTCGTTGAGCGTCTCTACTTGGACTACCTTGAGCGTCCCGATTCCGTCTCCAGCGATTGGCAGGAGTTGTTTGCATCGCAGCCGACGGGGGCGCGACCTCAGTTGGGCCCCAAGTTCGTGCCCCCGCGGTTGAGCTCCGGACCGGGACATACCGCTGCCGCCGTCAAACACGGGGGCAATTCGGATGTGTTGGAAGCCGAAATCCGGCAAGAACGCGTCGCTCAATTGGTTCGCTGCTATCGCGAGCGCGGACACCTCGTGGCCAGTATCGATCCGCTCAGTCCGAAAAAGGCCTTGCTGCCTGAGCTCTTGCCCGAATATCACGGCTTGTCCGCGACAGACATGGATCGACGATTCTCCGCGCGAACCGTGGGTGGGCCCGACGTCTTGACACTCCGTCAGATCCTCGAACGATTGCGCAACACCTACTGTCGTTCAATCGGCGTTCAGTTCATGCATATTGCCGATCTGCCGATGCGCGATTGGCTGCGCGAACGCATGGAGGTCACCGAAAACAGGCTCCGCTTGAGTCGGGCAGGCCAGTTGCGCATCCTGACCAAACTGACGGATGCGGTGATGTTCGAGGAGTTTCTGCAGACCAAATACTTGGGCGCCAAGAGCTTCTCGCTCGAGGGCTCGGAGAGCCTGATCCCGCTATTGGCTGTCGCCATCGACCACGCCGGGGAAAGCGGAATCAACGAGGTCGTCCTTGCCATGGCGCACCGCGGTCGCCTCAATGTGCTTGCCAACATCATGGGCAAGCGGCCGCGCAACATCTTTCGCGAATTCGAGGACCGTGATCCCGAGCTTGACCTTGGCAGCGGGGACGTCAAATACCACCTGGGGCACGCGACCGAGCATGTGACTCCGGGTGGACGGCGCGTTGCGCTGTCTCTGTGTTTCAACCCGAGCCACCTCGAGTTCGTCAACCCAGTCGCACTCGGGCGCACGCGTGCACGCCAGGACATTGACCAGCGCTCAGAGCGGCGACAGAAACTAACCTTGCTCATCCATGGCGACGCCGCGCTGGCGGGCGAAGGCATCACGCAAGAGACACTGAATCTCAGCGAGCTTACTGCCTACACCACAGGCGGAACGCTGCATGTGGTGGTGAACAATCAAATCGGGTTTACGACACCGCCCAACCAGGGTCGCTCGACTGAGTACGCGACGGACGTGGCCAAGATGCTGGCGGCGCCGATCTTTCACGTCAATGGCGAGGATCCCGAAGCCGTTGCCCAGGTCGTCCAGCTGGCACTAGATTTTCGCGAAGCGTTCGGGCGCGATGTCTTCATCGACATGTACGGGTATCGGCGTCGAGGTCACAACGAAGGGGATGAGCCTACGTATACCCAGCCGCTGCTCTACGCCGCGATCGCCAACAGAAAGAGCGTGCGCGATGGTTACCTCGAGCACCTACTCAGCCTCGGCGAGATTTCCCGCGACGAAGCGGAGCGAATTGCGAGCAAACGCCGAGCTGTCTTGGATCGCGAGTTGGCGGAGGCGCGCAGTGACTACGCGCGCGAACCCGTGGCTGCGAACAAATACGCGGATTTCAGTGGTCCTGAGGCGAGCATCGCGGATGCGGACACCACGGTAAGACTGACAGTCCTCAGTCAACTGCTGCAGGACCTCACACGGCTGCCCGAGAGTTTTCGTCCCCACAGAAAGATTGCGCACTGGCTCGAACAGCGACGCGAAATGGCGCGCTCCGAGCGCCGGCTCGATTGGGGAGCTGCTGAGGCTCTTGCGTTTGCCTCGCTCGCGACTAGTGGCTACCCGATTCGATTCACCGGTCAGGACTGCGAGCGCGGCACCTTCTCCCATCGCCACGCCGTCCTGCACGACGTCGAAAACGGTGAATGTTACGTACCGCTTTGCCATCTCGCGGTTGACCAGGCAACGATTGAGCTCTGCAACAGCCCGTTGTCCGAAGCGGGCGTGCTCGGGTTCGAGTACGGATACAGTCTCGAGCGTCCGCATGCACTTACCTTGTGGGAGGCGCAGTTCGGAGATTTCTTCAACGCGGCGCAAGTAACCATCGATCAGTTTATCGTCAGTGGAGAAGATAAGTGGAAACACGCAAGCGGTCTCGTTCTACTCTTGCCCCACGGTTACGAAGGCATGGGCCCCGAGCATTCGAGTGCTCGAATTGAGCGCTGGCTGGCGTTGGCTGCCGAGGAGAACATCCAGCTCTGCCAACCGACTACACCCGCTCAAATGTTTCACCTGCTGAGGCGCCAAGTTCTGCGGCCGTGGCGCAAGCCACTCGTCATCTTCACACCGAAGAGCCTCCTGCGTCACCCAGTTGCGACCAGTGAATTGTCGGAGCTATCGACTGGGTGTTTTCAGCGTGTATTGAGCGACAACGAACCTTCGCTAGTCGAGCCGGCAAAGGTTCGTCGCATCCTCTTGTGCAGTGGCAAATTGTTCTACGTGCTGGCTCAGGCGCGACGCGAAGCGGGCATCAAAGACATTGCGCTCATCAGAATCGAGCAGTTCTACCCGCTTCCGGACGCTTACCTGGAGGCTGCCCTCAAGCGCTACCTGCCGGGCACTGAAGTCTTCTGGACGCAGGAGGAACCAGACAACATGGGGGCGTGCCGCCACCTACGGGCGCGTTTCGGCAGTCAGCTATTCTCACGCCACCCCTTCGCCTGTATTTCTCGCGCCGAGTCAGCCAGTCCCGCGACGGGCTCTGCTCGCGGCCATCGGTTGGAACAAGAAGAGCTATTGAAGCAAGCCTTGGACATCACGGAGATCCCTAACCATGTCGATTGAACTCAAGGTGCCTGCAATTGGGGAGTCGATTACCGAAGTCCTGATCGGAGATTGGCTGCATCAGCCAGGAGATTGGGTCGATCGCGATCAGCCGCTCGTGGCAATCGATACCGACAAAGTGACTGTCGAAATTCTGGCACCCGAACCAGGGCGAATCGCCAGTATCACGTTGCCAAAGGGAGCAACCGCACGCATCGGTGACCGCGTCGGGCTGTTCGAACCTTGCGAAAAGCCGAACCAGCAAGGCGGCGTGGCTGAGCCTGCGCCTGCCGCTGCGCCACCGGCAGGCGCATCACCTGCCAGTCAGTCACCCGACGTAAGCCCGCTCGCCTCAGCTTCGTCGCCTGCCGGCACGCCCGCAGTATTGTCGTCGCCTGCCGGCTCAGGCGACGCGAATTGGCTGAGTCCAGCTGCGCGTCGCGCGTTGGCCGAACGAGCCCAGCAGCGGGAGTCCGAGAACGCGACATCAACGATCGGGCGTGCCCCTGAAGCGACGGATCTGGAAGAAATCGTGGCAATGACGCCGTTCAGACAGCGCGTCGCCGAGCGGCTGGTCGAGTCACAACAATCAGCGGCGTTGCTGACGACCTTCAATGAAGTCGACATGAGCTCGGTCCAACGCATCCGTGGCGAAATGAAGGACGAATTTCAGAAGAAGTACGGAGTAAAACTCGGGCTCATGTCATTTTTCGTTCGCGCCACGGTCGAGGCTTTGAAAGCAGTACCAATCGTAAACGCAGAGGTACGCGGCACGAACATCGTGTACAAGAATCACTACGACATCGGGGTTGCCGTTGGCGGGGAGCGGGGCCTCGTCGTGCCAATCTTGCGCGGGGCTGAGCGCTTGGGGTTCTCCGAGATAGAAAAAGGGATCTCAGATTTCGCTGAGCGCGCCAAACATAATAAGCTGCTGTTGGCAGACCTTCAGGGCGGCACATTCACTATCAGTAACGGGGGTGTGTACGGTTCGATGTTATCGACCCCGATCGTGAACCCACCCCAAAGTGGGATCCTTGGTCTGCACGCGATCACCGAGCGCCCGATGGCGCGCGCTGGCCAGGTGGTGATTCTGCCGATGATGTACGTAGCACTGACGTACGATCACCGAATCGTCGACGGCAAAGAAGCAGTCACGTTTCTGCGCCTGGTCAAACAATTCGTCGAGGATCCAATCCGCGTCCTGCTCGAGCTTTGACGGCGGGCCCCGAGCCTACGCCCCAATCCGGTAGAACGTCGCAGACAAAACCGGCAGTGCAGTCGGGGTGTTGCGCAGGTTTTTGCCGAGCTGTTCGATCGCTTCCTTCTCGATGTACAGACCCGGTCCGAAGCCCGAGTTCTGTCCGTCACTCGTCGTGGGTTGGGCAAAGGCTTCGGCCGCAAGCGCCTTGCGCAGTGGCTCGCTCGGACCATACGTCGAAGCACTTACGTATTCGGCGCCGGGCTCGCGAAGTGGCGACGGGGACGCTTGCGCACTGCTGTCACTCGCGCTGGGTGCGGTGCTCACGCGCCAAGCGCCGCTCTCGCGAGCGCTAGGCAGTTCGTCGCTCTCGGATGAGTCGGGTTCGCTCGCCACCTCCTCCGGCAGCGCCGGCACCCAACGACCACCAGCGGTCAGTACGCACACGTTGGGCAGATCGGCCGCCACGAGCGCTTGACGCAGATGGCGAAGCCAAGTCATCGGATCGGTTTGCTGCTCGCCATCGGCTAGCTCAAGGTAGAGCGCGTGCCCCAACTCGATGCGACGTACTTCGTCCGCGAGCGGGTGCTCGACAAGGTAGCGGTTCACGGTGTCGTCGAACCGAGCCAGGTAGTCGAGGTACGCCGATTCGCCCAGCGAATATTCGGCGCTTTCTAGGTCGTAGTGGGCTACCAAAACGCCAATGGCATTCTCGTCGATCACTCTTTTGTCCTTGGCTTAGCGACTCGTGCGCTGTCGGGCTGCGTGGATGCTCGCCAAGGCGGCGCGCGCCTTGTTTCGCGTTTCTTTGACCTCGAGCGCCGGATCGCTGTCTGCCACGATCCCAGCACCAGCCGTCACCTCGAAACGCCCATTTTGCATCACGACCGTTCGAATCGCGATCGCAAAGTCGAGATCGAGCCCCTGAGTGACGTAGCCGATGGCACCACCGTACGCCCCGCGTGGACGCTTCTCGAGTTCGCGAATGATCTGCATGGCGCGGATTTTGGGTGCGCCGCTCAGGGTGCCGGCCGGGAAGGCTGCGCGCAGCACGTCCCACGCACCCTGGCTCGCGTCGACTTCACCGACGATCTCACTGACGATGTGCATCACGTGGCTGTAACGCTCGACCTGCATTTGCAGCGCCATCTTGACGGTCCCAGTCCGCGCCACCCGGCCCACGTCGTTGCGCGCCAAGTCGATCAGCATCACGTGTTCGGCGCGCTCTTTGGGATCGCTAAGCATCTCGGTTGCAAGCGCGACGTCTTCCTCGGGGGTACGACCACGCCGCCGCGTACCAGCAATCGGACGCAGCGTCATGTGACGCCCTTCGACGCGCACGAGCGTCTCCGGGCTGGCACCGGCAATTGCCACCTCGGGGGCTCCTTGGTACGCGGGAAACTCGAGCAAGTACATGTAAGGTGCGGGCGACAACACGCACAGGGAGCGGTAGACGTCGAAGGGATCGGCAGAGCCAACCGGCGTCGAATAGGTGCGGGCATACACGACTTGAAAGGCGTCGCCCGCGCGAATGTATTCCTTGATCCGCCCAACGCCTTGCTCGTACTCGGCGTCCGACATATTGACGTCGATGTCATCCGGCAAGGCCATGGGATCCGGCAGCACCATCGGCGACAAGGGCGCCAGCCGTGACAGATCGGCCGTGGCCTCGTCGAGCGCTGCCGCGTCGGAGGCCACAATCGTTGCCGTGTGCGTCAGGTGATCGAATACGATAATCGTGGCGTCAGCCACGAGCCGCGCGATCGGCAGCTTTTCGCCATTGTTGGGCCAGGGATTGACCTTGGTGGCCGTGTGCACGATGTCATAATTGACGACTCCGACGCAGGCCGAAGCAAAGCGCTCTGCCACGTCGCTCGGCGCAGCTAGCCCGGTTGGGATCTGGCGCGCCAATTCCTCGAACGGATCGCGCCCTGGCTCGGCGTAGAGAATGATCTGCCGCTTCGGGCGGTAACCTAGGATCGAATAGCGCCCCCAACGTTCGCCGGGGATGACACTCTCGAGCAGGAAACTTCCACCCTCGGCGCGCTTGCGCAACGAGGCGTAAGCTGACACCGGAGTAATGCCATCGACGACAAGCGCTCTTTTGTGCACGGTGGTCATGGGTACGCCGCAGCTTAGCCATTCCCATCAATGATTCATCTGGAATAAGCTCGGGCCATGTTCACTCGCGCGCGTCCATGCCTGCCTGCACGTTGGCCGTATTGGTTGGTCCTCGGGGTTGCTGGTGTTTCGTGCCGCGGTCGCGTCGAACAAACCATCAAAGACAGCGAAGGTCGCCACTTTCTGGCACAATGTTCGGCGGATCGAATCTGCACGTTGTCCCCAATGGCCGGGGCGGACATGAAGGTTTCGGGCGATCGAAAAGCGTCGCGTTCCACTCAGGAGACGAAGTTCAGTACCGCAGGTCGATTGGTCGGTGTCTGCGCTCCAGTCAATGAGGGAGCTGCCGCAGTCATTTCGGATTGCCGGCCGGTTGTCTGCGCTGGTGAAGTGGATTGTCCCCGCTCGGAAGGACTCGACCACGGCGTTTGCGTCAACGACCTGTGCACTGAGCCCTCTCACCCCATCAATACCGACGATTCGGTGATGCTCTGCCTAGCGGGCACTGGTGTCGGCCCACGAACACCGGAACAAGTGGAGCGGCTGGCGCTCGGTTTGAACTGCGGCACGCCTTGCCGGATCCCAAAGCCCTGCCGCCAGCCCTGATTGCCGGCGGGCGCCGCTCTGGTGGCCGCAAACCGTGCGGACGATGGCCCGTACGCGCAACACTTATGGTCGACTCGGGGGTTTCTGGCTAACCTCCGCGGGCCGCGATGCAGCATTCAGCCCCGATCCGCCCGAGTATTGCCCTAGCCGCATTCGCCGAGAAGTTCGTGGACGGGCGGCGCATCCTGGTCTTCGGCAACGCGTTGTCGCCGTTCTGGGAGCAATTGATTGAGCGCGGCGCCCGGCTCGTGCACGTGTGCGACACCGAGACCGCCCGCGTTTCCGAGGCGGCCGCTCGTAACACGTCGCAGAATATCTCGTTCGCGCCGCTGGGTGGAGCGGGCCTTTCGGTGCGCGATGGCGCCTTTGACGTCGGCTTCATCGAGAACCTCGCGGCCTATGGCGACGCCCCTTCCGTACTGCATCGGCTCAAGCGGGCATTGGGTGCACGCGGCGTCGCGATCGTTGCCGCGCCCAACCCTGACGTCGAAGAGCCACTCATCGCCTGCTCGACGGATCACGGTCGCTCGCTCGACTATTACTCGCTGTACGACCTAGTGCATCGCGAGTTCCCGATCGTGCGCATGGCGGGCCAGATGCCGTTTGTTGGTTATTCCGTCGCGGAACTGGCTCCGTCGGATGAACCGGTGCCTAACCTCGATGCCGGTTTCGTCCCGGGTGGCACCGAAGAACCCGAGTGGTTCGTCGCGATTGCCAGCCAGATTGAGGTCGAGTTCGAGGCCTTCACGATCGTGCAGTTGCCGCATGAGCTGCTGACGAAAGGCGGCACCGAACGCCTACTGCGCGAACAATTGCGTACGGCGCGCTCGGCTGAGCGCAATGCCGTCGAACGCCTGTCGCGCCTCGAAGCCGAACAGCGACGCCTGGCCGAAGTCGCGGCCCGCCATCAGAAAGACGTCGATTTGGCCCGGCAGATCCGGCTCTTGCAAGAAGAGCTGGAACGCAAAGAGAGCTGGATCCTGCAGCTCGAAGCGCGCGCCGCCACGGCCGATGCCCGCGCGGATGAAGCCGATCAGGAACTCGACGAACTGCGCACGAAGGTCGGCCTGGTTGGCAACGAGCGCGATGCCCAGGCGTCGTCGCTAGAAAACTGGCAAAAGGCGATTGAGCACCTCGAGACCGAAAAGTGCGAACTCGTGAGTCGGCTTACGTCGGCCGAGCAGCACGGTCAATCGATCGAGGCGCGCTTCGCTCAAGAGCGCACCAATCTCGCCACGGCCTTGCAGCAATCCGACGAGCAGCGCCGGGCGCTTGAGGGAAAACTCGAAGCCACAAGGACCGAAGCCCTAACCGCGCAAGCAGGACTGAACTCGCAGCGCGAAAAACTCGATCAGCAGCTAAGGGTCGCCGAGGCGCGCGTCGAGGAACTGACGCGCGCAGTGCCGGTAGTGCCGGCCGTCGTGGTGCCAGCCGAAGATCCGGAGCTATTGGCCGAACTAAACCAACTCGAAGCACTGCTGCGCGAACGCGGCGAGCGGCTGCGTGAACTCGAGTTGGAGCAACGGCGCACCGAGGAGGTGGGTGCGTACCTGGTTCGTGAGCTCGAACGAGCCCGGGCCCAGGCGCAAACCCAGGCCCAAGTTCAATCCGCATTGGCAGCCGCTGAGATGAGTCAGGCGCAGGTGCCAGTGGAAGCTGCCGTCTCAAGCGTGGCCACGGACAATTGGACCTCGGGTCCAACCACCGCCACGCCCGCGAGCACCCAACTTAGCGCCGACCAAGCCTCGGCCTGGACCGGGTCCGAGCTCGAAGCGCTCCGCACGAAGCTCGATCGTTTGGCGGCCTTGGCCGCCAAGCAGGAGGCCGACCTGACCGGGTACGATTGGCGCGTTCAGCAGCTGGTGCGCGAGAAGCTCACATTGCTCGAACATACTGAAAAATTTGAAGAAATCAGTGCTGCCCTGGCCTCGGCGCGCGAGCAGTTGCAGCAGCACGAGGTGCTATTCGCGCAGCTCGGCGGCCGCCAGTCTTCGTAAGCCGCGCCGCACCAACCAAAACAAAAGAAGCGGTCTGACACAGCCCGCCCTCGGGCCGCTCGTTGACAGATGTCGGGAAAGACTTAGCTTCGGCGGGGCCAATTTGCCCAGACGACAATGACGGACAAGCGCGATTACTACGAAGTTCTCGGTGTATCTAAGGAAGCAGGCACCGAGGAGGTCCGGAAGGCCTACAAGCAGGCGGCCCTGAAGTTCCACCCGGATCGCAACCAAGGCGATCCCGCGGCAGAGGGCAAGTTCAAGGAAGCGACCGAGGCCTATTCGGTCCTGTCCGACGACGACAAGCGCCAAGCCTACGATCGCTTCGGGTTTGCCGGTGTCGAGGGCCGTGGCGGCGTCGATTTTTCGCAAGCCGGCATGGGCGACATCCTGAGTCAATTTCAGGATCTCTTCTCAGACTTCTTTGGTGGTTTTGGCGGCGCGAGGCAAGGCCGCAGTGCGGACCGCGGTCAGGACGTCCAGGTCGACGTCAGTGTCAGTTTGCGCGACGCGATGATCGGCACCAAGCGCGAAGTCAACGTGCGCGGTGTGGCCCCCTGCGACGACTGCAGCGGCAGTGGCGCGGCTCCGGGTAGTCGCCCTGAGCGTTGCAACTCGTGCGGCGGTTCGGGTCAAGTCGCCACCCAACGCGGCTTTCTGATGTTTGCCACCACCTGCCCGCGTTGCCGCGGCCGCGGTGAGACCATCAGCAAACCCTGTTCTGCCTGTTCCGGCCAAGGCCGGGTCGAGCGCCAGAAGAAAGTGCTCGTCAGCATCCCCGCCGGTATCGACTCTGGTCAACGCCTGCGCGTCCCCAGCCAGGGCATGCAAGGCCGCCCCAATTCCCCCCAGGGCGATCTCTACGTCGACATCACGCTCGAAGGCGATCCGAAGTTCCAACGCGAAGGCAACGACCTCGCAACGCAAATTACGGTCCAGTTCGGCATGGCAACGCTCGGCGGTCGCACCGAGGTCATCCTCCCAGACGACACGCGCCTCAACGTGAGCATCGAGTCTGGCACCCAGCCCGGCACGGTGATCACCTTGCGCGGCCAAGGCATGCCCAGGCTCGATCAGCGCGGTGGCCGCGGCAACCTGCACGTCGTGGTCAATGTCGCGGTCCCGAAGAAAATCTCGAAGAAGGCTAAGAAGCTACTCGAAGAGCTGATGAGCGAACTCGGGGAAACCAGCGGCGGCGAAGCCGCCGTGCAAGAACGGGCGTAAGCGGCAGAACCAACCAGGTCACCGCATAGCTCACGACAACGACAGCGCATGAGCGCGGCAAGGAAGGATAAGTCGAACGGAGTGAATCGGCTCGGGCACAGTAGACCTCTACTTCGATCGCCAGCGTTCAGAGGAGCCTCTGACAGAACCTACGGCCAACCACTGGGCCGCCAAGCGATAGCGACCCTAGGGCCCGCGCGGATGGCCTGCACGGGGCGCAATGCAGCTCAATCGCGCACTTCACACGAGCCACGGGTGGGCGAGCTTCACACAGAACCCTCCACTAACACCTACAGGTGAAGCACTGATTGGCGCTCGACGAGCATCGCCATTTACCGGCAGCCCCCGCAGTCGTTATGCTGTCACCGATAGCCCATCGGGAGGAGTCGCGATGACACGACGAAGAACCATTGGTCTGCTCGTTGAAGGAAGTCTCCTGACCATCGCGCTCGCTGCGTGCAGTGAAACGAACCAGGCAGGCACTGCGGTCGGAGGTGGTTCTGGTACAGGACAGACCAGCGCGACCAGCTCTACTTCGGGTGGGGCGACCACAACCGCGACGACGACGGTCACCAATCCCCTCACCAATCCTACAACTGGGCCCGCGGCAGGCAACCCAGACGGCAAATGCGCAATTCCAGCCGAAGCGGGTCTGGCAGACACTTCCACCGGAACCAAACACGTGGTGGGCACAGGAACGTCCGAGAGCTGCACCGCAAGTGCGTTCGTGGCTGCAGTCGCTCTCGGCGGAGTTATCACGTTCAACTGTGGAGCGAACCCCGTCACCATTACGCTGACCAAACCAGCCAAGATCTTCAACAACACGACACCGGATATCGTCATCGATGGCGGCGGCCTGGTGACGCTAAGCGGCGGAGGCGCGACGCGAATCCTCTACATGAACACCTGCGACCAGGCACAAGTCTGGACAACGTCGCACTGCGACAACCAGGATACTCCGCGCTTGACCGTGCAAAACCTTACACTTGTCGACGGGAATGCCAAGGCAGAAACAGAGGGCGGCGGAGCAATCTTTGCCAGTGGTGGCCGCCTGAAGATCATCAATTCACGGTTCTTCCACAATGTCTGTGCCGATGCTGGACCCGACGTTGGCGGCGCGGCGGTTCGGGCTTTCCAGCAGTATAATGGCCTGCCAATCTACGTTGTCAACAGCACCTTTGGCGGCGCAACCGATCTCGGAAATGTTGGCGCCAACGGTGGCGGAGTCAGCAGCATTGGTGTCTCTTGGAACATTATCAACAGCGTCCTAAGCTACAATAGCGCGATCGGCTGCTGTGGTAACCCAGCCGAAAATGGCACACTCGGCGGCGGCAGCGGTGGAGCCATCTACAACGACGGCAACACCATGACGCTCACGCTGTGTGGCACTCTGATAGAGAACAACTCCGTGAAGGCCTACGGCGGAGCCATCTTCTTTGTTACCAACGACCACACCGGCAACATCAAGATCACTGACTCGATCATCCGCAACAATCCAGGTGGCAGTTGGTACCCCACTTATCCTGGGATTTCGAACCACGACGACACTCCGATCGCGGTCACCAATTCTACCATTACCAAGTAAGCGCCAACGCCGCACGTCCACCGCGCTAGCGCAAATATTGACAGGTGCGCCCGCACGGCTCTGCTCCAAGTAATCCTGATGTCACGAATCGCGGGGGAGAATTTGCCGGCACGATCGAACCACGGGTGGCGGATGCCAGCATCCGCGCGCAAGGTTTGCAACACTCCCGCGTCATTCCATTGAGAATTGTGTGAACTCGCCTGCGAGCCAAATCGCACCGAGCGTCACTATCCGGCACGGTGCTGGGAATTGTGTGGAGTTAAGTGTGCTCGTCGTCTTTGGTAGACAGTCACACGGGTCACAGCTATACGGGTTCTCGAAGGAGAACACCATGCCCTGTTTTGTTCGGACACTATTGGTTCTGTCGGTTGCATTGTTCACTATGGGCTTGCCTCGCGGAGCAGCTGCTGCCTCGGCATTTTTCACCTCGAGTATCTCGCTGCCGAATGGCTGGCGGCCAGAGGGTATTGCCCTCGGCTACGGTTCAACCGTGTATTCGGGTTCAACGGCGACCGGTGCCATCTATCAGGCGAATCTTCGCACTGGCCAGGGTTCAGTCCTCGTCCCCCCCACTGCAGGAAGCATGGCTGTTGGGATGAAGTTCGATCCGCGAACCCATCTGCTATATGTTGCCGGCGGCATCACCGGCAAGATCTACGTACACGACACGGCGACCGGCAGCACGATTGCGACCATCACGGCCACTACCGACAGCAATACCTTCGTCAACGATGTAGTAGTCACCCGTGATGCCGCGTACTTCACGGACTCGTACCGCGCGGTTCTCTATCGCCTGCCACTTGGCGCGCTGGGCCGCCTGCCTGCAAACCCCGTCGTCACGGCCATTCCCCTGAGTGGCGATTATTCGATGGTCGGTGGCGGCGCGTTCAACGCCAACGGGATCGTCGCGATTCCCGGCACCGAGCAGCTGATTGTCGTAAATTCAGCGCTTGGCACGTTGTACTCAGTAGACGGTGCAACTGGCCTGGCCAGCTTGATCGATCTGAATGGCGGTGACGTTTTCAATGGTGATGGGCTGCTGCTCGAAGGGCACGACCTTTACGTTGTGCAGAACTACAACAACCAGATTGCAGTCGTGGATCTGGATTGGTGCTACGGTTCGGGGCGCGTCGAAACGGCGGCCGTTGATGCTCGCTTCGACTTCCCGACGACAATGCTTGGATTTGGGCCGTGGTTTTACGTGATTAATTCTCGATTGTCGACACCGCCCACGCCGGACCTAAAGTACTCGATTCTGCGGGTCTCGAAGGTCGACTAGCGCACTCGGTTCGCTGGGCTCGCGTCACCTCTAGCCCAAAGACATTTGAATCCCTGCCTTGTCTACGCGGTACTTGCGGCGACTCGGCGGGGATTCTTCGTCAATACGCTGCCGACTCCGCCCTAATTTCCAGCGGCTCAACCGCTCGCTGCGGGAGGGTCACCTCCGTTCGACGGCACCAACGTCCGGCGCCTGACCGACGTAGCCGTCATTGATGCCCGGTATGTAGATGCCGCGATCGACGAGCGGGCTGTCCGCACCCGGCGTAAAGTCGAAGGTGGCGGGCGCCACGAAGGCGGGGGCGGCGCTCAAACCGTGACTCTGCTGACCTGAGGCCGCGGTGATCTCGGGGATCGTCGTCAGGTGAGTGTTCGCGAGCCCCTCCCAGTAGACCAAGTAGTCGCTGCCACTTCGCCACAGGTCGTCGTAATCCATGTCGATAGGTTGTGTTGGGTTCGCATTCTGCATCGCGTGCAGGGTGCCAGCCCAAACGTTATTGCGCGAGTAGACGAGCTGCCAAGTACCAGGGCTCATGATCCGAAAACCGTCGTTGGCAGGGCGCTGGGCATCGACGGTGTTGTGAAACAGATACATAGCGCCTGAGGCCTCGGTGTCGCTGTTGAATTTGAACGGTAGCCCGCTGTACCCGGCCTCGCTGTGACCAGCCCCAGTTAGGTAGATTTGATTACGCAGGCAATAGACTGGTCCGCCCACGACCGGCGCCAACGAGATCCCCGAGAGTGAGTCGTGAAACTTGTTGCTCCAAAGCCGAACGTTCGCGCAGCGCCCGTCGGTTTCGACCCCGTCGTCGCCGAGGTTGTAGCTCTCGTTTTCGTAAAAGTCGGTTTCGTTGGTCACGGCTGCCGATTCGCCGGGACAGATCCCGAGTCCGTCAAAGTAGTCGTGGAACTTGTTGCGACGAATCACCGTCCCCCGCCCGTCGTTGGGGCTATAGAACCGAACGCCGCCAGTCTCGAGGTTCCCTTCGGCCTTCACGTCCTCCCAAGTCCAATTGAAGATTGTGTCGGAGAACTCATTGTCCTCAATCACATTGCGGTGGGTGGCACCCTTGAGACCGACGCCAAGGTCGTTGGTAATGAACCGACAGCCCCGAACTAGGTTGTCGCTACCCTCTCGGATGTAGATAGATTTCGCGTAGTCGCCTTGACCGTAGTTTTGGATAGTCAGCCCAATTACGTACACGAAGCTGCCGGAGATGGTCAACGCGCTGTTGTACCGCGAGACGACGAGCGAAGAATTCGCGGGGCTCGCCCCACCGGCGAGATGCACACTGAGTGTGGTACCGTTGGCGAAGAGCCCCGACGTCGCAGAAGCAGACAACGCTGTTAGCGAGGCCATGTCGCCGTACGGATAGAGACGCAGGCCATTCGCGGTGACCAAGTGAGGATCGGCTCGGTTCACGGTGGTGCTGAAAACGCCTCCCGCTTGGCTCGTCCAGGTGAAACTTGCCGGATCAGCGCCGTCGACGATGGCACCCGTGACGCCGCGCACGACGATTGGTGCTGCCAGCGTGCCTGAACGCGAGATAGTGAGTTCGCCCGCGTAGTAGGTCCCTGCTGCTAGCAGAACTTCGTCGCCGGCTTGGGCCTGGCCTAAAGCATACGACAACACACAGGGCGTCGCTGCCGAACAGGCGGAGCCCGACCCATTGGGGCTCACAGAAAGCGTGCGCAGCGGCGCAGGGATCGCAATCTCATCGCGTGTTTTGGCGCTTGCCGCTACCCACCCCTGATCGAGCGGCGCGCCGTCGGCATCTTCGTAGCGTACACGCACATCGTAACTTTTTCCTGGCGTGAGCCAAAATAGGCTGCCAACGAACCGCGTTGCGTCGACGCGCGTCAGTTGGAATCCGCGGGTGTACTCAGCGTCCCCCGTGACACGATACTCGACGTTGGCAAATGCGTTACGGTTCGTATCGCTGCCGGTTGGGAGCGTGGCGATGACGCCCATCGCGTGAAATGTCCCATAGAGCTCAAGCGATCCGACACTTGGCCCGGTCACGCCGTTCGCGCCCGCGCTGCCAACGAGGTTCGCGTCTCCACCCGCAGTTGGGGTGCCCCCCTGTCCAGCAAAGCCACCCATACCGGTCCCTCCCGCACCAGAGTTTTGCGAGTTGCTACCGCAAGCCAAAGTGCCGGACAAGACGGCCGCGACGACCACGAATCGTGACCACGAGATTGGTAACATGCGAGACCTCGTCGATGAATCGAGAGCATACGCTCAGTTAGCCGATGAGGTCCATCGTGCGAGAGTGAGTGCCTTTCACCAGCCTGCGTTATTACCTACATTATCCACCACAATCTCGTCATCGAAGAACGCCTGTTTGCCGCTCGTTGTCACAGTGATGGCCGTTAGCTCGATCATGATGTCAGTCCCACAGTGCGGATCGCAGCGAAGTTCGTCGGTCCGCTAGTGGCGCGATCACGGCGGCGTAACGACGGCAGCGTGCATTACCGGTGGCACATTGCGGGTGGCCCGCGACGAGTCGTAGCCCGTCAAAAGGTCGCTCGCCCACGAAAGGGTTCGGCTTGGGTCCCGGGTGCCGCTTGGATGCCAGCGGGCCGACTCAGCACCAAGCCGTGACCGCGCCGTTAAAACCAAAGCTAATCGATTAGTTATGGAATACCGGTTCGTGGTTCGCAGCCAGCCAGGCTGATGTTTCGGCAAAGCTATTGACGCCGGCTCGGCTCAGTGCCAAGACAATCTACATAAAGTACATCGGAAAACTGTAGTATCTAGACAGACCGAAAAGGGGGCGTAACAAAGCGCTCACCGAACTAAAAGCCGACCATGCATTTCGACACTCTCACCATTCACGGCACCAAGGAAACGGATCCCGCCTACGGAGCCGTCATGCCGCCGGTGTACCTGTCTTCGACTTTTGCGTTCAAAGGCGTGGGCCAACCGGGGCCATTCGACTATTCGCGTTCGGGCAATCCGACACGCGCGCAACTCGAGGAAACACTCGCACGGCTCGATGGGGGTGTGCGTGGCTTTGCCTTTGCAACCGGGATGGCCGCCGAATCGACCGTGCTTGGGTTGTTGTCCGCGGGCGATCACCTGATTGTCCACGACGATCTGTACGGCGGCACCTACCGGCTGTTGACCGACGTGTGCCGTCGCCAAGGGCTCCTGGTCGAGTTCGTCAATTTGCGCGATCACGCCGCGTTTCTCGCAGCACTGCAGCCCGCGACCAAAGCCGTGTGGTTCGAATCCGTCACCAATCCGCTGGCTAGCGTCCTCGATTTCGAGCCTTTGGTGAGCGTTTGCGCTGAGCGCAAGATCTTGACGATCTGCGACAACACGTTCCTGTCGCCCGCTTGCTTCCGTCCGCTTGAGCATCATATCGACGTGGTGCTGCACTCGACGACAAAATACCTCAATGGTCACAGCGATGTGGTCGGTGGTGCAGTCGTCGTAGCGGACCGCGAACTCGGCGACAAAATCGGCTTCTTGCAGAACACTCTAGGCACCGGGGCTTCGGCATTCGATTGCTATTTGGTCTTGCGCGGCGTGCGCACGCTTCCACTCAGGATGGCTCGCCACAACGACAATGGGTTGGCGGTTGCCCAATGGCTCGCCCAGCACCCGAAGATCCTCGCAGTGAACCACCCGGGCCTCAAAACGCATGCGGACAACGTCTTGGCGAGCCGCCTATTTCGCGGCTTTGGCGGTACCTTCTCATTCCGAGTCCGCGGCGGCGCATCCGCTACCGAAAAGCTCCTCGGTGGCGTGCGGCTGTTCATTCTCGCAGAGTCCTTGGGTGGCGTTGAATCACTGATCGAACAGCCCTGGACCATGACTCACGCCGCCATGCCCGAAGACGCACGCCTGCGCGCGGGCATCACCGAAGATCTCGTACGGATCTCGGTCGGGCTCGAACACCCAAGCGATCTCATCAGTGACTTGGAACAAGCACTAAACGCAGTCTAGATCCCCCTACCTCTCGGAGTCATCATGGCCATCTTCGCTGACAATTCATTGTCCATCGGTCGCACCCCACTCGTTCAACTCAATCGCACCGTACCGAAGGGCGCGCGCGTGCTTGCCAAGATCGAGGGGCGAAATCCGGCTTACTCGGTAAAATGCCGAATTGGCGCGGCGATGGTACGAGATGCCGAGGAAAAAGGGATCCTCAAGCCCGGCGTCGAAATCGTCGAACCCACCTCGGGCAACACCGGAATTGCGCTCGCCTTCGTGGCTGCAGCGCGGGGCTACAAGCTCACGCTCGTGATGCCAGAGACCATGTCGCTTGAGCGGCGCAAGGTCTTGAAGGCCTTTGGCGCCACGATCATTTTGACCGAAGGCCCGAAGGGCATGAAGGGCGCAATTGCCAAAGCCACCGAGCTGCGCGACGCCGCACCCGATCGCATCTGGATGCCACAGCAATTCGAGAACCCAGCCAACCCGGCGATCCACGCGGCTACAACTGGTCCTGAAATCTGGGACGACACGAACGGCGAAGTCGACGTGTTCGTGTCAGGCGTGGGCACCGGCGGTACCATCACCGGTGTCAGTCGCTACCTCAAGCAGACGCGTGGCAAGGCGGTCACGACCGTTGCCGTCGAACCCGTCGAGAGCCCGGTCTTGACGCAAACACGGGCGGGCAAGGAGCTTGTCCCAGGTCCGCATCCGATCCAGGGCATTGGTGCCGGCTTCGTTCCCCAAATCCTCGATTTGAAGTTGGTCGATCGGGTCGAAACCGTGACAGGCCCCGATTCCTTGACCATGGCACGACGCCTCGCGGCCGAAGAGGGCATTCTCGCGGGCGTTAGTTGTGGCGCTGCCGTAGTGGCCGCTGCTCGGTTGGCTGCGTTGTCCGAATTTGCTGGCAAGACCATCGTCGTCATCCTGCCGGATTCAGGCGAGCGCTACCTGTCTGGGGCGCTGTTCGACGGCATCGCCAAAGCCGCTGCCGAGGGCAAGGCCGGAGACACGCTTTAGTTTTGATGCCAGCCACGGCGCGGCCGCGATCTCGCGCTGCATGCAAAATGCCGTCGCCACTGCCATTGGCTCCCTCGACGCGGCGCCAGCAAGCGACGGCAGATGAACCATTAACCGAAAAATGTGGCCGGGAGGGCCTTGCCCCAACCAGGGTCTTGGATGATGCTCCAGCGCACCCGAGGAGTTGACGGATGTCCCCCCAGCAAAGGCCACAGATTTCAAAGCTTTCCGCCCTGACCTGGCAATCATTGCTCGCCGCCATGATCTTGGCCGTGCTGAGCGGTTGCTCGGACAAGGCCAAGCCCAAGTACGACGAATGCGTGGCGCTTGAGACCAAGTGGGAAACTGTCAAGGCGCGCGACGCCTGCAAGGTTGCCGCCGAGATCGATCCGAATAGCAAGCACGGAAAGCTCGCTGCCGGTAAGCTCTCGTATTTGAACGGGCAAGCCGACAAACTCGTCGCCGAGAAGTCGAAGAAGGACGCGCCCTGCAAGGTGGGCAAATACGTGACGCATTGCCTGTATCAAGGCAAACCGCGGCCCACCCTGCTCGAAGCCTCCACATTCGCACGCTGCAACACCGAAGCCGACGAGGTGCGCGTGGTCGGCATGACTTGCCCGGTTTGTGAATGTGCGGATCGCTTCGTGGATCCCTACGCCAAGCCGGAGTAGCCCACGGGCACTTCTATGCCCAACACGCTCAGACGCATCCGGGAGCACAGCTTTTTGGACCAGTTTGGCGAAGCGCCGGTTGTGGTCGACTTGGGCGCCAACGTTGGCAGATTCTCGAGCGAGTTCCTGGCGGCGTATCCCACGGCACGATTGCTGTTAGTCGAGGGTGATCCCTACCTGACCGACATCCTGCAGCGTAGTTTTTCCGAACGCCCCCAGGTCCAGCTATTTCGCGGCCTGGTTGGCCCAGAGTGCCTGCCGAGCACGAAATTCTTCCTGTGCAAGGTGCCAGAAGGCAACTCGATTCACCCGAGTTTCAGTAACAGTTGGGCACCGGGCGAAAGTCGTGAAATTCACGCGGAGATGATCAGCCTGCCGGCCCTGCTCAAGCTCGCGCAATGCGAGCAGGTTGATCTGCTCAAGGTCGATATCGAGGGGGCTGAATGGGACGTACTTGGCGCGTTGACCCAGCCAGACGCCCAGCGGATCGCCCAGATCTCGGTCGAGTTTCATGACTTCATCGATACTGCGCTTCGCCCACGCACCGAAAGCTGCATCGCTCACCTCGAAGCGCTCGGGTATAAAGCGCGCTGTCGAGCGACCGATCGCCGCCAAGGTTCACCCTACTTCGACTGCCTGTTCTACCGCTAGCGCTTGCCGACTCAAGCTCATGGCCCGGAGTTGCGGCGCGTGCTATCGACCGGCCCTGACTGGTGTAGCGATTGTCGGAGGCTCGCCCTGAGGGTTCTGTTTGTTTGGCTCAATCACGATACCCCCGTGGGCTTCAGTCACGGCTTGGCTGTGCTTTCGGCTGAGCTCAAGGCGTCAGGGCATCATGTCGAGGTGTTGCACATCAACGAGCAGCTCGGATTTCCGTTCGATCTGACAGCCATCGGTCGCGAAATCAGCTTGCGCAATCCGGCTGTGGTGGGGTTGTCCTTTGGCAGCAACCACGCCGCGGCTGCCGCGCAAGTGGCACAAACGACGCACCAGCTACTGCCAGACTGCTGGGTCTTGGCAGGCGGTGCCCACACGACACTTTACCCCGAACAGGTGATGAGTTGGCCTGACGTCGACATCGCTGCGCTTGGTGAGGTCGACGATTTCCGCTTGGTGGAGGTACTGGAGGATCTCGAGCGCGATCGCCTGCCGCATGGTCGCGCAGGCTTCTGGTTTCGTCAGCGCGCAGGCGCGAGCCAGGGCGAAGTCGTAAGAAATCCGATCGGGCTGCCCGTGGATCTCGAGCGCTCTCGGCCTATGGACCTTTCACTGTTCGATCACCAAAGGATCTTGCAGCTTAAGCGTGGCTGGGCCGACATGCAAACCGGTCGCGGTTGCCCACAACGCTGCAGCTACTGCTTCAACGAGCCGCTTCGGCGCCGGTATTTGGACCAGTACTGCGAGCAGAAGATCGATTATGTTCGTCGGCGTCCGATCCCGGTAGTCCTTGCAGAGCTCGAGCAATACCAGCGCTTCTACGGACAACACATTCGCGTGTTCTCTTTCACTGACGACCAGTTCATCACCAATCGGCGCTGGGTGTTTGAGTTCTTGGAGGCGTACCAAGCAAGTTTTCAGATCCCGCTCGTGTTGCTATCGTTCCCGAGCGCCATTGACGCCGAGGTAGCACAACGGTTCGCACGCGCTGGAGTCTACATGGTGCGCATGGGCGTCGAGAGCGGCAGCGCGCGCGTCCGCGAAAGCATTCTGCGTCGAAAGACGCCAGCCGACGTGATCAAGCGCGCGGTAGACACTTTGCAGCAAGCTGGCGTCAATGCCTTTGCTTTCCAGATGCTCGGGATCCCCGGCGAAAGCATGCGCGACGTGTGGTCTACTTTCCGGTTCGGCGCAGAGCTCGGTACCGATGCGCTGAAATTCTCCAATTTTTGGCCGTACCCCGGGACCGAACTTTACGATCTTTGCGTACGTCAAGGCCTGATGCGGCCAGGTCTCGATTTCGTCGGTAATAACTGCGACGACAGCCCATTGCGCTGGCCGCTTTTGCGTCAGCGGCTGTTCCGCCGACTCCCGCGCTTTTACGACGTGGCGTTGAATCGCTATTTGGGTCACGCGATAACCGCGGGCTACGTGGACGTACTGGAACAGCTCCAGCGCCTACCGGAATCGAGTTGGCAAAACGGCGGCATGCAGGAGCTCCGATACCGAGCCGACGCCCTCAATCAACAAGTGCTCGATGCAGGCAAAGAAGCGTACTTGGCCCCATTCGATGATCGGCGGGATATTTTGCTACTGCAGGGCCGACAACGCGCTCGGCCGCTTATCATGTAGCAAACTCTCCTAGCTGGGGTCGAGCAGTGCCGCATGAGCTTCGTCGGGATGAGCGCGCAGGCCCTCCAATGCGGCGGCCTCAGTTTTGGCTTCACCAAGCCGCTTCATTGCCGCAAAGGCAAGTTGCTTCTTCTCACGCAGCCGACGGTAGCGAACAGCGCGGGTTGGATCCGAGACCACAAAGCGCTCTATCGCCCTGGAAAATAGCCGCACGTAGGCTTCCAGCTCGAGACGCAATGCCAACTGGTCGAGGACCAGATGCGGGATCCCGGACGGCAAGATCTTAATCAGCACATGGTTTACCAGGTTCATCGCGATGCACTGATTGGCGCAGCGGAATGGATGCAAGTGCACATAGCGCCAGTGAAACCGGGCGATCCAATCGACCGCCGTGTTGGTCTCGCCACGCTCGGCAGCAGCCTGCGCTTGTTCGAGTTCGCCGAAAAGCCGCTCGAAGTGACGCGAATCGAATGGTCGCGGCAAGCTGTACCAATCGGCGAACCCCTCGTCCTGTGCCGCACGGGCCACAAACACTTGCCCCCAACCAAGACCGTCAGGATCCGAGAATTGTCGTTCAGGCTCTGAAGCGCCAGGATCACCCACCTGGGCGTAGAGCATTCGATGGTAGCGTTCACCCGCAACCGCGTGCACTCGGGCACGAGGACCACTCACAAACAGTGTGCCGCTCTCAGTCCGAACCGTGCGCGCGGTTTGGTTCCACAAGGCGCCAGGCATGACACCACCGTCGCTCACCGGGCTCGACGGCTTGTAGAAGCTATTGAGCGACTCCCCCATGGTGGCAATCACGTGTAGTTCACGCAAAAACTCGACTGCACGCTCGGTGTCAACGAGTGCCTCGCGGAGTCGCTCGCGAATGGCACGCCTGACCGCTAGCATGTTGTCCCAGTAAGGTCGGACGATGGCATAGGGCGACGCGGGGAACCGGGTCGTTTCAATGCCCGAGAGCTCGCGCTCCAATGCTTCGACCGCGGTTGGAGCAAACACCACTAATCCGAAGGTGTGTCGTAGCAATCGGGCAAGACCCGGACCCTGCCAGCCAATCTCAGCCGAAGTCCGAGTGCCATCCATCGCGCCAAGCATTCGCTTCACGTCCGCAGGGGCGAGGCCCTCGATCTTGAGCTCCAGACCGCTGCGACCAGAGCGCAGCACGACCCCCTGGTTGGTCCCCGCAACGACTAGCTCCTCCGCTGCCAGCAGAAGGTCGTCGGGGCGGGGCTCGAATCGTGGGCTGTCGTCCGCGAACATGTCGTTTCTCGCCCGGGCAACGCGAGCCTCGGCGTCCACAAAACGTTGGTATTCGAGCAGCTCCCAGGGGAAGTCGAGCAGCGAGCGGATTCGGTCAGCTGAACGAGTCAAGGTCACAACCGGGCACATAGCACAGACGCGCCCACGGCAGCGCAGTCTGCAGCTCGAGGACAACCGTGCAGGAGCTTCGAGCTTCGAGCTTCAAACTTGGGCCTGGTCGGTTTGAAGACCGCGCCTCCAATGGGCGCCACGCAAGCATAGTGACGGGTGTTGCCGCTGATTGGCCTACATCTGGCATTCGGTGCCGCTTTGCGCTGCTCGAGCACAGGTATGTTCTAGTCGTTGGTGTTCCGTGAAAAATCCGCTTAGGATGATGCGGTGAGTCGTACCTAAATCGCGAGAGGTAGACCGTTGGCCGTGAATCGCGCTCACTTAGCTGCATCGGCGACGACTTTTGCAATGACACCAGCTCAGGCTGCAGATTTGCTGGTTGAGCTTGAAAGCAACGCATTCGACGGTCAATGCTCGATCGACATCGGCGAGGCGAAGGGGGCGATCGTCTTTCGCGAAGGGAGCATTCTGCAAGCGAAACTTGGCTCCCTCGACGGACGCCTGGCATTGCTGCGCATCTTGACTGCCCTCCAGAGCCGATGGACGCTACTGGCCGGTGTCGTCAGAGAAGGGGTACCCATCGCGACAAGCATTAACGCGTTGCTGTCACGCGACGAATCACGACAACTTCAATGGAACGACTTATGCGCTCATTCACCCCCACTGGGTGCAACACTTCAGTTGTCCTCCGCCGGAAAGTACGTGCGCGACGGAAGTGTTGGATACCAGAGCAGCCTACTCAACCTCGTTGATGGTCGCCGCACTTTGATGCAGGTTCTCGAAGACGGAACCCTGGACCCCATCGATACGCTGCAGCAATTGCTCGACGCAATTCGACAAGGACTCGTTCAGCCAAGTCTGGCGAGAAATTCGCTGTTTCCGCTAGCGGCCACGGAAGAATCCTCCGGATTCATGCCGCGACTGTCGCCCGTAACTGTCCGACAAGCCGGGAGCGGCTCAACGAGCAAGAACGCTGCAGCTGTAGAACCTTGGCACCCAATCAACAACGATGACCATCAAGTTGACGCGCCCATAGCCAATTCGAACGCGGCACATGAAGCGCCTCTAAGCGAGCCGTACCTAGCCCCCACGCCACTCTGTATAGGAAGATACGAAATACTGATGCGCATCGGAAGTGGCGCAGTGGGGACAGTCTACTTGTGCCGCACGCAAAGTGAACAGACCGGTTTTCGGCGCCTTTTCGCGCTCAAGCTATTGAGAAGCCACCTGAGCGGCGATGCCAGCGCAACCCGAGAGTTTCTCGAGGAAGCGCGAATTGCTGGTGTTCTGCATCACACCAATGTTGTTGGCGTTTTAGACGCAGGATTTCATGGGCATCGACCCTATCTGGTGATGGACTATGTCGAAGGATGCAGCCTTCGACAACTGATGAAGGGCTGGCCAGGTCGATCACCGTTCTTTCTGCTACCGATCATTATTGATGCACTGGCAGGCTTGGACGCGGTGCACTCGCTCAAGGGTGATTCGGGCGAAGACCTGAATCTCGTCCATTGTGACATTTCCCCGGAGAACCTACTCATTGGTGTCGACGGCGCTTGCCGGTTGACGGACTTTGGTTTCACCAGGCGTGCGAGCCGTGATAACTCCGCAGTTGCACGAGGCAAGCTTGGCTACGTTGCACCTGAGAAACTCGCGGGGGATCCTTTCGACCAGCGCGCTGATCTCTTCGCCATGGGAGTTGTGCTCTGGAATTGTCTGACCGGCAAGAGCCTATTTGCCGCGACTTCTATTGAAGAGCGGTTGGCCCATGCCCCAAAGATAAGCGTCGTGCCCCCTAGCGAGCTGGGCGCAGAGTCCTCGGGTGCGTTGGATCAGATCATCATGCGGGCGCTTTCGCGCGATCCCGCTGAGCGGTTCGCTACTGCCGAAGACATGCTCACAGAATTGCGTGGTGTTGCCGCGACTGGTCAAGGCGTGGCGACCACCCGGGACATCGCTGCCTGGGTGAGGGAAACTGCTGGTCGCGAATTGGCACTGCGCCGCTTGTCCATCATCGATGCGTCTCGGCGGAATACTGTCACAACTCGCGATTTTCCTTCATCAGGGCTGCTGCGCCCGGCTGAGCCAGCCGAAGACAACCTTCCAATTCAGCTCACTAGGCTTTCCTCGCGACCGCCCACATTGGTCGAATCAAATGCATCTGGAGACGACACCGAGCTTGTGGCGCAAGCAGCAATAGGTAAGGTCACTGAAGGCAGTGAAGCGTTGTGCGATGGGCCATCACTTCTCGTTGCGCAACTCTTTTACAGTATTGACGATGAAGTGGGGGTTGAGCGCCATTGGTCAGGGGCACGCGGCAGCCGAGTAGGCTCCAGCAGCCAGAGAGCATCTGCACCCGTGACGGCTCGGAGTGCGCCACGTGGTCGGCCAAATGCGAATTGGGTGTTGTTGATCAGTGTGGCGCTGACCGTCGCGTGCTTGATTGGCTATGCACTCACCGATGCCCTGTCGCCCAAGCGGACCGTCCCAAGAGCGACGCCTCCAGCGCTGCTTCGATAAGTCGTCGTACGATAGCTGCAACCACCCATACAGCCCAGACCACTATCGCATCGAGCGCGGATGGCAGGACCTTCATGCCAACGTCACCCGTAACCACCGACACAAGACAATGGAGGAGCTATGCGCCATTTAGCCCGAACAGGTACCATCCAAGGCGAATACTGCCAGCGGATCCGAATGTCCGAGCCTACGAAGATAACGCTCAACTAACCAGTCTTACGCAGATCTGCTTTGCCTCGGGGTGCAAGACTTGCAAGTGGATGACCATCGAGCAGCCCCTGGCTTCTGGCGCGATTCAAAAGGTTGCGTACCGTCGCTGCTTCTTCCGTGGACACATGTCGAAGCAGATCGTCACAATTTGCGTGTACGTGAAACAGGCCTCGGCGCTGCGTCAGCTGAAACAAACTCAATAGGACTCCGCGCTTGACCGCAGCACCAAACCCCGTTCCCTCCATGACGACGTGGTAGCTCGAACAACACTCGGCAGTCAGCGGCATTGCCGCGTTCAGGTGTTTGCGCGTCGATGCGTCAGGTGCTGGCGCACCTGCCGGGACACGCGTAACATAAAGGATGGGTCCCGCATTGCGCGCCACCGCCGCATGCAGCCGCTCGGACAAGCGCGCAACGTCGATCGGGTTGGGTCGTCCCCAAAGCACGAACATTGCGCCGGTACTTTCGATGATTTCAACGGGCATTGATGGGGCACCCTTTTGCCGCCTGCGTCGACGCCGGATGTGACACGTTGGCAGTACGACCACTCGGGGGAAAGAATGAGGTCTCGCGACCGGGCGTGACGTGGGTCGAGGGGAATCATTGCGACTTGCACGCCGCAGTCGCTATGCTAATTGAAAATGACTTTCAAATGCCGGAGACGGTACCGCGATGCCGAAGACAACACAAACTAACGCAATTACAAATGGTTACATGCATCACGCTCCGGCACTGCTCCTGGCGATGGCGGCAACAGCGATTCCGACGCGGGTTCTCGCGGGTGACCTGTTCGAAATCCAGGTCTACGAAGCTGAGGTAAATCGGCCGTGGCAGCCAGGCCTCGAGGCGCACCTGAATTACACAATGAGCGGGCGAAAGACACCAGATTACGCTGGCGAACAAGTGCCGCATCAAGTTGGGCGACTCACACTCGAACCCGCGCTCGGTATCACGGAGTTCCTCGAAGTCGGGGCCTACCTGCAAAACACGCTCAACGCAGATGGGCAATATCGGTTTGCCGGATGGAAGCTTCGCACCAAGTGGGTGTTGCCCAAGCGGTACACGGGTAATTTCTTCTTCGGACTCAACGCCGAAATCGGCAAGGTACCCCACGCGGTCGAAGCTGAGGGTTGGGCCAATGAGTTTCGCCCAATTGCCGGGTACTACGATGGACATTGGCTCTTCGACGTCAATCCAATCATTGGCTACGCATTGTCTGGTCCCGACAAGTTGCGACCTGAGTTCGAACCCGCCGGCAAGATTGGATTCAACACCCAACACGGATTCATGCTCGGTGCCGAGTACTACGCCGGCTTTGGCTATTTGTCCTCCGTTTCGACGCCCGTGTCCGAACAGGAGCACCTGCTCTTTGTAACTCTCGACTTGGCCGAGGCCGCTGAGGCAGCGACAATGACGGCGCCCGCGCCCAAAGACGCGCATACCGAAAGCGAACCCTGGGAGTTCAACCTGGGGCTCGGGCGCGGCCTGACCGATGCCACACCGCAGCACTACATCGTCAAAGCCATCTTCGGAAAGGCTTTCTAGCCGCCGATCTTACGCCAATAGCGCACAATGGCGCCGTTTCGTGTAGGCTTGGGCAGCCATGTTCAAGCGTTGCCTTGCCCTATTTTCGTTGTTCGTCGCCACTGCCTGCCAAGCCAGCGCAGGAGCGCAAATGCAAGCCGGCAGTTCGGGAGAAGTCGACGCGAACGCTAGCGCCAACGCGGCTACCAATAGCAACTCTACCGTCGGGAAATATCGCGATACGGACCCCGCGTTCGGGAAATATGGCGACGCAGATCGCTACGGCAACACTTCTAGCGGCGCCCCACCAGTGATGTTGGGCGCTCGTGCAGGCCTGCACCTGGTCAAGCCGTCGACCGCGAATTGTCGATGCCTCAGTGTGATTGTGGGTGCCGCCAACGAACCAAGTTTCACTTGGCAAGGTCCTGTTCCCAAAACGGATCCAGCAGTGCAGCTCGTCGTGGGCCTCAGCTCTGAAGGCCTACCCTGCCCGGACGCTGCGGCGGATTCACTCGGCGCTTCCTATCGAGGTTACGACGTCGTTGGCAACGACGTCGTAGTGCAGGTCGAAACAGCGCGGCTTGGCAGACCCATTGCGCAGGGCGCGATAGTCCCGAAACCTCCCGCCGGTGGTCGGATCCTCGTCAGCGCAGTCGACGCCAAGAGCCCCTACGGCAGAAGCGCCGACGGCAAGTCTGTCACCTGCAACGTTTGGTCGACCCCTTAGGGCTACCGCGACTCGTAGACGTGCCCTGCTGGCAATTCGCAGGCGGTAAGAAATCCACCACAGCCCGCCCCGGTATCGGCACCAATACAACAGGGCCCCGCCCAGAGGTCGGTTGGATCCTCGGGGGTGTAGCCGCTAAGTTCTTCCGGTAGAAATTCGGTGCGCGTGTGACCGAAGACGACGATCTTACCTTGGTACTCACGAAAGAACTTTTCGTCGCGCAACCAAAGCAATGCCACTTTGGGTTCGGTTTCGGACGGGTGCAGGAACTTGCCTTCTGTGTGCATCAGCCCCGCATGCACGTAGATGGCGTGGTCGTCTTCGTACCAATGCTCGAGCTTGCGCATCCATATTACGACTTCTTTCGGAAAGAAGCTGCCCTCTGAAAGCATCTTCTGCTCCAAAACGGTCGGTTCGTCTTGAATGGCGCAAGGCAACTTGGTAAAGCTACGCAGGGTCTCGAGGCATCCGTTCGGGCGCGGGGCGATAAATGCGTCCCAGCCATCGTCGATCACCCGCAGCCAAGCATCCTCGTGATTGCCTCGGAGGCACACCACTTTGGCTTTCGTCTGAGTCGGTAGCTCCATCAACCATTCGATCACACCGGCGGAATTGGGCCCACGGTCGAGGTAGTCGCCAAGAAACACGATGGTATCGTCGCTGGTGAGTTCCGGCAGTCGACTCATCAATACGAAGAGTGCCTGAGTGTCCCCGTGGATATCACCAATTGCAAAAGTCCGTGCCATGCGTAACCCAGTCAGCCTAGCCGAAGACTCATGGAAAGCGCCAATGAACAACTGCAGCCGTGTGCCCGGCCCATCGACCACACCTCAAGGCACAGTCAAAGCGCCACTTGCCCAACGCACAAGCATTGCGGACGCGGGTGGATACAAACACCTGCCTTTCATATTCCAACGCCGAATGCCGCCCACACCAAGTCACAAGCTCTTTGCGACGGCCAAGAGCTTCGACGGCAGTGCCGACCTTGCAAACGAATTGCGCTGATTGGGTCATGCACGGCGCGCACACGTTGACAGACGTGCCGCCAGCAAGGTGCAGGCGCAAAGACGATTCGCTTCACCCTGAAGATCCTGTCGGATCTCGAACGCGAACCACAATTGAGCGGCAAAGCTTCGCGCGGAGCTAGCTAGCTCGGGAGCTCTGATTGCGCACTTGCTACGGGCCGCTCACTGCCTGCGTGCGAACCGGTAACGTACTCACGCGGCGTCGTCCCAACTTGGCGGCGAAACACGCGATGGAACTGCGCATAGCTACCAAATCCGGCTTCGATGGCGGCTTCGTAGAGGTTACCCCCACCGCGCTCAACAAGACGCAGGAACCGCTCGATGCGCAGTCGGTTTCTATACTCGACGAGCGAGACGCCAACCTCGGTCTTGAACACGCGTGCCAAATAGCCAGCGCTAATATTCAACTCGCGAGCGAGGTGCTCACCGCTCACCAGCGGATTGTGGTTGAGCGCCCGCTGAACTTGGCGCACAACCGAACCACGTTCGGTCTCACGCTGTGGCGGCCGCGCCGATACACCTTTGCGCCGAGAAACGATGAGTTGAGCCAGGAGACTGCAAAACACTGCCGCTCGCACCTGCTTTCCGAGGTCAATCGGAACGTGCGTGAAAGCCGTGTCGTTGTAGAGCAGGCCAACCAATTCGCCTTCGGAGACGAGCGGAGTGATAGCGAGCCAACCTCGCCCAATGACGACGCTGCGCCCCGGTTCTTGAGCAATGTGGTCGGCATTCTCGAAGTACAACCATCGTGCACCGTGGCGTTGAACATCGAGCATTCGCTCGCGGTCAGTTTCCGAGAAGTCATGGCCGAGTTCGCGCTCGTCCGTCGTTTCGCCACAAATCCCGGTACCCCAAGCACCACGCAACATTTTCGATGGGGCCTGATCGGCTACGTATAGCCCTGCGCGTTCGAGACCGATGCAACTGCGCGCCACCTCAACCGACTGCCGCAGCAGCAAGTCCATCGAAGCGCAAGCCGCCAGTTCGTCGATTGCGGAAAGCACAGAAACCACTCCACGCCACTCCGTCTCCGCTTCCGCTGCGGTGAAGTGAGTTGCTGGTGCCGTCGACGGCGGCAAATTCAACAGGCGACGCGGAGACTGCTCGTACGTCATGGGGGGCTTCAAACGAGTCTTCATGTCTAGCGCATCCGCGCTCGGCGGGCGATGTCCCAATGGGCCGTCTATGAAGATTTTCTCGCCGTCGAGCCCTAATGCCGACATGTTCGGTAGATTTGGCGGGATCTGATCCCCAAAAAGAACCCGCGCCAGGCTGGCAAGGTCTGGCTGGGCAGAACCTCCCTGACCCTGAAACGCGTATCGAATAGCCCTCGCCTTGGAGAATTTTTGTCGTGCGCTGGTCATATGGCACCAAGTTCTCGAATATGCCCAGCAACTCATTTCTGGATCACGGTGCGGACAAACATTCTCAACGGCGGGATTTTGGACTGGTTTGCACAACTCACGGACATGCAGGGCCTTCAGTGGACCTGAACGTGGTGCTGCGACCGATTACAGTGAATGCCACAAAGCTCCGCTCTGACTGTTTTGCATCGCGGGCCAAGTCCCCCCCGCGGTGCCCCTCACGAACCGCTAAATCCGGTCAACGGTGACAAATTTCCACTGGGGAGCGCAGCGCTAACCGACCTCGAGCGGCCCCAGCAGCGAAAGGCGCTGACCGATATCGATCGGTCGAAATCGATTTCGCTCCGCAAGCATCTGACGCCACCACGCGTGGTAGTCGAGGATGGTCTGAACTTCGAGCGCCTCGTGATTGACCTGGCTACCTAATTCCAGACACACGTCCAGGTTCGTCAACTGCGGCCGCGGCAATTGACCGGCTTGAAAGTCCGTCCACATTTGCCGATAGAGTTGCTCAAGCTTGTGGACCAAGAGCGGCATATCGAACAATGTGCACGACCCGCGATTGGTTCGAAGCCGCTCACGATAGGGCAAAAGGGATTGCGGATCATTGCCGAACGCGACCGCGCGCTCGACGAACTCTTGCGCTGACTCGCATACGAATTCTCCAATCCCTGCGGAGCGCACCAAACTGCCACACACACGCGAGGCAAACGAGCGCCCACTCAAAGTCAGGACAGGTACACCCATCCAGAGGGAGTCGGAAGCAGTCGTGTGCGCACCATAGGGTGTCGTATCCAGAAACAGATCGGCCAGTGAGTAGCGCGCTAAATGGTAGGGATTTGCCAGCTTTTCCGCAAATATCAAGCGATCACTCGAGAGACCACGCTGAACCGCGTACTGCCGCAATCGTTCGTTGGCAGACTCGGTACTGCCGAGGAGCCACAACACGCTGCCCGGCACTTGCGCGAGAATCATCAACCAGCGCTCGAAGGTGAACCGACTAATTTTGTGCATGCCGTTGAAACAGCAATAAACCATCGCATCATCCGGCAACCCAACCTCGGCACGTTGCATTGGTCGCGTGGCTACGACTCGATTGCGACTGCTCGGTTGATAGCACGGAAGGCGCAGTACCCGCTCGGAGTAGTAGAGCTCATGTTCTTGAGGAATAATCCATTCATCAGCAACCAGGTAGTGGTGGTACGGACTACCCATAGTCCCGGGGAAACCGAGCCAATTTACGATGACCGGTGCAGGTCGCATAGCGACCAACTTTAGACGGGCTTCCCGTGTGTAGCCGTTCAAGTCGATGAGGATTTGGATTCCATCGGCTTGCATGCGCTCTGCCGCCTCGTCATCATCGAGTTGACTGATATCGAGCCAGTGCTCAACCGTCAACTTGAAATGCTCATGCAATGGGTCGCGCGCAGGGGGCCCGCAGTAGTACGCAAACACCTCAACCTCGGTGCGGTCGTGCAGCGCGAACACCTCAGTCATCAGGTAGCCAACAGCGTGCTCACGCAGATCCGACGATAGATACCCGACCCTGCACCTCGACGAATTCACGCGCGCATTCGGCCACGCCGTTACTGCCCCACGCGGCGTACCAACATCGGATTTGTTGTAGTGCCACGCGAGCGCCAGCTGCAGCAACGGGTCGTCGGTGAGGGCCGCAATTGATAGCGGAGAAATCGCCTGCATCAGGCTGTCGTGACTCACCCGCTCCGACGGCTGAATGACGGGCCATTCGCCCTGGCGCTGCCGAAGTGCCACAAAGTGTTGACCAACCTCACGTTGATGACTATCAAGCTCGAGGCTCTGACGCAGCATGGACTCGGCTGCCTCATCCTGGTTCGCTGTTTCGAGCGTACGCGCGCTTTGGTTGAGTGTGGTCGTCTTGTAACCAACGATTTGACCGTCACAGGCGGCCATTTTGGCCAATGCCGCAGACCATTGAATAACGGCCATTGCTTCATTGCCGAGCCGTTCATACACGCGACCTAGATTGATGTACGCAGGCATGAAGTCCGGACTTGCCGCAATGGCGCGTTCCAGACACTCGCGTGCAAGCTCTAGTTTGGCGCAATCCGAGAGCACGACCGAATAATTGAATAGGATGGCATAGAAAAGCGGATTGTCCTGGTTATGCTGGACCCAGGTCGCATAGAGCGGCTCGATCGAGGCGACCTGGTTGCTCTCCTTGAGCATCTCGACGCTGCGCATCAAATCCTGAACACTGAAGTTGCGCGCCATCGACTGGATCAGAGCAGAAGTCAATATGTCGTTCGCCATGGGTTGCTCGTGTCAGCAGTAACCGTACAAAGCTCGATTGGTTCAGGGGACATGCCCGCTCGGGGCTCGCGACATTGAATCACATGATGGCACTAGCCAGTGCGGCTTTTTGCTCATCCGACATGCTATCGATTTGTTCCTGTGAAAATGCGTTGAGCTGTGTTGCATTCAACGCCAGAAGTTCGGTCGTGGTAAGGCTTTCAATGGTCGTAACCGACAGCTCCGATACGGTAGTTGTGGTAATACTGCTGAACTGCGTCGGAATGAACTCCTGAAGCCGATTGGGTGCGAGCGCACCCAACTGCGCTGCCGTCAACCCCGCGATCTGCTCGGCGGTGAGAGCAACTAACAGCGTCGTTGCCAGGCTTTGCCAGGCGTTGAAAGTGAGGTCACCGACTTGGTTGGCACTCAAGTTCGAGATTTGCTCCGTGGTAAGGGCGTTGAGCTGGTCGGTCCCTAGCGCCCGAATTTGCATGCGCACGAGGCCCTGCAATTGGAACGCAGACATCTCTTTGATGTCAGTCGTCGATAGTTGCGTGACCGCGGTGGTCGTAAGTGCGCTCACCTGCCATTGGTTTAGGCCAGCGAGTTGCGTCAGCGTCAGTTGCTGAATCTGCGTCGCAGTAAGGCCGCTTACCCCGCTCGACGAGAGGGCGCCGATCTGGGTCGACGAAAGCACCTCGAACTGTGTTGCGTTCAGTTGTGCCACCTGCGTCGTCGACAGGCCGCTCAATTCAGCCGGAGTCAGAAGACCGATCTGGGTGGTAGTAAGGCCGGTCAACTGAGTCACGGAAAGCCCGCTTATCCCAGTCTGCGAAAGGCTAGTAAACTGCTCGTCCGTCAGAAGAGCAAAGTCGCTTGCCTTCAAACCGAATACCGCTGAAGCTGAAAGTGCCGCCATCTCGCTTGGGGTCAACGCTGAGAGCTGAGTCGTCGCTAGGGCATTGACTTGCGTCGAGGTCAACCCAGCCATGCCAGAGGGCGAAATCTGAGCGATCTGTTCCGGGGAAAGTGCGGCAATTTGGCCGGTTGAGAGCGCGGCGACTTGTGTCGACGTGAGTCCAGAAAGTTCGGTTCCCGTCAGGACTTCGAGCTGCGTGGCATTCAAGCTCGCGATTTGTGTGTCCGTGAGTGCACCCATTCCGCGCGACGACAAGCTGCTCAATTGCGTAGTAGTCAGCGCCGCTAGAGTGCCGACCGATAGCCCGGCAAGGGTCGTCGTCGAAAGCGCCGCCATTTGAGCCGGCGTGAGTGCCGTCAGTTGGTCTTCAGACAACGCCGTCATTTGCGTGGCGGCCAATCCGCCCATTGCCGTGGTGGAAAGGGCCGCGATCTGAATTTCGTCCAAGGCACCGATCTGTGTTACGGCTAGTGCCGCCACTTGGGTGTCAACCAAGCCGCCAATCTCGACGCTGGTCAGGTCGCCAATCATCGAGGTTGTAAGTGCAGCAATCTGTCCAGTCAACAGTGCGCCAACTTGAGCGGAACTGAGCGAAATTAATTGCCGCGTCGTCAGCGCTCCGAGTTCGGTTGCCGTCAACCCGGTAATTCCAGAAGTGCTAAGCGCCGCAATCTGATTCGTTCCAAAAGCGCTCAATTGGCTGACGGACAAGAGCCCAACTTGAGTCGCGGTCAACCCGCTCACGGCTTTCGCACTCAAGGCTGAAATCTGGGTCGTACTGAGGCCCCCCAACTGCGAAGCGCTCAGTGCGCCTATGACGCTGGTCGTCAAGCCTGCCAGTTGCGTCGCCGACATTTGTGCCACTTGCGTCGTCGAAAGGAATGCAACTTGCGAGGTATTCAACGACCCAAGCTGAGTGCCGGCCAGGTGAGCGAATTGCGTGAGCGACAAGGCCGCGAATTGACTGACTGTGAAGCCCTTAACGGCAGAGCTCGACAGTGCCGTGACTTGGGTCGTTGCGAGCGACGCGATCTGGGTATCGGCCAGTGATGTTACTTGCGTTGCAAGCAATCCGCCAACAGCAGCAGCGGTGAGCGAGCGCAGTTGCGTCGTGGCAATGGCGGCAAACTGGCCAGATTCCAGGGCAGAAACTTGCGAGGCCGTAAGAGCTGCGAACTGCCGGGTGGCCATTGCCGCAAGTTCGGTTGCCGCGAGGCCGCTGACGGCCCGACTGTTCAGTGCTGCAACTTGACTAGTTTGCAAGGCACCGATCTGGTCGGTGGAGAGCGACGAAACGCCAGTGCTGGTGAGCCCAGAGATGCCCGCTGTCGTTAGTGCGCCGATCTGGGTCAGGGACAGAGCGGCAAGCTGAGGTGCGGTGAGCGCTGAAACGGAAAGGCTGCTCAACCCGGCGATTTGAGTTGTGGTCAACCAAGTGACCTGTGTGGGTGTGAGTGCCGAGGTCTGATTATCTGAAAGCGCGCTGATCTGCGCGTTCGAAAGATTCGCTACGATATTCGCTGTGAACGCCGCAATCTGCGCCGATGACAAACCGCTCACCGCGGTTGCCGTGAGCGCTGCCAGCTGAGTTGGATTCATCGCGGCTAGCTGCGTCACAGCCAGCACTCTGGCTTGGGTCTCGTTAAATCCAGATATCTCAGTGGGCGAAACGCTGCTCAGTTGCGTGGTCGTCAAAGCAGCAACCTGCGTCGTTGAAAGCGCACCGAACTGCGTGGAAGTGAAGCTTGCCAGCTGCCTTGTCGTCAGCAACGCAAACTCGGCAGGCGACAGACCAACGATTCCGGTAGCACTGAGCGCCGACAATTGGGCAGTCGATATTGCCGCTAGTTGAGCGACGGACAACGCAGCCACAGCTCCACTTGTCAGTGCAGCCATCTGATTGTTGGTCAGTGAGGCTACCTGCGCATTGGTGAGTGCCATCACTTGAGGCGTCGTCAATGCCGCGATTTCCGTACCGGTCAGGCTTCGCAATTGAGTCGTACTCAGGCTAGCCACTTGTGTCGAACTCAGCGCAGCAACCTGCGTATCTTCGAGGCTTGCCAACTGGGTCGCCGTGAGCGCGGCCAGCTGGGTCGTGCTCAGTGCAGTGATGGCCGACGCCGCGAATCCGTCGATGCCGACGATAGATAGCATGGTCAGCTGATCCGACGACATGACCGCCAGCTGAGCCGGCGTGAGCGCGGCCACCTGAGTCGCGACCATTCCGCTAATTTGAGTCACGCCGAGGGCGGCTACCTGCGTCGTAGTGAGCACTGAAATCTGCGTTTCAGTGAGCACACCAAATTGCTGACCGGCAAATGCCGTGAGTTGCGCGACGCTCAATGTAGCGATCTCGGTCGCGGAGAACCCAGGGATCGCCGTGGTCGAAAGTGCCGCGATCTGGCTGGTTGCTAAGGCCCCCAGTTGCTGCGCAGTCAACGCCGCAAGCTGTGTAGAGGCGAGCGCCGCAATTGCGCCTGATGACAATGACCCAATTTGGGTCGTTGCCAACGACGTGACGGCGGTGTTCGTCAAGCCGAGAATCGCGCTCGCCGACAGGGCTGCCACTTGGGTCTGGGTGAGCGCCGCCAATTGCGTCAGCGCCATCACCGCCACTTGAGTGTTCGTCAGACCGCCAATTTCGGTCGTGGTCAAGGACTGCAGCTGCGTGCTGCCCAAGGACACGACTTGCGTCGCCAAAAGCGCACCGATTTGGGCCGCTCGCATGCCACTGAGCTGCGGTGACGAGAGTGCCCCGAGCGCACCCACGGTCAAGCCGCCTATCGCGGTGGTCGTCAGCGCCGAGAGTTGCGTTGTCGAAAACGAGGAAACCTGCGTCGCGGCCAAGCCTGCCAGCTGCGTCGAAGTGAGCCCGGCGAGTCCAGTGGGTGTGACCGCGACCCATTGCGTTGGGTTGATGGCGTCAAGCTGGGGCGCCGTCAGATCTCCGAATTGCGTCGCAGAAAGCGTGCCAATTTGGGTTGTTGACAACTGTCCGACTTGCGTCGCGGTCAGCGCGACGACCTTGCTATCGCTGAAGGCTCCAATCGCCGTCACCGTAAGTGCTCGGAGCTGAGTTACGTTCAAGGCGGCAACAGCCGTAGTAGTGAGCCCAATTACCGCTGACGTACTAAGTGCTCCGATTTGCCTTTCGGTGAGCACCGCCAACTGTCCGAGCGAAAGCGCTGCGGTTTGCGTATCTGTGAGGCCAGCCACCTGGGTTGTGGAAAGCGAAACGAGTTGCGTCGTGTCCAACGCCGAAAGCTGAAGCGTGGTGAGCGCCTGAACCTGATCCGAACTCATCGCGGAAAGCCGGGTAGCGTTCATGCTCGCGAGCTGCGCCACTGTCAGCCCGCGAACTGCCTCGGCAGAAAGAGCTTCGAATTGAGCCGGTGTCATGGTCGCGAGTTGAGTCGCAGCCAGCGCCGCCACCGCGGTCGCGCCAAGACCACTAATTGCCGATGACGTCAAAGCAACGAACTGAGTAGTGGTGAGCGCTGCCACTTGCGTAGCATTCAAAGCTCCCACCACGGTGTCAGTCAGCCCCCGCAGTTGCGTCGATGTCAGCGCCGATAGTTGAGGTACCGAGAGCCCCTCGACTGCGGTCGTCGTCAGAGCGGCGAGTTGCCGCGACGTCAATGCAAGCAGTTGTGTCACGGACAATTCGCCTATGTCCGTGCTAGTCTGGCCACGGATCTGCGCAACTGACAGCGCGGCGAGCTGGCTCGAAGATAGCGCCGCGAGCTGAGTTGACGTAAAATCACTCACTGCAGTACTCGTCAGGCTCGCGATTTGGGTCGTCGTCATTGCAGCGAGGAGCGTCGCAGATAGCCCTTCAAGTGCAGACTTGTTGAGAGCAAGCAACTGGGTCGGTCGCATACCTCGAAGCTGAGTCGCGGAAAGGTTTGCCAGTTGTGTTGGTGAGAAGCCTGACACCGCGCCGGTAGAAAGAAACGCGAGCTGGGTGGACGAAAGCGCCGAGACTTGGGCGGTCGTTAACTGTACCAGTGCGGTCGACGTCAACCCAGCAATCGCAGTCGTGGTCACAACCGCCAGTTGCGGCAAAGAAAGCACGGCCAACTGCGTGTCGGCAAGCGCACCCAAGGCAACCGAACCGAACCCCTTGACCTGAGTCGTCGTGAGCGCGCTGATGTGATCCACGGTCAGACCGGGAACGGACGCAGCAGCCAGGCCAGCCAATTGAGTCGACTTGAGCGCCCCAAGTTCGGTAAGCGTCAAATCACGCAGGTCTGTGCTCGAAAGACCTCGCAGTTGGGTCACCGTCCATGCCGCGATCTGCGTCGCACTTAGCGCACCAATCTGAGTCGATGTCAATTCGCTCAGCGCGGCAGCGGTGAGCCCCTTGACCTGGGTGGTAGTCAGGGCTGCCAGCTGAGTTGCGTCGAGAGCGAGAACTGCAGTCGTACTCAAAGCACCGATCTGAGCCGCCCGCAAGCCGCGAAGCTGCACCGTAGTCAGCTGCGCCATCTGTGTCGCATTTAGGCCGCTGGCAGCTGTTGCTGCCAATGCGGCAATTTGTGAGGCCACGAGTCCACTCAGTTGAGATGTCGTCAATTCAGCGAGTGCTGAGGCTGCGAGCCCCCCGAGAGCTGTGGTCGACAGGGCCGCAAATTGCGTACTGGCTAGCGCAGACAATTGTTCAACGGACAGCGCCGCAATTGTCGTGCTCGATACACCGCCGAGTTGCGCGGTCGACAGGGCTGCCACCTGATCCGTTGTCAAGCCGCCAAGCGCGCTCGCAGTCAGCGCTGCGATCTGTCCCGGAGTCAACGCCGACAGTTCCGCTAACGTAAGCTCTGCAACGTCGTCGCTCGATAGTGCTCTCATCTGGGTCGAAGTCAGCGAGGCCAGTTGTGCAGGCGTCAGCGCCCCCATCTGGGTCGCGCTCAACTCACGCACTCCAGAGCCCGACAAGGCTCGTATCTGCCACGCGCTAAGCGCCCCGAGTTGCTCCGCAGTTAGCCCCGAAACCGCTCCAGTGGCCAAAGATCCAAGCTGCACCGTTACCAGCCCGCCGAACTGTTGCGTGGTCAGATTGGCCAACTGATCGCCGCTAAGCGCCGCAGTTGCTCCCGCGCTCAAGCCCGACAATTGCGTCGCAGACAGCGTCGAGATTGCGGTCGTCGACAGAGCTGCGATACTCGTGCTGGTGAGCCCTCGAATCTGTGTCGTAGTCAGTGCCCCAAGCTGGGTGGCTGTGAGGGCGGCGAGCTGTGTGTCGACAAATGCCCCGACACCACTCGGTAAAATTCCACGGATCTGCGTCGTGGTCAGGACCGCGACTTGTTCTTCGGATAGGCCCTTTAGGGCGAGTGGGGTCAATGCACTCAATTGAGTGGAGCTCAACACGGCCAACTCTGAGGCCGAGAGTGACGCCAGTGTAGTGCCGGACAGACCTTTGATTTGCGTCTGGGACAACGCGGCCAATTGGGTCGTGCTCAACGCCTCGTCATCGCGGGCGATGAGTTCATTCAGGCAGGTCGTGTTGATGCTGGTCAATTGGGCAGTCGTCAACGCCGCAAGCTGAGTCGCATTCAATTCGTTCATCGCGGTCGAGGTTAGCGACGCCACCTGAACCGCTGTGAGCGCGCGAAGCCGCTCTGTGGATAGTGCGCCTAATTGTTCACCGGTAAGTAGCTTCGCCTGACCTGCGCTCAACGCTGCAACCTGGGTGGTGGAGAGAGCGTTCAGATCTGTCGCATCGAGAGTCCCTATGATTGTAACCGAAAGGCTCTTGACCTGAGTCACGGTCAACTCGACGAGCTGCGTGGTGGTCAAGGCAGCAAATTGGGTCGTGGCTAGCCCAGCGATGCAAACCCCAGAAATGCCCTTGAGCTGCGTCGTGGTGAGTGCGGCGAGTTGGCTTTCAGTCATTCCGGCCATGGCCGCTGGCCCAATGACGGCGAGCTGCGTCGGGCGCAGAGCAGCGAGTTCATTCAGATTCAGCTCGAAGACGTCGACGCTCGTGAGCTGCTTCATCTGGGCGACTGTGAGCGAAGCCACCTGCGTCGTTGTAAGCGCAGCAAATTGGGTTGAGCTAAGTTCGCTGACGCCGCTGCCCGATAGCCCTCGAATCTGCGAGACACTGAGGCCTGCCAATTGGGTCGTCGTCAAGGCATCGATGGCGGTTGTAGTGAGCGCCCCGAGCTGAATTGCCGTGAGGCCCGCGATCTGCGCCGTATTCAGCGCCACGACCTGGTTTGCCGTCAGCCCCTTGATCGCATTGGCCGTAATTGCCGAAAGCTGACCCGAGACCAGGCTTGCCAGTGTCGTCGTGGACAGGTCGGCAACATCAGTCGCTGTGAGCCCCTTGAGTTGGGTCATCGAGAGCGCAGATAGCTGCGTTGAGTTCAAGCATGCGAATTGTTCGGCGCTGAGACTACTGACGCAAGCACTGGTGATTCCACGAATTTGGCTCGTGGTCAGTGCAACGAGCTGGCTTGCCGTGAATCCGGTGACGGCACTTGGGGTCAACGCGGACAGTTGAGTCGATGACAGCATCGAGAGCTCTTCGAGATTGAACTCCGCTACGTCGGTCCTGTTGAGGCCTTTGAGTTGAGTCACGGTCAACGCGCTGATCGCAGAATTGCTCAACACGGCCACCTGGGATGAGGTGAGTTGACTGAGCCCAGTGCCCGTCAGTCCGCGGATCTGAGAGATGGTAAACGCCGCGAGTTGGGTCACGGTCAGCCCGTCAATCACCGTGGTCGTGAATCCGCCGATCTGAGTCGTCGTCAGCCCCGCGAGCTGGGTCGTCGTCAACATGGCAACTTGATCGCGGCTCAGCCCAGTAATAGTCGCCCGGGTCAATTGAGCCACTTGCAGCGAACTGAGCGACGTCAGCTGAGCCTCGGTGAACCCGCTGATGGCCGTCCCCGTCAACCCCTTCACTTGGGTCGTCGCCAAAGATCCGAGCTGCGTTACACTGAGTGCAGCCACCTGTTCCGCACTCAATGCCGCAATACTTGCGGTGGACAGACCACGGATCTGCGCGATAGTTAGGGCGACGATGTGGCTTTGGGCCAGCCCTGCAATGGCCTGGGTCGTCAAAGCTGCCAGCTGCGTCGAACCAAGGGCGGCGAGCTGTGGCAACGTCAATTCCGCGACGTCCGTACTCGTCATTGCCCGCATCTGAGCGCTCGTCAATGCCGCAAACGTCGTAGTGGAGAGCCCCGCAATTTGGGTCGGTGTCAGGTAGCTCAGCCCGGCCCCGGACAGCCACTGGATCTGCGTCGTGGTCAGTGACGCTAGTTGTGTGGCGCGTAGGCCATCCAAGGCAGTGGTCGTCAGCGCGGCGAGCTGGGTCGAAAGCAAGCCAGAAAGTTGCGCCGTATCGAGCGACGCAAGTTGTGTGCTCGCCAGCCCCTTGAAAGCTGCACCGCTGAGCGCCGAAAGCTGTGTCGGGCTAAGAAATGCCAACTGCGTTGGGGTGATTTCACCTACGTCCTGGCTCGTGAGGCCACGCATCTGAGTGACCGTGAGCGCCACGAGTTGCGTCACGTTAAGCGCCGAGAATTGCGTGGCACTCATGCGACTGATCGCAACACTATTGAAGCCAACGAACTGGGCCGCACTGAAGGCCTCGAGCATCGAAGTGCTCAGACCGTCGACAGCACGCGCACTAAGCGCACCTATCTCGGTAGTCGTCAGTGCCGTAATCTGACTGGTGGACAGTGCAGCCACCTGGTCACTGAGTAGCGCTTTGACTTGAGCCGTGGTCAGTGCCGCCACTTGCGCTGCTGTTAGCGCGGCCACCTGTGTGCCGAGCAACGAGCTAAATTCGGTCGCTGAAACGCTTTGCAGGTCCGTGATCGACAGGCTTGCGATCTCGGTTACGGTTAGCGACGCGAACGAGATGCTTGCCACTTAGCCAGCGCCTCCCTCATGTTCTTGACACTCGATCACAGTACAGCCGATGATAGCGTTCTTCGTAGGCTACCGCACGCGCTGCAACAAATCGTTCCATTCACCGTGTGTGCACAGGTGAGCGTTCCAGGGTCAGCGCCCTGCCCAACCCCCCGCCACAGCGCAGAATGCGCGCTTGGCTCAAGAATCGCCAATCATTTGACGGGCAAGCGCCACCCAATATAGCCACAGTCAACCGCCCCAGAAGCAACGCAGTGGTAACCTGTCCGCCGCTCAATCTTCGGGCTCGGGTCTCACTATGGTTTGTCCCTTGAGGATTGTTCCGGTAGAGCCTGGGTGGAGATCTGCCGCGTTGGCTTCGTCAGTGTCGAGATGCATGTCCAGTCGATAGTCGGGGTGCACGCGCACGAGAACGTCATCGTAAATGATCCCGCGTGCGCCGCCGACGCGCACCATGACCCAATCGCGATCCTTGACGCCAAATTGCAGTGCCTCTTCGGGGCTCATGTGAATGTGGCGCTGTGCTTGGATCACACCGCGGTCGAGCGTGACACGACCATTCGGTCCCTGTAGTTCGATACCTGGTGTATCCTGCAGCTCACCCGAGGCACGAATCGGCGCGTCGATGCCCAACGCGATCTCGTCGGTGCGCGAGACCTCGACCTGCGTTTCTGCGCGCACTGGACCAAGAACGCGCACCTTCTGAATCGAGTTCTTGGGTCCAACCAGCACAACGGTTTCCTCACAAGCGAATTGACCGGGTTGGCTGAGTTCAGCTTTCACGGTCAGCTCATGACCCGTGCCAAACAGCATCTCGACGTGCTCGCGGCTGAGGTGAACGTGGCGAACACTGGCACTAATGGGAATGGTCACACCTTCGGTCATGGTGGCGCAATTCTACCAGGCATAGCCTCTTGCTTGGTGACGCACGCACGCGACAATGACTAGAAGGCGACGTGTTCCGCCGGCCGGACCGAGTTGCATTCTGTCGACAACCTGTCGCGTGGCAGCCACGAGCAGTTGTCGCTCGCGCGCTCACAACAGGGCGATTCGCCTTGTCGAGATTCGCGCATTTCGTATGCTTCGGACTCGTTCGCGAGTGGGCTGCAAATCCGCGTAACGCGCAGCGATCTCGATCCTGAACTTGCACCCACCTTTGACAACCCGACATTCGTGGGGCATGCCCCATGGCGTGTCCTTCTCGTACCTTGACCTGCTCGGCCAGAGCCTACGCATGACTGTGCGCGAGCTATTGCCACGCGGAGCACATCTCGTGCCTACCGACGTGGTTGATGACGGCCAAGTCCCGAACCTGCTGCTGCCGCGAGGCGAGATGCCTGCAGAGCTGCAAATCGGAGACTCGCTTAGCGTTTTCATTTACCTCGATTCTGAAGATCGCCCGATTGCTACAACCTTGAAACCGAAGGTCGAGCTCGGACAAGTGGCGTTTCTCGAAGTAATGGACAAGGCTCCGTTTGGCGTGTTCGTGGATTGGGGCCTAAAAAAGCAGTTGTTGGTGCCATTTGCCGAGCAAATTTGCGAGATGGGACTTGGTCAACGCTATGCCGTAGGCCTGATGCGCGATGAAAGTGGGCGCCTCGCGGGCACGATGCGGGTGAGCGAGCTGTTAAAGAAAAAGTCGAGCTATCGTCTGGACGAGTGGGTCCTAGGTGAAGCCTGGCGCAATGAGCCTCAAGTTGGTCTCTTTATCATTCTCGAGCGAACCTACATCGCCCTGCTGCGCGCCGACGAACCGCACCGCCTGCGTCGTGGCGAGGCCGCTCGATTTCGGATCAGCAATGTGCTGGCCGACGGGAAAGTTGAGCTTTCGCTGCGTCGCCTCGCAGTCGAAGAGCTGGGCGCTGATGCCGCTCGGGTGTTGGAGCTCTTAGCGCAGCCCAATGCTCCAAAGTTCGGGGATCATTCGGATCCTAACCAGGTTCGCGCCTATTTCAATCTGAGCAAGAAGGTCTTCAAGCGCGCGGTCGGGCGGTTGCTGAAGCAAGGGACGGTTTGCATCGACGATCAGGGGCACGTCGTTGTAAAGCAAGTCGGTTCTGACTAGTTCAAATCCACGAGGACAGCCTTCGGTTTGGGTCTGCTCGTCGCGGCGACTGCGAGTTGCGCCGGAAAGGCCGCTAGCCTCCGATGCGCCGTGCCATTTCGGTTAGATTGGCCGCAAGCGTTTCAGCAAAGTAGAGGGCATTCGCCACGAGCGGGGGCTTGTCACGCTTCATGACGAAGGAGATCGTCTGTCCGTCTCCAACCAGGTGCACCCCATTTTGGTTGAATTGCGCGAACGCGGGCAAAAGCTGGCCAAGCAGCTGTGCCATCCCAGGCTCTTGCGTTGCCACGAGGTAGACCGAATCTACTGTTGGATTGCCCGTAACTATTGGAGCGACCGCCATCGTCTGCTGGATCTGACCCATCGCTGTGGTGCGACTCACAACCTCGAACGGTGGGAACGGCTGCGCGGTATGAGCAATCATTCGGCAGTCGAACCAGGTCTCACGCTCGATCTTAATCTGGTTGGTAAGATAGCTCTTGTCCGTCTTCTGGGTGACTTTGAATAGGTACACCAGCTCGAGATTGACCCCGCCCGGAGACCCCTGCATCTTTACATCGATGTCAATCGGTTTGTCGTCCGTAGGCCCAGACAGAACTTGGGCGGCTGCTTGGAAGATGAAGAGATTGAAATTGGGATCGCCTGATACCAAACGGAGCCCCAACCGCTTTGCCAATTCCGAGGCACGGAAATTCGCGTGCTGCTGGTCAAGGTTGGCTACTTGCCGCTTGCGCATAACGAGCATGTAGTATGCCGCGAAGCCAAGCATCGCGATGACCATGACAATAGTTTGTATTGGAAAACCACCCACGACGATACCTCTTCTCTGCTTCGGTTAACCTGTGTATACGCGACAGCCGCTTGGCTCAAGTCCCCGGCGGCCGCCAACTCCCTGGCGCAACGGCATTGCCGTCCGGGGCGGCATAATTCGCAAGGCTTCGCGGCACTGGACCCAACAGGTTCGCGAGTTGCTCTGGATACTCGAGGCCCCGCAAGTTGAGCTCTCGACTATCAGTGAGCGTGACGACGACTTTGCTGTACGACTGGCGTCTGCTCCTAACCGTCACAATCTCAGTCTTAACAACGTCGCTGCGCGGCTCGACACGCGTACCTATCAGCCGCGTCCAGACAAACCCGCGCTCGAACACCTCGACGGTTTGGCGCAGGCGATTCCAGGCTATCAAGAGTGGAACTGCCCCCGCGAAGATCCCTGCCACGCCAGTAAGGGCAGCCTCGACGGCGGTCTGCCCTGGCGGTGGGCTGGGGACTCTCAACAACGACACGACCCCAGCAACGGCGAGAATTCCACCAATGTACCAGAGATAGCCCCCAGCACCGAAAGTGCCCCGGTGCACCGCAATTGATCTACCAAGATCGTTCCCCATGGCTCTATCGTTCCCCTTATCAATCCCAGTGCAGCATTGCAAGCCCCGATTCCGCGAGTCGACGGGCGCGAGTTTGGGGTGCGCAGCGCGAGAAGCGCATCGAGTTCCGCCCGCGAACAACCGGCCGAGCCCGAAACCTGGCCGAAGGTGGAATAGTTCGCTATGCCGCTGATCAGAATTGGCCGTGCCGGAGATGGACGCCTATGTGGACGCAGCGACTGATTTGACCGGCACCGGCCACCCCACGCCCCCTCGCCCGGTGAGGATTGAGGCCAGCCCAAGGCGACTCGACGAGTTGGTGCGCCAACATCTGCCGCACGTGTATCGGTTGCTGCGGCAACTGGGGGTGCCGACGCGCGACACCGACGATGCGACACAGCAGGTGTTCCTGGTTCTAAATCAGCGGCTTTCGGAGGTCAGCGACGGAAGTGAACGGGCGTTCCTTTCCGCAACTGCCGTACGTATCGCATCGCGCTGGCGTCGAACACATCAACGTCGACGTGAGGACGATAACGCCGCACCGGTCAGTCAGCGAGCATCGATCGGGCCCACTCCTGAATCGCAGCTTGAGCGTGCGCAGGCCGAACAGCTGCTGCTTCAGATTCTGGAGAGCCTTCCGGAGAAGCTTCGAGAAGTGTTCGTGTTGTTCGAAATCGAAGAACTGGGGCTGCGAGAAATCAGTGAGACACTCGATATCCCACAGGGAACCGTGGCCTCGCGTTTGCGATTGGCGCGAGAACGCTTTCGCAATTGCGTCGAGACGCTCGGGCTGTCCATGTCGTCAAGGAGCGCAACGTGACCATACGGCGAATGATTGACGAAGATCCACGCAGTATCGAAGCGCACCTGCTTAGGGTTGGTCGCGCCATGCAGCCCCCGGATTCGGCCTATCAAAAGACCTTGGCTGGGCTGGGCATTGCCGCAGCCACGTTGGCCAGTGCCAAGGTCGTCGGAGCATCGACGACCAAGGTTGCCTTTGGTTCAACGCTGAGCGGTGTTGCGGTCAAGGGGATTGCCGTTGGTGTCATGTTGGGTGCCTCGGTGTTGGGGGCAACGCAAGTAGGCAGCACTTGGCATGGTCGCGTCACTTCCGCGAGCGCAGCGGCCGTACGCACTTCATCCAAGGCGCAACTCAGACCCAAGTCAGCTATGGAGGCTCCGGTGGCTGTGGCACAGACTGTTGTCGAGCGCGAGGGTTCGACTCCCAACGCCGGAACTGCTGAGCCTACGGGTGGCTCGCCAATTCCCCGGCCAGAACGTGAAGCCACTGGTGAATCAGTGCGAACCATAACGCCATCGCCTTGCGCGTCGCCGAACTCGCTCGGAGCCGAGGTAGTACTGATTGATCAGATCCGTCGCGCCCTCGACAATGCACAAGCCGAGCATGCGCTTGACCTGCTCGAACAGTACCGCCTCCGATTTCCAGCGCCACGGCTCGGTGAAGAAGCGAGCTTTCTTCGCGTCCGAAGCCTCGCCCGAGTGGGTCGGAGCGGCGAGGCGGCTGAAGCGCTGAAGGAGTTCAAGCGCAATTTCCCGAATAGCGCGTTGGCCGGGCCGCGCTAAGCGCCCAAGGAAGTGGATGCGCGTGGAGCAGTTCTAGACTATACGAGTCGCGCCATGCGGCGTGTTTTCCCGTGTGTTACTCTTCTGTCTTCGGCTGTTTTGGTTTGGTCGTCGCACGTCTGCGCAGAGACGTTCTCACTTGGCTTCGAAGCTCCTTCAAGTTGTCCAACTCGGCAGGCACTCGTAGGCCAGGTGATGGGGCGCACGGCATTGGCCGAGCCCGTAGACTCAATGGGCGCATTCCGGTTCGAGGCGCGAATCACTCGCACAGAAGCGCAATCGGTACCGGTACTGGCATCGCTCGTGACGCATTTGCCCAACGGAAAGGACTCGATTCGTTCGCTCGACGGTGAAACCTGTGGAGAAGTCGTTGCTGCACTTGCTGTGATCATCGCACTCACGCTGGATCCTGGCGCTCAATGTGGGCCGCTCACTCTGCCGGTGCCAGTTACAGAAACGACTCCTCGCCTAGACGATACCAGCGCTAGCGCTAGCGCTAGCACCAACTCCGACGCGGCCCCGGCGGCCGCGGTTGCATCCGTTCAAGCGGATCCGCCTATTGTTGCTCAATCGCTGGCGAATGCCCCAACGAGCGGACAGTTTCCGCCGACGGCGCCGCAAGGTCGCTCGGTTGAACTCCGCCGCCGTGCACTGGTCGTGACCGCGACGCCCCAAACCCAAACAGAATCAGGCGCCTCGGCTTGGGGACAGCTTACGCTGGGGCTAGAGGGCGATTGGACCAGTTTGCTCGCCCCAGGGTTGGGGATGTTGCGCGCTGGGGCACACGTGACCTGGCACGCGCGCTCAGGTCTGGTCGCAACGATTGGAGCGATTTTTGGACCTACGACGCAACGCAGTAACGGACAAGGTGAGGAGGCAAGGTTCGACTACCGGGGCGGGGCCGTGGAACTCGGGTGGCACACGCTGGCCTTCAGTAGCTTCACGCTAGATTCATTGGCAGTGGTGTCGATGGGACAGCTACATGCCAAGGGGGTCCAAGGCGGGCGCATTGCCGAACCAGGAGAAAGGAGGAGCACTTGGCTCGGAGCGGGGCCCGCGCTCGAATTGAGACAGCATTCGAATTGGGGAGGCTGGGCAATTCAAGCAAGCTTTCCAATTGGCCTGGTTTTGCCCAGTTTCAATATCCAGGCGAGTGATGGCGGAACCGACCGGTTCTTTCGCGTGCCAGAAGTTGGGATCCAGCTCGATCTGCGGCTCTTCGTAAAATGTTTCGGCTAGTGATCAACCCGTGTAAAGGTGGAGATTGCATCAGTGGAGGCAGCACATGCAACTTAGAATCTTCACCTTGGTCACTCTCGCTCTTACGCTCAACGCGTGTATCGACGAAGGCGTCATTGGTAATCAGACGTCCAGTGTCGGCGGCCGCGGCAACACCACCACATCGACTGGCGGAAGCACTTCGACTGCAACCGGAGGCACGAATAACGCGGGCACAGCCGGCCAATCACCAGCACCCACGTTGTTCACCGCAACGCTGAGCAGTTGCGGCATTAAGACCATCGAAGCACCGACGACCCAGACGCTAACCGTCCCGAAGAGTCCGACTACCGCCGATCCACAGGCGATGTGGCAGCCCCTGTTGACGGCTTGCACCGACGGCGGATGGGATCTTGCTCGATGTGCCGGCAGCGACATTCTGGTGACGTCAGCTACCACTGACCAAACGCAAACCGGCAACGCGCTACCGGTAACAGTCAATGTGATGACCAAGGGCAGCGAGGTGTGCTGCGTCACTCGCACGATAGCGGCGCCCGGTGGACCAATGGCGGCCAAGTGTGGCCCTTCGACAATCGCCAACACCGCGCTCACCGCATGCGCGATCCCGACGGTTGCCCAGAGCGGCGTCATAGAACTCGATATCCCAGCTGACCTGACCGGTCCAAATTGGGCGGTGAAATCGCAGACCTGCACGGAAGGCGGCTGGAACCTATCGCTCTGCGCCGGCAGCACTGCCACGTTCTCGTCGTTCAGCACCGGCACTGTCAGCGCCGCCGGCAATCCGCTGACGACGTGGGTCGTCGTTCAGGGGGGAATCGTGTGTTGTCTGTACGCGTCAGAGGCCAATTCCAACCCGGGAATCAGCCCGATTTCCTGCCCGATGTGATAGGTTGGTCTTCGGCATCTGGTTTCGCGTTCGGCTGCGCTCCGGACAATACTGTTCGTACTCGTTGCGCTGAAGGCAGCTTGCAGCGCTTACTAATGCGACCTATGTCTCACTGATGTCGCCGCCGAACGATTCGAGCTCTGAGCTGTCAGCCGCTGATTTGGTCGCCTATTTCGGGCGTATTGGCTATGACGGCTCAGCCAAACCAGATCTAGTCACGCTGAACGCACTTGCGGCCGCACACGTTCAAAGTATTCCCTTCGAGAACCTCGACGTGCTCGCTGGGCGAAACATCAGCCTCGAGCTCAATGCGCTGATGCAGAAGTTGGTGCACTCGGGGCGCGGCGGCTATTGCTTCGAGAACAACGGGCTGTTCTTGGCCGTGCTTGAGCGACTCGGGTATCGAGTTTGGTCATTGAGCGCGCGAGTGCGTTTGCAGCGACCGCGCACGCAGATCCCTCCACGCACACATCAATTCAACGTGGTTGATCTAGAGGGCAAGCGCTGGCTCGTCGATGTGGGTATTGGCGGGGTGTCGTTGGCATGTGCCATCCTGCTGAAGACGAATATCGAACAGGTGACACCCCATGAACCGCGACGCATCACCTGTGAGAATGGCGTCTACTTTCATCAAGTTCGTTTTGAAAACGGCTGGAACGACGTGTGTGAATTCACAGGCGAAGAGATGCCCCCGATCGATCGCGAGCTTTCCAATTGGTATACAAGCACTCACCCCAAATCACATTTCAAGGACCGGCTCATGGTCGCGCGCGCCGCGCCAGACGGGGTTCGTCTCAGCATCGATAACAATCAGTTTACCCGGCGCAAAGCTGGCCAAACCGCTACAGTTGAGCCGATTTTATCTCCCGAGCAGTTGCTGCAAGTTCTCGAAAAGCACTTTGGAGTTGTATTGCCAGCAGGCACGAAGTTCGACTATCCGAACAGCCCCTGGTCATGAATTTCGACTCCCTGTCTTTTTGAAATGCAAGTGAGCGTTTTGCGATGATTGGCAAAATGCAAAACGTCGTTAGGCTTCACGGCGCATTGCTTTCTCTTGCTTATCGGGGGCGCGGGCCGGAACAACCAATGCGACAACATAATCAGCGACGAAAGGAGCGATCCGATCATCATCGCTAGCGCCAACTACTAAAGGAGCGTAGCGTTCGCGTTCGTGAAGTGCGTCGAGCGTGACGATTTCACGACTCACATAGGTAACGCGCTCGGCCGAGGGCGCTGGGAGTACATCATCATCACACAGGTCATCCGAAAGGTTGCAGTACTTGGAAGCCATTTGCCACGCCAATGCGGGATTGGAACATTTACCAGTGATTTGACCGATGCGCTGCAGCTGCAAATCGATAATCTCGATTGCTACGTTGTTGCAATGAACGACGTGGGTCGACGCTATGCTTATCGCGATCGAGTTCGGTTCGAGGTCGCGGAAGGTGACATTACAGCATACCGTCGCGCCGCGGATTTCTTGAACGTAAACGCGGTCGACCTCCTCTGCCTGCAGCACGAGTATGGAATCTTTGGCGGCAAAGGTGGTAGCCATATTCTGGCACTGTTGCGTGAATTGCGGATGCCAGTGACGACGACACTGCACACTATCTTGGCTGAGCCGAACGCATTCCAACGTGCGGTGATGGATGAGCTAGTTCAGCTTTCCGACCGTGTCGTCGTGATGAGTCATCACGGAGCCGCGTTGCTACGGGAAGTGCAT
>Ga0302321_100000204_pt1 | contig 52831 bp, 40 predicted proteins | sample Fen_T0_1_FD_202505 | JGI IMG/M metagenome (GOLD analysis project Ga0302321, IMG submission 202505) | Peat permafrost microbial communities from Stordalen Mire near Abisko, Sweden - Fen_T0_1 | ecosystem: Environmental > Terrestrial > Soil > Wetlands > Permafrost | place: Sweden: Abisko... | reverse complement strand
ACTCACCAACGTCGAACCAAGAATGACCCAAGCAAACGTGCAGCCAATCCAGATGAACGCGATCGCTAACAGCCTAACCATGATTTGTTCCTCAGCGCTCACACTAGCCAAGCGTTCTGGCGCTTTGGTGAAGGGGCGGAGGAGATCCGAAGGCCAGATTGTGGAGGAAATAAGGCGAAGCGCCGGCTCAGTAGCCGTTCACCCGTGGCTTGCACAAGAATGAAGCCCACCAACGCGGCAGCGCAAGGTGGGCTCAAATCCAACGGCGACTCGGTTAGCTGACGGTTACTGGTTGGCGGCTAGAACTCGGCCCGGGTACGTCACTTGCGGGTACCGCCTTAGCCACGAGGGCGCTTCGGAAATACTCACGGTACGACCACGCGAGAAACGTTTGGAGAACTACGAGCAACCCGACCATCGGGTAGCCATTGTGCGCAAGGACGAAGTGAAACGCGGCTATTTGTACGATGATTGGAGACAGTAAGATCAGTGCCAACGGTACAAACCGATTCGTGAGCAACAAGAAGCCACAAGTGACTTCAGTCGCCTTGAGCAACGGAAAAAAGTACCCAGTCGACATCAAGCCCTTTGTGAATGGGACAATGCCCTCTGCAGGAGGCGGCGTGGGGATGAAGTTCAGAAACCCATTGAGGCCGAACACGAAGAAGACGAGTCCCAGAAAGACTCGTGCAATGGTGGGCAAGTGACGCGTCATGGCTTATTCCTCTAACTGGGAGAAAACCTCGAGCCCCGACTCCTCTAGCGCAAGTGGTGGCCCTGAAAACGCCGGACAAAGTTAGGTGCGAGGCCCTAATTTTTCCTGCGATACCGGCGTGTTGCGGGTGATTGCACCAGCAACGGCCCATGGCCTCGGCAGGCCCAAATCCAAGCGACCCGCGTCAGATCCCGAGCGCCGTCGCTTCCACCCAAAATTGCCGATTGCCCACCGGCATGACGGAAAGCGAGCGCGGCAGCACGCTCGCCCAACCCGATACGACTTCGATCACGTAGAACTCCGCTTCTGCCTCGACTTCACCAATCGGCTTCGCTGAAGAATTCGCCGAAGTGCGCAGGGGCACCGCCTGCCCCGCACGCCTAAGCTGAGGACTTCCGCCTAGTGCAAGTTTCGGCGGAGCGCGGCGGCGCTGCACGGGCAGCAATTGGTCCTGCATTTCGCCATCGGGCAAGGGCGTAAGGTCAGACGTTTTTGCCCAAGCGGTGATCGTAACCTCGCCGTCGTAACGCAAACTGACCCAGCCACCCTCAGGCTTGAGGGCAAAAAAGAGAACGGGCGCTGGGGTCGCGTGACGCATCAGGGTGTAGCGTGCCTCCGCGCTTTTCATTGCAGCGTTGGGCGAAGATTTTGCGACAGCTTCGAACAAGGGCAGGCTCGGCTGATCGAGCCGATAGATCCGTGCTTTGGCCGGCAATGGGTCGGGATACACACTCGCATCCCCGAACCCTAACATCGCGCATTCGGCGCGTGCCACGACGGTCTGAGAAAAATCGCGTTCGAGTCGCTTCTCGACGAACAGTTCGCTGCCCACGCGGACCACGGCATCGAGTCGCACCCCAGGCGTTAGTGCCACGAGGCCGTCAACCACCTCGATCCGCGTCGCGGCGCGGATCCCAAGCTTTCGCACCGATACCAAACCCTCGATGCGAAAGCCGCGCGCATCCGGATTCGAGGTTGCAATGCGCGCGAGCGCGCTCGGCATGACGGGTAGTGACTTGACCTCGATCGGCGTAGCAGTACCCGTTAGCCGCGCAATCGCTTGGCCGCTGTCATCGAAAATCTCACTATCGAGGTCGGGCTCGCTAGTCCCTTGTAACCGACACGACGTTGCATCGGTAGCACCAGCGGACCGCGACAGTAACCACGCCGCACCTACCAACAGGACCACACCGTGCCGCACGAAACTGTATTGCATGGGATTGAACCGCATGATGCCGCGTAGACCTCTCGATGGTAAATAGGATTTGTGACGACGACCAACTCCTACCCAACCGAGCCACGTGGTTCGCGCCCGAGCCCTTGGCTAGGCACTTTCCGCGCTGCCATCGACAATGCGCTTGACGGCCGGCACATGACGCTCGAACTCACGCAAAAATGTCAGGGTTTGGGCCTCGGTGCGATCGACATAGAGGATGCCATCCAGGTGATCCGTTTCGTGCTGAACGACTGCCGCGGCAAATCCCTCGAAAACTTGATCGACGGGCTGCCCCAACGCATCGAAGGCCTCAACGCGTACCCGCCGAGCCCGCGTAACTCGTCCACGCATTCCGCTGACCGACAGACACCCCTCGTAAATTGAAATCGCGTCCCTCGGGGCAAGTTTTCCCGCGGATATGTCGACCAGCGGAGTCACTTTCGGGTTCACGAGCACCATCAACGGGATCGGACCGGCATCGGGGTAGCGCAGATTTTCCCCGAGTTCGATTACCACGAGTCGCAATGATTCGTACACCTGCGGCGCCGCCAGCCCAGCGCCGTCGGCATCGCGCATCGTGACGATCAGATCTTCGATGAGGCGACGAATTTCCGGAGTAGCGAGTTCGTCGAGCCCGAGTGGACGGGCGGATTGCCGAAGCACGGGCTCGCCGAGTTGGGCGATTTTGCGGATAGGCATGGGTTGTTCCTATCTGCCAGAATCTGAAGCGCGCGCCTAGTCTTGCCTTCGTTCGGTTTGCTGCTTGAGCTGCAACCCTCGAATCCGAATGCCATCACTACGACGACAAAGCCAACATACAGTCGCGATGCTTTCATGTGCTGTCCCTGTCTCGGCCACCTCGTGGGCAAGAGCGGCTGTATCTGCTGACGGCCAAAGCTTGAATCCCTCTAGCGCACGAACGATTACCTACGAAACCACACCTTCGGCGCCACCCGCCAATAGCCCATAGGTGTCGGTAATAACTCGTTTATTTACGCGACCTGGCAGCGCCTCCGGTGCTCATGGGCCACAGAATGCCGCGACACCCACGGTACGACATCGGGTATAGTCCCCGCCATGGCTGATACCGCATTCCGTCAGCTGCTCGCCGACACACTGCGAGATTCCTTTGCTACACTGAAGCGGATTTCCGCTGGAGAACGCCTGTACGCGTTCGCGGTCTTCTCCAACGGCGAGACCAACTACGACTACCTCGCCGTAACTGCAAATACCGAGGAAGGGCTCGAACGCCGCGTTGAGGCGGCGCTGGCAGAGCGCCCCGACAGTGACTTTTCGACGGTCGCTCGCGAGCTACGCTGGTCGACTTTGGATTGGGCGTATCACGATTTTTTCGAATCCATGGGTGATCTGGCACTACCCACAGGTGAGGGCGAAAAGCGTGATGCGCGCATCCATGCCGATATCCTCGCAGCGCTGAAGGGCCTCGACGACACTGGACTGTTTGGTAGTGGCCCTGCACGCAATCGCACTACGTTGCTGGTCGTCTGCGGAGACATGAGTCCCGAGTACTTTCAGAAGGGCCTAAAGAAACTTAACCCACCGGCAGTCGTCAAAGCCTACCTCGCCGAATATTCCCCGGACCGCTTGTACGCGCGGCTTGACCAAATGCCTTCAGAGCAACGGCTGGGCGCCTACCTCGGACTCTACGCGGCACTTGCGCTGCACCAGGATAACCTGCTCACCCGCGAAGCCAAGCAATGTGGCCTCGATTCGCACTTGGCGTTGCATCCCGTACTTGCCAAGCTTGCACCGAACATCGTGACTGGGCTGCTCGCACTCATCGAACGCCACGTGGGGGCGAAGGCGTTCAACTTGGAACGTTCGGCAGCGTGGAAGCGTGACGGTACATTCACGGCGGAGATCCGATTGGCATCCGCTGCAGTGCAGCTGCTCGCAGACTGTGGCAACCTAACTCAGGCAGAAGTCGGATGGCTGCAGCGACTGCTCGTGCAGCGGCTCGATTTCGACGCAGACACGAGCGGACCAGTATCAACACTGCCCGAGGACATTGCGAACACTTTGCATGACCTATACCCCGGTCGATTCCCTGCCCCGCAGAAGTCGGCCACGACGAATCGATTACTCAATGCCAAAGCGTTCCACTGAGCTGTCAAATTCACACTCAGGCGACACCCGCCCACTCGTCTTACAGCGGCAACGCTAGAACAGCCACTTTCCCCAGAGGGTCACGACGATGAGCCCAAGCCCGAACGATACTGCGTTCGCGACGAGACTCGTCAAAATTGCACGCGAGACGCCGAGGCCTGCAACGAAGCCGGCATAGAACCAGGCTTCCGCCCCGAATGCCCAGAGTTCGGAAAGCGTCAACCGCACCAGGTATGGCAGGGGCAGCTGGGGATAGAAGAACCAGACCAACGGGTGGGTGAGGAGATTGGCGATGAGACAAAGCGCAACCCGGCGCGAAAGCCTTGGCTCGACGCGGCTCAGCAACCCAAGAACGAGGGGAAGCTCGAATGCCAGCGTCAAGCCAAAACCAGCCAACCAAGAATTCCAAGCGAGGGGCATCAAGTGCCAACTAGGATCGGCGCACCCCATATCGCCGCAGCCGAGCCATCCCAATTGTCAGCGCCAACGCGATGAGCCCTGCCGCGGCGGCCGAGGTATTGCGCACAAGCACGACCGAGCAGCCACCCTCGTCACTACTGGGATTCGTCGTGGTCGTTCCGCTTCCAGCAGCCGCCACGGTGGTGGATGTTGAGCCGCCGGTCGGCGGCGGAGCGACGTCCGCGTGAGCCGGCACGACTACGGCCAGTGCAACCAATGCGAACCCAAAGCCAAATAGCCTAGACACGTTCATGACTTCATCTCCATGTTCAAATGAATCGACGGCGCGAGGAGCCTCAATTCAATCCCGAGTAGGCGCAACCCCGCGTAAACACTAACCGTCCCAATCGCAATCCAGATGCCAAGCAGCGGTCGCGCGCAGAGCACGCTTCCAAAGGGAAACATGGTTGGTAAGGCGCCGATGAGCAGCGCCAGGCAAGTCCAACCAAAAGCCGTCGCGAGCCGATCAGGAAGCAGGCGCGCCACGGCCGTGAGCGTGACGGGCATGGTCAGCTGAAAGGTGAAAAGGCCGATCAACAACCAGGCAGTAGACGCATGCAGCGCAATCGGTGCCAGCGACAGTAGCAGCGCGGCAATGCTAGTTTCGATCCAGCCCAACCGATCGGCAATGTACCCGCCAAGCGATTTTCCGGCAAACGCAACTAGTGGGATCCCGATTAGTAGGAGCTCCGTGCGAGCGTAGCCACGCGCTGCGGACAATCCCACGAGGCTGCGCACAGCAACCGAGACCAAAAGCAGTGCCAAGGCCAATCGCGTATGTGGGAGCCTCGCGGAGCGCGCCACCACTGCCGGATTCACGGCGCTCGGCTCGCCTTGTGGGTTGTGGCGAATCACCAACCAAAGCGCGACGCCAAGTAGCAGGAGTAGGGGCCACACCGTGCCCGTGGGGTAGCGCGATCCGTAGTACAGACCGAAGCCTAGACCGAGCGTGCCGGGTGCAACAAAAATCCCCGCTGGGGCTGCACGCTTGAGGCCGCCGCGCAATACTTGGGCCCCAGCACCCAGGTGGAATAGCGCATTGCCAATGCCTGCAAAGAGCATCGTACCAATCGCGTTGAGCGGCGAGAATCCAAGGGCCACAAGCGACAAGACCAACCCGACAACGATAGCGAGCTTGGGCGTGGAAAATCGATCAGTTGCCCAACCTAAGACGACTTGGGAACCAAAGGCGATGACGTCGTAGCCAACAACTAATGCAAACGCTTGCTCGGGTGTGATAGGCCCCAAATGCGCCGCGCGCATCACCGCCGTCACCGTCGCAGCGTCGACGACCGCGTGGACGAGCCCAAGCAGCGCTGGCACTAGCATATCCGATGCTCCGCCATCCAAGATTCTGGTGGGAATTCGACCTGACCCCGCGTCATTCTGCTTGGCGCCCTTCCAGCAAACGATATGCCAAACCCCGACGGTCCGCGCAAATTACTATTCAGTGGCGGTCTCGGCTGCCGAAGTGCGATGGAGGTGGGTCTATGCACAATTCGATACAAATGCGCACGCGTGGGCAGCACAGCCGGCCAGTGCAGCTGTGGCACACTGTGCCACTTAGCGCGTGCACGATGTCGTGGCTTGACGAACCTGTAGTCTGGTCCGTGTGACGCGCCAGTTTGGCGCGCCCAGATCTGTGGAGTCGATGGCCGGCGCGAACGCCTACGGTGTGAGCCGACGGATCAACCGAAGCATTGGCGCAAATGGGTGCCTCGGAAGGCGACCGATGCGCGACTCTTCGAAGGAGATGGCTCGCCGCGGGCTCCCCACAGTAACTCTCGAGGTGTCCTCCATGATTCGACGAATTGCATTCGTCACCATTTTGACCTCTTCATTGAGCCTTGCCTGCTCCGGCTCCACCAGCAACCCAACCGAGTTCGGCAGCGGCGGATCCACATCGACCGCATCACCCGGCGGAAGTGCCGCGCTTCAATCCGGCGGCATGTCCCCAGTCGGTGGCAAAGCCGCACAAGCCGGAGGATCCAATGGTCAAGGGGGCGGCCAGCCTAATGGTGGCGGCTACATCCAAGGTGGGAATGTGACCGGTGGCAGCACCGGCCAGGGCGGAAGCGCATCTGGTGGCGCAGCGACCGGGGGCAAGGCCACCGGTGGTACCGCCAATCAGGGCGGCGGGGCCACAACGGGCGGAACCGCTACCGGGGGTGCCACCGCTGCCACCGGTGGTGCTGGCAATACTGGCGGGTGCGACGCGGGAACGTCCACGACCACGTGGGCTACCAACTGCCCAACCGCGCCGCCCACCACGTGCACGGCGGGCACATGGGTCGCAGGCGGGCCAGATCCTGATCACTCTGGCTACAAGTTGCTCTCGGAGTCCACGCACTTCGCCGTCTACTCAGACGAGACGCCAACGGGGGCGCAGGCTGCAGTCGACTACTTGGAGAAGGTGTGGACCACCTATTTTGGCAGTCCAATGTACATGCGGGAGCCACTGTGCAATTCGGCAACCAAGTATAAGGCGAGCGTCCACGTGCATTCGACCAATGGCCTGACCGGCGGGGCTTGGACTTCCAACAGGATGGGGATGTGGATTGGAACCGGTGGACTTACCGATCACTGGGGCCTCGCTCATGAGTTCATGCACGGCGTGCAAAGCGTAGCGGGCGGCCAAAGTTGCGGCACGGGCCCGAACACCTGCGGCTGGTTTTACGAAAGTCACGCCAACTATTCCGCACAGCAGCAACCGGATCTGCACACCACCGACGCCCATTGCACTGAGCTTCTCGCCAATGCTCCGCACCTTTACCTCGGCTCCACGCGGGATCGCTACTGCAACTACCAATTCTTGGAATTCCTCAAGGACAAGCATTGCTTCAGCGCTGTCAACGCCATCTGGACCGGCACAGCTGTCGCTGACCCATTTACCGGCATGATGAATGGCATGAAGTGGAACATTAGTCAGCTCAATGACTTCTTTGGCGAGTGGGCCACACACAACATCACCTGGGACTACCAGGATCCGGCGCCACAGAGCACCGCGGGCAACAACCAAGGCACTTTCTACCGTGGCCTCTACGGTTCGATCACCAACACCACGCCGAACACTCAACGATTTCGCACCACGAAGGTCGAACAACTCGACGCTGATTTTGCCAGCAACCGGCGATTTGCCTCGCCCTTCTACCAAGCACCGCAACGCTGGGGCTACAACGTGATCCGGCTCTACCCGGATGCTGGGGCGACGAGCGTGACAGTTGCCTTCCGCGGCGTGAACTCTGCAGCCCCAAACCCCGGTTGGCGATGGGGCTTGGTCGCGACCGACTCCGGCATCACTAAGGCTCGCTACAGTCCTTTGCAGGACGGCACGGACGCCGCGCTCACGTTCTGCGTCAACGCCGGCGAGTCGCTCTTCCTGGTTGTCACGGGCACGCCGTCAACGCAGCAGCAAATCGTCTGGGATCAGGCCTACAACACTGTGCCTCGCTACCCATACATGATCCAGTTGGCCAACGCTTGGCCAGAAGGGTATGAGGGAGGTAAGGTTGACGCTTGTCCTTCGGGCACAGTGCGCATTGCCAATGGCGGCGGTTGTGGTCCGTCAGGTCTCGCCGCATCCGTCTACGTCGGACCCTATGCATTGGTGACGGGAACCGGCGTAACTGGCTCGGCGCGCATCCAAGACCACGCCCAAGTCCTGGGCGGTAAAGTAACGGATGCGACGATTGGCGCGCTCACTGTCATGGGCAGCGCGTTCACCGTCACCGGTACCTCGACGAAGGTCATGACGACGTTCTATCCCGTCGACTACTTCGAAGGGCGAACTCTTAGCGGTGGTTCCCTCATCGGTGATGTCGAGTTGCGCGCAGCAAGCATTTCGAGCGGCACCTGTTCGGGTTTTGTCGATGCCACGACTTGCACTAGCCCCGGTACCGACGCAACACCGGCTCCGTCCTACACCTGGCGGTAGGCGAGCGCAGCACGCGGTGCACTCGACAGCTACCGCGCAAGCTCAATAGCATGGTGGCACAAATCGCGTCCTACCGTGGATGAGATTATCCGAGCTCGAGCCTAAACGCTTGGGCTCGTGGTTGGTTGCGGCACGCCAGCGGCGCCTACATTCGGTACGGATCCGTCAACGACAGGTTCGCCACTTGTTGCGCGGTCAACGCACCGCTGTAGATGCGGAATTCGTCGTAAATCCCGCGAAAGTTGCCGTTGTAGGCCACATCGTGCGCCCACTGCGACTGCCCGAGCCAGCAATTGCTATCCTTCAGTTCCGATAGGCTGTAGCCAATGGTGAGTGCTTTGGGCGGCTCCGCGAGGATTCCGTTGTAAAAGAGACTGATCTGCCGGAGCTCGCCATCGTACACGGCGGCCACGGCCATGGGTTGATTGGTAGGAAATGCTTCAGGGTGATCGATCGAGTCCTGCCCTTGATCGAACACGATAGCCATGTGAAATGATGACGTTGGGGTCACCGCTACGGTTAGTGGTGTGAAGAATACTTCTGCACCAACGTCTTCACTAGGCAATGAAGAACCGCTCTTGTTGTAACCAAAGTTGAAGACACTTTGCCACGGCCGCCCGCCATTCCACGTGAACCAGGTCACGATGGTGACGCTTTTCATCGACGAGATCAGCCACGGCGGGAGCTTGACGTACTGCTGCGTGTCGCCTGTTAGACTGAGCTGACCGGTACCGTCAAGTGCGGCACCTCCGATGATTTCGCCGTTCTTGCCACTCAGGCTGTCGACTACGACCGTGCCGGTACCGGAAAAATCGTAGCGATTGACGAGCCACGGTCCGCTGCTTGCGCCTAGGCCACTCGCCGTGCCATTACTAGTTTTCCCGGCCTCCGCACCACTTGGCTGACCCGCCTTCCCTGCCGCGGCCTTCTCGGGAAAGAGATCGACGGTGGTGACTGCCGTACAGCCGAAACCCAGTGACCCTGCGACCAACAGTCCGAGCGCAAGCCGCGCTCGACGTGAAGAATCATCGACTTCTGGTGGCTGTGGGCGAGACATCACTCATGCCGCTTGTCGGATTGCTTCGCCCCGATCCGTTCGAGTGCCGCCCGAGCTTCGGGGGCCACGACGGATTTCGGGTAGAGATTTAGCAGCAGCTTGAGGCTTTTCTCAGCACCGACCAAGTCCTTGCGCTGCTCGGCGCCGAGCGCCCGCTGCAAGAGCTGAGTTTCCTGGGCCAGCGTGGAGCGGTCGAGATTGGCCAGATTTGGCCGACGGCCGGTGGTGGCATTCGCGTTCGAAGTCTTCGACGAGTCATTCGACTCGATGACGACGTCCGAGGTCGCGGCGATAGCGTCAGCCGAGGCACTACAGCCCCAGACGGCAGGAGCAACGAGCCGCACTTCACTGCCCTCAAACAGCACAGAGACTTCGCCTTCGCGCAAGCGGACGCACGTGCGGGTTGGTTGATTAGCACTGCGCTTGACCTCGACCGAGAAGATGGTGCCATGCACTGTAATGGTGGCGCTAGGTGTCAAAACCGAGAACTGACGATTGGGGCCTAGCTTCGGCACCTTCACGTCGATGCTTCCGTCGGTAAGCGTCACTCGACTGGCCAGCGCGGAAGTCGTGGCGTCGGTCATTACTAGCGTCGAAGAGGCTTCGAGGTTGATCCGAATTCCAGCGTTGGTTTCGACGGTGGCGGCGGCCCGCTCAAGGGTTCTAAGTCCGACAACGCCAGACACCTTAGCTGGGTCGCAGCTGGTCCAGTTTTTACCATCGCCCCGATCACAGAGGATTCGTCCACTGACGTCAATCGCTCGAAACGCTGACACCGGGGTTTGGGGCGAGCCGCTCGGCCACAAGCGCCCGACGACCAACGCCAACCCGGCTGCTAAGGCCATGACCGCAACGGTTTCACCCCAATGAATCCGCTGCATGAGGCCTTGACGCATTGGTCGACGCTTGGCGAGAATTGCGTGAATGCCACTTGTAGCGCGCCGTCTGCGTTCTTCACGGGTAGTAGCGTCGAGAACCGGCGTCGGTCGCTCCGCGAAGGCCACCGCGAGCATACCTCGCACGTCGTTTGGATCTTCGATAGTCACGACAACTGACCTCCATCAACATCGCTGCGCGCCCGGCCATGACAAGGCCTGGCCCCATCGACCGCTTCCCTGCCTAACGGAGTTTTCGTTGCGCGACGCATGAACTCCTTACGTCCGCGCACCAGGCGTGACTGTGCAGCCGCGACGGTAACGCCTGCGATGACGGCCACTTCTGCCAAGTCGTGACCCATGACATCGTGCAAAAACACGGCTTCAGCTTGACCTGGGTTCATCTGAGCCAGAACTGTCTGAAGCCTCGACACTTCGGCGCGAACTTCTACCCGATCGGTTCCCATGCCACGCAGAGACAGTTCGCGGTCGGCCAAATCAATCGATTCGGCAGCGAAGATCCGGCGTTCGCGCACCCTGGCTCGTACCGAGTCGATCGCGACATTCGTCGCTATCGCTGACGCCCAAGTCGAAAGACTGCACTGCGCTGAAAAACGCCGTTCGACCAGCGTGCGCACGATGCGCTCGAAAGTGATCTGGACCAGATCTTCGAAGTCGTTGCCGCGCTGCTGCAGCACGCGATAAAGTGCGCGCTCGACCACGGACTCAAGCCGGTCGAACAGGGCTGAGGCAGCCCAACTCGCATTTGTTTCGAGACCAGCGAGTATGGAACCGTCACTCTGACCGTGGGGCGTTGCTCCAAGCTGGGAGCAATCGTGTTCTGAGAGTTTCGCTTCCAGTGCCATTTTTCACCGCCAGTATCTGAGTCTGCCGGTATGGAGGTAGTCGTGCAACCGACTGAGAATCTGTCGAGCTGCATGAAATTAGCGCCCGAACGGAATTCGCCATCGCATCCCGGCAGTCACCACGGCCTCGATAGTGGGCGACGCCCCTACCTCGGCACCTGCCAGACGGATTTTCACTCGCGGGCTCAACAGCATGCCGTCGACCGCGACGAACAAGCCCAATGAATCTGCCAGCGATAGCACCGTGTCGAGGCCTGCCCCGGCGCCGTAGCGCCAGCGACTGGCAGAATCATGGGCACCGGCTTCGTCGGTTACGGTGACATTGATGCGGTCACGTACCACGGCAACTCGGGTCCCCGCGGCAACACGTCGCGGAATAACATCGGCGACGAGTCCAAGGCCCATTGCCCCTGACCACCAAGACACGTCAACGGTGTCGGCAGCGTGACTGCCAGCGACCTGAATCCACAAGTCCAGGTTTTCGGTGAGCTCGATCGATGGACGCAAAATCAACCCAAAGCGCGCAGCATTGCTGTAGATCCCTGGCCCGACCAAGCCACCGAAGTCGAGTCGCACAGCGAGCGGGCGTTGCGAGTTGGTGTCGTTTTGTTCGTCGCCCGCGCTTCGGACCGTTTCGCCATGACTAGGTTGGGGTGTCCGCCGCACACGAATCGTTGAATCGCGCTGGTCACTTCGGGATCCGTTGTCACTGGCTGCGCTGTTTTGCCGCGGCAACATTGCCAAGGAATCGCCGGGACCTTCTCCGGCTTCCGCGCTAATCACCAGGGCCGCAACTACCACCCCGACGGTGGACCAACGATGGATTGGTGCGTCACCATCGTCGAAAGTGAGCGCTCGACTGTAGGTGGTGCGCGTTTCGCGCGGCAACGCATCGCGCAATTCGATGCGATAGAGATTGGGCACGTTTGGCTCCATGCCGACATGCGCGAGCCAGTTCGTGCCGGTCGTGAGCGGCGAGACTTCCGCCAATACGCAACGACCCGATCCAAGTGCGAGGTCGCAGGTGTGCAGCACCACGGCAGCTAGTTCCGGGGCGATCTCAGCGGGGATCTCGATGGCAACGGCGGGGACGAAGGGCATGTGCCGAGGGATCGCAACGCCTGGTGCGTCAGAAACGAATGAGGCGTCGGAAAAGGGAGCGGCCCGAATGAGCGTTGGTAGGCCGCCCGAATGTCTAACACGTCTCTTGGGTATTCGCGCGGTTAGATTGGGGTGGCGGGCCGATCTGCGGCGGCCCCTTGACAGTGAAAGGCATAGTGCCCACCTTCAGCCCGCAGCGGTTAGCACTCACCCAGTTTGAGTGCTGACGTTCGCCGAAAACCCCTGACATTTCAATATGATGTGCAGGTGTTCAGTTGACCGGCGACGACAGGGGTCACAGGACCGCTTCGTTTCCTAGGCTCTGTTCTAAGCATCACCGGAGGAAGCTCAATCATGAAGATTCGACCATTGCAGGACCGCGTCATCGTCAAGCGCGTCAAGGAAGAGGAAAAGACCAAGGGCGGCATCATCATTCCCGACTCGGCCAAAGAGAAGCCAGTTGAGGGTGAAGTCATCGCCGTGGGCAATGGCAAGGTGCAGGAGGACGGCAAGGTCCGTGCCCTCGACATCAAGGCTGGGGACCGAATCCTGTTCGGCAAGTACAGCGGCACCGAGGTGAAGATCGACGGCGAAGAGCACCTCATTTTGCGCGAGGACGACATCCTCGGCGTCATCGAAAAGTAATTAAGGGAGAACTAGAAAAATGGCTGCCAAGGAAATCGTCTACAAAGAGGCTGCTCGCAATCTCATTCTCGCTGGCGTCAACGCGCTCGCCGATGCAGTGAAGGTTACTCTCGGCCCAAAGGGCCGCAACGTCGTCATCGAGAAGAGCTTCGGCTCGCCCACGATCACCAAGGACGGCGTCACCGTCGCCAAGGAAATCGAGCTCGAGAACAAGTTCGAAAACATGGGCGCCCAGATGGTGCGCGAAGTTGCGTCGAAGACCAGTGACATCGCTGGCGACGGCACGACGACCGCCACCGTGCTCGCCCAAGCCATCTTCCGCGAGGGCAGCAAGCTCGTCGCCGCCGGCCACAACCCGATGGAAATCAAGCGCGGCATCGACAAGGCCGTCGAAGCGCTAGTCGAGGAGCTCAAGAAGTCGAGCAAGTCGACGAAAGATGCCAACGAGATCGCTCAGGTCGGCACCGTGAGCGCCAACGGCGACGTCACGATCGGCAAGCTTCTCTCCGAGGCTATGGAGAAGGTGGGCAAAGAAGGCGTCATCACCGTCGAGGAAGCCAAGAGCGCAGAAACCGCTCTCGACGTCGTCGAAGGTATGCAGTTCGACCGCGGCTACCTCAGCCCGTACTTCGTGACCGATGCGGAGCGGATGGAAGTTGCCCTTTCCGACGCGTACATCCTTATCAGCGAGAAGAAGATCAGCAACATGAAGGATCTTCTCCCGGTGCTTGAGGCGATTGCACGTCAGCAGCGCCCGCTGCTCATTATCGCCGAGGACATCGAAGGCGAAGCGCTCGCGACCCTCGTCGTCAATAAGCTCCGTGGCACGCTCACCTGCGCTGCCGTCAAGGCGCCAGGGTTTGGCGACCGCCGCAAGGAGATGCTCAAGGATCTCGCCATCCTCACCAATGGCCAGGTCATTGCCGAGGAACTCGGCCTCAAGCTCGAGAACGTCACGATCAGTGACCTCGGCCAGGCCAAGACGATCAAGATCGACAAAGACAACACCACGATCGTCGATGGCGCAGGTCAGAAAGACAAGATCAAGGCTCGCCAACAGGAGATCCGCGGTCAAATCGAGAAGACCACTAGCGACTACGACCGTGAGAAGCTCCAGGAGCGTCTCGCCAAGCTCGTAGGCGGCGTCGCGGTGATCAAGGTCGGTGCTGCCACCGAGACCGAGATGAAGGAGAAGAAGGCCCGCGTCGAGGACGCCCTTCACGCGACCCGTGCGGCCGTGGAAGAGGGAATCGTCCCCGGTGGTGGCGTCGCACTGATCCGCGCCCAGAAGGTGCTCGACGGCCTGAAGGTCACTGACGAGCAGAAGTTCGGCGTCGCCATCATCCGTCGCTCGATCGAAGAGCCGCTGCGGCAGATTGTGGCGAATTGCGGCGAAGAAGGCTCGATCGTGGTCAACAAGGTCCGCGAGGGCTCGGGTAACTTCGGTTACAACGCCGCCACGAACACCTACGGCGATCTGGTCGCTCAGGGCGTGATCGATCCGGTCAAGGTCGTCCGCAGCGCACTGCAGAACGCAGCCAGCGTCGCGGGCCTGATGCTCACCACCGAGGCGCTCGTTGCCGAGAAGCCGAAGGACGAGAAGGCCGGCGCAGACGCACACGCTGGCCACGGCCACGGCGGCGGGTACTGAGGTTAGGGCAAGCAGCGACGTAGTTCGTTTCAGAACTGCGACGCCAGCGAAGGGCGATTCCCGAAAGGGAGTCGCCTTTTCGCTATTTGGTTTGTGGCTTCTTGACCTTCGTAGTTGTGCCGGTCGCGCCTGGTGCGCCCATGAGTACGTTGGAGCCTTCCAGCTAATTGCACGCCGTCGGGCTAGCGAGTGTCGCCCCCGCGGACTTCTGCACGAGGGCCTTCACTTGTGAGGCTGGCACCATGAACGATTTGTATTCGTACGGTGGGGTGAAGGCGGTGCCACTTCCCGCCTGATTCCCGGTGCAGCTCTCGAAGAGGTTGCCAGCTGCCTGTTGGACCGAGCCAGTGCCTGCCTGCTTACCCAAATCAATTGGGGCTTTCTGGCCAATGAAATGATTGTTCTCGGTCAACACGTTGCATGAGTAGCCATTGGTCACGCCAAGGCTCGGGGCACTTACGGCCGAGTTACTCGTGTAGAGGTTGTTGAGCACGTGGATGTAGCCGAAGCGGCACCGGGGCTGTCGTTCAGCGGCGGCTTGCCACCAATTGAACATGAAGGTGATATCGAGTTTCCCTTCACTCTCGGGCTCCGTATCCGAAGACGCGATCAGGTTCGACAGGTTGTGACTATGGCCCGGCAATGCGTAGCCAAAGATGTTCCAGGTGAAGGTCACGGTGTCCGCGCCTTTGACTACGTCGGCGTTCCCATCTTGGCCGTCCCAGAACTCGCAGTGGTCGATCCAGATGTTCTTCGAGCTCCCCTCGATGTTGAGGTTGTCCCACGCTTGATCCGCGTTGGAACCAGGACCGCGAATCACGATGTTGCGCACGATGACGTTGCTCGCGTCATTTATGTGAATCGGCGCATTGAGCTCTGTACCAGCGCGTAGGCCAACGACGGTCTTGTTGGACTTAATTTCCAGGCGATCTCCGGATGTGCCCGACCACCCAGCGCCCAACGTGCCGTCGATGTGGATCACCCGGGCCTGGGAGTCTGCAGCATAGGTCTTCAAATCCGCAAATGTCTTGACGACAATCGGCGTAGCGTCGCCTCCGCCGGTGACACTGAAGGCGCTGCCGGTTCGCGCAGATCTCGTTGCCCAACCAATGGGTTTGCATTGGTCAGTCCCAGTCGAAGTCGTGCCGCCGGTGCTCATGGCGCCGCCAGTCGAAGTCGTGCCGCCGGTGCTCTTGGTGCCGCCAATCGAAGTCGTGCCGCCGGTGCTCTTGGTGCCGCCAATCGCAGCGGTGCCACCCGTGGACGCGCCGCCAGTTGTAGTCGCGCCGCCAGTTGTAGTCGCGCCGCCGGTGCTCTTGGCACCGCCAGTGGCCATGACACCACCAGTGGCCGTGACACCAATGCTGGTCCCACCCGTGGACACCGAACTCGTCCCGCCGTTGGTGCCCCCTGCTGCAGAGCTGCCACCGCCCGTCGACACTCCACCCGAAGCGACGACTCCGCCTTGGGTGGTCGTGCCGCCTGACCCAAGCACCTTGCCACCGCTGCCAGTCGCCGAGCCCCCGATCGACAACGTTCCTCCAGCCGTTACGCCTACGCCTACGCCTTCGCTACCGGAACCACAACCCACGGCTGTCAGGGAACCGGCGAACGCGCAGAGAAACGCCAGGTCGGCTCGCCGCCGACGTTGCGGGACATAGTGGTGGTCGACTGCTTGCGTTGGGACGGAGCTGTAAGACATGGGGGCTCTCAGGGTACGAGTTAGACAACGCGATGGTGGCGGGTGCTAATTCAACTATGCACGACAATGCGCGTTCGATCTCGTAAGTAGTTCGAGCTCCAACCTGAATTCACTGCAAAACTCGCGTGACCGAGCGCCTCCACTTGGAATTGTCCAGCTTTACTGCGTGCCAGATTCGTCGGACGGATCGAAGCTGCCCCGCCCCAGTGCCGTTGGCCGGCCACGGCGAGATCATGTCCTCAGCGCTGACAGAGACATTGACCACGCATGGAGCGCCGCAGAAAAAGGTCCCCATGTCCCGTGGCCGATACGCTGGATGGCGATGCCAAGCTTTAGGGCGCGCAGGGGCTCAACGTCGGGTGCCAATTCCCGGGTTTGATCGGAGGACACGGCTTCTGTCGGGGCTCACGAACGAATCGCTTGCCGTCCCAGATGTAGTGACCACGCTGCATGCAAAACGAACGAACAGTCTTCATTTCGTGCGGGTTGCTCGTGGGCTTTGTTCCTTGGACATGTTCGTAGAGCTCGTCGCATGCGCCGGCCCTTGTCTCGCGCAACAGGAAACGATCACTGCTGTAATTGATTTCGATCACCAACTCGACCGAGCGCTCGACGTTGCGGCGCCCGCGCCAAACGAGCGAAAGGTGGCCGCCTGCGCTTCGCCACAGCTTGAATTCTTCGGAGTCCTCCTGGTAAGGTCCCTGCAGTGGCGCCGTACATAGCAGCCCGTCACTGGCCGGTACACCCACTTGCACCGGAATGCATCGACGATCAGAGAAGGATTCGCCTACGTTGTGAACCTCGAGCCAGCCGGCGAGTTCAGCGTCGTCGAGTGGCATTGGAGCGCTTGTGGCGATGACTTCGCTGTCAGCAGGGGGTGGGCTACGCTTGCGCGGCGTTGGCAGGCAGTCCGGCTCCAGTTGCTCGAGGGCACATGTCTGTTCGGAGCATGATGGCGCCCAATGGCGCCGCGGGTCGTTCGGGGGGCAAGCGGGCTGCTTGGGGTCGCGCACAAAGCGCACGCCGTTCCATACGTACCAGCCGCGTTGGAGACAAAATGCGAAGAGCCTCTCCGATTCTTCTCCGTTATCGAGCTCGGCTTTCTCGATGCGTTGACCGTACACGGAGTCGCAGAGACCCGGCTGCACCTCGCTCAGCGCGAAACGGTGGCCGCTCGGATCAATCTCGATCGCGAGGTCCATCCAGCCATCGAAATTGCGGCGACCGCGCCATACGAGCGAAAGTCGGCCCTGCGCGCTTCTCCAGAGGTTCCATTCCTCAGAATACGATTCGTAATTGCCGTGCAGTGGCATCGTGCACAAAAGACCATCTGACACGGGGACGCCAATTTGCACGGGCAGGCAACGGTAGCCGGAGAAAGCAATATGCAGGTCGTGCTCCTTCAACCAACGCGCGAGTTGAACGTACGTGAGCGGCTCACGTGATGCGGGGGGAGCCAATCCAGCATCGGTGAGCTCAGGGGCCCCAGCACTCGCGGCGCTGCCAGCAGCCATTGGCGCCCCACCCAGAGCGGCCGACACAGGCTGGTTCGTGGGCGGCGCGTGGTCAGGGGCCCGGCGCGTGCAGGCGAACAACAGCAACAGCCACAGCGCCTTGCGCAACACGGGAGGTTCACACCGCAAAGTCTCGGCTTTCGTGACCAAGATAGCGCTGCGCTGCAGAATGAGTGAAGAATTCGCGGAAGGCAAGACCCTGGCGATTGTAGCAGAAGCGACAGCGGCGTCGCCGCGTAGTCAGCGACGCCAGGCACAGAGCTTCCGTCGGAAAGCCGAACACCAGGCAACGATGGTCTGCGCCTGAGCCCGGTTGACTCGTCGCCGGAGCCGTACAGTCCGCCGGGACCTTCATATTGATGGCATGTCGAATCGCTCGCATGGAACGAATAGGACTGACAGTAATAGTCGGCACGGCGAGGCCAGAGCGAAGAACGCGCACTTTGCCGGCACCTATCGAGAATTTACGAAAGCGCGCGCCATCAGCTGCCGATAGGCCCGCGGAGAAACGCCGTGAAAGCGCTCGAACAGCCGTCGAAAATGCCCCACAGATTCATAGCCACAGGCCGCGCTCACCTCGGTGATGTTGTCGGTGGTGTCGCGCAGCATTGCGGCCGCGTTTTTCATTCTTTGGCGCTGAATGCATTCCGTAACCGTCATTTGTTGCACACGGTGAAACACTCGGTTTAGGTAATCGGGATTGACGCGAAGGGCCTTTGCAACTCTTGCCGTCGAAAGCTTCTCCGTGAGGTGGCGTGTGATGTAGACTTCAGCGCGCCCTGTCAACGCGGCTCCGCGCGTGCCCTCTTGGGCAAGAGGCTTACGCGTCACCTCACACAAAATCTGCAGCAGTAGAAGTCCGGCATACAGTCGGTCGAGCCGACCTGATTCTTGATCGTCCAGATATCGATGAAACAACTCGGCAATGCAGTCAGGGCGCTCCACGCGACAGAATTGTGGCACGTCGAGTCGCAACTTCTGTAGACGCTGTGGCCGCAGAATGAAGTGAATCCAGTAAAAGGACAGGTCGCGACCGAATGGGCTTGCACCTCGATGGCGTCGCCCCGCATGAAGCAGCAATGCGTGACCGGCGGGCACATCGAATTGCACGTCGTTTTCCCAAATGGATAGTGTGCCCTTGCGGACAACGATAAGTTCGTGATCACCGAGAACCCGGTCCGGGTGCGTCCCTTTGCCACTGCTTACGAATAACCCACAAGCAACGACATCAAGCCCGAGATTGGGGGCAAACTGCATGATATACCGCTACCATGGTTTCTTCCGTTTCAACAGGGCGAGCCGGGTCGGAATCGGATCGACCTTGTTCGGAATCCTGTCCTGTGCTCGCACACACGGATGAGATACATTCTCTCGCGCGACTTCGGTTCCGCTACCAATTACCGATGCGTTAGACCCATTGCTCTGGCGAGTGCTGGGCAATAATCTCGCCTAATCACGCGGAGATGGCTCTGTGTTCCGAAATGAAGAGCGCAGCACGCACGACAGAGTCCTACTTACCGTGCTGTGGTCGATCGCTGCAAGCTGCGTCGCGACCCCAGCAAGTGCCGTCACTACGCTGACTGCAGATCTCTCGACGACGCTCGGACCTGCAACCCACGTGGCCAGCGGCTCTCTTTATGGAGTCACTGAGACTCTCCCAGCCAACGTGAGTTCTCTGATTACGCCGCTGCATCCAAAATATTCACCAACCCTGCAGCAGACGTTCAACAGCCAGTGGGCGATGCAATCGTCGTTGCGGGTCGAGTGGCGCCCACTGGCACGACGGTCACCATCCGTTTGGCGGATTGGCTGAAAGGCTTCTACACGTTTACCTCGATGGCAGATTGGCTCGACAAGGTTGGGCAGACCGTTTCGCGCAACAAGGCCGCAAACTTGACGAACATTTACGGGTACGAAATCTGGAATGAGCCAGGCGGCACGTGGTCGAGCAGCAATCCAGTAACATTCAACGAATTCTGGAGGCAAACTTACGTTCAGCTCCGACAGCAGGACCCCGGTGTCAAGATCATTGGCCCGTCGTACTCGTATTGCAACCAGTCATACATCAGCAGTTTTCTGTCCTATTGCAAGACGAACTGCTGCGTGCCAGACGTCATCCGTCACCTGGCGGCAAGATGAACGGAAGGTTCGCATAAGCACGCGTTGTAGAATCTTTTCCTCTCAGTGGACGATGACTGCACGCTAGCACTTTGCAACGGACGTCCTCGCCACCGGCGTCTGAGTCGACGGCTACGCTTCAGCCCGTCGTTCTGCCTGTTACTCCAACGCTGCGTTTGGCGTGGGTATTGCTGGCTTTGCGGGTGGTATCTATCTGATGTTGGCATCGCCGCGGGGCTCATCCAGCCAAGGCAATGGCGTGCGCATCGAGGGCGACCTGGGGAACTTGCGCATTAATGGACGGTTCTAGCCACGCTCTAGCCGCCCGACGCACACACGCGCTGGACGCAGTAGTTGATCTCCGGCGTGGTACCCAGGGCGAATTTCTTGAAGGATAATTCCGTCCTGGGCCGGATCGGTGACCTTCATTGTGCTGATGGCTTCGGCGAATCGCGGATCGAAACGTTGCCCAGTGGTATGCATCCGTTCCGCCCCCATTTCGACCACCCGCTTAGACATGGTAGCAAGCGACAACTGCACTCCCAACGTGAGATCACCAATTGCCTGAGCCCGAGTTACACTGGCGTGCGTTACCACAGCAAGCGCTCGTTCCAGGTCGTCGATCGATTCAAGTAGCGTCTGAGTAAGCGCCACTTTGTCGGCGGCAATTGCCCGCGTCTTCTCCCGCTCGAGCCGCGAGCGAAAGGCCTCGTTGTCTGCCAGAAGCGCTGCATAGGCGAGCGACAACTCGGTCTGCGCTGCTGTGGCGTCCAGCTGTTCTGGGGTCAAATTGCCTCTGTTTTCCCGCAATTGATCGGAATCGGTCGCGGCTATAGCGGCAGCGACTGGCGGCCCGCTCGCATGATCGTTGCGGGTGTTCGGTTTGGTAGACGGTTCCAGATGATTCGACATTTAGTCATGGCTCTTGTGTGAGCGGCGTAGAACGCTATCGCTCGGCTCCGCCAACTCGATAGACCGGTGGAAGACGGATTAGCCGATGCATCAATTGTGCCCGTCATGCTGCGCGTGCAAGGCTACCTGGTGGTGGCGTGGCATGTGAACTAAGTGGCACCGACTCGGCCGGCGTTTCGTGGAGCAACGCACGATCAGTCGAGCAGGTAGCGATGATTAGCCGGAGTTAGTGTTCTCATTCTGCGAATCGCACGGGCGACTTGCGAATGCAGCAGAGCTCTGGGGGGGCATTTCTTGCCTGTGGCTCAACACGATTGGGATGGAGTGCGCTGGCACACATCGTGCGTTGTTCGGTTGTCCAAAAGGGATTGCTGAAATCATGACCAAGACCGATATTCAGTTGAAACAAGACGTTGAGGCGGAACTGCATTGGGATCCAAAAGTCAATGCCGCTCGGATTGGCGTTAGTGTGGATTCTGGAGCCGTTTCGCTCTTTGGAGCAGTCGACACCTACGAGCAGAAGTGGGGGGCCGAGGATGCGACCAAACGCGTGCGTGGGGTTCGCGCTGTGGCACAGGATCTAACGGTCAAGCTTCTGACCGACCATGAGCGCAGCGATTCGGAGATTGCGGGAGCGCTGCAGCGCGCGCTGGAATGGGACGTCTGCGTTCCGCAGGCCGTGACAGCGACGGTGTACCTCGGCGCGGTAACACTTGCTGGACGAGTCGCGTGGAACTATGAGCGCGATGCGGCCGAACGCGCCGTGCGTCATCTCAAAGGAGTTGTTACGGTGCACAATGGCATCACGCTTGAGCCACTGGCTTCGGCAGCGCAAGTGAATGCGCAAGTTCAGGCTGCGTTGCACAGACAGGGCAACTTAGGCTCGGATTCGATTCTTGTCGAAGCGGTCGGCGGCGAAGTAACACTCTCGGGATTCGCTTCTACCTGGCAGTCCATCGTTGACGCAGAAAATGCCGCGTGGGCAGCCCCGGGGGTGACCCAAGTCTTGGACCAAGTGAAACTCATTCCGTAGTCGTTCGGTCTGCTCAGGAATGGCGACGTGAAAAGGTTTTGAGGAGAGTGGTCCGTCGTGTGACTCTAGCTCACTGCACCTGCGTTTGAAATGAGTCGGGCCGCGAAAGACTCGCTTCCCGCTGGTGGTCAACCTTGGCGGGGTGGGATTGGCTACCCACTAGGTCCCTAGTGAAGTCTTCGTCTATCTACATTTGACTTCCCCTTCATCCAGACTTCTCCTGGCGCAATGGACGTCCTGGCCACACGCTACCCTACACGTCACTCGCGATGACAGCGCAAATCCGTCCGTGGTAGCCTGTTCGAACCACTCGGAGGTCCCATGACGATGTCGCGCGTTTCTGCCGTTTCTCTGATCCTGGTCAGCGTCGCATTTGCCTGCGATGACGACAGTACCTCGACTGGCAGCGGGATTGCTTTCGAACAGTTGCCCGCCAAATACGCCGCGGCAGCGTGCGCGGCCTACGAGAAGTGCCTTGGTCCCATCTTCTCGCTGTTTCTCAATGGTGCGGATTGCGCGGAGCTCACTGCCAAGCGCTTGGACAATGGCACCTTTGCACTGATGGAGAACAAGATCGAATTGGGGACGGTCGTCTACGATCCGAGCAAAGCGCAGGCTTGTCTCGATGCGGTGAGCAACCTCAGTTGCAGCGGAATGCTCAAGCGCGAGCAGCCAGAATGCGCTGCCGCCCTCGATGGTACGGTGGCACTTGGTGGCGAATGCGATCTGGATGAGGAGTGCAAGGGCAGCGCGCTTTGTCAGTCGAGCAGCGGCACCTGTCCGGGCGAATGCGTCGGGTTACTCAGCCAAGGGCAGGCATGCGCTGCGGATGCCGATTGCGACGACGGCCTACAGTGCTCGGAGGAGACTAAGCTGTGTGTTCTGCCAGCGGTCGTTGGCGACCCTTGCGAGAATGGCTCGCCGCCCTGTGGTCCCGGGTTGCTCTGCTTGGGCAAGGGCGATGACGTCGTCCCGAAGACGCCAGGCATCTGTCGCGATGCCAAAGCCGCGTTGAGTGCGGCCGAAGGCGAGGCCTGCGATCCCGTGGCAGGTGTCCTGTGCAAGAGCGGCGTCTCGTGCATTGCGGACAGGTACGACGCAACCGCAGCCAAGGTAGTCTGGCAGTGCGTCAAGACTGGCAGCTATCTGACTGGAGCAGCCTGCAAGCCAGGGGTTCCCGACGCCTGCTCAAGCGGCAATTACTGTAAAACTGGCACTGGGCTGCTCGCGCTTACGGGGATCTGCACCGCGATTCCGGACGCGCTTCAAGCCTGCGGCACTGGTTTCGGTGCACAGTGCAAGCCCGGCGCGGTCTGTGTCGCTGGGAGCTGTCAGAACTACGCCAATAACGGCGTCAGCTGCACGGGTGATGCCATGTGTTACAGCGAGTACTGCGGCACGACCGGTGGCTGCGAGCCACGGGTGCCCTGCAAGTAGTGGTCGCGCAGCCTCGGCTATTCCGCGAGATCGATTTCCGCGTCGTGGGGCAGCGTGCCCCGAGGCGCGCGTAGTTAGACAAGCGGTGTGTAGGCGAGCAGGACATCGAGCGCCTCATGGCAGAGATCGAAGCCAATCCGAACCTCGAATTTATGACCGGTTTCGTTCTGACTGCCGCCGGAGTTCACTCTCCCCGCAACCTGTGAATCACCGCCCGCGGCTCTGTCGCCAATCTGCTCAGCGTCGCTGCATGCAGCAACAAACAAAAGTCGGACACACCCGTGAGCCGACAACTGACGACTCATCGAGTTTTCCTGCTTGCGCGACTCCATCCTAGTGATTTTTTTCCGCGTTCTGCTAGGCCCCTGTTGCGAACCGCCAACAATGGTCGGCATGTTACTGAAGAGCGTCTGGCGAAAACTCAACCTATTAAGCCTGTTAAGAACGTAACCTTTGCAGCCAGGCGGAGTAATGTTTCCGCGACTTCCAACGCGCGGCGTAAACGTGTACGCTAATCGGCGATGCCCCGCGCCTCAGTTCTCTTCTTCGCCATGAACGTAGGGCTGTTGTTGACGTTGGGTTGTAGATCCAAGCACCCAAGCCAGGCACCCTCTGCTGTACCGACAACGATCGTTCCGCTGGGGCATGGCGGGCTTACGTCCCCATCTCGGGTTCAGTTGCCTTCTCCCTCGAGTGCAGCACGCGGCGCGTTCCGATGCGGGGATGTGTCTTGCGCAGTTGGAACACAAAGCTGCTGCCGTAGCGAAGAACGCAGCAGTTGTGTACCCAATGCTCCACCCGACGCCCCTGACACGCCCCAACTCTTGGCTTCGCAAATCGAAGCCTGCAAGCTTGCTCCTCATGCGGCTGACGTAACCGAAATAGCGCGTTGTGGCGGTTCGTCGGATTGCGAAAGTGGTGAGCTTTGCTGCGATGAATTCCTGTTTAGTGGCGCTTCTGCGGTAATCTGTAAACCTGCCGGGGACGCTGGGGTAAGTTGTGACTACGGCGAAGTGTGTGACACGAACAAGCCCTGCCATGACCCTGAGGCCGTGTGCATCCACAGAAAGTGCAGCAAATCTGCGGTGGTTTTATGTGCAGGCAAGAAATGCGACCGAACGACCCATTCCTGTCTCATGGGGATCGCCGATAAAGGCGACCCGCGTTGCGTGGAGAATTCCTACGTTGAGGCTTTGCAAAAGGAAGGCCGCCCACTCTTTAACGTGGATTGCACGAAGCATACGGATTGTCAGGCGGGTGAGCTGTGCCGGTTTGCGACAGGGAGCACCTTCTGTCAACGCGCGAGCGACGGAATGAGCGCCGTCCTTTGCGACTCGGCTGCCGATTGTCCGCGCAACCTCTGCGAGCTAGTGCAAGCTAAGAAAATGGCGTGCACTCGCGATTCCGACTCGTGGCATTCCATGTGCACATGTCTATAGAGTCGGCTACGTGAGTACACGCTGAGGGATCCCCTCAAACTTCTCGCGCAGGGCGGGAATTTCTACCGAATTGAATTGTTGACGGCGCGTATATCCCCTCGGGCTCAACGACTGCCGCAAGGACTCGGAAGTCTTGATCCGTCCACCGATGGCGGGATTCCCGGATCTAGTGATCGAATCCAAAGCACACCACACCCGCCCAGTCTTCGCAAAGCCGGTTGATGAGCCGCCACTTCGTCGACGCGGTCGACGCGGTTCAGCGCGCCGTCAATCCCAACCGGGCGAACACTCTCGTCAGGCAGCGAGATTCTCATCGAACACTGCGAGTTCGATCACAACGGCGCCGGCGACGGATCCTCCCACAACCTATACATCAACCACGTAGCCAAGCTGACGTTTCGGTACAACTTCTCCCACCGTGCGGCGATTGGACACCTTCTGAAGTCACGCGCTGCGGAGAATTACATCTTGTACAATCGCTTCTCGGGCGAGCAGGATGGGACTGCTAGCTACGAAACCGATTGTGCAAATGGGGGCAAAACGTACGTCACCGGGAACGTCATCGAGCAGAACTTGCTCACTGACAACCCCGCCATGCTCGCCTACTTGGAGGAGGGCAGTCACGCGAGCGACCCCTCTGCTGAATTGTTCGTTGTGAACCAAAGGATCCGTCACCTGGCGGCAAGGCGAACGGCTAGTTCGCCTAAGGTGTGCATTATCGGCAACGTTCATCCTCCCCCAAGTGGCCAGATGTCCCCATCGAACGCGGTGCGCTGCCGCAAAAGCCCGCGAGGTCGCCATCTAGAACAGCCGCGGGAAAAGCGTCTCGGCTGCTGCAGCAGAGATGCGCAGCGATACTGGTCCCTTGGGGGAGTTGGACGCAAGCAATCCGCACTCCGTCAGACGACCGAGGACGTCCCGCGCCGCACGTTCGCGAAGGCCGGTGATGCGCGCGGCTTCACCCCGCGAAATTTCTCCGCGAATAAGCGCGTCCCGCGCGATGGCCGCCGCCGATTCTGATAGACCTAGGTCTCGCTCTACATACGTGGCCAGCCGCTCTTGAAGCGAATCTAACTCAAGTTGAGAGCTCATGAAGGAAAGCTGGTCCAGCATGACCTCGCAGAACCATTGCGTGAAGTCGCACAAAGCGGCAAGGGACAGATTCCCATGCCCGTCCAGATCTCCTGCACGGGGAGCGTCAGCCGCGTCCATCATGGATTTGTAGCTTGGTCGCCCAGGCAGACCTCGGGAAAGCCCGCGCGAGATGGACCAGAGACCGTGAGCCCCGATGCCAGCGCGTTGCGCCATTGCGTGTGACAGCAACCGACTGACTCGACCGTTGCCATCAGGGAAAGGGTGGATGTAGTTGAAGCGGTGGTGCGCGATCGCAACTTGTACGAGTCGACGCGCGGGGCCCATCTCTTCCATGCGAAATTGCCCCTCGAAGTGGGTCATGAAACTCTGTACTGTTCGGCTCGAAGGCGGAAGGTGGCGACCCACCACATTGTCGTGGAGCGGTTCGCTGCGAAACACCCCCGGTGTCATCTGGTAGGAACTACCGTCGCTGCATTCGACGCGCAGCATTGACATCGGTGCATCCTCGTAGAAAGCGCGATGAATCCAACGAACGAATTCTGAGGCGGCGGGCTCCTCATGTTCACCATCCGCATGTCGCGTATCAATCTCGCGCTGGACGCGCACATGTGCCACGGCTTCACGCTGCAGATCGCGAGCACGCCGATCGTCATCCAGCTGCTCGGCGAGAGCCCGCTCGATATCGCGAGGACGAGTCACGATGCCCTCGATCAGGTTGCTGTAGTAGCTGTTGGTGATCCGAAGAAGCTCAGCAAGGCTTCGGGCCGTTGCTTGGTGGAGGCGTTGGCCGAGTTGCGTCGAGCACCGCGTGACGTCTGCAAGAACATCGGCGAGGCGCTCCGAAATGGCGTCGAGTCGGGTGGGTTCGATGCCGTGAGGCGTCTCCACGTGCCGATCGAAGCGCGCCCTAACGCGTTGAAAGCACATTCGAAATGTAAACAGACCGCCGATCTGAGCTGCCGGTCCTCGAAAGGTGTCCAACTCTCAGAAATGATTGCGCATTTCGCCCTGATCGACGACCTCAGCGCCGAACCATTGAAAGAGCGGCCCAGAGGCAACGAGCTACTCCCCCTCGGTCTCCACTCCCAACTCACGCAACTTCGCCGCAAGACGATCGGCCTTTTCCGTCATTGCCTCGAGCTCTTTGGCGAGAACCTGCTCCTTCGAGACCAAGTCAGCAACCATGTTGAAGTCCGTGGTTTAGTTCCAGTACGATTGCAGCGTTTTGTCGCAGATATCAAGACTCAGGCGACCGAACTCGCGGCGCTGACGATCCAACGGGTGGCCCGCGCAAACGTCACCTGCAACCTGTGTGCGATCTGGGACGAGGAAGCGCTAGCGAAATTGCACTCCGGGCTGCGCGACGCTGCAAAATGCATCACGGCGTGAATGCTGCCATGGCCCCGATACCCATACGCCATGGTTCACCTGCCGCGCAATGCGTCAATCATACCGGCCCAGGCAGGTTTTGTGACATAAGAATCGTCCCAAGGTAGTGGCCAGGGATTTCCGTCTAGTTCAGGATTGGCGCAAGCTGCGAACCGGTTGAGCCAAGAATACTTGTCCGTCACACCCCAGAGCGTTATGGCGTGGCACTTGGGGGCAGCCACGCAAGCAGCGATCACTTCGTGATAGCGCTGTCGTTGGAGTTCGAACTTGTCGGTTTGGGTCCCGGCAATTCCGCACAGATTCACGTCCAACTCGCTGATGTTGACGAGCAACCCGAGGTTGCCCAGCCGCATGATGTTGGCAGCGATCTCCGCGGCTGACGGGTAGCCAGTACCACCGATGTGCATCTGCAAGCCCACCCCGTCAATCGGTACGCCGGCGCTGACCATACGCTTCACCAACGCGTAGACTGCATCGGATTTGCCCCCAAGGCCTTCGGTGCCGTAGTCATTGTAGAAGAGCAAAGCGCTCGGATCTGCGGCACGCGCGATCCGGAATGCCTCGTCGATGAATGTCTCACCCAGCTGCTGGTAGAATACACTGTTGCGCAGTGCGTTCCCGGTTCCATCGTCGATTGCCTCGTTCACGACGTCCCATGCTGCGAGTTTGCCCTTGAAGTGCCCGGTAACTTGTTGAATGTGGTTCGTCATTGCCTGCCGCACTTCGTCGGCCGTACCAAGAGCGCTCACCCATGCTGGCAGTTGGTTGTGCCAAACCAAGCAATGCCCCTTGACGCGCATCTGGTGTTCCTCTGCAAACGCAACCAGCGCGTCGGCTCTGGCGAACGTAAATTCGTTCGGATTGGCCTCGGTGAGGCTCCATTTCATCTCGTTCTCGGGCGTCAGATAATTGAATTCACGAGCCGCCACCGTGGCGTAGTCAACTTCGCCGAGGTGGACCGAGGTCAGTGCCGCACCAATCCATCGCTCGGCCCCAACCGCCGCTTCGCGCAGGGTGGAAGGCGTTAGGCCCGAACCGCTGCCCGCTGCCCCACCGCTCGTCGGCGCAACGCTCGCCGCAGCAGGCCTCCTCTCACCGGAGACGCTCTCGCCGACACTGGAACCACAACCAACCAACAGGGCTACGACGGGGAGTGTCCGCGTCACGAGCCACCGAAGGCGGCACTTGGGCGCAAACCTCACCTGCACAACGCTACCAACGAAGGGGCGAGCTGTATCAGACCTCATGATGCGCCGAATATGGCAGTTTTCGGCAGGCGAGCAACGAGTCAAGGCCTAGGCGGCGGCCAGTCGATTCTTGATTCCAATCCGCAAGGCTGTCGCTCGACGCACGTGGAACTGCTTGGCAAGGCGCAATCCAAAGTACCTGTCACGGCTATGGCTTCGCCGATGGCGAAGCGCGCCCAAGGAACGGGCACCGCCATCGAGCCTGCGTGGCTAGCCCGCTCACGCGACGAGATTCGCACTGACCCCCCAGGGTCTGCCAAGCCCCCATTCGACATCTTCGGCGGAACGGTTACCCTTCACGCGCAATTCGAGTGCTTCCAAGCAGCGCGAAGCGAACGCATCGGGTCGGACGAGTTTATGGCTCTCGAAGCAAGCTTGGGAGCAAACGCGAGTGGGAGCAGCAAGCTTGCATGAATTCAGACGGATGCAACCCGACAGCATGGCTGCCGTCAAATCGACCGACTGCTGCGCCTCACGGGATGATCAAAGCACGGCTTCTGGTGCATTGGAGGCGCCCCCGTCAATAGGCAACCAAATGGTGAACGTAGACCCTTTACCCAGCTCGCTTTCGAAGCGCAGCGAGCCCCCGTGTTTCTCCTCCACGATTGAACGAGCAATGGCAAGGCCTTGACCACTTCCCTTTCCCACTTCTTTGGTGGTAAAGAACGGGTCGAATACTCTATCGCGAATGGAAGGGGGAATGCCTGCACCGGTATCAGAGATCTCGATTCGCACAACCCCGGCTTCCGCAGACGTTCGGACTAAAATGCGCCCCATGCTGCCGCCCGATCCTACGACATCCGAGATGGCGTGGGCCGCATTGACCAACAAATTGAGAATGACTTGATTGATGTCGCTCAGGTGGCAGGTCACCTGTGGCAGTTCGCCAAACTCCGTTTCCACCTCGGCGACATACTTGTATTCGTTGCGAGCAATTGTAAGCGTCGCTTGAATGGCCCGGTTAATATCTGCGGGGCTCTTGGTGCGGCTGTCTGGGTGCGCGAAGTCTTTCATAGCGCTCACGATGCCTGCAATCCGCGCGACACCCTCAGCTGCCCTTGCGAATGCCGCCGGCGCATGCTGCTCGATGTACTCGAAGTCACTCACGTCTTCGACTTCCGTCAGCTCATGGACCAACTGCTCCTGTCCCGGGATAGATTGCAATGTTGCCAACGCCTTTCGATACATTGCATAGAGAACTCTGGCGCTTTCGAATGATTCCGCCAAAAATTGGATACTGTCTCCTACGTACTGAGCTGGCGTGTTGATTTCATGGGCAATGCCCGCCGCCAGTTGACCTACTGATTCGAGCTTCTGTGAATGACGCAAGCGCAGTTCTAGACTTCTGCGCTCAGACACATCCACGAAGGCTTCAATGGTCACTTGCTCACCTTCTATGAATATCGGAATTGCCGAGTAAAGAACTGACAATGTGCGACCTTGAGTATCCAGAATTTCAATTTCTTTGGCAGCCGCCCCCTCGTCTTTTGTTTCGTGGTCGGATAGGAAGCCACTCATGCTTCGACCCACGAGCTCACTAGAAGCCGAGTTCAATATTTGTGCAGCGGTTTCGTTAGCACGTCGAATGACGCCCTCCTTGTCAACCAACATTACGGCAAAGGGCAGGGCATCAACGAGTTTGCGAGTGGTCTCCAGAACCGCCTTTTCAGACTTATGAACCTCAGCTGCAGCTTTGGCCTTTGCCAATTGAACCAAGACGCCGGAGATCAACGCGAGAATGACAACCAGACCCGCGTAGTGAATCGCAACCTCTTGCCGGTTGAGCTTTGCTACTTCACGATCATCCCACTTGGCAGTAGCCTCAGTTGCACTGAGAATCGCATTGCATTCCTGGTCTATCTCGTTAAACTTGGCGTTCAATCGACTAAGCGATTGTTGGCCTTCGCCGGACGCTACGATGTTCCGAATGACTTCCGCCCACAATGCGGCGGCTCGGGCCAGCCTTCCTACGTGTTGCGCGTCATCGTTCCGCAATACCGTGTCCTCTGCATAGTCGCGGGTGCTATTGATAACGGTAAAAGCTTTGTTGAGCGTTTCGTCGCCGCGTACTTGCCACTGCTCTTGCGGTGCCAACCAGCGTTCCAATATTGCAACTTGAGTCTTGCGACCATCGCGTCTGATGTTGGTGATGGCTACGATGTTATCGCGCGCGCGTGCCACCTTCAAATCATAGCGCCGCTGTTGCTCGTCAATTCTTACTTGCATTCCAAAGAGCACTGCACCCACTATTGCAGCGCCAATTGCCGCACCCACGAGCTTACGCCACCGCTGCAGAAGGAGCAGCAACCCAACGCTCATGCGCCGTGCGGGCGCCCCATTCATGGTGCTCCACCTCGTACAATGACTCTCATAGGTCCCTTGACATGGCCGGAGCGAAAGTGCTGAGCGCGCTCAACAAAAGTCGCAGTAATATCGTACCCCCGAGCGACCGCCAAGGTACCATTCGCTAGCTTAAGTTCCTGAGCAAGCACCATGCCTTCACGAATCGCTACGAAGGGCAATTCACGCACTTCGACCTTTTCTTGCTGTGCCAAAGCGAAGTTTGGCAAATGCGTCGAGCGTTTCTGGGCGCCACTGTGCGCTGCGGTGACCGCGTACTCGCGCCGCAAGTGCAGCGATATCCCTTCGATTAACTGCAGTTCGTCATCGACACACAGAAGTTTCTCCAGCGTCATGACTCTGCGTCACCGTGCTTCTGGACTTGGCGCCGAACATTTTCGCGCCAACCATCAACCTTAGCCGCAACGCCAAGCTTCTCTAGGTACGCAGTTTCGAGCCCAGAAGTCGACCCCGACGTAAGCTGACCGTCAGTTGCTTCATGAACCAGTGCGTCAGCGACATGCACGGCGGCAAGCATGTCAAACTTGGTCGAGTCCACACGGCTCGGGTCGTGATGATTGGCTACGGCCTCGATAATGGGATACGGTAGACCCCACAGGCCCAGCAAGTATCCGCCGATTTCGGCGTGCGTGATACCAAGAACTTTGTCTTCGGCGGCGGTCATCGAGCATTTGGCAGCCTTCATCTCAAGTACAATTGCCGCCAGTTGTTTGGGCAGTTCGACGCCAATGAGAAGCCTGCCAATATCGTGAAGCAAACCCACTACAAATGCGTCTTCCCTTTCTTGCTTGTCCGAAAAGAAGCTAGCAGCCACATCCCCCACCAGAAGCGAGTGCCTTTGAAGCGCCTCCATCGAAAATCCTTCAGGGGGGCGGCTCTGACCGCTTCCTAAGTTGAACACCTCTACGGCCAGCGTAATGTGCTTCACCGTCGTAAGGCCAAGGTATTTGACCGCTTCTTCGATCTTACCAATCGATCGAGGCAGCCGAAAGAATGCCGAGTTGACTACTTGCAACGTCTTTGCACTAATGGCCATGTCTTGCTTCAGAATCTTCGCGACGTCATCGGTCGATACGCTTTCGTTTGATAGCGCTGAAACAAGCTGAGAATACACCCGCGGTAAAGACGGTAGCTTTTCAATTTTGCCTACAACCTGCTTTACGACTTCATCTGTGACGAGCAGCTGCAGTCTACAAGCGCGTTCAACGACATTCTCGATAACACCGGGGTCGCAGGGTTTGCTGAGGAACTGATGTGCCACGGGCACAGCCCGAAGCGCTGTCTCGAGTTCGGCGTGACCTGAAAGCACGATCCGCACCACACCGGGATAGACTTCTTGCACCTTTTTGAGCAATGTTGCCCCATCCATCTGTGGCATGCGCATGTCAGTGACGATGACGTCGACGGGCTCTTTCGCGAGCAGCTCCAGCGCCGCGAAACCACTTTCCGCAAACAACATGTCCCATTGCTTGCGTTGCTTATGAAGGCGATGTCGCAACCCTTCCAATATCTGAGGCTCATCATCCACGAACAATATTCTGCGCTTCATGGCAATTCCTCCCGGCATGTCGAGCTCTTTCCATCCAAGGGCAGCCGAATTGTGAACGTCGTCCCAACGCCGACGTGACTTTCGAAGGTGAGCATACCGTTATGCTTATCTACAACGATTGAACGAGCGATCGCCAAACCTTGACCGGATCCTTTGCCAACCTGCTTTGTGGTAAAGAAGGGTTCGAAAATGCGCTCGCGGATCTCGGAGGGAATGCCCCCGCCATTGTCGGAGACGTCAATGCGTACACAATCGCCCACTTGAAGTGTACTTATCCGAATCAGGCCTTTTTCCCTTTCCTTGTCGATAACATCGCCAATGGCGTGGGCGGCGTTGACTATAAGGTTTAGGAACACTTGATTGAGATCACCGAGGTGGCATAAGACCGGAGGCACATCACCCAGTGCTGTCTCGACGTCAGCGACGTATTTGTACTCATTGTGGGCAATAATGAGCGTGTTTTGCAATGCCTGATTCAGGTCTGCTGCAGATTTTTCGCGCTGGTCGGGATGCGAAAATTCCTTCATGGCGCGCACGATGCTCGATATGCGTGAAATTCCATCAATGCATCGATCGAAGCTACCGGGAATGTTGGTTAAAATGTAGTCGAGATCGATCTCACTCTCCACTTCTCGAATTTCATGGACAAGCTCGAGATTGGCGCCTGTGTGCTCAAGCGCTACCGTCGCACTTCTGTATTTGTCCAAAAGAGGCTTGTAGCTTTCGAAGGCCTCTTTCATAAAGTAGACCCCATCACCCACATATTGCGCAGGCGTGTTTATCTCGTGGGCGATGCCAGCGGCAAGCTGCCCAACGGCTTCTAGCTTTCTCGAGTGGCCAAGTTCGGCTTCCGCGCGCTTACGATCGGTAACATCTAAGATGGCTCCGATAATTCCTCCGGAAAAACCATCTTCATCTTCAAAGGTTGCCTTGTGAAATACAACCTCACGTAGTTCACCCTGGCCATTTCTAGCTTCAGCATTGTAGACTTGCACTCCGGGTTTCGCGTAGAGGTCTTCGTCTTTGCGCTCGTAGTGTTTCGCCAATTCCGCGGGCACTATGTCGAATACCGTCTTGCCGATGATATCGGCCACCCCCATACCGAAGAATTCCCCGAACGCCCTGTTGGCTCCAATGTAGCGCCCGTCTGTGCCTTTGTGGAAGATGGGTATTGGAATTGCGTCTAGAAGCGTATTTAGGAACGCAGCGCCCTTCTTCGTACTTTCCTCCGCGACTTTGCGCTTGGTAATGTCCACATGTGCAACGACCGCGCGACAAACGCCCGCATCTGGAAAGCGCGTAACGCGCCCGAGGAACCATCGAACTTCGTTGGGGGACGAACAGGGATACTCTTGCTCGAATGTTTCGATATCACCCCGAAGTACTGAGCGAATTCCATCCGCAAATGTTGCGGCACCTTCTGAATCGCGACCCTCGGCCCTGTCGCAAACAGCGATGTAGTTGGCACCCTCGTTCACATTCGTGCTTATAGGCGGATTGGCGTCGGCAAATGTTCGCCATGCGGCGTTGACGGTTATTATGCTGCCCGATTCGTCTAGAATCGCAATGTTGGCAGAGAGTGCATCCACTGTAGAGCGGGCGAAACGTTCTGAACGGCGAAGAGCTTCCTCGTCCTGTGCAAGCTTTGCTTCAATGCGCTTTCGCTCAGATATGTCACTAACATGGACGACGAAGTTGATTACTTCACCTTCGGCATTTCGAAGCGCTGCGAGATTGACGTCAGCCCAAAGCACGCTTCCGTCCTTTCGCGAGTATCGTTTTTCCAGTCGCCCAAGCGGCTGCCCCGCTCTAAGCGACGCCACCGCCTCTATGCTTTCTTTCCGGTCTTCCGGATAGGTTAGTTCGACGAAGCTCTTGCCTCGAAGCTCAGCTTCGTTGTAGCCCAGCATGTTCGCCAGGGCGTTATTCACTTCCACTAAGTGACCGTCTTTTGTCACCAGAGTCTGCCCGACCGACGCGTTCTCGAAACTAGCGCGGTACCGGGCTTCACTGACTTGAAGGGCTTCCGATGCGCGAATGCTCTCTGAAATGTCCCGGACGGTGGCCTGCAAGAACGGTTGGTCCCCGTGCGCCATTCGAGTCAAAAGAATCTCGCAAGGAAACTCTTCTTCATTTAGACGCTTGTGCACCCAAACGAACTTGGCCACGCCTTCTTTCATCGCCTTTTCAATCATTTGCTGAGCGGCTGGACCTGACGAGCTGCCGTCTGGCTGTGTTTCCGGGGAGACATTCCAGGGCCCGAGTTTTACAAATTCCGATTCACTGGTGGCCGCAAACAGCCTTAGTGTGGCTTCGTTGCACGAAAGGAACCTCCAAGAGGGTGGAGCCAAAGTCATCAAAGCGTCCTGCGATGCTTCGTAGAGCATCCGATATTCCCGTTCACTCTGTTTGAGAGCGCTCTGGAATAGCTTCCGATCGCTGATATCGCGCACGATACCGATGGCGCACCATTCGCCATCGATATTCGCGGCCGAAAGCGACAGCTCCACGGGAAATTCTTCGCCTGTTTTGCGTCGAGCTTCGAGCTCTAGAGTGCGACCAATAGCGTCGCCTTGTCCTGTAGTACGAAATTGAGCGAATGCCGCCAGGTGCGCGCTGTGAAACCGCTGAGGCGCGATGAGGTCGTGCAAATTCTTGCCGATGGCCTCAGTTTCGCCGTAACCAAACATTGCGACAGACGCTTGGTTCCAGTTGGTGACGGCGCCCGCATTGTTTATGATAATGACCGCGTCTTTGGCGGCGTTGCTAACCATGGACAAATGCCGCTCGATTTGACGTTGAGTACGCAGCGTTTCATGCAGCCTAATCTGAACGCGAACCCGCACTCGAATTTCATCGATATCAAATGGCTTCTTGATGTAGTCAACGGCACCCGCTGCTAGCCCAGCATCTACATCCTCAGCCTCTACCTGCCCCGTGACGAATGCCACAGGAATGTCCTCCGTTCGCGGGTTCTGTTTCATGTGCTTGCAGAGTGTTAGCCCGCCCATGCCTGGCATAGCGACATCTAGCAATGCCATGCATGGCAGTCTCTCTTCGAGACGCGCCAACGCTTCCTTTCCGCTGTGCGCCACGATGGTGTCATGGCCGTCCAGCGATAGAATATCCTTCAGGCTCTTGGCGAGTTGCTCGTCGTCGTCAACGATTAGCACAAGATGCCGGCCGTGCCCTACCTCCGCTTGCTCGCCCATGCGGAACAATACGGCGTGCCTCTCAAGCCCGATAAGTCACGGTAAATTCCTGCTAGCAGGTCGCCGGCTGGTTGGCATCCAATACCCAGCTTTCCTTGGAATCTGGCGGCTTTGCGGAGTCGTTACAAGGCCTTCGCTAATGGCCGAGGATGTCCCGCAGGGCTTCGTATTCAAAGTTCTCCGCCTTCTGGCGAAGCCCCTCTGCCAGTTCCGGATTTCTCGTCCGAATTGTCTCTATGAGTTCTATCACTTCGTCATGTCGGGCCCTAACTACAGCGTTGAGCAGCCTACCCAGCAATTCCGCTGGCAGCACCGGTATGGCGCTGTAGCTAAGCGATTCTGCGTGTGTCGTAGTTTCTGCCCCGCCTGCCTGCTCCTGCTCGGAGACATGCGAGCGGACGCCACTGTCGAGCACCCGTCGCACCTTTCCGCTCAGCTCCCCCGTGGTAAACGGTTTGCTGATGAATTGGATCTGGGCCTCGACCACACCACCGCGAACAACCGCGTTTTCAGTATGGCCAGACATGTAGAGGATCTTCAAGTTCGGTCGCCTTTTCACAAGCTCTTCGGCGAGCACTACGCCACTCATGTGCGGCATGACTACGTCGGTTAGGAGCAGGTGGACTTCTCCGGCGTGTCGAGCAACGGTCTGAATTGCGTCGTCCCTCCCCTCGGCGCACAGGACCCTGTAGCCTATTCTTTCCAGTGTCTTGCACACGACCCGGCGCACCGTCTCGTCGTCATCCACAACCAGTATGGTCTCATTCCCCGTGCGTTGCCTGATAGACATAGGGGGATTGCTACGTGACACCGTGCCCGTGAAGTCACGGGGCAGACATATCCTAAATGTTGTTCCATACCCAGGCTGACTCTCGACCCAGATATTGCCATTACTCTGCCGCACAATACCGTGGACGGTAGAGAGGCCAAGGCCCGTTCCTTTGTCCTTGTCCTTGGTAGTAAAGAACGGTTCGAAAATTCGAGCTCGCGTTGCCTCGTCCATGCCGTGGCCCGTATCTTTGACCAGAACTTGCACGTAATGCCCAAAAAGTACGCCTACTTGACGCCCCGCCTCGTCTTCGTCGATATATACATTGGAAGTCTCAATGGTGAGCTTCCCCCCATTGGGCATTGCATCGCGGGCGTTGACTACCAGGTTCATGAGCACCTGCTCGATTTGACCGGCATCGGCAAATGCCATACCTAGGTCAGGTGCAAGCGCTAGGTCTAGCTGGATGTCTTCGCGGAGAAGGCGCTGCAACATCTTTTCGACACCGCTCGCGGTCTCATTGAGATTCAAGGTTACCGGCCGCAATACTTGCTTGCGGCTAAATGCGAGGAGTTGCCGCGTAAGGGTCACCGCTCGGCCGGCAGCTTTCTTGATCTCGAGCAAGCTTTCACGGAGGTTTGCACCGTCGCTCCCGTCGTCGAGCGCAAGCCCGGTGTAGCTCAGGATAACTGAGAGGAGATTGTTGAAGTCATGCGCTATGCCAGCCGCCAGGCTGCCAATTGCATCCATTTTCTGCGACATTCGCAACTGCTGTTGCAGTTGCTCGCGCTCGGCTTCCATGCGTTTTCGCTGAGTGACATCCCGGGCGAAGACGGATACGCCAATGATGTCTCCCGTATCCGTGCAAACCGGGTTATGCGTCACTTCGAAGTGGCGGCGCGAAGGCCCCTCATCGCCCGAGGTGACGGCGGTGAAAACGGACTCTCCCCCCAAGGCCCGATCCAAACTCTTGGTGTCGGCTTGCCAATCCTCCGGTGGTACTTGGTATTCTTTCAAGCTGGCACCAACGCGCACGTCGGCCCCATAGACTGCTTTCATCATGAGCGCATGCGCCCGGTTGAACCCGGTGTAACGGAAACCGCGATTCACCGAAAAGATCGGAAAATCTGCGCTATCAAGGATTGCGTTCAGCGTGGCACGATGCTCGCGTATGCTTTCTTCCGTTCCCTTGCGTATTGCCCACAGGCGTTGGCGTTCGAGAGCCCCTTCAATGGCCGAACCCAGACGTTTGACATGCTCTTTGATCACGTAGTCCCAGGCCCCGGCTTTCATGCAGTCTACCGCCGTGTCTTCGTTCATTGACCCCGTGACAATGATGAACGGCACTTCCGGGCACCGCTCCAGTGCAATCTTGAGCGCTGAAAGACCATCGAAACTTGGCAACTTGAAGTCGGAGATGATGAGCTCTGGGCGAAACGCCGCTAACGCCGCAATGTATTCCTGATGAGTTTCAACACGCTTGAACTGACAATCGCCCAGCACTTTGCGCACTTCACGCTCAGTAAGTTCTGCATCCGTGGGTAGATCCTCTACAATTAGTACGTGCATAAGCTCAGGCATAATGTCTCCCCGCAGTCGCGTGGCACCCTGTCATTGCTTTAGCCGCTCAAGGAGGGGGTTGATTCACTAGCAGCCAGTACATTCCAAGCCGGCTCACAGCTTCGGCAAATGAGTCAAAATCTACCGGCTTTACTACGTAACTGTTGGCGCCCAAATCATAGGCTGACTTGATATCTGGGTCCTCCTGCGAAGAAGTCAAAATGACCACCGGAATTCCGCGAGTCCTTTCGTTCTGCTTCAGCGCGCGCAAGACCTCTAGACCACTTACCTTTGGAAGTTTCAGATCAAGCAGCACTAGCTTGGGTGTTTGCCCAACTTCCCGTGTTGAATATGGGCCGCGACAGAAGATGTAGTCTAATGCCGCGGCACCATCTTCAACTACGCTCAATTCATTGGCGAGATTCTGCTTTCTCAGCGCCCGGATGGTCAATTCCGCGTCTTGCGGGTTATCTTCGACCAACAGGATATCCATGACTTGCGAGTGCTCCACGATCATTTTTCTCCTAACTGCAACGAAAAGTAGATTGCCGCGCCCCGGTCGACTTCGCCATTAGCCCAAACACGGCCCCCGTGGCGGTGAATTATACGCTGAACTAGCGCCAAGCCAACGCCCGTGCCTTCAAACTCCTTGGTACTGTGAAGGCGTTGAAACACTCCGAACAATTTGTCCCGGTACTGCATATCGAACCCAACACCATTATCCGAGACTGAATAGAATTGCCCTGCTTCGGAAGACTCCGCGCCGACGCGGATCTCGGCTCGCTCCCGCTTGGACGAAAACTTGATCGCGTTCGAGAGTAGGTTCGTCCAAACTTGGCGCATGAGAGTAGAGTCTGCGGCCGTTTCCGGCAGGCTTCCGAGTTCGAAGTCGATTCGCAGCCGGCTTTCGGTTGTCGTGAGCTCGTGAAACACAGCGTTTGCCATGGCGCGCATGTCGACCGGAGATCGACTTATCGATGCTCGGCCCATGCGTGAAAACGCCAAGAGATCGTCGATGAGCCGGCTCATTCTCTTCGTGTTCTCGCGAATGATTGAACAGAGGCGTTTAGCCTCGTCATTCAAACCTGACGCGTGTTCATCGGATAAAATGCGCGTAAACCCGTCAATCGCCCGCAGTGGCGCCCGTAAATCATGGGAAACCGAGTACGAGAAGGCGTCAAGCTCTTTGTTTGACTCCTCCAGTTGGACGGTGCGCTCACTGACACGCTGATCCAACTCCGCATTCAGAACGCGGAGCTCCTCCTCGGCCCGGCGTTGCGCCGTTGTGTCGCGCGCAAACACGGCAACGCCCACGATGTTGTCTACATGGTCATAAATCGGGTGGTGGCTCACCTCGAAATAGGCACGCGTTCGGGCGTCGTCACCTGAAAAGCCTTCATCAACTAGATGTTCACCGGTGAGCGCTCGGTCGATGTTGCGTTTGGCCTGAACATGGTCCTGAGTTGCCGCTTGGTAGTCGAAAATGCGATGCCCACGCTCAATTTCGACACCGTAGAGCGCCTTCATAACGGCTGAGTGCTGTTTATTGAAACTCGTATACCTGCATGTTCGGTCGAGCGAAAAAATTGCATTGCCGGCGCTTTCAAGTAGATTTTGGTGCAACACCTGGCGCTCAGCAAGCTCCACTTCGGCCTGTTTGCGACCAAGCTCGATACCAATGCTGTCGCACAGCCCTTCAAGGAACTGAATCAAGGCTAACGTGAACTGATTGGGGCGACGGTCATTCAATTGCAGCAAGCCAACGGTCCGTTCATTGGACCGAAGTGGAACGAGTGCCACAGATTCGTAACCTTCTTTGTTGCAACGATTGCGCGTATTGGATTGGCGTTCTTGTTCGCTTGTGGTCGCCAATAGTTCGCTCGTACCGTTAGTCCAGAAACTGCCACCTTCGGTAAAGAACGGGTACTTCGGATCGGTCTTTCCGCAGATGACATTGCCGCACATGCATTCTAGAATCGGCCTTCCCTGTTCATCCCGAATTACTTCACCGTTCTTGTCGTGACCGCACAGTGATCGTTCCAATTGAACGAATCGCCCGGGGAAGCCCGTTGTTACGTAGTAAGGAAAGTCATCGCTGTCACGGAAGCGTATACCCACAGCTTCGAATCCCAGGCCTTGCTTGACCAAGTCTACGACGGCCCGCATCGCGTCAAACTCGCTACTGGATCTATTCAATGTGGCCAACACATCGAGGGCAAGCTTCCGCCAAATCTCGGCTTGCCTGCGCTCGGTGATGTCCATGATATTGCCGAACACTCGAACGACTTTGTCGCCGACGCACTCAACTTGACCGATGGTTCGCACCCACAACTTCTCTTGCCGTGCATTGATGAATTGCAGCTCGAGATCATAGGGTTCGCCATTCTCGACGGCCCGCGTGAAAGCCTCCACAATCTTTTGCTTCTCGTGTGGAGCGTAGAATTCCATATCCTTCGCCGGGTTGCTCGGGTCATAGTCCCGCGTCAAAGCGTGGATATTGTACACCTCGTCGGTCCAGCTGGCCTGGCGGGTACCAACGTCGTATTCCCAGCCCCCTACTTTAGTAATCCGCTGGGTTTCATTCAGCAGATTTTGCGTTCTAAGTACCGATTCTTCGGCCCGCTTGCGCTCGGTAACGTCTACTATTGTGGTGATCAAATAGAGTGGCTTGCCCCGGAGGTCCCTTTGCATGGCAGAAGTGACATCTCCCCAGACAACCGTGCCATTCTTGTGAATATACCGCTTTTCGAAGCGAACTTGGTCTTTTTCACCGTCGATCAGCGCTTGAATTTGGATCGACGTATCCGCGATATCTTCTGGGTGAGTGATGTCCTGCCAAGTCTTGGAACACAGCTCTTCTTTGGAATGGCCAAGGAGTGACGCCATTGCCTGGTTTACGTTCAGCCCGCCCGCAACGTCCGTGATGGATTTGCCAAGCGGTGAGTTTTCGAACATGTTCCTGAATCTCGACTCACTCTCGCGCAATGCCCGTAGTGTGGCTCTTTCTGCCGTTTGGTCGCGAAACACAAGTACCGCTCCGTTAACTTTGCCTTGTACGTCGCAGATGGGTGCCCCACTGTCGGCAATGGGTCGCGCATTGCCGCTGCGTGCAATGAGTAGCGAATGGTTGGCAAGTTTTACGCTAGCCCCATCTCGCAGCACGCGTTCGACCGGGTTCTCCTGCCTTGAGCCGGTTTCTTCACTGACTATCTGGTACACGTCGGAAAGTGGCAACCCTGACGCTTCCGTCTGGCTCCAGCCGGTCAAGGCCTCGGCAGCAGGGTTCATAAGAACGATTTTGCCGGCTGTGTCGACCGAAATTACAGCATCGCCAATACTCTGCAATGTGGTCTTGCAGCACTGCGCGGAGAGCTCGAGCGTTGCAACTTTCGCGTTCAAACGATCGATTTCTTGCTCGAGAATGTCAGTAGTTCCGCCGTTACTGTTCACGTTACCCCCGTAAGCTCACAAGTCCCGGCGCCGCAAAGCGCCCAAGCTTCATGGTGCTCGATGCAAACCCAAAGGTCGACAGAAATAGCTTGGGCTCTGCTGGCGCATGTTCTGAGGCGCAAATTACTTCGTGTATTCGGAGTATTGCGCCGTGCGGGTGAACATGATGAACCGGGCATGCTGCCCGTGCATCAAGTCCGCGGGTGCCGTCTTTGAAGTGGATGGCCGCGGCGATTGTGATGATGCTTGCGGCTGGTTTCGAGTTCTCCGCTCACATCAGGCAGATTCTTCGGTAACTTGGGCGATTCGCCCTCAAGTTACGAAGCAACGCACGTTTCCGCGCCGTGACGCCAAAAAGAGCCTGAAATCAACGCCCGGCCTGGGCGGATAAGAGAACCAAACCTTCCCGCTTATTCCAGCGATGCAGTGAGTCCGGAAGTTCACATAAGAAATCTTGGACTAAGCCGCGCAGCGTCTTATTCCAAGTACTCGTTATGTAAGTTCTTTTTTTCCCTCACTGGACGATGACTGTGCGCTAGCATTTTGGACGTCCTGGCCACGCCGATGAGTTGCTCTATCCTGAGCCGATGCATTTTCGGATGGTCCTCGGTCTCGCGTGTTTGATTGCACTGCTGAGCCAATGCCGAGGCTCCGGGCAACAGCGATCCCGAGCGACTCCCAAGCGCCTTCCCTCGGCCACCATGGCACCGCGAGCGAGCCAGCCCAATTCCGATGCGCTGCAGCTGCCGCACCTCACGACCACCGTCACGACCAGTCGCCTCGTAGCGGCTGAGCTGCTGCCGAGCGGACGCGTCCTAGTCGCGTTGCCTGACGCGGCGTTGCTCTGGGATCCCCGGGCGCCCGGAACGCCACGGCGCGTTCAATTCGCGGAGGATCCATTTGCACGTGGCCCCTTCATTAGTGCGGGCAACACGCGCTTCGTCGTGGTGCGGCACGACGGAAGTGAAATATTTCTCGATTTGTGGGACGCCGAAGCACTGACGAAGCTCGAAACCCTTGCGGGCTCGTGGAAAGAGGCCGACGCGCATTTCGGCGCTTTCTCAACCGACCGCAAGCGCTTCTTGTTTGTGGGCTGCGCAGGAACGTCCGGTCGCTGGTCAAAATGCGAGGCGTCTGTCTACGCGCTTCCAGACGGGCTACTGGTGAACCGGGTGAAGCTTCCGCCGTACGAGTTTGCGCAATACCTTCCGAGCGCCCTGTTCTCGCCGACCGGCAAGTTCTACGCTCTTTCGCATGCGCTCTTGCCGACCGAAGCACACGCGACCCGCTCGGGAAAGCTCATTTACCGTGTCGCGGAACGGGACGAACCTTACTTCAATCAGAGCCGCTCGCACTGTCTATTTTTGGATGACCGCCGCATGCTCTCATCCGTCGCTCACGGCGGCAAGCTACGGGTCATCAATCTCGAGACGGGTCAACGGGAGAGCGGCGTCGATCTGAACCTAAAGAGAAATGACTTTGCCCACGATCACACTCTGTCGTCCGACCAACAGCGCCTGGCCCTGCTCATCCGGCATGACGAGGGTGACTACGAAGTTGCCGTGTGGAATGTCGCCCAGGACCTTGCCTCGAGGCACTTGCTGCCCGCCTCCTTGTGCCCGCAATACTGCGAACTCCGTTGGCTGAACACTCACCAGCTCGTTGTGCACGCTGAAGACCGAGCTACGCGAAATGAGTGGCGCTTGGACGCGGAATCTGACGTTGCAACCCTCGCTGATTACGTTGCACTACCTCGATTCGAGTCGGGCGGGTTCCGGGTATTTGGCGACAATGCCAGCGTGAGATCCCCGCAGGATCCGAGCACTTCACAGCGGGACTCGGGAACCGAAAGCGAGCCCAGGCCGGGCGCATCTCGCGTCGTGACCGACCTTGGCCGCGAGGTCCTACTTCCACCGCTCGTAGCCACCCACGCCGCTTTCTCCGTACTCGGCGACGAGCTCCTGGTGATGACGGAGAAGGCCCTGTACGTGGTCAGCAGGGACGGCGCGTTATCGGAGCTCGTGAACGTCGCACCGTAGCTGCGGATGGCAAGATAATCAGGCACTTCCGCTGTTCTCAGGATCGTAGGCTAGCCGCAACCACCGCGCTGTTCGCATACGAGCAGCGTGTTCCGTGCCCCGGACAGTCGCCCCAATGCAAGCAAAGTCATTGACGTCTGGCGCAAGCTCCAACACGTTTGTTTCCAATGCTCTCAATTCCCAGCACGCGCACGCTCAGCACGGCGGCGCTGGCCGCAAGCATCATGACCAGCGCCTGTCTTGCTCCACCACCCAAGACATCGACGCGAGACGGGGCAGCGGCCAGAGTGGTTGCCGTCCCTCCACAGCTCGAGGCAATGAAGGATATCGACGCTTGGACTGCGGCAAGCCTGATGGGCATAGGAACCAACATCGGCAATACCCTGGACAACACGACGCATTGGGAAACCGGTTGGGGCAATCCGCTCATCACCAAGGAATTCGTCTTGAGTTTGAAAGCGGCTGGGTTCAAGACGATTCGACTACCGGTGGCGTGGGACACCTATGCAGACGAAGGTCGAATCGAGACGGACAAGCTGACCCGAGTGCGTGAAGTAGTCGACTGGATTACCGGTGCAGGCCTATTCTGCGTTATCAATATTCACTGGGACGGAGGCTGGATCGATTCGAGCTTCAAGGAACATTTCCCTGACACCTATGCCACCTTCAGCCCCGAAGCAGAGAAGAAGTTCGGGTCCTACTGGCAACAGATCTCGACGTTCTTCTCCGGCAAAAACGAGAAACTCATCTTCGAAGCGCTCAACGAAGAAACCAAGTTCGACAACGCAGGTTCGCCTCAGAAGGCCTACGCAACGCTCACCCGAGTCAACCAACTTTTCATCGATACCGTACGCAAGACGGGCGGCAACAACGCGAAGCGCTTGCTCCTCATCGCTGGCTACAACACCGATATCACCAAGACCTGCGATCCGCTCTACACGCTACCAACCGATCCGACACCACACCGGCTCTTCATCTCCGTGCACTACTACACCCCTTGGCAGTTCTGCGGCATGACCGAGGACGCGGACTGGGGAAAGATGGCTCTGACGTGGGGAACCGACCAGGATAAGGCCGAACTAGAACGGCTCTTTGACATGATGAGCGAGTTCAGCGTCAAGCATGACATTCCGGCGTTCATAGGTGAGTTCGGGGTGACCGACAAGAAGGAGTCTGCATCGCGCGCCCGCTACATGTCTGCCGTATTCGAAACCGCACTCGCGAAGCGGTTGGTGCCCATACTTTGGGACACCGGCAATGATTTCTCGCGCCGTCCGCCGCATGCGCCGAGTGCCGCGCTCGAGCTCGCCCTCGAGAACCTGAAGACTCCCAAGACGGGCGACGTGCAGCCCGCACCGCTCACGGTGCCGTGAGCCGGCGAATTTCTGCCGCTTCGCATCCGCGGTCCGGTTTCACGATCAGTCCACCCGGTGGCTTTCGGGCATTCCCAGTGCGGCCATCCTGTTCGGGATCATATGGTGAAGTGTCTCTTGGCCCGCAACGCCTAGCTGTTTTCGAGTTCGGCGATTTTGCGCGGGTTTGTCCGTTGTTGCCCGGGTCGCTACACGCAGCGTCGTCCTTGGTGTTGCGGCGAAGAATTAAAGTCGCGTCGCGACTTGCTACTATGTGCAAGGCCGACCAAAGTACCTTACTTATCACGGAGCGTGATACGAACTATGAAAACGACTCATTCACGAGCATCACTTTTGAGTTGCTGCATGCTCCTTGCTTGCGGTGGTTCGAATGCCGAATTGGGCGGCACTTCCGCCGGTGGCACGGCGGCGGCTTCCCTTGCGAGTGGTGGAGGATCGGTTGCTGGGGGCGTGACCGCGCGTGCGGGTTCGGACACCGCCGGGGCGAGCCGCCCTTCGGGTGGAATCAACGCGGCCGGCGAAACGTCGAGTCCAAATGGGACGAGAACCTCAGGCGGCAATGCCAGCATGGGCAGCACTGGGGCCCAGAACTTTAGCGGCAGTAGTTCGACTCTCGGTGGTGGATCTGGCGGAAACGCAACCGGAGGAACAGCGGCAAGAACGAGCGGGGGCGTCGGTGGTATCACCACAACATCGACGGGAGGGAATCTTGGCACGGGCGCTTCGACAACCGCGGCAAGCGGCGGCCACACGGGTGCCGGCGGAAGCACCGCTTGTGGGACCGTGGAATTAGCAGGCACCGCAACGACAATTTCGTTAGACGGAAACAATGTCGCGAGCACAAACGTCAATGGGCTCACTTTCAAGGGGTTCGGCGTGCTCAGCGCCAACGGGACCAGTGAGCTTTTGATGGATTACAAGTCCGAGCATCCCGAAAAGTACGCCGAGCTCCTAAATGTCCTTTTTGGCGGGACGAGCCCCATCATGACGCAAGTCAAGCTTGAGATGGGCAACGATCGAAACAACTCGACGGGGCCTGATCCCGCCACCATGCGGCTTGCCAATGAAGCCGCCAACGTTAGGCGAGACCAGGGCTTTCAACTCGCCGCGGACGCAAAGAAGCTGAACCCCAATCTCAAAGTCACGATTTTGCGATGGAATGCTCCGGGGTGGGTCAAGACCAATGACCAAGTCTATACCTGGTTCAAGAACACGATTTTGGGGGCGTATCGCGCGTATGGGTTCATGGTGGATTACGTCAACCCGGGCGTCAACGAAAGTGCCGCGGATTTGACATGGACCATGCAGTTTGCGTCCCGCGTAAAAGCGGATGCTACTGGATTCAATACTACCGCCGAACAATCGCTCTTCAATGCGATCAAAGTCATGATATCCGACGAAGTCGGGATAGGGTCGTTTGGTGGCACTATGCTCAGCGACGCAGCTCTACGCGGCGCCGTGTCTGTTGCCGGATACCACTACAATACGGATGACGATAGCGCGGGCGACTTCACGAAACTTGCCGAGCAATACGACATGGAGGTGTGGAATAGCGAGGCGCAGGCCACCTTTAGCAACTCGGCGTTCCGCCCAAGCTCTGGTGCTGGCATTGGCGGCACTGGTAGCCCACTCGAGATGGGCAACACCATCATCAAGGGGTTCGTGAAATCCCGCCGAACCCATTTCATCTACCAGCCAGCAATTGGGTCCTTCTATGAAGGCGGTCAGTACTCGTTCAAAGAGTTGTTAAGCGCGCGCGATCCGTGGTCGGGTTGGATTCATTACGACGCGGGCCTCGAAATCCTCCGACACTTTAGTTGGTTCGCGAAAACGGGCTTTGAGAATTCGGGCGGCACTGCGGGGATTTGGCGAGCCGTGGCTCAGTCGAGCTACACCGGCGCGACCGGCACGAACCCCGTTAGCGGATCAAACGGCACACCGAGTTACGTGACGCTAGCTGCTCCGGACAAGCGCAATTTTTCGACGATATTCATCAACGACAGCTCGCGGACCCAAACGTACAAGCTCTCGACCTCGAACATGGGTTTCACGGGCAAGCCGTCGCTCGAAGTCTGGGAAACTCGGGCGGCAGACACGGGTGCCAGTTTCAACAGCAATTATCTGAAGTACCTGTGTAGCGCGTCTGCCGATACAAGCGGCGTGTACACGATTAGTGTGAAACCGTACTCAATCGTGACGGCAACGACGCTAGCGAACAGCGCTAGTGCAGAATTTGGCACACCTTTGCCCGTCGAGGGCGCGCGCACCATCCTCGACACCGACGCGACCGGCGCTGTGCACGATGTGACGGACAAGATCCTGTATGCCGACGACTTCGATTACTCGGCGAAGACAGTGGCGGTTATCGGCGCCGGCGCCGCAGTTACGGGGACTGAGAGTTATGTGACCTCCCGGGGCGGCTCTCAAGGCGTCATTCCACGCTATGTGTGCGACCGCAACGGTGCCTTCGAAGCTTATCTTCCGAGCGGCTCCACCAACTATGTCTTACGGCAACAGGTGGACCAAGCGGCAATGGGCCTTGGCGGCACCTGGAACAACGGTAATCCCATTACGGGTATTGGCGACAACCGTTGGCTCAACTACAAGGCCAGCGTTGACGTTTCGTTCGAGAACAACAGCACCCAGAATGGCAACAACTACGCAGCGCTTGGCGTGCGGCAACAAGGTGGCGCCAACTCCCACTACATGAACGGTACACCTTATGCGCTGAAGTTTACGTTCGACGGTGGCTGGCAATTGCTGGTCGACGGCGCCTCCGTCACCAGCGGCAACGTCGTGAGCGGCACCGGGGGCGTGACGATTGCCGGCTTCAAAGCAGCGTACACTGAATGGCACAACCTCGCCCTCGAAGCCGTAGATAAGAACGTGACGGCCTACCTAGACGGCACCAAGCTTACGACCTATACCGATACAACCCCGCGAATGTCTGGGCGTGTCGATCTGGCGAGCGGATACTACTACACGCGCTTCGACAACTTGAAGATTGAGACCATCGACGGTGCGCCCCCGTATTATTCCGAGTTGCTCGACGACCTCGAGACCTACGACCTTACCTCGCCACCTGCGGCGAAGCTGATCTACGGCGGCTCGTGGTCGCACAAGAATGGTCAGGGGATGTACCTCTACCAGCGCTCAATCTCGAGCGGTACAACGGGAGCGACGCTGAAGTACTCGTTCACGGGCACGGGTCTAGACATTCTTGGGCCCAACGACGGCTCGGCCAAGCTCGAGGTCACGGTGGATGGCCAGGTCACCAATGCGTCCGCGATCACCATGGCGTGCACCGAATTCTACCAAACGTTTACGTTGCGCGGGCTGAAGAACGGCTCACACACCGTTCAAGTCAAAGTCGTGAGCGGAACTTTAGTCGCGGATGCCGTTGGTGTCGTGGCTGCACCGATTTAGAGGAGCGAGTGCGGTTTTGCGTCCTCAGCGCGCCTACGCCAGCGCGGCGCGAGTCAAAACACCCCGAGCGCAAGCAGACTGACCGAGTGCCAAGATACCATCGCGCCATCGGTCACAGTTGAAATCCCGGAAATGACGTGTGCAGGTCTAGGAGTCTGTTGCCCACCGCGTCCGGGCGTGAGTTGAAGTTGAGGGCCAAGGCAACCAATGCTTCGCATCGAGTTCAAGTAGGTCGATTTCACTGCGACAAACGTGGGAAGCCCCATCTAGGTGGTGACGAGTTAAGAACAACGAGTCTCCAGCGAGGGTGTGCGCCGTTTTCGCCCTCCCGAAACGGCGGTGCCCCCGTCGTCGAAGGTGGGGCGCGCCTGGCGTCCGCTTCGAGCTTTTGAGATTCATCACTGGAAGGAATCAAGTCATGAAGTCGATAACGAATCTCTGGTCAATTCTAGGTTCGATTGGGCTCGCCGTCGCATTGTCCGCTTGCAATGGTGAAATCGACACGAACGCCGCCAGTGCCGAAGCGACGCCGGCCTCGGCAGAACAAGCGTATACCCCTATCGGCAGGGTCATTGCCTACAATCAACCCATCAGCATCTCTAGCGTACAATGGTGGGGTGGGGGTGACACGGATGTGTATACGCAGAAAAATCGCTCATATCCAATATATGCCTCTGCGTCGTCACCGCTCCAAGAACCGGGTAAGGTCACCACTAGAATTACTTACGATGTCCAGGAGTCCTACAAGGACTTCACCCACCTTCATGCCGAACAAGATGTAACGTTCTGGCTCCCTCCCACCTATCGTGTCAACGCCGTCCTTAGCACAGCCTCCTATTTCGATCTCTCGCAGGTGTGTTACTACAACCACTGCTGGGACCAGAGGCATGTGGACGCCCCCTGGTACGACTCCTATGGCATCATACGTTCAGTTGACTACTGGTACGACGGTGACGGACGGGATGATCAGGGCAACGCGAAAGCGAATTTCGTAGTCCAACTTCAGCTCGACGTTACCGATCTCTAATCCGTCCAGCTGAGGCGTTTGCCTGCGGGACGCGGTGAAGAAGGTCACGAATTCCGTCAACTGGCAGACCTGACTCCGTTGACGGAATTCGCTACCTAGGCGCCATTTGGCTTGTTCGGAGCTTTGCTTGTCACATCCACAAGCCAATCCAAGGCTGGAGCTACGGCGGAGAAGCATCGGGTGTTCATGCCCATTCTTTGGCAGGCTTCTACGAACCGCGCGAGGCTGAGGGAGCCGACCTCTTTCTCAGGTTTGACAACGGCCCAGCAATTCCATCCTGATGCCTTGGTCGACGGAAACCAGACGCGTTGCGCCCACTCTTCGTCGTCAAGCTGCACTATCGAATTTGCGCGATCGTCGGATAGCCAGCCCCTGCCACCTATCTGACGCAAGATGCGGCTCCCGGCGAGCAGCGCATTGCGAAACTCTTCACCTGCGCAAGGCCCATGCATCTCGTGGTGAACGATCCGGTGGGTCGCGTAGTACCAAACGGTAATTGTTGGGCTGTCGTGAACGACTACTTTGTGCATCGACTCTGACCCTCCTTTTGAGGTCCACCTCGTACTTAACGGCCACGGTCGGGGCCGCGATAACGAAAATGATTAACCCCGAGCAAGCGGCCCATACTGCCCTCAAGAACGCCGTAAACCTGTCATAGAACCTCAGCAATCCGCTGCGCCCTTACCGGAGAATGGCCGCCGATGGGGTGCCCGTGTAGACGTTCGTGCAGCGGGGCTTCTTCACATCGCTCGGGCAGGTGAGCTCTCGGTACCAAGCGAGGTCGTAGGCAGGGGTAGCGTATCGACTCGGTATTGAGTGTCCTGAGCGGTTCGCAAGGTCTTCCGGCACCGTGCTCCGAGTTCCAACCTTGTCTCGAGCCGTTGCCAAATATTGATCGACCGCGTTGCTGCTCGTGTTCGTACGATTGATGCCAATCCCCGTAGCGTCTGCCTTGTGACGGGAGCCCATCATCATCGCCGTCACCGGCGTTACCATAGTTGGGTCATTGGAGAACGTTTGGCGGATCCACTCGTCGGCAACCGCCTCCGCTGAAGGCAGAAGCGAGACGGGTGGAGTCGTCGGAGGCTCCGCCAGAGCCCAATACGCCGCAGGGTTGATGGAAGAGTGGCACGGAAGTGCCACTCTTCGGCTGGGCGACAGCGCTACCCGGCGCCAAAGTGCCCCTAGGGGGACTAACGGTATCGCCGTTGGGACAGCCGACGCCGCGCCACCAGTCCGAGGCCGAGCAAGAGCCCGAGCGACCAGTGATTGGTCGAAGAGGCGGTGCTGAGCTTGCACGAACACCCAGACGCATTCTGACCAGCATCGCCGTTGACAGCCACTGCCGTGCCACCTACTGGGCCGGCGCCACCCACAGGGGCGATACCAGTGCCGCCAGTTGCGTACGAGCCACCCACGCTTGGAGCACCACCGACGACCGAGCCGCCGCTGGATCCGCCACCAGTACCTTGAACCGCACCGCCGGAATTGGCAGTCGAGCCGCCGGCACCGCCGTTACTGGCCACCGCCCTGCCACCGGTGCTTTGCCCGTTACCTCCAACGGTGCTGCTGCCGCCCTGGTTCAGGATGGCGCCACCGGTGCCGCCTTTGCTGGTTGTGCCGCCGCTCGCGCTGGCGCCGCCAGTCGCGCTGGCACCACCGATCACGCTAGCTCCTCCGCCAGTGCCACTCGCTCCACCCGTTGCCGGACAGACCGGGGCAGCAACGGCCGTACCCGTAGTGCCGGTCAGCTTCCAGTAAATGCCATACCGGTCTTGGTAGCGCGAGAAATGCGGAATGAATGTCAACTTGCCATCCGAATCCGTATTCTTGAGGTTGAACTCGAGTTTCCCCGCGGTCTGAACGAAGTTGTCTTTGATATTGGCGAGCCAACTGTTGATCGTAGTGGTGCTGTTGATCGCGATGCTTTCCTGGAGGCCAGTCGGCTTGGTTGCCTTGAGCACCTGCACACCATGTGACGTCGTCGTCATGCTGGCGGTTCCGAGGCCCGCGCTCAGAACGAGCGGACCGTAAGTGAACGCAACTGCGTTCTGGTTGTCTTGCAGCTTCGACACCTTCACGTCCGCCGGCAGGGTGAGCTCCACCTTGTCGCCCACCTGCCATACCCGACTCACGTTGAGGAAGCCGCTCGAATCAACGGAGTTGAAGGACTGACTGTTGACCGACACCGACGGCGATTGGCAAGCAGCAAGCCAGTAAGGCTTTCTGAACTTGATGTTGACAGCGGTGAGCGGCGCGGCGCCGATGGTGAAGGTCACCTTGTTCGAAAGTGGAAGGTCGGTCGTTTGGGTGAGCGACAAGCCACGGTCCTTCCAGTTTACGTTCGAACTCACGTAGTAAGTCACCCAAAGATCCGTCGCATCGTGGAAGTACACGCTGTCATTGAGCCGGCTGAAATTCTCCATGCCCGTGCCGGTGCAGCACCAGAAGTGATCCGTCGCCGAGCTGAACACCTTGAAATATCCGGTCCCCATGGCTTTGAAATACGTCGTCATGCCCGTACTGGGATTGATCGACGAAAGAATCTCATTGATGTGGACTCGCTCGTAATAGTCCGCATACTTCACATCGCCGGTGACCAGAAATAGGTCCCGCCCGAGCTTCGACATGTTGTAGGCGTTACAGGTTTCGTTGTTGACGTTGTCACGGTATTGATCCAGCATCCCGGCCGCGTGGAAGTGCTCGTCCTGGCTGTTTCCACCGGTTATGTAGGTATGGCTCTTCAACACGATGGTCAAGAATTGGTCAGCCGCTGTGAAGTAGGATTGCTCGCTCGCGCCCAGGGTTCGATAGCGATTGAGCGCCCCGAGGAACTTCGGAATCGTAGTATTAGCGTGCTTGCCACTCAGGGTGTCGGTGCCTGCTGCCGTAGTCGTAAACAGATTGGTCTCGTCGAAAATATGTGCCGCCGTCAGGTGATTGGCGCTGTTCGTAAGCTTGTATAGCTCGTAGAGGGCGTCGTTCATCCCGCCGTACTCCATCCCCAGCACGCTTGAGCGCGTAGCTGAACTCCAGCCATTGGCTCGGGAGTAGATCCAGTCACCCAACTTGCTGGCGACCGCCAGCGCGTCAGCGCTGCCTTCGTATTTGGCGACGTCCACCAGACCGGCGAGGATTTTGTGCATCGTGTACCAGGGCACCCAAGAACTGACGCTCTGTCCCTCAGGAGCGCCGAATTGGTCAACGGGGGTCGCGAAGAGAAATCCGTTGGCTTGCTGGTAAGACTTAAGCAGCGATATCACGTGGTCAATCTTGGTCTTGATCTGTGCTGCCAAGGTCGGGTCACTGCCCAAGGCTTGCGGATAGGCGTGCGCCACCGCAGACAGCCAGTGACCCATGGAGTGTCCGCGAATCAGCGAATTCTCCCAGCCACCATACAGGTTCGTCGGGGTCGTCCCCGTCGACATGGCCTTGAATCCATTGAGCAGTCGGTCAGCGTCGATAGTCGTAATCAGGTACGTTACCTCCTTGGCGAACAGGCCTTTCTGGTACTCGTCGGTGATCTCGACCTG
>Ga0302321_100000203_pt1 | contig 52866 bp, 51 predicted proteins | sample Fen_T0_1_FD_202505 | JGI IMG/M metagenome (GOLD analysis project Ga0302321, IMG submission 202505) | Peat permafrost microbial communities from Stordalen Mire near Abisko, Sweden - Fen_T0_1 | ecosystem: Environmental > Terrestrial > Soil > Wetlands > Permafrost | place: Sweden: Abisko... | reverse complement strand
CTTGGAAACCGAAACCTGAACTCCTTCGCTTCCTCGCGTCCTTGTAAACCCTGCGGTGATTATCCAGAGCCGCGAGGGCAACGCTACCCGGCATGTTCCGACGAAATGCCGACACTCCGGATAACGGCACGCTCAGGATAATGGGCCTTATCCGGCGCACCGGATAAGGCGCACGTATTCCGGAAGTTCGAAGAGGCGCTACCGAATCATCCAGACGCGCAGCGCGCTCTCGACTGGATCGGCAAGCTCTACTCGATCGACGAGCGCGCGGGGCCCGACGTGCAGGAAAGGTTCGAGTTACGAAAAACCGAATCCGTAGCCGTCCTCGCAGAGTTGAAGACATGGCTTTGGAGCCAAGCTGTGCTCTAGACCTTGTCCATCGGCAAAGCTTCAGCGTACACCATCGCGAACTGGGATCGTCTGAGCCGCTTCACGACCGATCCGCAGGTCCCGCTCGACAACAACGCGACCGAACGCGCGATCAGAGGTCCCGTGGTTGGCCGCAAGAACCACTACGGCTCAAAGTCACGCACAGGAACTCAGATCGCCGCGACGCTCTACACGCTCGTGGAGACCGCCAAGCTGCACCACGTCGCGCCAGCACGATATCTCCTTGAAGCTGTACGTGCTGCCGATCGCGGTGAGGTGCTCATGCCCTGGCAACTGACCGCCGAAGCTCCGGAATCGGCGCCTGCGCCCTAGCTCGCGTAGTTCCTGGCGTCAGGACGGGGCACAGAGAAAGGTTACGATCATGTAATTGAGGTGCAGCTCGATGTGCTGCCGCCAGAGGAAAAGGAATCTGATACTGTCATGCTCAGCAATGGTAACGCCCTCCACCGCGAAATGGCCGCGCCCGCGCTTGGAAGACGAATTTGAAGACATCGCCCTAGACGCCTTGCGGCTGTGGTGGGGTGATCCCACGGCGCGGAGGCACGGGCGCCGCGGGCAGCGCCAAAACGGAGTTGATATTTGGGGGACGCCACCACGCCTCAACGCGGTCGGGGGCGCGCAGTGCAAGAACGTGGATCGCTTGGCCATTGCTTCGGTTGTGGCCGAGATTGCAAAAGCCGAGACTTTTGTTCCGCCCCTTCCTCCGTTCAATGCTGCTCTCGGAATCGATCAAAGAAGCCGAGCAGCCGGACAGCGACAGCCCTGCCCGGCTTTCGAACGCGCAATGGCAGCTGCACGAGCAAGCCGGCACGCGCGCGTTCGGCAAGGAATACTTCGGTGTGCTCGATGACAACACTGACATGATCGTCGCGTTCGCGTCGTACTCCCGCGAGGTGAGCGATCAGGAGCAGCCGAGCTGGCGCTCGCACACGCCTTACGGCCTGGTCCGTCGCCCGCTCGCGGGCGAGTCGCCCGCGTTCGAAGTGATTGGCCCGATGTACCGCCCACAGTGGGAAGATCGCTGGCACGTGCTCGACGATGGCGGCTTGATCAGTAGTTGGGACGACGGCCCGGCAGAACCGGCCGTGAGCGGTCCCTTGTCCAGCGAGCTCGCAGCCCAACCGATCGCGCCGCGCCCGACCGGCAAACAAAAAAGACCGCTCCCGTTGGCCACGGTGGCAGACCTGCACCGCCGGCTTGATCGATTCGACGTTACGCCGCGGGCCCGGCCGTCAATCGCAGCTGCACGGTATTGCATCCCATGGGCTCTCGTCCACGAGCTCGAACCGGGCATGCAGGCGCCGGTTTTGGAGGGCGAACGAATTTAGGGGCGCCTCAGGAGATCGCCGACCCAACAACCGCCAATGAGCGACGCTCCGTAGCCGTTGAAGATGAGGTCTGCGCCTTGGCTCATATCGATGTCCTGCGAAGCATAGTGGCAAGCCCCGTTGATGGTTGCTAGTACGCTCACCCTCATGGTCGTGAATCGATGCGGCGCGGTGGGCGCGTCAATGATGGTGATCCAGCTCGCGTTCTGAGTGTACGCCGGTTGCCCGGTTGCGGCGGATATCTCCTGCGACAACCCAGTCTGACTCCAAAGCATGAAATCCTGCCCATCGGTCCCACCGGTTATCGGCCCGGGAACAAATGCATTCCCGCCGTCGAACGCACCATTGCTTTGGTCGACCGCCGTAATGCCAACCTGGAAAGAGGTCGCCGTTCGGTCATCCGTATAGTGGATAACTACTTCATGCTGGAGGGCTAGCGGTCCGGTGACGGAGCTGACATCGCCGGCCTCAGCGCCCGGCGCGGCCGGAGCGGAGCAACCCAGCATGCCGGCGGCTGTCACCGCGACCGAAAAGAGGCTCGCCGAAAATGGTTTGGCGACCGAGAAACGGCAATTCGTGTGAGTCATTCGTGTATTTCCTTCTCGCGTGCGACCGCAACGCTCAACGATTTGGCAAACGGCACCACGCACAGTCGCACGGTGTGCAAGCCCCGGGCCGTGGCTCACACGGCGGGCAACTGCGGTTTGACGCGCAACCAAGTCCGAAAAGCCCCGACTGGATCGCTTGGTCGGCAGGTCGAAGACGTGCGCCCTCCTTGCCCCAAGTGTCCACCGTTGACAGCCAACCTGTTCGCGTTGACAGATGAAGCCCACCTCCCCAGGTAAAACACGATTTGCGAAGCTACGGTTGTCGCACCGCCGGGAACAGATGCTGAGTGGAAGGGCGGCGCTTCGCCCCGATTGGCAGGATCGTGCAACAAGCTGGGGCGTCCGGTCTCGAATGTTGCGCTTCACCACGCCCGATTTGCTGATCGTCGACGACCTCCGCCTACGTCCGTCGCGTGACGACGAGCCCGTGGATTTGACGCTGATCGCTGGATCCGTTTGGCCGATCCTTGGTCAGAGGTTCAGAGCGCGCGGGCGCGACGCGGGCTGTATGCGGCGGTCTGCGGCGTAGCGAGCTAGAGGGTCGAGCCCTGTGACTCTGGGCGGACTTGACGTGCGCTCGCTTTAGGGATGACGGAGCAGCCCGCCTGGGGGTTCGGCTGGGACGCCACTACTCCGGTTTGAGCTTGGTGAGCATGCCGAGGCGGCCTTCGACCTGGCCGCTTGGAGTCGTGCGTGCGGCGAGGCGAGTGCGAAATTCAAAGCGCGCCGTCGACGTCTACCTCGGCACCGCTCACGTATGAGGCCCCGCTGGACAGTAGCCAAAGCACCACTTCTGCCACTTCAGCCGGTTCTCCCATGCGGCCGAGTGGGATCTGCGCCATGAATTCTGAGAAGCCAGCACGGCCCATCCGAACGTATCTTCGAGCGCGCCTGCGGCGAGTCATACCGATCAGGGTTCGAGTGTCGGCTTCGGAGCGTTCGGTCAAGTCGACATCGATTCACACGGCCTGGGGACACACTTCACTGTGAAAAGCGGCCAGCGTCGAGTGCTCAGTCCGCGCCTCGAAACGCGAGACTGAACCCGTTACTGATCCACCGCAACACGAGCGCCTCGTGGAGATGATTTCAAGAACGGCGATTGGTACATTGGTACAGAGCAACACCGGCCCGTTCTAAGGACTCGTGATGCGAGCACCCGCGGCCGAACCGAAAGGTGCATTTCATGTCTTGTGATCGCCCCCAAGAACCCTCACCCGTCCGCGAAAGAACGCGGCGCAATGCACGCGCGCGAACGCAAGCCACGGGCCTTGGGGCGAAATGGACGCGGGACGCGAGGCATTACACCCCACGATGATTTGAGCGTGCACCTAAGTCGTGGATCGCGATCGAGCCTTGACCGAGAGCGAGTTGGTTGTAGCTTGGAGCGAAGGAGAAAGCATGGGCGGCCTTAAAGTGTCCGCGATGACCTGGGTCGCATTCGCCTTAGTGGCGTGCGGTGGTGGCGGCGAAGAGGCGCACCAAGCCTTGGCGAACGTGGCGGAGGTTGCCGTCGGTATGAACCACGCTTGCGCTCGACTGCGAACGGGCCAGGTGAGTTGCTGGGGCGACGACTATTCAGGAGAACTCGGCGATGGCACCAAGACCAACACCACGACGCCGGTTGCGGCGCGCGATATCAGTAACGCGACAGAAGTCGCCGCCAACGGCCTTGCAAGCTTGGCACTCCTCTCTGATGGCACGGTGCGCGGCTGGGGTATGACAGTCTTAGACTCGAGCTTGCACCCGGTCCCTATCGTCACCCTGGTCCCCACCCCGGTGCCGACCATCTCCGCGGCCACTGCCATTTCTACCGGTGACCAATATCACTCGTGCGCGGTCGTTTCGGGCGGTGAAGTGTACTGCTGGGGTTTGGGTACTTTGGGTCAACTCGGTGACGGCTCGATGATGGATTCGCTGACGCCTGTTCGCGTCACCGGGATTACGGATGCGGTGAGTGTCTCTGCGAATGGTCGTGCGAGCTGCGTGGTTCACCGTGATGGGCGAGTCAGTTGCTGGGGATCTGGCATTTTCTACGGCATTGACGGCTCGGTGCCGATGGACGCAGACGGTTTGACTGACGCGGTGGCGGTGAGTGTCGGTGACTACCATGCCTGCGCACTGCGTGCGACCGGGACGGTGTCCTGTTGGGGGCTCAACTCCGAGTTTAGCTTGGGGACCGGTCTGGCGCCTGGAATAAATTCCGTTGTGGACGTCCCCGGCGTATCCAACGTCGTCAGCGTCTCGGCGGGCAGTTTCAATATGTGCGCAGTCGTCGCCGACGGCAGCGTTTGGTGTTGGGGTGACAATCAATTTGGTCAACTCGGCGGAGGTGAAATTGGCACGTCGTCACCGCCGATCCAGGTGCTTGGCTTGCCGGCCGCCGAGAGCGTGAGCACCGGCGGATTCACGACTTGCGCCGTGCTTCGCGATCACACCGTTAGCTGCTGGGGATCAACTATGTTCGCTCCTTTCGCCAATTCTACGACCCCGAGGCCGGTGCTCGCGTACTGACCTAGCGCGAGCGGAATCACGAGCTCGCGATCACCGCGACCGAGGTCGGCACCGAAGAGCTCCTATTGCTCGAATCCGCCAGCTCATCGCTTTGGCTGAGCGAGTGACGAAAGCAATAGGGAGTCATGGTAAACGAATAGTTTCGTGCGCTGCGCCTGATCGCCGCTGATTGCGCTCGGAATCGGCGAGTGGTCGCCGTTCAATTCCCGGCGCCTCCACAATAGAATCGCAAACAACGGCCCATCGTGATGCCACGCTGGCGGAACCGAACGCGGCTGGGGAGAAGACCACGGCCGATTTGGTGGGGTGTTGGTCTCCCGCAACCCATTGACCTCGCGCGCGCCAGCGTCGATCCTGGGCGCATGCGCCGAGCGGGAGCGATCCGAGGACTGACAACCTTACCCAAAGACGCCGCGGCGCTCGCGGTGCTCACGGCGCTCACGGCCTGCGGATGCGCGGATCATGCGTCGAACGTCGCCTCCAGCCCACCCCCCACGCTCGCCGTCGGAGGAAAGGGCGGAGCGGCTGGCGGTTCACCGAGCGGGTCTGTCGACAGTTTGCCGGGCACGTGGACGAACCGCACGCCGTCGACTCTCCCCATGCACTGGCCGCTTCCGGGCCAGGGTGGACAGCTTGCGTACGACGGGGCGCGCGGAGCGGTCGTCCTATTCGGCGACCCGCGCGATCGGCCTGCGCGAGAAGTCGGCACGCTTCGCGAGTGGAATTCGTCGTTGCAGCAATGGACCGACCTCACGCCGGCGCCGCTTCCCGCCGTCTGGCCGCCTTCCCGCTCGGGCCATGCGATGGCGTGGGACAGCCGGCGTCGCCGCCTGGTGGTCTTCGGCGGATACGCCGACGAGCAGCCCCGGGCGCTCAACGACCTGTGGGCGTTCGACGACGCGACGGGGACCTGGGAAAACATGACCCCCACGCCGTTGCCCCCAGCGTGGCCTTCGGCGCGACTTCTGCACGCGCTGGCATATGACAGCGCGCGCGATCGGGTGATCCTCTTCGGAGGATTTCCGGGCGCAAGCAACTTCGAACGCCTCGCCGACGTGTGGGAATGGGACGGCGACAGCCGCACCTGGACGAACGCGACCCCCGATCCGCTCCCGGCGTCGTGGCCCACCGAGCGGTATTCGCACACGATGGTCTATGACTCGAAACGGCAGCGCACCGTCGTCGTCGGCGGATACGCCGGCGGTCCCTCGCTGGGCGACGTGTGGGAATGGGACGGCGTCCAGTTCGTCGATCGCACGCCGAGCCCGTTGCCGGCGAACTGGCCAGCTCCGCGCAGCTTTCATGCGATGGCCTACCAGCCGTGCACGGGCACTCTCATCGTGTTCGGTGGGCAAAACTCGCAGGGGACGACCCTCGGCGATACCTGGCAATGGGACGGGACGTTGAATTTCTGGGGGAAGCTCACGGTCCCGAGCCCTCCCGCCCGGCGCGGCGCGGGCATGGCGTATGACGACGCGCGGTCTCGCGCCGTGCTGTTCGGGGGCGTCGGGGACTATGGCGAGCTTGATCTGAGCGATACGTGGGAATATGCGTTCTCGCCCTGCGAAGTGGCGGGCGTAGACGGTGGTGGGGATCCACCGCCTCATTAGGGCCGCGCGTCACCGTCTCTAGCGCGACCGCGAGCTGCTGCACTGCGCGTGTTCCGGAGACGGCAGGGCCGAAGGAGTGTGCGTTGAGACGCGAGAGATAGGTCGCAGCCTAAGGAGACCAAACGCTACCCGGGCGCGAAGCCCGCGCCCGCCGTTGACCGCGCAATTGCTCGAGCCGACGGCCACCGAGCTCAAGGCGCTACGCGAGGCCGGGCTAGTGCCGTTCGCTCTGGAGCCGGGCAGTGAATTGTTTGCAACGATCACCCCACTCGTACGCCATGACGAAGAGGAATTCCGAGGCGCCGAGCAGCTCGTCGGTGAACAGCCGCTGGACTCGGACCTTATGGCTTCGATGAACGCTTGAGCCGCACCGATGGCAACAAGCTCGCCCGATCTGTCCCTCGCCGTTGAAGCTCTTCGGCGATCTGCACCACCACGTCCCACCGCTTCGCCTCCGCCGCCAAACCAGCGCCCTCGCCAACGCCGTCTCGACCACGTTCGACAGCTCGTACGCCTCGGACGATTCCGTCACATCCCGACGATCGATCGCGCACTTAGATGCACGATCTGGCACGTTGGCCGAAACCGCTCGAACGCCGATCGAGCCTCTTTCGTGCTCGATCGTGTCAGCCGTCGGGCGCTTATCGTTTTCAATTCCCGGCGCCTCCACCTCAAATCTCGGGAATTATTGCAGGTTCAATCGTCACTCGAATCGTCATTGGACGCTAGAGCCCCCGGCTCCTACAGCGCCGAGTAGCGGGCTCGGTGGTAGCTTCGTCCCGCCACGTTCATCCGCTCAATGTCGGCAGCATCGAGACATGACGACGGAGAGCGGCGAGCTCGCGGCGCGAAGAATTCTAATTCTTGCCGGGCCCAACGGCGCGGGCAAGACGACCTTCGCACGAGAATGCCTGCCCGACGATTGCCGTGTCCAAAGATCTCGTCAGAGGATACGAACAACACCTTGCCATTGGGCTCGATGCACGCGGGCACATCCTCCATGTATTGGGAGTGGTTCGGATTCGTATTGGGTTGAGCGGGCGGCGGGGCGCTCGGCCCGAGCGTCCAACTGCCGGGGCCACTGGTCGTCGGGCCCGGAGTGTACAAGGCCAAGTTTCCAAATGCGCCGAACGCAACCAGCTTCCCAGTCGGTAGGAAAACGGCCGGTCCGGTCTCCAGGTCTTGCGTGTTCTGCATCGCCACCGGCGGCGTGGTGGCGTTTACCCAGCTGTTGCTTGCGGGCAAATAGAGCTGCGGTTGCGGAGCCACCCAATTGAGCACTGTTCCATTCGGCAGCAGCGACCACGTCTCTTCGGTGCTGCTCCCCGCGCCCTTGTTCGGACCCGTGGACCAGGTGCCCGTGGCCGGGTTGAAAATCTCGACTTGGGCGCCGAAGCGGTAGCCCATCAGGATTCGACCGTCGGTGAGGATTTGATAGGCCACGTCCCCGATGCCTCCGAGCGGGCTGTCCGGCTGGCGCGCCCAAACGTTGGCTACCGGGTCGTAAATCTCGAGCGCGGCATGATTGGTCTCGGTGGGCGGGGTCAAATTATAACCGGTGAGGTACTCGCCACCGGCAATGAAGAAGCGGCCGTCCTTGAGCACGCCAAGCGGAAAATAGAGCCGCCCAAAAGCGCTGGACGCGGCCGCTGACCAGGTTCCAGCGGCGTAGCTGCCGGTCGCGGGGTGAACTTGGACCACGTGTGCCAATTGCCGCCGGACTGCGCCAACAGCGTGCCGTCGCTCAGCAGCGCGATGTTGTTGTTCGTGGTGTTGGTCACCGTGTTGGTCGGCAGGGTGCTCCACGTACCGCTCACGACCAACGCCGGCCGGGGTGCCGCCGCGACGACCGACGCCAAATTCACCTTCGCCGCGTCAATGCTGCTTGGAGTGAGGGCCTGTCGCGCTTGGTCCGGCGCGTCTTCGTCGGCCGACTCTGAGCCCGAACTGGCGCTACAGGCAATCAAGGTGAGCGAGGCGGCGCCGAGCAGCCAATCACCGCGGAAACAATTCCGAAGTATTTGCAGTGGAGGTGTCGAAGTCGTAGCGTTAGGTCGATGTGATTTCATGCAACCGCTTTGAGTCCCCCCCCCCGGCGAATCCTTCACGCCCGTTAAGAGAATTTCGCCGCTGCTCGCCGAGCTCGGAGGGTGAGGTCGAGCCCATCCGAACCCATCGATACCGTGCATCGGAAACGCGCTCTCCGACGACGGCCTCTGGGTGAATCTCGCACACTGCCTTCCGGCGTTACAGTCGAGCGATCTCGGTCCGGCATTCGGCGCAGGGCGTGCTGTCGATGGGGTGATCTCGGCCGCCGACGCGGCGCAAACGGCCTTCTCCGATCGGCCCTATTGGGAAGTCGACCTGGGCGCCGCGCGGGATATCGACACCATCGAGCTCACGATGCCGGCGCAGCCAGGCTGGTTGTTGGTTTCGGAGACGCCGTTCGCCGGAAACGATCTTGCGTCAGAAATCGCGCAGAGCAGCTTCGCTTTACCGGTCACGGCGGCCGGCAGCTTTACGGTCGCGCAAGCGGGCCGGTTCGTCCGCGTTCAATTGACGGGCACTCAGGTGTCCCTCGCTCTGACCGAGGTGAAGGTCAATCAAATCCGAAATCTGGCTCAGGGTAAGGTCGCCGCTCAATCGTCCACGGCTGGCGATGCGGGAGCGAGGCGGGCGACCGACGGCATCGTCGACGGCGATGTCGCCAAGCTATCGGTCGCGAGCACGAACACCGAGTCGGAGCCCTGGTGGGAGGTCAATCTGGACGAAAATCACGACATCGGCGACATCGTGCTCTGGAGCGCCACACCCGTGTACCCCGCGGCGTGGAAGAACTTGCGGGTCTACGTGTCGAGCTGGGGGTCGAGCTCGGGAGCGGTGCCGGTTCGGCACTATTATCCTGCGTTGGGAGAGCCTGGCGCGCTCCCTGCGCGCAAGATCGTCATTCCCGTGAGAGCCCCCGGCAGCTTGGTGACGATCGTGCTCGAAGACTCCACGGCGCAGCTGCGACTCGCCGAGGTCGAGGTCAAGAACGACACGGGCTCGAGCGGCAAGCCAACGGGTGTGCTCAAGGGCATGGTCGCCTACACGAACGAGCGCGACAACAACCGCTGCGTGCCGGACGCGCTGCACGTGCTCGATCGCATGAACGATGATGGCGACCTGGTCGCCTGGCACCATGGATCCGCCAACTATCCTGCCCTCGATGACGACCATTTTCACATTCAGTCCATCGTTCGCATGCCTTACCTGCCGGATACGGAGCTACTCGACGGCAGCTTCTTCGCTGCGACCTTTTCTCACCCGCGAAGTTGCTCCGACAAGTCGCCGCTTTCGGACTGCGTAGCGGTCGGCTCACAGCTGGGCGTCGCGCGCATGGGATTCGGCGTTGCGGCTTGATCACATTTCATGGCTGCGACCCCGCCGACAGCACCCCGACCGTTCAAATTTACGACCTACTGAACCCAACGAACCCAGAGCTGCGCTCCGCTTTCGTCACACACAACACGGGCGCCGGCATGACAGCGGTCTCTACCGCCATCACCCAGCTCGACAATACGCCTGGGTCGAGTTTTACTCGGAACGCAACTTCGACACGGATGAAGGGACGGGCCAAATCTTTCGCATCGACTACGCGCGGCGGCAAGAACGGAACTATCGGATTTTCGGTGAGCCCGACTTCAACGACAAGGCCAAGTCGGTGCGTTGGTGCATCCCGAGCGGCTCGTCATTCCAGGTGTTTCACGATCTGGATTTCACGGGGCCGTCGGGACTTTTGCTTGGTTCAGGGCACGTCCGCGGGGTCGCATCGTTCCAGAACCAGAGCTACCCAATTGGGGGAACCAATCTCGACAACAGCATCACTTCTGGCATGTTCCGAGTGGGAGTGTCCAGCAGCGCCGACGCCATCCCCGGAGTGCCCGACTCAGGCAACTAGTGAATCCGGAACCCTTGCTGCATTCCTACGTCAGGTTTACCTCGGGCCCCAATTCGGGCTAGACGGCCAGGCGAGAGGACCACAATCCTGAAAATGTCCGAAGCTGAATGGGCCGTACATCGTCCCCGGATACGTGTACCTAGAAGACCAAGTGCTGTGTCCGTCGGAGCAAGTTACGCTTAGCCATGGCTTCTTCACATTCCTACTCCCACTGCAATAGAACCAATATCCGTTGCCCGATTGTTCGGAGCTGCAAGTCATTCCACTTCCGGTAAGGGCCTGGCTCGTGGTGCTCGGCTCCTCCTCACTATATTGCTCGCGGTCAGCCATGGAACCGCCTTCCTCGGGGTTCATGTCTCCTCCCGTGGCGCCGCAGCCGATCGAAAAGCACACGGCAGCGAGGGCTCCCCAAATATAGTTGCGCATTGGTTCTTTGCTCCTTTACAAACCAGAGTCTGACAATGCCTAGATGTTCAGAGCAGGCAGGAGTGGTTAGAAAATGTTCGACCCTCTCGTCCCACTCTCGGTCTAAGTCAGCCTCGACGTTTGTTTAAATGTCCGCTGCGAGCTCGAGTGCCCAAACTATTTGCGCCACTGCGAAGAAATGCGGCAAGGCCCCGGGGGTCACAGACGTGTCGACGTGGCGAGTCTCGACGATAGCGGGCCGCTGCCCTAAACCGGTTCGAAGAACGCGAACCCGTGGAAAGCGAAACACGATCGATGATTCCGGAGGGCGTGGTCGGGACTTGGAACCGGTCGGACAGTAGGTTCGTCCCGTTCGAATGGACGAAGGGGGGCGGACTCGGCCAGAACTTTGGTTTGATGGTCATTCGGTGCGTCGTGCCCGTCTCAGCCTTCGGCGGCTAGGTGCGGAACCCAGCGGGACGCGAGCTGCGATGCGGGTTTGCGAGCGCCCGATTCAAATGCAAATCGAGGCTGCGGCTCGACGCACAGGTCGGCTTTGCGTGGGCGCGTCGCCCGACCCTTTGCGGCGTAGCGCACCATGCTGATGCCGGCCGAGTCCCCGCGCTCGCGTAGCTCAACAGTCGCGCTCACTCAGCTCAGGTTGCTCGCCGAGGCGGTGCACCAGGTACTCCCGGTGCACGTCGATCGCCGAGCCCTTCGGTGCGCGGCGGCCGTCGAGGGGGGTGAAGTTGCGGCTTTCGGATTCGAGTTTCCGCCTCACTGCGTCGACGTCGCAATGTGATCCTTGAAGCCTTGCCCGTACACGGTCGGTGTTCCAGTCCAGTCGCTGATCAAGCTCGGTCCCGCGCTGTACGCCGGTCCCGGCGAGCCGCAAGGCTCGAGCGACCACGACCACGCTAAGTAAGACACGTTACTCGTGTCGGCCCAGCTCATGAAGGCATCGATGAAGCTGTGCTCGCAGTCGAATTCTCCGACTTCACCGGTCACGAGCGGCACGAGGCCTGCTTGGTTGAAGGCCTGCAAAGTAGAGTAGCAAGCGGCGCCCGTGCAGTATTCGGGCTTGTAATAGACGTGCCCGGCGGCGGCCAGGTTATTGGCGCTGTCGTGCGGCGCATGAGCGGTCCAGCCCGAGAGATCTCCTGCCCAGTTCAAGCCGCCGGCGAGCACGAGGTTGGTTGCGCCCGTGGCGCGCACGGCGTCGAGCATTTGCTGCATACCCGCGACGACATAGCCGCCGGTTTGCTGTTCCCAAGTTTGCGGCGTGATGGTGCAGCCGCCGTTCAACCAACACGACCAGGCGTCGCTGCCGCTTCCGCCGGCGACCAACCCGCCGTCGGGCACGCTGTTCAAATGCGGCTCGTTATACAGGTCGAAGATGACGCCCAGGTCGCCTTTGAACTTGTCGGCGACCTGCGTCCAAAAATCCAACGCATGGTCCGCATCGGCCATCGGCATTTGCGAGTTGGCGACGAACGTGCCCGGCGCGTTCCAATGCATTTCGACAATCACGTAAATGCCGTTTTGGCGCAGCAGTGATACGTAGTCGGCCACCTTGGTAATGTAGGTGTTGCCAGATGCATTGGGGCTCACGCCATTGAGGCCGAGCCAGCACGTCTCATTCAGAGGCAGGCGCAGCGTATTGAAGCCGTGCCACGCTTGCATGGCTTGGATGCTCGCCAAGTCGGTGGGACCGTCGAACGCGGCCGGCGTTTTTTGGTTGATGCAGGCATATTCGCCGCCCGGGCGATTCCAACCGATCAAGCGCACCGGCTTGGCGTTGTCCTCGATGTGACTGCCGACGGCGTGTAGCGAAGCCTTGCCACCGCTCGGCGCTCCGGCCGCCCCTGCGTTGCTCGCCTGTCCTGCTGTGCCGGCGCCCCCGGTGCCTCCCGTAGCCGCGCCAGCCGCGCCAGCCGCGCTCACCGCGCCGCCACTGCCGAGCGCGCCGCCGACCGAGCTGCCACCATTTTCGGCGCCGGCCGCGAGATTGCCCGCGCCCGCGGTCGACGCGTTGAAATTCGCGGCGTCGCTGCCGCAAGCGGCCAACATGAGCGAGGCCGAAACCAAGGATCCAAGCTTAACCAACTTCATTCGAATACTCCGTGCTGAGCGAGCGCTCTCCAAGCTACGTTGTGAATGAAATTACGAAAATCGCCACTCGCTTTCGCGCGTCAGCTCGCACTTTTTCCTGCCAATTCGCCGTCCCAGGGCGAGATGAATCCTTCCTAACGTTCCTGTCTGCAACCGGTTCCAGCTTCGCGCTGGTTGGTTCATCCAGAAACGTGCCAAACAAGCCTGGACCGTGATGCCAAAAGGGGATACTGGATGCAGGGATCAAGAAGACGAGCCCTCGAGCTCAGCTTTTAGCCGCAAGTAGTCTTCTTCAAGGAGCTGGGCGACTGTGTCGCAATCTGTCATGGCTTCGGTGCGTCGGCGTCGTCGAAGCACAGCTGCTCGCGCTTTGGCTTCGCGAACTCGCGCTTCCGCGAACTGGCAAATGAAGCCACGCAAATGCGGCGCCATCTCGAGACGGTTCTCCAAAGCCGGCAGTTGGCGGTAGTCTTCCAGGATCTGCGGCAAAGATCCCCCGAATACTCGCACCGCGGAGCTTGCTGCCTGCAACGCAAAGCATGCGGCGGTGCCAGTATACGCCAGGTGTCCGAGCTGCAGACTTGCGAGCTCCGTCCGCGTGGTCGTCGTGTCCACCCACTCGAATGGAGCACCGGTTTCAAGTGCACGACAGAGCGCTCGCAGGTCTTGCACATCTCTCGAGCAGTGTTCGTGCTCGTTGGCAATGATCAGGTACAACGCGCTCAATTTGCGTCGTCGCTTCGCTAAAAAAAGTAACGCGCCCGACAATAGGAGCAGTCCCTCAGCAACGTAAAGTTTGGTAAGCAGCGACATCATTCAGGACCCGCTAGCAAATGAGCGCCGCGCGAAGTGTTTACGGGGCGTAGAACGACCCGATCGCCGATTCGGTACGACAACCTTACGCTAAGGCGGGGAGTAACTGGCCAGCGGGCGCGACGCCCAATGCCAAAGATCCACGTGCGAGCCAACCGAACCAAGGGCTTCGTCTGCGCGCAAGATCTCCGTGCCCGAGTGTGGCACCCCCCGGCCACCAGCGGCAGCTGGGCAAGTGAGAGTGGCTTCCACTAAGGTGCTGCGCAACAGCGGTATTGGGTCTCTCCTCGGGAATACTCGACGTTCGCGCAGCCAGCCCAGTCGAACGGCTTTTTTTCCGGGGCGAGCGAGACCTGCTCGTAAGCAACCGATGTCGGCCAAAACTTCTTGCAATACGAGAGGGCGTCTTCGTTGCAGCCAGACGTGCAGTCGGCGTCGGTTTGCCAGCCGACGATCGTCCAGTGCACGTTGACCTTGCTGCACCAATAGCCGATTTGTCCGAGTTCGCGTCCCCCGTTTACACAGCTTTCCCCCGCTGCTCCGGCGCTTTCGGAGTCAGGTGCGCCAGCGAAGTCGGTGCCGGATGTGCCAGCATTGCGCATGCCGCCAGAGTCGTCAGCGTTCGAGTCACCCGCGCCGGCGTGCGCGAGGAGGTCGCCACTCGAGCCGCCGCTCGCCAAGGATTGGTCTTTGCAAGCGCCAGCAACGCACCGATCGGGCGCGGCACAGTCGCCGTTGTCGCGGCATTGCACGTGGCAGGTCCCTGACACGCATACCCACGGCGCGGGGCAGTCGGAGTTGATGACGCAGGAATCGTCGATCGTCACGGCCGAGTTCGAGGAGTGACAACCTACGAATAGGCCCAGGAGTAGGGCCGGAGCTAGCCATGCACGGTTCGAGTTGGTGATTTTCACGTTGGCCCTCGTACGCTTGGACGCGGATTTAGTTGCCGGTTTCGAGGGCGGCCGCAATACACTTCGCGCAATGGCCCCGACCGCCTTCGAATTGCCCGCCATCGGAAGTACGTTTGCCGGTCAGTTCGAGGTTCTGGAGCTGATCGGGCAAGGCGGCATGGGCGTGGTTTATCGCGCGCGCCAGCTGAAGCTCCAGCGCGAAGTGGCGTTGAAAGTGTTGCGACCGTCAGCCGTGGCGGACGGCTACGAACAATTCCGCCTGGAACGGGAGGCGGTGAGCGCCGCCCGGTTCCGGTCGCAGCACGTGGTCGATATTTACGATTGGGGGGTATCTGCCGACGGTCTTACGTACTTGGTCATGGAGTTGCTGCAGGGCGAAACGCTGGCGCAGCGTCTCGACCGCCAAGGCTCGATCGACCCTGCACAAGTTGCGACGTGGCTTCGACAATGCAGTGAAGCACTGGACGAGGCCTCGGCGCTCGGGATCGTTCACCGTGACATCAAACCCGCCAACCTCTTCTTGGCGACCACCCCGAGCGCCAACACGACCGAGATCAAGATCCTCGACTTTGGCATCACGAAGGTCTTCGATCCAACCCGGGCGACATTCAGGCACGAGGTGACTACCCAAAGCAGCCTGCGCTTGGGAACGACGCGTTACATGTCTCCCGAGCAACTGCGCGCGACTAGCACTGTCGACGCCCGAGCGGATCTCTGGTCACTCGGCGTGGTGATCTACCAGGCGCTTTCAGGGATTTATCCATTCGACCGCACGTCAGAGGCGGATCTGATCGTGAGCATTCTTTCCGATGAGCCGAGACCGTTGCACCTCGTCGATACCAAGCTGTCTCGGGCACTGGCCGACACCGTGGCCCGCGCCCTCGAGAAGAATGCCGACTGTCGTTACCGAAGTGCGGGCGAGTTTTCGCGCGCCCTCACGGCCGCGCTGGGTCCCCACTCGAATCGTCTGATCGCCGACCCACCCGACTCGAAACGTCCCGCACCGACCCCCGCCGCTCAATTGCTCCGCGGAGGGGAAGCGACGAATATGGGCCTCGAGACCAGGGCGTCGAACGATTCTGCACGCGTCGAGTACACGCGCCCACAGTCTGGCAGAACCAAGCTCTTGGCTATTGTCGGCCTCGCCTTCGTCGTGAGCAGCGCGGTTGTCTTCTCTGCCACCGGCTTATTTCCTAGGATGTCGCGCAGTGAAGCTCGCCCGCTGGCGCGCGCAATACCCCGGCAGCAAGCTGCCGACGGCGAAGCGCAGCGGTCCGCCCACGGGGGCAGTGCGCCTCTGCCAAGCCCCTCAGGGACCTCCCCCGCGATGGCTCAGAGTCCATTGCCAAAGGCCGCTCGTAGCGGCACGCCGAGGGCGCAGTCCCCGCGCCGCTCCGTGGCGACGCCGCGCTCATCGGCGTCAGCGCTCGGATCGGCGCGCTCCGTAATTCCGGCCGACCAATTCGAACGCGACAATCCTTATGCTAACTAAGGCACCCAAGGGTGCGCGGCTGCTGAGCCGCGGCCGCACGCTTCGCCCTTTCCGCTTGGCGGCCCTTGCTGGCTGCATCGCGTCGTCATGGCCGACCCTCGCTCATGCCGAGACTGCTGGGCAGAAGGCGGAGGCTCGCGCGCACTTCGACCGCGGCTTACTGTTGCTGGATGCGGGTGATTTAAATGCAGCGGCCGCAGAGTTCGAAGCCGCTCACGCGCTCTTCCCGGCGGCCTTGACGGCCTATGATGCCGCGCTAGCTCACGCGCGCCTGAATCGCCCGTTGGCCGCCGTTCGTCTTTTGCGCGACGCCAGCGAGCGCAGCCCGTCGGCCGCGCTGCGCGACAAGATTTCGAGCTTGCTCCATGAGCAGGCGGCTCGGCTCGGGACACTGCTGGTGCACGTGAGCGACGCAGATGGCACGCCCATCGAGGATGCCGAACTACAGGCCCCCGGCTACGATGCGGTTGCGCTCCGGGTCGGGCAAGTCGCGGAGCTTCTGCCAGGCAGTCTCACCTTACAGATCGTTGCCGCGGGCCATCCGTCGATCGAACGTGAGATCAAGATCGAGGCCGGCGCCCGTCAGGAGCTCGCGGTCGTTCTCGAGCGCAGTGAGGCGTCACGGCCGGCAGCAGGGGAGGTTCGCCTGGCCCCGGTTCAGGCGCCGCCACCGTCGGCGCCGCCGCCATCGATCGCCCCCGTGGGCGCAAAAACGTTGCCGACCGCGGGTATCGTCACGGCGGGCGTGGGGGTACTCATCACGGCTGCGAGTGGCGCGGTGCTCTGGCACGCGGATGCCGCCTTCATGCAGCTGTCGACGGAAGTCGACGCATTCAACGGCAGCACCGGCCCGGGTGGGCAATGCAGCCGAGGCAACCATGTCAGCCAGTGCCGCAGTTTGTCGGAAGAGCTGAATGAGCGCCACGCCGACCTGGAGCGTGAGCGGACTCTCGCCCTCGTTAGCTTGGGCGTCGGGGCAACAGCCGTGGTGGCCGGCGTGGTCTGGTGCCTCAGCGCCACCAGACCTCACCAGACGAGCTCGGGCAAGCTGCCGCTAAAGATCGTCGTAGCGCCCGGCGTTACTTCACTGCAGGTGACGGGCGCGTTCTAGTCGGCGTCGCGACCCAAATTGGGTCGGGGCTCTCGCTCCGAAAGCTCTCGGGATCCAGAGAGTAGCGGTTGAGCCAACGGTGCACCTGCATCCGCGCCTTGCCAAACTCTCGCGCTAGCGCGCTCACGTTACCCCGATGGATCGAAAGCAAGGCTCGAAGCTCCTGCTCTCCTGGGGCGTCGCTGTGGGGACTCACACTCTCGCGCGAGCGGACAGCTGTCCGCGCCAGACCCTCAGCTTGGTCCGGTGCATTCCGATTGCGCTGCCGGATCGCCTCGGGCAAATCGCGCCGTCGCAGCAGCTCACCTTCCATGACCGTCAGGCTGCGTTTGATACAACTCTCGAGCTCACGCACGTTATATGGCCAGTCGTACTCGAGCAGCTCGGCCACGAAACCGACGGACATCTGCGGCGGGTCAGGGCGCTGCTCGTGGAGGAAAACGCGCGCGAGCGCGAGGATGTCTTCTTTGCGTGTCCGCAATGACGGCAATCGGACCACGTAGTCACTGAGACGGGCGTAGAGATCGCAACGAAATGCACCACTCTCTTGCAGCGTGCTCAAATCGCGATGGGTTGCGGCCAGCACTCGGACGTCCGTAGCCTCGGGCTCGACGGCGCCCAGGGGCGTGACCGAGCGGCTCTGCAGCACGCGCAGCAGCTTGGCCTGAGAATCCGCGGGCATGTCGCCGATCTCGTCAAGCAGCAGCGTGCCGCCCTTCGCGCTTTGGAACAGTCCCGGCTTGTCGCTGTTTGCTCCTGAGAACGCGCCCTTTCGATAGCCGAACAGCTCGCTCTCCAGCAGCGCCCCTGGGATGGCCGCGCAATTGACGGCAGTGAACCGCCCGGCTCGCTGACTCCAGCGATGGATCTCTCTGGCTGCGACTTCTTTGCCCGTGCCGCTTTCGCCGAGCAAGAGCACGGTCAGTTCGCTCTTGGCCACGCGTTCGAGTTGAGCCGAGAGCCGGTCCATCTTCCATCCGCCAATCAGGCGCGAATCGTCCGGGCCCAGGCGTTGCGCAGTGCCGCGCAACTGCCCGTCGCTACGATATACGGCATGCAGTTCCAGTTGACGCTCGACGAACTGGAACAAGATGTCGCCGAAGCGCACGATACAACCGTCCTCGAGCAAGAGCGCCTTGCTGCGGGCGCCATCGACCGAGGTGCCATTGCGACTGCCGAGATCACGCACGGCCCAGCCGGCCTCGGTGTGCACGATCTCGGCGTGGTGCCTCGAAACGGTTCCGTCATCGAGCTTGATGTCGCTGCCCGGATCCCGACCGACGGTGAGCTTGTCGCGCTGGAAGAAGTGGGCGTTTCGCGGGAAATTTTGATCCTCTGCAAAGAGAAACAAGAGCCCAGCGCGCCCGCCTAACTCTGCGCCCTCGTCTTTGGTGTCAGCCGACCGTACGGTGCTCGAATCTTCCACGAGCGGGGATAGTAGCCGAAGCGTTCTCGGTTGCCATCAGACCCCTGCAACACTGTAACACCGGGCAGCCGACGCAATCGATACAGGCGCGAAAAGACACGCAAGAAATGAAGGGGCACAACACTTGCTCTGGGCGCTGCGGCGCATGCGCGCGGTCCCCGGCGGAGCCAATTCCATGAACAGCAAACCCATTTCATGAACCGACGATTCAGCAGATTACCCGGACTTTTCCTGTTGCTCTGCTTGCTCACCTTGTCCGGTTGCATCGGCATGATGTCTCGCAAAGGATGGAACGATCCCGGAGACGAGCGACGCATCAGCGAGCTGTCCTTCACGGCCGAGCAAATGGCGTGGCTGCGCCAGGCCACCGCCGTGTTCTTTTTGCCGGAGCGAGTCATGTCCCAGCGAGCCGAGTTCGAGACGGCGATCGAACGCGCCTGGACGCTCACGCCTATCAAAGTGGTGCCCTGGACCGAGCGCGCCCAGTATCTGGACGCGAAAAAGTTCGTCTATTTCACCGTCAGCAACGAATCCAGCGATCTTCACTTCGCGACCGAGAATCATCCCGACAAGAAAACGTACTGGGGCACCAACACGCACGTCTTTTTGACCTTGAGCCGCGAGGAGCCCAAAGAGGAACGCACGACCGCCTTTTGTAGAATCGAGTTGCACCCTGATTTTCCCACGTTAGCGGCAGTCGCCAACGCGACACCAGAGGCGGCGTTGGCAACAATCTACCGCGCCGGTCACTTTTGGAATTTCACGCCGCCGCAGATTTCCCTCTACATCGCGTCGGTGCAGCGTGATCTCGAACAAGCACGGCGCCGCTGGCTGTACGAAGATTTCGAGGATGATGCGGCCCTCGCGAAGTTGAAGACCGCGACCCTGTACGTTCCCGACAATGTCTTGGTGAAGTTCGACAAGTTCAGCGGTGACGAATCACAACGCCACGACCCCAAGGAACTTCTGGCCGATTACCCGTATCCACATCGGTTGGTCTCCGCGCTCGAGCTCGAGCAGATTCTGGCGAGCGCGAAGGGGCCAACGTTCGTTTTCGACTACGTGAAGGGCTCGACCGACAAATTCGTGACCATCTTCGAGCGACAGTCCGGCATGGTGTATCGGCACTACTCGAGCGTGAGTTACAACCTCGACTCAGATGATTTCGACGTCTTCTGAGCAGGATTGTGCGCCGGGTGAGTCTGTAGCCATTCACGTGGGTTGCCGTCGAAGTCGTTCGCAACCGGCAACAGCTCGGCCGAGACGAAGCGAATCAAGCGGCTGGAGCGCGAGCTGCGGTGCAAAGAGACGGCGCTGGCGCAGACCGCGAGCTACGGCGCGCAGACTGCGCTGATCCCGAAAAAGAGGCCGGGGTCGCCGGCGGTAAAGGCGGCGAAGCCGTTGGGATTCGGGGCGAGCGCGAGGCGGAGGCCGGCGTCGCGCCAGAGCAGTGCGTCGTCGGTTCGAAGCGTGCCATCGGGCGCGATGACGCTCAGCCGGGCCGGACCGAAGGTTTCGTCGCCGTCCAGCCAGCCGACGACGACCTCGTCCCCTGAGGCCACGAGGCGGACCGAGTACCGGGTTCCGTTGTCGGCCAGGGTCCTGATCGATCCGGACAGCGTGCCGTCCGCGAGCAAGCGCGCGTACTTCACCTTCGAGATGCTGCTTCCGTTCGTCGTGAACCACGCGACGGCGTAGGCATCGCCGGAACGTTCGATGCGGTACTCGGAGGGCGGCTGTTCGTCGTCGAGGAGGACGGGCGCGCCGAGCAGAGCGCCAGTCAGGCTGACGCGACTGAAGTAGAGCTCCTTGGCTCCGATCCGATAGACCATGCCAAGCTCACCCGCGCCGACGGCCAGCTGTGGCTCTGCGTAGTAGTTGTCGACGCCATCGAGGACCTTCACGGCCGCAGCCACCGGCTCGCCCTTGACGTCGAAGCGGCTGAAATAAACGGCCGATTCGTCGCTGTCCCAGGCGTCCCACACCGCCACGTACTCGTCGCCCGTGAACGCGATGTCGGGAATGCGCGCCATATCCGCGGTGCTGCCTAGGTTCAGCTGCTGGGTGCTTTGCACGGTGCCCGCCTTCGACAGGAAGGCAACGTAGGAGTCCGTCGTGAGCCCGTCCCAGTAGGCGACCGCGTAACCGGCGGGTGACGCGGCGACAGCGGCGCCATAGACACTGGCTTGGAGGTCGAGCGTGACCTGCGGGGTCGTGACCTCACCCGTGCTCGACAGCTGCGTGAGCGTCGTCGGCGCGTCGCCGAAATTGTCGAAGAGGAGAACAGCGTACCCGTCCGACCCGCGCGTGCCGAGCGTGGCGATGTCCAGCAACTTGGCGGCCGCCGGCGCCACCGCTGATGGGGGGTCGACAACGGGTGGCTCGTCGATCACGCCGTCGCAGTCGTCGTCTTTGCCGTTGCACGCTTCGAGCGGTAGCGCGCATTCATTGCCCCACTTGCAGCCGAGCGCGCAGGTGCGGGTGCCGGTGCTGCCGCAGGCGGTTTCGCACGGCCCGGTGCTGCCGAAGCCGCACTCGAAGCCGTTGTCGATTTTGCCGTCACAGTCTTCGTCGATGCCGTTGCACATCTCCACAGGCGGTACACAATCACCGAAGTTGCACTCGGCTCCACAAGCCTGCTTGCCGTCGGTGCCGCACGAGGTTTTGCACGCGACGGCAGCGGAGCCGAGCACGCAGCCAAGGCCATTGTCGGGCTTGCCGTCGCAATCATCGTCTTTGCCGTTACACGCCTCCGCGGCTCCAGGATACGCGCTCGATAGCTCGTCGTTGCAGTCATCTCCGCCGCACCGTTTGGCGGCGTGGCCATCGCCATCGGCATCGGTATCGGCGTGTTTGCAGCTGCCGGCGTCGCAGGTGTCCGAGGTGCAAGAATCACAGTCGTCACAATCGATATTCGACTGGCACGGCCCTTTCAGCACGCACGAAAGCGAAGCAACGGAGCTCCAAGTGGAGCAAGTGAAACCATCGAGCAAGGTTTTGCACTGCGTCGAGTCGCTGCCGGCCGTGAAGCTCTGCCCGCACTGCCCGGTGCCCGGGTCGAGCATGCGCCCAGTGCGAGCGCAGCCGCAGAACGCGCAGCTGCGCTCGCCACAGTAATCGCGAAAGCAGCCCAAAACCTTGTGCGAGAGCTCATCGCAAGCGGTTTGTGGTTCAGCGCCGCTGCTGCACCCCGCGACCAGACCCACCAGCGCGCCCAACGCCACACCAAGACTCGACATCCGCATGCTCGCCCAGTTAGCCCGCCGCGTTCTCGAGATCAAGTTATCACAATTGCACTTGCGCGATTAGTAGCTTTCGTATGCGCCTGTCTCGAGGGTGTAACGCTGTAACAGGCCCGAACGTCGCTCTGCGTGACAGTCGTGCCAACCAATTGCGAATGAAATCCGCGGCGCGAGCGCTGGCCCAGCCGTTGCACCGTGTGAGTGTTGCGGTCGCTCAGGTCGACTATTTTCAAGGCAGGGATCCAATGAAGAGAGCATTCCATTTTGTCGCCCTCACTGCGGCTGCGGTGGGGTTCAGCACAGCCTGTGGCAGTGCGGAGCGCGGGGCTGACGGCTCGAACTCGAGCGTTGCGGAGCCGTCCGCGATTGCCAGTGCCGGGCCCGACAGCGGACGCACGGCCACGACCGTGAACGAGGCTCCGCTGACACCTCTCGCGCTGCTCACCTCGCTCGAAAATATCGGGCAGGAGCTGTCCAAACGCCAAGCGGCCGGGACTCTTTCGCCGAGCTTGGCAGAGGCCTGGCAAAAGGCGCAGCCCGCGCGCTCGGCACCAGACGTCGGGCAGCTGATCGGGCTGATTCGAGCAGCCGCTCCGTCCGCCACGATACTTCAGGTCAGCGACGAAACCATGGCTCGGTACTTCGAATCGTACAACGCAGTTCTTTCTGAGCTGCACGCGGAAGCGGAGCAGGCAACGCTGGACGACCAATTGAGCGCTCTCAATCAAGAGTGGCAGGCCGTGACTGCGCAGATCGAAGCGGCAGACCAATCCGCTCAGCGGTCGTCCACTTACTGTTGCGCTTACCGCGCCTGGAGCATTTCGCCCAACTTTCATTGCTTCCAGTTCAAGACCATTGGCATCTGGGCGGCGGCAAAGTGTTCCGCCTTCACCGCTGGCGTACCATTGGTCGATCAGATCTTGTTCCAAAAGACCGCGTGTTCCAACCTGCAAGAGTGCCAGTAGGGAGACCCGATGGCGAGCCGCGGCGCGTGCTTTCGCGGTATCATCGTCGCTCTGCGCTTGTTCGTGGGCTGCCTCGGGCTCTTCCTCGGCAGCCCACGACTTTCGTTCGCGCGCGAGGTGGCACACGTGTCCGAAGCGATCAAGGGCGGCGGTGTTGCGAGCGCCGATGATCTTTTCGCAACCGTAGCAATCCTGGATAGCCAGGGCGATCAGGAGTGTTCCGGAGTGCTCCTGGCACCTCGTTGGGTTCTCACCGCTGCGCACTGTCTAGTGATTCAAGCGCCCCGCACTGGCGACATCGTTACCGAGCTCGGCCCGTCCAATTTAAGCGTTGTCGCCGGAGTCGTCGACGCGAGCACGGCGTCGCCGCAGCAGCTATTTCAGATTCGAAAAATCTATCTGCACCCTGATTTTCCAATCAGCGGCACTATCGATGCCGTGACGTTGAGTGCGGCGAACGACATTGCTCTCTTGGCACTTCGAGAACCGGTCAGCCTAATGCCGCCCGCGAAAATCGTCGCTGAAGAGGACGCCAATCGCCTGCTCGTTGTCGGTGAGTCAATCGTCATAACGGGCTACGGCGATCGCGACGATGCGGGTAACGGTTCCGGGAGCATATACACCGCGCAAACTCCATTTCTCGCCAGGAACACCGGGGAATTCTCGGCCGGATCGCCGGGCATGCCCGACGGTTGCCCAGGTGATTCGGGCGGTCCGGCATTCGTTGACGTTGACGGCACCCGACTATTGGTCGGTGTCAGCGTGCGAGGCCTAGCGCAGGCTGATGGCAGCGAATGCGGCAACGGCGGCATCTACACCTTCGTCCCAGCCTATCGCAGTTGGATCGACGCGACGATGATGGCGGACTTTCAGCACAACGGATGCTCGTTGTGCGTTTGGAGCTCGGACCAGCCCGCTACGATTTGCTGCGCAATGCTCTTCATCGTCGCGCTGTTTTTGCGCCGTCATTGGCGATATCCGCGCCCGAGCGACTGCTGAGCCCCCGTTGCCACGCCCGACGCGAACCATTGAACGCTGTGGCGAATGTGTAGAAGAAGCGCGTGGCGCTGAGGATCGTGACATCGAGCTTCGACCTCATTTCAGTGCGGCAGTGCCGCGCACTTGCCGCTCGATATCACGCATAGGGCGTCTGTCTCACAGCGGGTGACGCACTCGGCGTGCACAGAATTTGCGAGATCCACGCAGCTGTCCCGGCCGTGTTTCGCTTTCATTCGCCGGCTGGCTTGGGCCGAAGGTGCGCGGATTCGAGGGGCTGGATTCGTTGAGTCGGAATTTGCGGAGCCTGCGCGCTTGCTGCCACCGTGGCCAGCGTGCCGTGATTTACGGGTCGACGACGTCGCTGATGAGCGGGAAGATGCTGGCGTCGACGGGATCGCCTAGAGAGAAAAAGGGGCTCGGGCCGGAGTATTGATCGAGTTGGCAGGAGCCAGATTGAAGTGAGTAGCGCGGCCCCGAATAGACCTTCGCGACGTGAGTCTGCGTGAGCCTGGACGAGCAGCTGTCGAACACGGTGTCCACGATGTACCGAATCGCGCTCGATGCGCAGCCCAGGCTGTCGGTATAGACGGGAACCGTGCAGCTCGCGTCGGCATATTCATCGACGGAGCCCACGAGCCAGGCGTGGTGCACACAGCGCAACTGACCGCTCGGATCCTCGAGCGGCGTGCACTGTGTCCCGTCGGAGAGCGCCCATTCACCGGATCGCGCGAGGGCTCCGCGCGCGAGGATGGGAGTGCTCGTGCTGTCCGCGTAGTAGAGCGCGGTGACCGCGCCCGTACCGATTTGCGCCGAGTGCACGAGGGGCAGCACGTCCGCGGGGACGAGCGGTCCTTTGCGGTAAAACGAATCACCGGAGTAGGCAGGCCCCTCGAGATCGATTGCCGCGCACGGGCCCGCGTTCGCGAACACCCGGCTCAGCGGATCGCCCAATGCGTAGATCGCTGATAGTACGTGACAATCTGCAGCCATGGACGCGACCAGGTATTGGGGTTTCACGCCCGCGCACCGCTCTGCGATCGTGGGATCGACGTACGCAACGCTCGCGTCCGTGCAGCTCGCGTCGGTATACGAATAGAAAAAAGTTTGCACGAGCGGCTGAGGCACGCAGCGCTGCACTTCGCCGAAGGTGATCGCAGTGCAGACCGCGCCAGCAGTAACCAGCTCGAGCGTCGTGAATGCGCCGTCGTCGCCGGTGATGCGAGTCGCCTGCAGGCCGCCCGCCGCGCCGACCGTCGACGGCGTGCCCTGTACGAAGCGTGCGAGCGGCTCGGGCTTGGTCGTCCACTGCGCTGACGGCGCAGGTTGTGGCATGGGCGAGAAGCAAGTGCCGTGGATTGTCAATGAGTAGCTCGGATCTTCCGTAGCTCGGTCTTGCAGCGCGTCCAACGAGTAGGCTGCGACTTGCGTCGTGCAATCCAATGATGGCGCTGAAATGAGCTGGCCAGCGATTGGCACAGGAGCTCCCGGGCAGTCGCTTGCGACGGGGATCGAGGGCGCAGAACAAGCCGAATCCGAGAACGTTCGCGTGCTCGCCGTGGGCAAGCATGCGTACTGTCGGGCTGCGGTCTCGACGAATTGACACTCCACGTCGAGGAGCGAATCGCGGAAGGCGAGCAGTTTGCGCGCGCCGCCTCCGCCGTCGAGGTAGTGCGCCTTGAGCCGCGTGCCGCTCGCGAACAGCTGCGACGTGTCAGCGTGAACGGCGGCGGGCGGTTCTATCGTCTCCGATTTGCCGCCACAGCCCGGCAGCCAGACACAGAACGCGGCGACGAACACGTAGCGTGAGACTCCCCGGGGCTCGCCTGGCATTTTCCACGCAGTCTACGCGCGACGGGTGCGGCCTGTCACCAGGCAGACTGCTCGCTGCGCCTGCTACCCACCTCGCCGCTGCGCCGCGGCTGACGCGTTCGGCACATTCGCGCTCTTCTTCTCGACGGCGCGCGCCGATGCACGCCGGCCTACTTTTCCGTGGCAACGACTTTGCGCGCCCGTTCGCGAAAAGCCGCAACCTTTGCGCGATTCCCGCAAGCCGCGGCACTGCAGAACATGCGCCGGTGCGCTTTCGTTCGATCCACGAACCAGAGGACACAATCGGCACCCGCGCAGCGCTTCACCAGTTCCGGCTCCTCACTGGTGATGAGCAGGGCTATTTGCGAGGCCGGCAGCGCGAGCAACTCACTCGCGGCGTCGACACGACAGTGCTGCTCGAGCGTTAGCTGCCTCTCGGCGGCCACCACTTGGCTGTAGCGAGCTCCGCGTTCGAGCAACCGGTTCAAATGCTGAAGCTCCGCCGCGTAGTCTTCGCCCGGGGCGTTACGCCAACGCGCTAGCCAGTCACTGGCCCATTGCCGAAACCTTCTGGCTTCCGCGGCCGCTTCGTCCAACGCCTCGACGCCGAAGCGGCGCTTCAGCTTGGCCGCAGTGCGTGCGTTCAATAACCCCGCAGCCAGCAGCCATGCAACGAACGATGAACCATCCCGGATCAACTCGATCGACGCTCCGCGAGTAGATGGCGTGAACGCGGTGTTGAGGAAGTCGAGTCCCGGATGGCCTGTTAGGAACGGAGGAACCATGGCGTCGGTCGACTCGACGTAACCACAAAAATGCACCTTGACAAGTTACGCGTTGGCGTAACTAATTAATCTGTTTTTAGTGGTTACACCGCAACGGTTTCCCGCCATCAGGAGAATTTCTCATGACAGTCAAATTTGCCATCAAGTCCACGGCATTGCTGCTGGCTTCGGCGCTGCTCGCCGCTCCCGCTTCCGCAGACAGCGCTCAGTCGCAGCAGTCCGCGAGCCGCGTCGACTCGGCTGCGACGCACCATCGGACGATCCGAGTAGATGGCGCCCCAGTGGATTCGAACCACTGACCTACGGCTCCGGAGCAAGCAAGGCCCGGTTGGTTGAGAGTAGCAAGCGTTCGCAAATCGTTGGAAGTGCTCGGGTTGGGGCAGGGGGCCGAGTCCAGCCGTTACACGGAGTAGCACCGGTTAGCTCGTCGTTTGCTGCACCGGTGCTGCAGGGGACAAGACGGCCTATGGCGGTCGAACGTTGGCTGACGATCGCGGACGTGGCCAAACGGTTGAGCGTTAGTGCCGCAACGGTGTACGGGCTGTGCAAGCGCGGACAGCTGCAGCACGTTCGCGTCGCTAACTCCATTCGCGTTGGCGAGCGAGCTCTGTCCCGCTTCCTTCAGCCTGGGGCGTAGCTGGACCGACCGGAGGTTCCGGGGCCCAAGAGCCTGCTCGATTTGGTTCCCCGTTTTCCGAGGCACTACCGCGGGGGGGCAGCAAAAGAATGCCCATGGTCGCAGGAACAACGAGAAGAGCGACTGAGTTCCTCGTGCCGCGCAGGAGATAAGTGACCATTGACAGTCCGATCGAATAGCCCTGGTATTATTGGCCAGATGGCTGGCACAGAGCGAGCATTCGTCGCGATTATTGGCGGCTTCTTTCAGCTGGATCCAAGCAAGAAGGATCAAGCGAAAGCGTACGCAAGAGAGCTTGGTGCGGCGCTGGCGAAGGCGGGCTTCGGCCTGGTGGTGTATTTCTCCGATGACGATTCGCTAGAGCCTCACGTGGTCACCGGCTATGTCGCGGTGTTACTGCATGACACTCCAGCGCCATGCATTCGGGTGCGCTACCCCGAAAAGCAGAAGGACATCGTCAAATTTGCGGAACAGCAAGCTCGGCCGGCCCTGTTCGACCCCAAGCTGATGCCCCTCGATGATTGGGAGGCGCCATTCTATCGCTCGTTGGTGGAGCCTGGCGGCGTGGACGCCGTCATACTGATGGCCGGAAATCGTGCCGTGCTGACTGCGGGGCAGATCGTGATCGCTCGCCAGCTCCCGACACTTGCACTCAATAACTTCGACGGCAGTGCCTCCATCATTTGGCGAGAGCTTTCTCAAACAACCGCAGGCTACCCCACCGCCACGACCTCACAGCCACCCGTACTCGTCGAGTGGCTGAGGAAGCAAGTCGATGCTCGCGTTTTAGGGCAACAGCGCGCCACGATGCGCGAAGCGGAATACGATCGACTCACTGCTTCGAATCTTCCCACCTGGCTCACCGGCATCACGGGACTTATGCTGCTGGTCATTCTGGCGCTCGGAATACAACTGAAGCCATCCGTTGAGACCTATGCGCTCCTCATGTTCGGCGGCTTGGTCGTCGCAGGCGCGACCGGTGCGCTAGCGCGCACCCTGATGTGGGGCCGAACGAGCGCCGTGGCTACTTCACTCTTGCTCGGTGGGCTGGCGGGTCTGCTGGTTGGCATCGCCTACCTCATCCCGCAACTGATTGGCGCACCAGGTGTCTTCAACCCGGCGGCGAAGGACGTCACCGCGCCCGACAAGATTCAGTTTATCTCAGCCATCGTGGCCGGCTTCTCAGCTGGGATTGGCTTTGATACAGTCTTCAACCGCATCAAAGAAGGCGCGAAGGATCTGCCAATCAAGCCAGCGGAAAGCAAGTAGCCAGTCGGTCGGAACCGCCATGCGTCAAAACTTGCACAAGCCATTCAACACGCGCAGGCAACGCTCGCGCTCGCCAACCGGCAGCGGAGCACCGAGCATCGCAATGGTCTCACGGTACCCGAAGTATCCTTCATGACGTCGTGGCCAGCGTTCAAGCCTACGTAGAGGCGGTACCCATCCTGCTCGAAGCCGCCAAGGCTGGCAGCTTCACGGGCCGCCACTTTGCGCCAGTTGCACCCGCTTTTTGACGCCGCGAGCGCATACATCCAGGAGTCCAATGATCTGAGCCCCGATGCCCTGGGGCTCGCGGGGGCTGACGGACGACACCTGCCTCGCCCCACGATGCCCCTTTCGTTGCATGGTAGTTTTTCGGAGCGCCGCGCACGCGTTCGGGCCCAGGTGCCGAGCGCGGCGCCACAACGCGGCTGACCCAGGCCGGCCTTTGGGGTAGTCATCGAGCGAGGCAGACCCGTAACCGACATCGATCGCGCCCTCACGCTGAAGCGCGATCAACAGTGCATCGTTCGTGGGTGCATGGCGTAACACTTCGCCCAACCCCGTCGTGTTGAGATATTGAACCGCAAGTCGTCCAGCTCCAGGACACCGTGCCGGGTGCCGTCCTTCCAGGCATGCTTCGAGTCGGACCTCGAAGAGACCGCCGCGCTAAGCTGAGCGCCGGCAGCTCTGAGTTTTCCGTGCTCACGACCCGCATTGACGCTGCGCCTAGAAATCAGCCAGCGCCCTAGAGAAGTGCGTTTTGTGGGCTCGTCGCCCGCGCTCTTCGGAGCGACCGTACACCTGTGATACGGTCCGAAGCCGTGGAGCGGAGCGACGTCTACATCTCGTATGCGAATGAAGATCGAGTGTTGGCTCGTGAGATCCAGGTGCGGCTCAACGCACGCAACCTCAGCGTATTCATCGACGTTGCGTCCATTTCTGTCGGAGAGCGATTTGCCGAGCGGATTGTAACGGAGATCGAGAAAGCTTCGTGCGTCGTCGCGCTGTTCACCAATGCCGGAGTGCGCTCCCGCTGGGTAGTTGAGGAATCGTATCTCGCTCGCCAACGAGGGACGCTCCTTCCAGTCGTGATCGGCGGCGCGCGGCTTCCACTCGGGTTTGAGGATATGCAGCCGGCTTACCTGACGGACTCATCGGAGCGAGGCTTCGACAAGTTAGTCGACCAGATTGAGGCGTTCCTTGATCCTCGTGGAGCGGGCAGAAGTGCTCCCTTGCGAGGCTCCAGTCGTGTCGCAACCTCTCGGCGTGGCGCCGAGCGCGTTTGGGCATACGCGCTCTTCACTCTGATGCTGGTGTTGGTGTCCCTCTGGAGTCGGTCTCGGTTCGGTTCTGAACGCCACCTCCTGTGGCTGCTTGTACCCCTGCTTGTCGCGCTGACCGGCTACGAGATCCAGCGCTTTCGACGCTCGTTCAGTACCGTCGATACACCCCTTGCGTCACGCGGCGCGGCGAAAGACCCTTCCCCGACGGAAGCGAGCCCAAATCCGCTTTTCGGTCTTGCGCGCGAGTTCTTCAAGGCAGCCGGGCGATCCGTCAGTGAGATTGCGAACGACGAGCTACGTATTCCAGAACCGGTATTGGTCCCGCTGCGGGAATCGCCCGCGAGCGCGGATGTCGACCGATTGCGCGGCCTACTTGGTTCTTTTAAAAGCGGATTCCTGGTCTATCGCGACAAGCTTCCGGGTGAGGTCGAGGATGCCGTTACGCGTTTGAGAATCCGGGGGCTCACGATCGGTGCACTCTCCGATCGCTTGATGCGGGCAGCGTTGGACGATGGACGGGCCAAACAAGCGCTCGCAGAAATTGAGCGCGAAGCGAGCGGCAACGACAACCTGTTTCGCACGAAGAACGCGCTGTTGCTGCCGAGATATTTCTTCGGCCGCGAGCAGCTCCTCGCGGAGCTCGGCCAGATGCTCGCGCGGGGCGAGCACGTGCTCCTCCTCGGCACCCGAAAGTGCGGCAAGACGAGCTGCTTGAACATGCTGCGGCAATCGCTCGTCGAGTACCCTATCGCTATGGTTGACTTGCAGAAGTACGACCGGAACAATGAGGAGTGGCACCTTCTCCTCTTCGCCGACCTGCTCTCTGCCTACGATCGCTGGGGAGAAGCTCGCTTTGGGCGATGGCCATTCGGGCGCGACACACCTAGTACGGGGACCGCGCTCCACGAGGCACTCCGCAAGCGTCACGAGTGGGTTCAAGAGTCGGGAGATGCCAAGCCACTAGTCGTGATTCTGGATGAGCTCGAGCGCGTCATTCCCCGCGCGTCCGAAAACGACGCTGCGCGCCGTTTCGTACTCGCGGTCGGCGCTTTGCGGAATCTCGGGCAGGGTGAAAATCGGCTGATCAGCCTCATTGGAGCGGACCTGCGTCCCGATTCAAACCGGGTAAATCTGCTTCCGAATGGCGAAACCAATCCCATCTTCGGCTTGCTCAACGAGAAGCCACTCAGGCCGCTGGAGCCGAGCCAGGTACGCGATATGGTGAAGTTCATCGCGGGCAAGATGGGGGTCCAGGAGGTCAAAACGGAGTTTGTTGATGAGCTTCAGCGGCTGTCCGGCGGACACGCTTACCTGTGTCGACTGCTCGCGGCAGCGGCGTACGATGCACGTGGGAAGGGCGACCAGCTGCTGGCACGCCATGTCGCGTCCGGACTTGAATCGCTGAACGACGAGGGCGAAGTGACCGCGTTCCTGGAGCAAAATTTTTGGGCGCCGCTCAGCGCTCGCGAGCAGGCGTACTTGGTCGCTGTCGCCAACGCCCGCAAGCCCCCCGACGACGAGATCGCGCGCGCATCGCTCAATCAGCAAAGCCTTTGCATCAAGAATCGAATTCCCGTCGAGCTATTCCGAGACTGGATTCGTGAGCGGACGCCTTCGGTCAGCGAACTCCCCGTCACATGAGCCACGGAGCTTTCTACGGACGGCGTGGCGAACTCGAGCGCATCGTGAAAGCGATCGAACGTGGGGAATCGACGCTTCTCATCGGCGGGCGTCGCGCGGGAAAGACCAGGCTACTCGAGCAGCTGAACCTGAAGAGCCGTAGACCGGATTTGGATCTGCCGATCGCGCTCGAACGACCCGTGTTCTTCACCGACGCGGGAGCTTGGGTGCTGACGGAGGAAGCGGATGCCATGGGCGCGCTGCTGTGCGCGATCGGAGCGCGAGCGCCGACTCCGAGATCCACGATGCAATTCGGCAAAGGCGGTCGTGGCGAGCTTCTCGATGCGCTCAGGGAACGTGCTCCTTTGTGCATCGTCATCGATGAAGCGGATCGCATTCTGAGTGCACCCTGGGCCGGCGAGTTTCTGGCGTGGTTGCGATGGCTTGATGGCTCGAACGGCCTTGGCTCCGAAATCAGTATCGTGATGGCGGGTGGTCCCGTGTTGTCCGGCTACCGAAATGCGGACGACAAGGGTTCGCCACCGCTCAATCTCGCCGAACGTCTGTACCTTCGGCCCTTAGACGAGCGAGCGATCCAATCGTTCATCGCATCTGTTCCGATGGAGCACCGGTTTTGGGTCGCCCGCAAAGGCGGGGGTCACCCTTGGCTCATCGAGCGTCTCGTGCGCGCGCTGTCCGACGAAGCGGACTATGAAAGTGCTGAGCTCGAAGCGTTCGAGCATGTTCACTCGACGTTTCCCGTCTGGGAAAAGCAGCTCGGTGCTGACGGGGTTCGCTTCCTTCACGAGTTCCCGGAGGCGGGGACGCTCGCCCGTGCCTTTTCCCGGGACGCAAAATGGAAACGCCACCACGACGCCATGATTCGGGCGCGTTACCTGTGCCTGATTGGCGAGGTCAAGGATGCACTGGGGATCCGGTACGTCGGTGGACCGGAGCTATTTCTCGATTGGCTCCGGACGAAGCCCGAGCCAGCGCCTTGGGATCTTGCCATCTCTTACTCCTCCGAAGATGAAGCGCTCGCTCGAAGCATCAAGAGCGAGCTCCGTGAACACAAGGTGTTCTTCGCGCCAGACGAGCATGCCTATCTCTGGGGCGAGGATCTGGACCGGCTCCTGCCAAATCTCTATAGCGCCAAAAGCCGTTTCGTCGTGGTGCTGTCCACGGCTAGCTATGTCAGCAAGCACTGGACGCTCGTCGAGTTTCAAGCGGCCTGCGAACGCGAACCGAAGCGGATTCTCCTCGTCAATTTGGGCAGCATGCCGCCGGATTGGCCGAAGGGATTAGTATACTTCGACGGGCAGCCCGCACAGCTCATTCGGCTAGCGAGCGAGATTCGAAAAGTCTTGAGTTCGTAGATCTTCCCGGTGCCGCACGGCAGCGCTTAATCCTCGCTTCGTGCGCGCCAAAAGTTCGGCGGTCGCCCATGGCGGTAGTAGGACGAGTTGCGTCGTCGTCGCTTGGAACTCCACAGGGCGCGGCGCAGCGCCTACCCGTCCCTCCTCCGGCGAGGGTTGTTGTGCGAGGCCGTGTGAGCCGCGTTGCGTTGCGCGTCCTGACCCATATCGAGCAATAGGAAGACGACCTTCACTTCACCGAGCCGCGAAGAGTAGCTTGCCCAGAAGCCGACAGGCCCCGAGTCAGTGCGAGGAAGCTCCTCTAAATGTGTAAATGCAAAACCGGTCGGACATTCTTCCCGCGCAATTCTACGCAACAGAGTGACCACCTCGTCCGGGGCTGCAGTGTAGGAGTACGTCAAGTGAAAGAACATCCGGCAGTTCGAGTAGCCGAGAAGTTTCTGGAAGTGGCTGGTGAGCTCCTTCCTGGTCCAGTCCTGCCTCGCGGGTCTATTGCACACCACCGCCTCAAGGACGGAGACGACCACGCCGCCCTTGAGCAGCACGAGATCGCGTTCTCCAGGATTGCCTTTGGCGGTAAAGCCCCCCTTCGACTGATCGGCGAGTGACCATCCGAAGAACTCGAGTCGCGCCGCAAGAATCACTTGGAGGAGTGCCGTGAGGTCGTCCTCGCACGAATCCACTTGCACGTTCCTCATCATCGGGACAAGTGCAACGACGCTGGCGGCAGCACTGCGAACGTGGCGCGTAACCAACTCATCGAACCCGCCGGGCGCGCCGTGAAGCACATCGGCCTGCCGAAAAGCATCCATTTGGAGGAGCTCGAATAGAGCGGCTTTGATGCGGCCCACTGAATCGCCCCCCATGACGGCCGTCGCTCGCGCGTCGAGGGGAGCCAGAAGCTCAATCTGCGCTCGGGCCGACCGGAGGTCGTCGGATTCCCCGAAAACGAGACTCGCCGCGGAGAGCGCTGCGAATGCATCGGCGTTGCGTCCCATGCGACTGAGCGCGACGGCGGTGTATGCTGCGATGCGCTCCTGAAGCTTCGTCGAGGGGCTACTTTCGAGCATCTCGTAGGCGCGCTCGGGTTGTTCGATCGCGAGTAGGAGAAGGACCCTATTGCAATTGTGAGCAGCTAGATCCTCTTTACTCGCCCCTATCCAGCGATCCATCGCGGTCTCTGCTTCGGCGAGTATCTGACGGGCACGTGTGGCATCTGCACCCCGTAGGCGACCGAACAGATTTCCGGAAAGCAATCTCGTGACTCGTGCAGCGAGTAAGTTTGTGCTGTAAGCGGGGACCTCCCGATGACTCTCGTAGAGTCCCTCGAAGCCGCATTCGGCGGCATCAAGGTCACCCTCGGGCTTTCGAAGCTCCGCCAAAGCACGATAAAATGTGAGAATCCCCCGCGCCTCGGCATCCTCGTGCTCGTCGAGTCCCTCGGGCGTTACGGCACTTGCGATTCTTGCGAAGTCGCTTCGTAGTAACCACAGCCGCATGTTCATTCGCAGCTGAGCAAGTTGGCGACCCGGGACTGTGCCGAGCGTCTTGAGCTGTCGTTCCGCGTCGATGAAAATCGCGGCTGCCTCTGCAGCTTCGGCTTCGAGCAACGCCTCGATGCGCGCGTGAGCCTCCGTTAGACTGGACACTTCGCCTGAGTTGATAGGCGTCAGAGCATTGATTCGCTCGCGAATGCGTCCTCGCACAGAGTAAGGCGCCACTGCGATCAATTGCGCGAGCATCAGCGGCTCGTCAGTCTCGAGAATCGCGAGGAGCAAGTGCTCGCGATTTGGTTCGTCCAGAGACACGAGGGCTTCACCAAGATCCGCCGCGATCGGTCGCTCGCTGCGGGTGCCATAGGGGTCGGCCTCATGTCGAGCCGAAAATGCCGCCAGGCGGCCCTTCTCTTCGTGGGCGATGGCTCCGCTTCGGATAACTCGCAGCACCGCGTTGAAGAACTCCGGGGACGGCGTGTCATCCCACGAGACGATGGCGCGACACAGGATGCGAATATGGGCTCGAATGGAGCGGACAACATCGTCTGCAATCGTGAACGGATTCGCGCCGGGTTCGTGTCCCTTGGCGAGCATAGCCCTTATGTCCAACGGTGACAAAAATTCGCGCCAGCGCTCAGGCGCTGCGCGTTGAGCCAGGCGAACAAGTGCACCCGCTCCCATTGTTGTGATTCCGGCAGTGGACAGCGGGTAAGCCCCCGAGCGCATTGAATCGAGGTACGGCGTGATAAGCACTTCCGGCGCGAGTACACGCGCCAGCCCTCCGAGCGCCATGACGTCGAGCGCTGCAATGAAAGAAGACGATCCCACGCCACCTGGTCGCTCTGAAGTCGCGCAGGCCTCGGCAATAGCGCGGAGCGTCTCTGGCGGCAGTCGAGCGATCTCAGTGCGTGCCACGTGCAGCACCTGGTCATCGACGCGAGGTTTCTGGTGGCTCATATAGGGGCGTGCGTTCGCCTGCCCGTGCAGCCATGCAAGCAGGGCCGCGAGTTCCGCAGGCACGAGCGACTGCGCCTCCACGAAATAGCTAACGAGGGCGATAGCGTCGCCAAACGCGCTCACTCTCGCCGCGCGGTCATCCCGGTCTTGCAGCTCTCGATCCCAGGCACCGAGCCCGGAAGTCCACTTCACGACGAGCATGCACGCGACCGCAGACAATCGAGGATCGAGGAGCATGTCCGCGAGAACGATCGGCATGTCGCGAAGCCTCAGCGTGATGAACTCCAGCAGTTCTGGGCGTTCCGCTGCAATCTCAAAAAGTTTATGCGCAACGGGGTGGGGAGCGGCTGAGTGATTCGCGTCCTCAATGTCGCGAAGAAGGAAGTTTGCCAAGTGCCACAGATCACCGCATGTATCCATTCCGTCGCCGGCCCGTTCCCGACCGGGTCTGTCCAACCATAGGTAGCGGTCGACAGTCGTCGCCGGGATCGAGAGCAGGTCGCTCTCGTGATCGGATATCGGCCGTCCCGTCAATGCAGTCGATCGCGCGACGAGCCGGCTTCGCAGCGCCTCCCAACCAAGCAGACCCTGGTCTGAGGCCAACCGTTCGAGTGCGGCGGTGCGAAACATTTCAGCGGTCGACTCATCCCAGGCAATCGCTGGCGCAAGGTAGTAGTCGGGCAGCAAGTCACACCGATCCAGCCAGAACCGGAGCCGCTCCGCGGGGGAAAGGTGTTTCGGTGCGCGGTCCCAAAGTCGCGCGATCACCCAGCCGGGTGTCGGACACGGCAGATGGTGAACATCTTGCGGGGCACCCTGCAGTTTAGCAACGATCATTGCCAGCTCCGATGCCTGCGAAGCGACCGCATCGAAGATGAACCGTCGTTCACTCTGTCCTGCCAAGACGGGGCGAAGCGTTGTTCGAGTGTCGTCGTTTGCGTGCAAAAGAGCGTGCCCGGTCCCCAGTGCGGAGCGCACACGCCCCCAGACGATGCGAATCCATCCCAATGACGAGAGGTCGTCAAAGGGCGGCGCGCTGGGGTGCTGCTCCCTCAGGGTCTCATATGCGGTACGCGCGCTTTGCTCATCGTTCTGAAATTCGATGCTCAGATGGAGCAGCAACGTCAGGACTGACTCATCCGTTAGCCAGCCGGGCTGAGGCGATTGACGCGGGTTCGGCTCTCCCGTCGGCAGGAACCTGCGCATCCGGTCACGCAGAACGCGTCGGGTGTCGTAGGGTGAGTAACTTAGACTACGAAATCTAGCCACGATTCGACTGAAAGCCTTTCGCGATCACACGAGTTTTGTGGCGCGGGTGTTTAGCTGTTTCGCCCGATCGCAAGATGTCACCGGCGCGAACTATTTGCAGGTCGCCTTCGCCGACTATTTGGCACTCGGCCTTCTCTTGGTTGGATGCGAGGCGTACTGATCCTCTTCCAACAGCGACCGCAGCAAGAGCGACCCACCTTCCTCGATCACATATCGTTTCGCGACACCTCTCCAGAGCCCCACCGTGTCCGTTCCGCGCAGGTCGCGAAACGCGCGCGCGACGTTGTTGTGAGGCACGTCGATCTCTCCGTGAACGCTCAGTATTCTCGCCATATCCGCGGGAGTTTGGGGTCCCAGATTGTTGTTCCTCGCCCATTCGAGTGCCCAAAGTATCCGGGGGATCCACGTTGTTCCGCGATAGGCTCGGTCACGCCGGAAAGTTGGCAATGAGCCGCTCCCACTCGTCGGAGCGGGCGAAGTGGACTCAAGCGCGAGCGTCAACTGCCCCGAGCGTCGCTTGGACGGCGGGCGCGCGGTGGTCTTCGGTGGCAAGGCCGTGGCGACGGGCGGCTGGCTTTTTGGTCTCGCGGCAACGGATATGATTGCCGCGCGGGCGCGCACTTCGCCAGTCCACGAATGCTTCTCCATCGCCTCCGACAGCCGGGCATCTTCGCGCGCGACTGCCGTTGCTAGGTAGGACTCGAAGAACCCGAGCGCCGGCGATACCGCAATGTCATTCACGGTCACGCCTTGCTCGCCGCCGGCTTGGACAGATTGCTTGACGAAGTTCTCGGCGAGATCTTGATCGTACCAGTTCGTCAGAGACGCCATAGCCGCACGGTAAGTCGGCAGCACGCTCAGCCTCGTGAGATGAACGTATCCCGAGGCGCTAAGTCGAATCCGCTTTGGAAGCGTGTGCCCATCAATTGCGTGCTCGCCATCGATAGGGAGGAGCAGCCCATCGTCGAGCAGGAGTGAAACGGCTCTTCGGGTGACTGCGACGGGATAGCCCCACGCTGCGAAGTGGCCGAGGGCTCGTTCTGTTCCCTCCAGAAACGCTCGCTCTGCCACCGAGTCGAACGCCCAAGAGAAGTACCCGAGCAGTCGGAGGCGTAGCGCGTGACATGGAGGGTCCGAGGGCTCTGCGTCGAAACAATTCGCGATGCGGCACCGCGTTCTCAGCCCCGACTGTCCCTGGGAAATCAAAAGGCACTCAAAGGCGTAAGCGGCACTGGGCTCCGGACGAGATACAGCCGCAGGGGATCCCTCGACGAGACCGCGAACGAGCCCGAGCGCTTCGCGCATGTTCGGGCCGGCGAGGGCCGCGAAAACGTTCAGCGTTTCGGAAGGCTGCACGAGGACTGTTTTTCGCAATAGCTCGCACACGTCCCTAACAGCATCCGTCTCGGTTCGAAGTCCACGGGGAAGCTCCCCGGATGATGTCGCTGCGGCCTCGCCAAACTGCACGCGCTGGCGGAGGAGGCTGTCTAACGGAGGTCGGGCAACGTGGAAGACGAAGTGCAGCGGACTCGACGACAGGAAGCCATCCTCTTCACGCCCGGTCTTGTAGGTGTCCTCCCGGATGCAGACAACAACCACGGCTGGAGTCTCTCTCGCAAGGCGCTGCGCGAAGCCGTAAATGCACCGCTGATAGTCCTCGTGCGCCTGGTCGAGGTTGTCGAGAACAACTAGAACCGGATAGCTCTTGAAACGACCTCGGAGGTGACGGATGTAGCGAGTCAGTAGCGCGACCGGGTTCGCTCGCAGCTCTGAGTACAGGTCGTACTCGCGGCGATCCCAAGCGGCGGGATCCGCCTTCCAGACTTTTTCGCCGAGCGTCTTTTCTTGGTTGAGCTTGTCGCGTAGCAAGGTTCTGAGCGTGACCGCCTCGTTTGGGTCCGCTTGAGCGAGTTCTCCGGTCGAGACTTCGTGGTGCTTTAAGACAGTCGTCGCCGCGTTCGTGAGCTTGTCCAGAATGAGTTGTGCGACGCGCGATTCTTCGATCGACGCGGCTACGGTGCCACCGTGCCCGTGTCCCTCCAGATCCACCAACGCACAGAACGCGCTCTGGTCATCGCGGAATTGCGCAAGCGATCGCTGTAAGAAGGTAGTCTTTCCAACGCCAACGTGACCGACCACGACGACGGGGTGTTTCATCTGTGAAAGCTGAGCTTGCTTCGATAGCGTGCTCACGAACGTTTCTGGATCGCCTTCGACAACGTCGTGCGGTTCGTCGTCAAGTCCGCGAGGTGCATCCTTCAGCAGGCGCTCGATACTGTGCTCGAATTCTCCTGCAACCCCCGGGGTCACGTAGCAACGCCTCAGCATCTCGCGGCGATCTTCGCCGTAGATATCGCCGAGAAGGTAGTCGCTCACGCTTCGCAGGACTGCGATCCGATTGGGATCTGCTTGCGCCCGACGGGTGGTGAAGAAGTCACGCGGGACGCATGGCGCAGGAAGGGAGCTGCTATGCGGCTTGTCGAGGAGCTCGGGGAGGTAAGTGGTGCCCGCCCAGGTTCTTGCAAGCGCTCGAAGGAAATCGTCGAAGCGTGCGATCACTTCCTCTGAACTCGCGAACACGAGCGCTGACCCCGCGGTCCACGCTCGCCGCTTCGACGACAGGCCACGGAAAAACAGCCACTGGAATCCATTCGTGACGCACGCGAGAGGAATGCCTTTATCGTTGCAATAGGTGGCCGCCTGCTTCATTGCTTCACGAAGTGCCGTGCCCCCTTGGCTATTTAGCGAGGCGATTGTCCTTAGATGCGAGCCGCTCTTCTTGGTCCCCGGGTCCGATAGATCGAACGTCGCTCCCGCGCGCTTAGCTTCGACCACCATCCAAGGCTGATCCTGGGCCCACAGCTGGTAGTCCAGGTATTCACCGGTGCCGGAAGGCGACTCGACTTCGATATCCTTGTCGAGCCACCCCAGTGTGGAGAGGATGCGGTTGATCACCTCGACTCGCGTTTTCGCTTCGTTTGCTTCGCGAAAACGCCGACTCGGCTTGAACTCGGCGAAGACCCTGATTGCGGACTCTCGCGCGGTCGCCGGAACCAGGGGCTTCGACCCGGCGTGCGAGTGCCGTCGAGGTGCCATCACTCGTGCCCCAAGGGCAATTGGCCAATTGCGACCGGGGCACCAGCGCCGTGATTGTTGTCCTTGGTCTCGACCATTACCAGCGGGATGTTGGCGTTAGGTTTGGCGTGGAGCACGTGGTCGGCGAACGCTGTCCCGCGCGATACCAGTTTGCCGCGCACGATTACGCGCCCCTTCGTCAGGTGCACGTTCTCGCGCACTTGCGCCTGGACGTCCCAGCCCCCCTTCGCGATGGCGGGAGTGATGAACTTGGTACAGATGTCCCGCTCTGAAAGGGTTTTCTTGTCCACCGGATCGAGGATGGTACTTGTGCCCGCCGCAGAGCCGCAACCGGTCCGAGCGAGTGCTCGGTGAGTCGGGGCCTGGTTGGCGTGTTTTCGTGGGATTGCGGAACTCTCCCCCCAGGGCGGCGGGCACCTTACTTAGGGTGAACGCCCGGGTGGCGGCGTCCCCGGGCGGTCGAGGCGCGTCACAGCCGCGTAGCGCGTTTGGTAACGAGCTCGCGCTTCGCAGCGCCGAGTCCCCAAGTTCTCGCGCACCTGCGACAGAAGGCTGCTGACTCCGATCGGCATTGCTCGCAGTGACGAATGCTCGTCTCCACGATCCAGGTCTGCGCCAGCGCGAGCAATTCGAACTCCGTTTTCGCCTGTGGCGCGGAGCCGTCATCGAACAACATTTCGTGCAGCTGTAACGCACCCAGACTCGAGAGCACCAGCATGCCTCGCCACGCTGTCCACCGCTGGTGCAGAGATTCGATCATCGCGGGCTCGACGCGGAGCTTCTTCACGACATCGACAGGATGAACGCCTGCGTCGAACAATTCGAAGGCATCCGCTGCGAGCTCCCCGCTCGGCTGCGCGCTGCCGAATTCCGCCCTCCGAGTAACAACGAGCGAACGGATTTGCTCCTCGTGGAACATGCGTACGTTCCTCGGGCCAACCACCGGCTTGAGTTGCTCACCCTCCATCCGCCGCACCGTGCTTTTGCTTACCCCCAGCAGCTGCGCCGCCTGTGCTCTGCCTAATAGTCGGTCAGCCGGCGCTGCCACGTTGCTTGCGGAGGCCTCGTGGGCGTCGTTCGCCATGGTTTCGTTCGATTTGGAGCTGCGAGGCTGTGTCATCGGTCCCGTTTCACCATGACACACTCACGATGGCGCTGCCGCTGGCGTGACGCGGGAGCAAAGCTGTTCTAACTTCGTGTCGCGTCGGTGGGATTGCTCGTGCCCGTCGCTTTTTATAGGGCTGAATTGCTGCGGCTTCAGGGCGCTGACACGACACGGCGCCAAACTCGGGCGTTTACAAGCTCGATGTTAAGTGTGTAATTGCCTGCGAGGAGGGTTGCTAATGCGATCGAAAACACATGTCCCGAGTCCGTTCGACCGCGGGCGGATGATCGTAGCGAGCTCAGGCATCTCGGACGGCGCGATTACGCGCGCGTACCGGGATCCAACAAGTGTTCGAGAGTCTACGTTGCTGCGACTGCAACGGGCTGCACAGGAACTAGGGCTTCCAATTCCGGGTGCCTCCCTGGAGCCGAAGCGATGAGCTGCTTCCACGTTGATGCGTCCGCGAGCGCATTTGCACAAATGAGGGCTGTCCGCACGGACCTGGTGCCGCTCAGCCCGCGAGCAGCTCGGCGTCTCGCCAGGAAAGACAGCGAACGAGCACAGAATCTCGAGCTCCGAGATGCTCGCGTGAGAGAGAAGCGCCGTGGCTTTGAAGCGCTCAGCGAGCCAGAAAAGCTGGCAGTAGCCATCGAGCTTGGGAATCTCGCGCGTGATTACAAGGCTGCATATTACCGGCGCGCGAAACAGCTGCATCGCCGCATGGTCGGCGTTTCACGCCCGCATCGTCGCACGGGCCAACACCGCCGCACGCGCCGATCATCTCGGCGAGTGTCGCGAGTCGCCTCGTCGCGGAGAGCGCAGGTCGATTCTGGTGGCTCTAGCGATGGTGATGGCCCAGGAGACGAACCTCCCGGTGTAGCTAAGAGCTCGCTCCCCCAAGCGTACGGTCGAGTACCCGTCGCCTGGGTCGTGCTGCGCTCGGGCAGCGCTGCTTCCGAGGCGGCCCTTTGGGGGGCCGGTCCGCGCAGCGGACGGAGGGGGGCGGCGTGGCCGTGAGCACGGAATGGCGAGCCGTCGTCGCTGGCGCCGCTCGGATGTTCGGGTTGAGCCACGATGCGATGGGCAAGCGCATAGAGCGAGCAGCCGGCAAATCGGGTGCGCGCGAAGTTTGTTTCGATGGACTCCGTGTGGTCAGAACAGGGCCACGTAGTCGGGTCGTTTACGTTGGCCCGAAGTGGCTCGCGGAAGGACAGTATCAGCAGTGGGCGCCGCTCAAAGTCTTCGCCAAGGATCGTGGACTTTGTCCAAGAGAATTGCGGCGGGAGCTTAAGGAAAACGCCAAATATACCAGCGACGGCGTCGAGTCCACGTGTGAAGGGCACGCCGCGCGGACCCTTGGCGATCGGTGGATGATTTGTCTTGGGGCGGGGTTGCAATGAGCCGCCGCGCGAAGCCAGACCACGCCGGCATTGAGCCCCAGTCTGCGAGCCCTCGTCCTTTACTCGATTACAGAACGCTTGACCCGCCTCGACGGTGCCGATCGATGGGCCTGGCCTCCGTTTGGCTTCGGCCGCCCGGGCACGCGGCGGACTCATCGGCTTCACGGGGGGCGCGGCGAGCCCGTGTATTCATCGAGGGGCCCCGCGTTAGCGGGGAGCGGCCAAGGAGAATGGCCCGAAGCGGGGGTGCTCCCGAGCCGGGCGGGGCGTTCGTCGCACGGCGCACCGTGAGGCTCTCGCACGGTTCTTGGCCGGGGCGAGCGCTGCCGTGAAACCCGACATCAAATAAGCAGCCAGGGCTCCGGCCCAAAGGAACGAGACCCATGACCCTTCGAAAAGAAGCGGACGCTACAGGTGCGCCCAAAATTCCCGTCGCCTCAGTTGAAGCCGCTGCGGCAACCGTTGCCGGGCCAAACCGTGGGTTCGACCTGGCGGCATTGCGGCTGCCGCAGAACTTCATCGAAACAGCGGGTGTTCAAAAGCGAGCTGCTATCCGTCTGGGAAAGCCACCAAAACACAGTTTTTTTCGAGTGCGCCCGGGACCGGAATTCCAATTTCCGACGCGCCTCCTCGAATTCGGCGAGAGCAAGGACGCTTACTTGGTTTCAGCGGGGCTCGTCGAATCGATAGGCACACTCTTGCGTGCGGTCGTCCTTCGCGTCTACGTCACCCGGGAAAGCGTCGTGGGGATCTGGCCGCTGGCAATCCCCGATCCGCTCCGCCCGAACCGCTGGCACACGTCCGCGCTCGACCTCGCGTTCGCGTCGGAAGGGAATTGGGTCCGCATGGCGGCAAACCAGGGGGCTGGCGCCTACGATTTCATCGCAGCGCTGGGCGACTTGAAGGCCCCGATCTGGCCGGCGGCGTCATTCGAAGAAACAATTCGCGAGGCTTTCAAGGATCGACTCATCGAAGACGTAGATCACCCCGTGCTGCGAGCACTGCGCGGAGAGGCCCAATGACCGCTCTCGCGCGTTTTCAGCGCGTGTGGCTGGTCGACTTTGAGTACTCGCTTTCCGAGGGTGGCACGCCGCTTCCCATTTGCATGGTCGCTATCGAGCTGAGCAGCAATGAGCTGCGACGCTGGTGGGTTATTGGCCTCTGCGAATTTTCGACCGCGCCCATCGATGTCGGTCGCGATGACTTGTTTGTGGCGTTCTTCGCATCCGCCGAGATGGGGTGCTTCCTCCAGCTCGGGTGGCCCACGCCCGCCAACGTGCTCGATCTATATGTCGAATTCCGCAATGCAACTAATGGTCTGACTTTGCCCGCGGGGAACGGACTGCTGGGAGCCCTCGGATTCTACGGCCTTCCGTTCATGGGCGTCGCGCAGAAGGAGGAGATGCGGGCTCTCGCCCTTCGCGGTGGCCCGTGGTCGGCAGCCGAGAGGCACAAGCTTCTCGACTACTGTCAACGCGACGTCGAGGCCCTCCGACTTCTGCTCGATCAAATGGTCGCTGGTCTCGACCTCGAGCGAGCTCTGCTGCGCGGACAATACATGGTTGCCGTGGCCGAGATCGAACGCACCGGAATTCCGCTGAACATTCCGTTGCTGCAACTGCTGACGAATCGGTGGGGCGACATTCGCGCCGAGGTTGTCCGCGAGCTTCATGCCCGGTATGGCGCGTTTGAAGGTCAGAGCTTCCGCTCCAGCAAGTTTCGCCAGTACCTCGTTGCCGAGGGCATCCGTTGGCCTGAAGACGACGGAGGGCGGCTATTGCTCAACGATGAAGTCGTCGAGGAGCAAGCGCTCATTCACCGCCAGATTGCGCCGTTCCGTGTGGGTCGGCAGCTGCTAACTCAGTTGAAGCCCGTCTCTCTCTCCGTTGGTGCAGACGGTCGAAACCGGGCCTTGCTGTCGCCCTTCCGCTCAAAGACCGGGAGAAATCAGCCGAGCAGCAAACGGTTTATCTTCGGCGCGGCCTCTTGGCTTCGCCGCGTAGTGAGTCCGCAGCCTGGCGGCGCGCTCGCGTACATTGACTGGGAACAACAGGAGTTCGGCATGGCCGCAGCGCTGTCGGAGGACCGTGACATGATCGCGGCCTATGAATCTGGGGACGCTTACCTGGCGTTCGCACAGGCGGCCGCGGCGGTTCCGCCCCGCGCGACGAAGCAAAGTCACGGCGCCCAGCGCGAGCTGTTCAAGCAATGCGCGCTTGGCGTGATCTACGGCATGACCGCGCACGGACTCGCAGCCAGGATTGGCCAGCCGCTCGAGGCGGCCCGTCAGTTGTTGCGCTTGCATCAGAATGCGTTCCCGATCTTCTGGGAGTGGTCGGATGCTGCCGTGTACACGGCGCGCATTAACGGTCGCATGGTGACGACGTTCGGCTGGCAGCTGATCGTCACGGACGAGACCAACGATCGCACCCTGCGCAACTATCCGATGCAAGCCAATGCCGCCGAGATGCTGCGCCTTGCAATCTTGTTCGCGCACGAGCGGGGGGTCGTGATTTGCGCTCCGGTCCACGATGCCCTCTTGATCGAAGCCGAGGCTGAAACGATCGACGACGCCGTGACTGTCGCACGTGAGGCGATGGCCGACGCGAGCTCGGTAGTTCTCGGCGGGATCCGTCTCCGCAGCGAGGCCGAAATCATGCGCGGGCCGGGGCCGTTCCCGGCCAAGGACCCGGCGAACATTTGGTCCTTAGTCGAACGTGCACTTGGCGGGCAGGTGGTGCGCCACAGCGCCAACCCCTGAGCGCCACGGGCCACCCGTCCAATCTCTTTCTCTCTTGATCAACATGAATTACTTTCGCTCTAACACGCCAACGCTGGCTGTACCGCTACGCCCACGCGAACACCCGCGCCATCGGGAGCCCTTCGTCCATTTCATTCCCCTCGGGTGGCTCGCGTGTGCGTCGAAGGCCCCGGGGAGCAACTTCTGTCTCCATGTCGCGGTGCTCCTTCACTACGCCGCCGGTGTTACGCGCCGGCAAACGGTCACGCTGTCGTCCAAGCTCTTGGCCGAGTTCGGCGTTGATCGGCATTCCTCCTATCGCGCCCTGCAAGCTCTCGAGGTGGCCGCGCTGGTGCGTGTGCAAAGGCGCAAAGGCAAAAAGCCGCTCGTTACAATTGTTCCCTTGGACCCATCCACCGCGGAGGCACTTGATCATGTCGGCGAATGAACCAGACCAGCAAACGCTTTGGGACGCCCAGGACGTTGCACAGTACCTGAAGGTCAGCCGATCCTGGGTCTACCACCGCGCGGAATCGGGCGAGCTTCCATGCCTGCGTATTGGGGCCTTGCTGCGCTTCGATCCCAAAGCAATTCACGCGTTTGCACGCGGGGACTCGATGCACAGCGCGCGCGTGATACCTTTGCGGCGAAAGGCGCCTGCACCGTGAACACTTCAGATCGTCCTTCAGCTGGTGTTGAGCCCATGCCCCTGGATCGTCCGAGGCTGTACGTCGACTTTAACGAGATACTTGAGCCCGGCCTGTACTTGTTGTCGAAGGACGACGTGAAAACCGATTCGTCTGGCGCGCTAGTGCATCTTCGTGAAGGGGACCACGTCTGGGTTTACTCAGACGACGGAGATAAGGACGGGCAACCCGACGCCCTTCTCGCGAAAGGAAAAATCGAGCGCAACCAGGCCTTGGATTCGTGGGCGGCGGCCGTTCGGTGGTGCGTCAGACTCGACGGCGAAGAGATGCTCCACTACTCGGATCTGGTGCGAAAGGCCGGCAAGTAATGGCATCCGTCTACAAGAGAGGCGACAAGCACTACATCCACTACAAGGACGCTCACGGAAAGTGGCGCGACAAGGTCTCGACCGCGCGCACGAAAACCGAAGCGAAGCGACTTGCGGGCGAGATCGAACGAAAGTGCGAACGCCAGCGCCACGGGCTCGAGCCGCTCCCCGACGAGGACGGCGGTGGTACGTTCGATGAACTGATGAGTTGGTGGCTGGTGACGTACTCGAAGGGCTCGCCTTCGCACCAACGGAGCAAGTACTCCGTCGAGAAAAATCTGATCGGTTCCGAGCTCGGCCAGCTCCGTTTGGTCGAAGTGACCGCCGGCAGCATCGAGGTCTACCTGCAGGCCCGCGCCGCACGGCTCTCTCCGCAAACGCTGAATCATTTGCGTCGCTTCATTCTCACCGCGTTCAACCTGGCGAAGCACGCGGGCCGGTTCAGTGGCGTGAACCCCGCGTCCGAGGTAGCGCGCCGCAAGGTCGAGAAGCGCCTGCCCGATTTCCTCCGCGCCCCCGAGGTGCCGCGCGTGCTCAGCGCCTTGTCCGACCGTTGGCGCCCGCTGTTCGCGACCGCCATCTACACGGGCATGCGTCGCGGTGAGTTGCTCGGTCTCCGCAAGAGCGACGTGGACCTGAGCTCGGGTCTGATTAACGTCTCCCGTTCGCACGGCCGCGAAACCACCAAGGGTGGCCGCGCTGAGGCGATCCCCATGGCTCGCGAGCTCGTCCCGTACGTCCAGCAGGCCCTCGCGCGCTCGCCAGCCGAGTCCGAGCTTGTGTTTCCGAAGGAGGACGGCCGGATGATGCGCCAGGACGTGGCGCTCGAAGGCGTCCTACGTCGCGCCCTGGGCCGCGCCGGCATCGTGAAGGGCTACGAGCACGTTTGCCGCAAGAAGGGCTGCGGGCACGTGGAGCGCGCGGCCGATGCCGTCCAGCGTCGCTGCCCCCAACACAACCACCTGCTCTGGCCGAAGGCCGACGTCCGCCCCATCCGCTTCCACGACCTGCGCCACACGACGGCCAGCCTGCTAATGATGGCCGGAGCGAACCCCGCCGCCGTGCAGCGCATCCTGCGCCACCGCGACCCGCGCATCACGACCGAGGTCTACGGGCACCTGGCACCCGGCTACCTGCAGTCGGAGGTCGACCGGCTCCAGTTCGGTACGCCCATGCCCGAGGCCGTCCCTGCGGACGAGATCGCCGAGCAACGCCTTGCTGCAAATGCCGAATCCGATCCGTTTGCTGCACCCGTGCTGCAGAGCTCTGACGAACCCTCCGCCACACTCAACGTCGAGAGTGGCGAACTCCCACAAATCCCCGTCGATTTAGTTGCGCGCCCCAGTGGATTCGAACCACTGACCTACGGCTCCGGAGGCCGTTCGCGACACTTTTCGGGCGACCGAGTTTTCGGCTGCCGATGATTGAGGCCGCATGAAGCAAGCTGAATTGGCTCTGACAGGCATTGCCGGCTTCTGCCCACGTATGACACGAGAGGACGGGTGGCCAGTAGCAGCAGCAGTAGCAGCAACGAGTCGAGCGCAGTCTCCGCGCGGCACGTCCGAAAGCGGCGAAAAGGGAAGGCGCATCGCGGCGTCACCCTGATCCGGCCGAATGAGAAGGCTCGGACCGGGTGGCGAGCGCGTTACGTCGATCCCGACCTCGAAAAGATGGTCTGGGAGACGCTGGACGCTGCGCTCGACAGCATCGAGCTCAGGGAGGACTGGGCAGCGAGAAAAGCGAAAGCGCTCGCTCTGCGTGGGCTTGAGCTGGTGGGCGGCGCACCCCGCGCAACGGGGACCGGCCTTGCCAGCGCGATGAAGCACTACTTCGACGACCATCCCCGGCTCTCCGTGGAGACGCTCACGCTCTACCGATCGGCCACCAACAAGTTCCTCGCGTGGGCTACTAAAAATGGGATCGAGAGCGTTGACGATCTCGACAAGGGGAAGCTCGTAGCGTTCAGCGCGGTGCTCGTGAAGGAGCCGAAGCGAGTCTGCAAGTCGGGTGGACGTCGCGGCGAGCGCGCGACTGCGAAGACGATGCGCTCGGCGTACACGGTGAATAAAGAGCTCCGTTCGATCGGGGCTGCGCTCAGGTACCTCCGCCGGCTTGGATTTCTGCCGAAGCTCTCCTCGGACGACATCAAAGACGGCCTTCAGAAACTCAAGGCTCCGCCGACGCGCATCGAGTACCTGAAGCCGCACGCACTGCAGCAGCTGCTGGACGCGGCGTTGAAGCATGACGCGGAAACCTTCGACGAGACGCGCGCAGAACACGTGGGCGAGCGCCCCAGGGGTTCGACACGGAAGTACGAACCGATCGCACCCGTGATGGCCACGGCGCTGATCACGGGCCTCCGCGTCTCTCACCTCCTCGCGCTCGACTACTCAGATATTGACCTCGATGCACTCGACGACAATGGCAAAGCCGTTGGTGAAATCACTCCGCAGGGCGGGAGTGCGACGAAGCGCACGGGGCTCATCGGCCTCGAGATCTCTCCGGGCCTACGCCGACTGCTCGCCGCGATGAAGCTCAAGAGCGGCGGGCGCGGCAAAGTGTTTCGGCTCACTGAGTCCGAGGGCAAGGCCGCCCTGAAGCGGCTGACGACCAAGAAGAACGACGACGGCAAGACGCTGACCTATGGCGCGCCTCCCAGCTCCACTTGGCAGGCATTCCGAAGAACGTGCGGCTGTTACCTCACTAACGCCCCTGGCATCTTCGGTAGCGCGAGCGCTTACCGCTCAGCTCAACAGCTCGGCCACAGCGTGCAGATCGCAGAGCGTTACTACGTGAACGTGGTCCGCGGTATCCCGAAGAGTGCGCGCACCGTCGAAGCCGCCATGCAGATCACGAAGCAGCTCGAACGTGTGATCGAAGCCGTCTCCAGCCTGGCGCCGCGTGAACGCCGATCGCGCCAAGCAGTCGGGTGATGCGGGCGACGGACACCCCAACTGGTCACGGCGTTGGAGCCGTCGAGGAAGACCGGTGTCCAAGCCCGTCAATTCTCTTGACGTTGCTGGCAAGAGGCGTCTAATTCCGTGCCATGGGCTCCGGCGGTGTTTTCGGCTTTGGCGGCTACCAGTGGGCAACCGAGACTGGTCAGATGCGAGTCACGATCACCTGCCACAACCTCTGCGACGTCGGGAAGCCAGACGCCGCCGTCTACGCTGGGTTCCACGTCCACATCGCGTGCCCGGACTGCGGTGCGCCCAATGGGACTTCATGCATTGGGCGCTCGGCTCCGCACCGCGCCCGCGTGCGCGCAGCCGAGCGACTTTTCAGACCCGTTCGTTAATGCGTTCAAAGGAAATCAAGCCCAGAAGCCAAACCCGAGTACATAGCCACGGATAGTGTGACGAGGCGTCCAGCCCGCTCATAGAGGCGTAAAAGAACTGGCGCGAAGAGCGCAGGGACGACGCGAAGCCCTGCTCACTCACATACGTAGTTTCGGACTGTCCCACGGCGCGCGGTGCTCCCCAACAAGTGGAGTTCCGTCGTGGTGTCTAAAAACCGAAAGAAGACTAGCCCCAAAAGCATCGGCCCCGATTGGGCCGACAACCTGACTTCCGAGCTCGCTGCCCTCAGCACGATCGACGAAGTCGCCAAGTTCCTGAAAATTTCATCGAGGCAGGTTCACAGGTACCTGAGCCACGGGACGCTCAAGTCGGCGCGTACTGCCGGCGCCGGTAAGGGCTCGTTGCACCGCATCCCGCGCACATCGCTCGCCCAGTTCCTCCGGCAACGGAGCGACGCATGACCTTCCAAGGTCGCGATGACGCTCTCCGGCTCCGCCGTGCGCTCTTCGACCCGCGGAAGCTCTGCGCCGCCCTCGGCCTCTTGAGTGGCGCGAAGCCGCAAGCCCGTGGGCTTCTCGTGCACTGCCCCTGGCACGCCGAGAAGCACGCATCGTGCTCCGTGACGCTCGGCCAGGATGGCACGGTGCGCGTTCACTGCTTCACCTGCCTGGAATCCGGCGACGCGCTCACGCTCATCGCGCGTGTACGCGAGCTCGACGGCAAGACACAGTTCCGGGAGGTACTCGCAGAGGCAGCCAGAATCGCTGGAAGCGAGCCCGCCGGGCACTACGAGCCCGTGCCCGCCCCCCGAAGCCCGACGCTGGATGCCGCGTCTTACAGCGCCGTGGCTGCCCGACTGCTCGAGTTCTGCACGCTCGAGAAGGAGCGCGACGCGCTCCGGTACCTCGAACGACGAAAGCTGCACGATGTATCGTGTCAAGCAGGGGTGTCGGCGCTTCCACCTCCAAGAAACCAAGACGCGCTCATCCAAGCGTTGCTTCGCGATTTCGAGCCTGCGACCCTCGAGCTTGCGGGACTCGTGAGAAAGGGGCAGCGCTTCGTGCACCCGTTCCACCGGTTGATCATCCCATGGCGTGGGCGCGATGGGTCGGTCGATGTCCTGCAACGTCGAAGGGTTGACGACGCCGAACCCAAGAAAAAGTACGTGCTTCCGCCCGGCCGGAGACCGTTCTTGCCGTTCGGCGCGGAGCAGCTTCGAACCTACACGGCGAAGTCCGAGATAGCGTTCGTAGAGGGCGCGCTTGACGTGCTCGCGCTCCGCGTGATCGCGCAACGCGACGGGTTTTCGATCCTTCCGCTCGGGATCCCAGGGGTGGGCAACTGGCGCAAGGAATGGGCCGCGCTCGCGAAGGGGCGCACTGTCCGAATTGGCTTCGATGCCGATGCCGCGGGCGAACGGAGTGTCTCAACCGTTGCGCGCGATCTCCGTGACGCCGGGGCCACACGCGTGCAGCGCTGGACGCCGACCGCCGCGAAGGACTGGGCCGCGGGCATTCCCGAAGCGTAGAGTGCCTCCCATCGTGCGCACGCCGCATCCAGCGAGTCGACTGGGTGAGTAGCGATTTGCGATCGAACCAGCTCGGCAACGTCAAACGACAAATCCGGCCGAGCGAATCGCTCGCGTCCTTCGTCATTGAGGGTGAGTTCGAGCGTACGAAGGTCGACGGGAACGAACTCAATGGTGACCGGCGAGTATTGCGCCAAAGCGGCCTGCCCTCGCTCGGAGTCGCGATATAGGGACCAGACAAATCGATTGAACTTCATCGGGCAGTACTTCGAGCGTATCAGGTCCTGGCGCGACGTCGCCCGCTCACGTACCAGGCTTCAGCTGCGAAGCCGGGCGTCGCGAACTTTTTGTCAGCCGCAAGCCGTTGTTGGGCAGCTCGTTACTCAGGCTCGGCGCGACCCAAGGCCTCGTCAGTGGCGAGCTCAAGTTCGGCGAGTTCAGTTTCGACGAGAGCGCGAATTCGACTATGCAAGGCCGATTTAGGAATGGCCCGAAGTTGAAACGCCAGAGCTACCGAGTCCTGCGGAAGGCCGTCAGGCGTTGCGGAGATGATCGCCGTTCCGGCAAGACGCGCCCGATCGAGATTGGTTGTCAGAGGCACGACGAGAACCGACTGAAGGACGCGGTTTAGCGCGTCGCTTTGCCAAATGACGACCGGTCGGCGTCCAGTCTGTTCCTGCGGGCGGTGAGCACCAAGGTCAGCCCACCAAAGATCGCCGCGTCTCACCCGATGTCCTCGTGATCGAGGGTTTCGGTCCAGGCATCAAGGCCAGCAGCAGCAAGTTCCTCGTCTTCGGCGGAGGCGGCGGCGAGGCGCGCGAGGTCCCAGCGCGAAGGGTCGGCCTGTCGAACGACGATGAGGCCTACGCGTTCACCCGGACGAAGGTTCAGCGGCTTTGCAGGTCGGAGAAGCCCATTCTCGTACAGCGCTTCGACGGGACGCATGACGACAACTTAGCACGGCGCGCCCGCCTCGGATCTCGAAGGATCCTGATGCCCGGTCTACCCAACGACTCTTGCGGCCGCGAGTCATCGGCCTTCACCCCCTTTTCCAAGGGCACCAACGCCCGACCGGAAACAGCTTTCTAGTAGCAGCAGGAGTAGCAGCAGATCGCGCGTCCGGATCTCCGATCGCGAATCCAGTATAGTTTCAGCGCGCCCCAGTGGATTCGAACCACTGACCTACGGCTCCGGAGGCCGTCGCTCTATCCAGCTGAGCTAGGGGCGCTTGTCGTTCGTCGGGGGTTTGTCGCATGCTCGGGGGGATCGGGCAAGCGGCGCGTGTTGGGTTGGGTTTCTGGGCGGTTTGTGGGTGTTTTGGGTTGGGCTCAGAGTCCGCTTTGTTCGATCCAGCGCCAGGGCAGGGTGCCGTGGGAGAGCGCCCAGTCGTTGAAGCGTTTGAGGGGCCAGCCCTGTTCGTCCACTTTGCGCTGTTTGAGGCGCATCACTTCGAGTTTGCCGAGCAGGTAGCTCATGGGGACGGTGGGGCTCATGGTGTACCAATTGACGTCGCCTTCGGCGCGGCCGCGGGTGAAGCCCATGTGTTTCATGAGGTGTTTGACGGCGCCTTCGTAGCTGAGTTCGCCGGTGTGCAGGCCGCAGTCGATCAAGATTCGATGGGCGCGCCAGAGGGCGTCGTTCAGTTGGTTCAGGCGCGCGGCGGGGTCGGTCACGACGCGTTGGTCGACGGCCATTTGTTCGCACCACAAGGTCCAGCCTTCGTAGAACACGGAGTGCGCGAAGAGGCGGCGCAGTTTGCTCGGGTGGCGGTTGGCGGTGCAAAACTGTAAGTGGTGGCCGATGTACGCTTCGTGGGCGCAGGTCAGGGCTACGCCGTAGTGCTGGCGAATTTCGGCGGCTTTTTCCGCTGGTTTGTCGCGCAGGAGGCTGAGGTCGTTGACCCAGAAGATGCCCGTTTGATCGCGGTCGTAGCAGCCGGGCTGGGTATAGGCGGCGGTGGGGAATTGGTGGCGGAGGAATTCGGGCACCAATTTGACCAGCAGGCGCTCGCCCTTCGGCAAGCTGACCACGTTGGCCTTGCGGAACGCTTCGCGCACGCGGCGGGTTTCGAATTCGTATTCGGCGAATAGGCTGGGGCGCGTGGGGGCCCATTGCGACGAGGCACGCTCGAGGACGGCGCGCGGCGTGCCGCGGCCGAGTTTGCGTGCCTCGATGGCCATTTCGGCTTCAATCCGCGTGACGAGCGTGCGGCCCAAGGCTTGCGCTTCACGCGCCCCGAGGTCCCAGCCCAGGCGTTCGCGGATCAGCGCTTCGAAGCGTTCGCGCCCCACGCAGAAGCCGTCGGCGGGACCCGGCTTG
>Ga0302321_100000202_pt1 | contig 53124 bp, 51 predicted proteins | sample Fen_T0_1_FD_202505 | JGI IMG/M metagenome (GOLD analysis project Ga0302321, IMG submission 202505) | Peat permafrost microbial communities from Stordalen Mire near Abisko, Sweden - Fen_T0_1 | ecosystem: Environmental > Terrestrial > Soil > Wetlands > Permafrost | place: Sweden: Abisko... | reverse complement strand
TTGCCAAAGGGACAGGAGTCCCTTTGGCAACCCCCAATAAAAACGCCAGTGCTCGGCGCGGCATACGGGCGGGAAAATCGTGGCTTACGTAACATAAAGGTAAGTAAATAAAGACGTTGAGTAGCAACATAGCTATCTCTTGAGGTCACTCATCAGAAAAAATATCAGCCCCTTTTGGAGCCTTAAATTCAAATAGCGTTTGCTTGAGCGGTGCATTCAGGATGACGTTGGAGAAATAAATCCGTGTTAGTTGACCGAAATTATCGCTTAATTCCATGCCAGCCAACGTGCCTTTTGACAAACCTATCAGTACATACTTGAAACTGCTGTCCTGGCTTTTGGGCAATAATTTCACCCATTGCATATCGCCATCAACACCCTGCCCTTCCATGGTGTAATTATCTTCCAAGGAGACATCGCCACTCAGCAATAGTGCGGGAGTCGAGCCTAATGACTCATCAATTTTTTTCACCGTGACTTGCTCAAGCTCGGTATCGTAAAACCACACTTTCCCTGAGTTGGAAACAATCTCTTGCTGGAAGGGTTTTTTATAATCCCAGCGAAATTTACCCGGCCTTTGTAAATAAAAAACGCCATAACTGGTTTGGGTTGGATTACCGGCTTCATTAATCAGAACCTGCTTAAAATCGGCAGAGAGCGATTTTGAAACTTTCAAAAATACCTTTAATTGTATGACCGGCTCATTTTTTGCTGGGCTTTTAGCGTGGGATTTTGCATGGCTTTTTGCATCACTAAAACCCGTCATTACCAGCAAACACAAACCAATCATAGATAACACATTAATCTTATTCATATATTGCTCAGTTGTTAAAAAATTATTCTGTAAATAAATCATCAAACCAGGATTTATCCTGTTCGATAACGGCTTGTCCACATGTTGAATAGGCCGTCGGCGCTGAACCCGGTAGATAAGGATATTCTTTCGCATTTCTACAGGCCTTGTTAGCCAGTAAGCCGTTACCCGAATCGACCCAAGCCGTTGTTATATTATCTGGAGGAATGAGCGTGACTGGCTGTTTTGAAATCTGTTTCATTAAGTCAATCCAGACTTGCAGGGCTCCCGTTGCGCCCGTCAGACCAATGGGTTTGTTATCATCCCGCCCTAACCAGACGACCGATAAATAATCCCCGGTATAACCAGCAAACCAGCTATCCTTGGCATCGTTTGTAGTGCCGGTTTTACCGACCAAACCATAATCTTTGGGAAACTCTTCATAAGCCGAATGCCCCGTGCCCTGGCGCATAACCTCCTGCAACATGGTATTTACGATATAGGTTGCAGATGGATCGACGGCTTGCCTGACTATAAAAGGATAACTTTGTAATTGTTTACCACCTTCTGCAACAACCGCACGGATACCGCGAAGTGGCGTTAAAAATCCGTCTCCCGCCAAAGTTTGGTACATTTGCGTCACTTCAATAGGCGTGAGCGATGAAGCGCCCAGTAATAATGATGGAAAGATATCGACTTCCCTGGTTATGCCCATCTCTTTCAAAGTCTTTGCCGTTCTGGCAACGCCAATATCTAGCCCAATCCTTACCGTTGCCAAATTATACGATTTGGTCAAAGCGGTGAGTAACGAAACATTGCCATGCTCTCTATGATCGTAATTTTTAGGACTCCAGGTCGTGCCATTTGGCAAATTTACTGTAATATCAGAATCGCTAACGCGTGTGGTAATCGTATATTTGTTTGGGTATTGGAGGGCAGTCAAATACACCGCTGGCTTTATGAGCGAACCTATGGGGCGCAACGCATCCAATGCTCGATTGAAACCGGAAGCCGTTTCCTCCCGTGCACTTGCCAAGGCGGCAATTTCGCCACTATCTCTACGGGTAACAACAACCGCAGCTTCAAGCGCTTTGGCACGGGACGATTTCTCTAACTGGCTTAATTTATGGCTTATTGTCTGTTCAAGTGCATCCTGTACTTGGGTATCCAGGGTGGTGAAAATACGCAGCCCGTCTGAGGTCAAATCTTCTTCTCGGTATTCCTGTTTTAGCTGGCGCTTGATTAAATCGAGAAAACCGGGATAGCGATTTTTTGCCGTATGCGAACGCGGCAAAATAACTAACGGTTTTTGTTTCGCCTGATTTGCTCGTTCTACAGTAATGTAAGCCTCATTGGCCATCTCATCAAGGACTAGATTACGCCGTTCGACCGCACGTTCGGGATACCTTCTTGGGTCATACTGGGACGGGCCCCTAACCAAAGCAACCAGGGTTGCAACTTGTTCCAGATTGAGATCCCTGAGGGCTGTGCCAAAATAGAATTCACTCGCCAAACCGAAACCATGCACCGCACTGGCACCGTCTTGACCCAGGTAAATTTCATTCAGGTAGGCTTCCAGAATCTCATGCTTGCTATAACGAAATTCCAAAATCAACGCCATAAACACTTCTTGGATTTTGCGCCATAACTTACGTTCAGAAGTCAGATAAAAGTTTTTCACCAATTGCTGGGTGATCGTGCTGCCACCCTGAACAAGACCTTGTGCTTTAATATCGGCCATGATCGCCCTGGCAATCCCGCGAAATGAAATGCCGATATGATTATAAAAATCCCGGTCTTCTGACGCCAACAAGCCTTTGATGAGGATTTCCGGGGTCTCTTCCAGCTTGATTAAAATTCTGTCTTCTTTGATGGCGGGGTAAAAACTGCCTATCAGCACAGGATCCATGCGGACAATGGCCATTTCTTTAGCCTGGGCTAAATCCATCACATTAGCAATGCTGGACTCACTAAAGTTAACCGCTAGCATTCTGCTAGGTTCGCGTTGATCCCAAAAATCAAATGCACGGGTTTTAACGATGATTTGCTGGTCTTTTTTGGTATAAGACCCTTCCACCTTTAATTGATTATCTTGACGATAATTCAATCGCTGCACTAACTCCTCAAATTTTCCCGCAGTCAAGTTTTGCCCAGCATAAAGTTCGACTGGACTGGCGAAAACACGGGCAGGAATAGCCCAGCGCTTACCTTCAAATTGTTCCGTGACATTGGAATCGAGATAACCGAGAAAGCAGAATAGCAGGAACGTACCGACAACAAAAACCCGCAAGACGGTATTCCTAAACCAGTGCGAACCTGATTTTTTCGGCTTTCTTTTGGTATCATATCTGGAACTACGTTTTGTTGTCTTATCTGCCATAAATCCCGACTGGATCAGTCAATTCCTGTTGTTACGTGCTGTATAGTCTTATTATACTGAATATTCAACCATGCTGACTTGGCTGGTAGATATATAGCCTAACGATTCCAGGTGAACGCAGAATGAATGGCTTAAGGCTGATCTTTCCCTAATTTCACGGACACCCCGTTAAGCGACTTTATTGGCTTCAAAATCTTCTGGGCTGAGATAGCCTATTGATTCGGCCTTATGATGTTTGAACCGTTCGTGCTGAGTGAGTCGAAGCACATAAGCCTTTCGACAGGCTCAAGGCGAACGGAAGTTAAATCTTCAACAGGCCGAATCAATAGTTTTGAATGAAGCCGTTTGCGATTGTAATACACTTCAATGTATTCGAACACTTGATACTTGGCATCTGTCCGGGTTTTAAAGCGTTCGCCATGCACCGCTTCGACCTTAAAGCTGTGGTTCCAGCTTTCCATTGCGGCATTGTCGTAGCAATCGCCTTTCTTAGCTTTCTACAGATGAGTCGGTGTTTATGGGAAAGTTTCTGGTAGGCTGCTGGTTGCCCCTGTCAGAATGGACAACCACGCCTGCTGGCAGCCTTCGTCCGTCCAGATATAAATGATGTCGGACACCCACTTCTAGTCAGGCTTGTCTGCGCTAAAATCCTGCGCCAGCCTGCCCTTTTTTAGGAAAGCCACCTCGTCTTCCAGGCGAGGCACAACCCGTTTGAGGCTGGCCAGTTCGGCTTGTTGAGGCTTTTGTCCTTCAAACGGCTTCCCACTTTGCCGACGTTTTGTGCACCAAGAATACTACCTCGCTTCGGCGAGGCCTAAATCCTGCGTCACCTTGGGGATGCCATCCCGATCCGCCCGTTCTAAAGCTTGCTCTTTAAATTGTGCGGTATATTTGTTGCGGACAACTTGGGGTTTTGGTTCTTTTTTGGTGTTCATTATGCACCTCGGGTTTAGAGATTACTCTCTTAGCCGAGTGTCCGCTAGAGCGGGGCAAGATCAGAATAGTGCGCTGGACAGGACATTCACGAGTATTGCTGATGAAATTGGCGTTACGGGGCACTGTCAGAAAGATTGTTGGCAGTTATATTGAGAAGCTGGAAAAACAATACCTGTTTGAATCTCCTGAGATATTGGGGGATTGATGAATTTTGTCAATTCGGATCGAATCCCAAAACCCTGCCACACACAGCGCAATGGCTATTTTCAAAAAAATCTCACAATAAAATCTTACCCTGCCTATTGAGCGGCCAAAAACCAAGTTGACGCGATCTGGTTATGGGTAACGCCTAACCTGACTTGGATGTCATCCAGTAATTCGTGCAATTGTACCGGGGTAATATGATGAATATCGGTAGCCATTAAAGAAACCGCCAACGTTGTCAGGTTATCGGTCAATCCTTCCGACTTCGGAAGGCGTTTAATGTAGGTTTCGGCCTCACTGATACAGTGCCCAACCGAGCGAGGAAAGTTTGGATCCTTGAGCAGGTAATCTAGTACATCTCCACTATTGATCTGCCGCCGGTGTTTTCGTTTTCGAAACATAAGCAGGGCGCTCGAAGATTTCAATACATTCATCCATAAGGTAGTTTCATATTGGTGCATTTTATCGCTACGGTCTTCCGCTAAAAGCACTGAAGCAATATCCAGAATGCGTGTGGTCATGTCGGCCCGCTCGATACTCCGCCCTAAACGAATAAAGCGGAGCGCGTCGTTGTGGCTCATAGCGCCCGACAAAAAGCCGGTGAAGCGTTGGCAACCTCGCATAATTTCATTAAGTATCAGCACCCGCCCCCGGCGATTGCTAGAAGAGTCCACATTATCCTTAGCAAACAAATACATTTCATTGACTTGCTGCCAAGCCTCATCCGGCATCATTTCCCGGGATGTGCGTATATTTTCTCGAGCAGCATTCAAACATGAAAATAACGAGCCTGGATTGGCGGTGTCGGTCAACAGAAAACGCATCGTGTTTTCTTCGCTAGGAATCTCATAAAGTTGAAAAAACCTTTCCTCCGCCCCAAATATAGTCAGCAGATTACGCCAACTCATTTCTACATCTATCGGCAAATCGAACATGAGATTCATGTAAACACTCAGCAACCTTGCCGTGTTTTCAGTTCGTTCCAGGTATCGAGCCAACCAATATAAGCGTTCCGCTGATCGAGATAACATTTTTACGTCCCTGTATTAATGATCCAGGTATCTTTACTGCCGCCGCCTTGTGATGAGTTAACGACCAAGGAACCTTTTTTCAAGGCAACGCGAGTTAGCCCACCGTTAGTCACGAAACTATTTTCCCCTTGCAAGATAAAAGGGCGTAAATCGATATGGCGTGGCTCCAATTGATTATTACATAGCGTGGGACAGGTTGACAACGCCAATGTGGGTTGTGCAATGTAGTTACGTGGTTGATCTTTGATAATTTTATGAAATTCCCTGATTTCCTCCTTTGATGCGTGAGGGCCTATCAGCATCCCATAACCACCTGACTCATTGGCAGGTTTTACCACCAGTTCGTCCAGATGTGCCAACACATAGGCTAGCTGTTCAGGGTCATTGCATAAATAAGTTGGGACATTGGGCAAAATAGGCTCTTCATTAAGATAGTAACGGATCATTTCCGGTACGTAAGTATAAACAACTTTATCATCAGCAACACCGGAACCCGGTGCGTTGGCAAACGATACATTGCCTGCCCGCCAAGCCCTTAACAGACCCTTCGCACCTAACATAGAATCTTTACGGAACACCTCAGGGTCGAGGAACTGGTCGTCGATACGGCGATAAATAACATCGACTTTTTCCAGTCCGTCGATGGTACGCATATAGACACAATCATCCTCTTGCACCACTAGGTCGGCACCTTCGACCAGCTCTGCGCCAATTTGTTGGGCTAAAAATGCATGTTCGAAATACGCTGAGTTGTAAATTCCTGGGGTTAGCACTGCAATCCTTGGGTTATCACTATGCGCAGGTGCTATGGACACCAACATTTCTAATAAATGGGCTGGATAATCGTCGACGGGCAATACATCCAGGTCTTGCAACAACTCTGGGAATACCTTTTTGGTTATACTACGGTTTTCGATCATGTAAGACACGCCCGATGGAACGCGCAAATTATCTTCGAGTACATATAAGAACCCATCCTTATCCCTGACTAAATCACTGCCACAAATATTCGCCCAGGTTCCGAACCTGGGCTGCATTCCCACACATTCCTTGAGGAAATTGGTTGAGCTGCTAATAATACTTGCCGGTATCAAACCCTCCTTGATAAACAATTGTTCGTTATAGGTATCGTTGATAAAACAATTTAAGGCTTTAAGGCGTTGCTTTAAGCCCTCTTCCACACGTAACCACTCTTTGTATTCGATAATACGCGGAATAATATCGAACGGCCATGCCCTATCGATATTGCCTTCATCGCTGTATACCGTAAAAGTGATACCCATTTCCATGATCGCCAAATCAGCCGCAGTTTTTCGCACGTCCAATGCGTCGCGGTCAAGACTATCCAAGTAACTGCTTAAACGGTAACTGGACGCTCGGGCACGGTTTTCAGAGCAACGCATTTCATCATATGCGTCAGTGACCGCATAGTGATCCCATAATGAAGCCATAATGTATATCCTCCATGCCAAATGACCTTATGTTCTCTTCAATGGTACAAAAAAAAGGCGCCCATTCTTTAATAAGAAAAGCGCCTTGAAAAGGTACAACACACGAGGAGAACAACCTTCAAAAACCTTTCATAATAACTAAGCATTATGTATGCCAGATTTAGTGAAATACATTTTACTGGCTTTGTCATCCAAATCGTCGATCTTACTGACCAACAATCTGGTATCGTTTTCAAAAAGACTTGTTATATTTTTTACGCATTCGAATGTGCTAATAAAAAACCAAGACGTTACATTGCCCACCTCTCTATGGGCGATCACGTTTGTCGCGCTGATACTTGTTTATTTTCAGCGTATGGATACAAGAACTGATGTGCTTATAAATCAATATATTGTGAATATTGTTTGATACGGTTGAGACAATTACAAGGAGGTTGGTTGGTAGGTCGCTAAAATAACCTCAATGCTTATCAGGTATCATTACTGTGCGTATTCTTTTTCCTGACTATGGAGTAGTTTAGCATTATCTATACCATTAACTTTACTACTTTATAGTGCGACTCCCAATTCGGGCTTCCTGAATTGGTGCAATTTTAGAATTTACTGCACAACATTGGGGCGTAAAATCAGCCTTCTGCACTGAAAATACAATCTCCTTTTTATTTACCGTCGCTCATGTCCCATTTCCAGAATCAATGGTGAACCTTGATTGTAGATAATTATTTGTTTTCGATGTTCGTTACTGCTGGGTACGATGGTTTCCACGTCAACTTCTTTGCTATTAATATTGTTACCTGGCGTTACTTTCTTGACTGGAGCAACAGGCGTTTCCTTTGTTTCTATACGGATTTCCGGCATCCAACTTGGAGGCTTGATGGTTTTTTCATCCGTTTCTTTTTTTGCTTTCTGCGGCCATTTGACTTCGCTCAATAAATTGAAACATACCGTGCTGATATGGTCGGCCAGTTTGTCCGAGGCTAAGAAAAATTTGCTGGTTTGGTCGGCGGAAAACCCTAGTTTGAGTTCGCCGGTTTGTTCGGGATGTGCAATGGAGGTCAGTTGGCAAGTGATCGGCAGGACATCGGCTTTTTGGAAATCCATTGCACGCGGGTCTGAGTTTCCTGATGAAAACGAAAAGCCAGTCGGTGTACTGGTATGTTCAGCTGATCCAACCGTCGCCTTTAGAATATGGCTATACGGTTGGCTTTCTTTCGCACCGATAGGGTAGTCCCAATCTACGAGATTCTCGCGGACTTGTTGCCCTATTTCTGTAGGCAATATGGACGGACTGATACCTGCAACCTGCAATTCAATACGCCCAAGATTGCTGAAATCAAACGGTTGCTGCTTTTTTACCAAGTCTGGAGTACAGCCTATCGCACCACAAAGGGTAATTAAACAGATGTATCCAGCAGTCCGGTGTAATGGCTTATTCATAAGATTTCGCAAGATTATAGTTAAGTCCCTAACAGTATGTCAGAGCCAGCCAATTGGATATACGTCATTTGACTGATGAGTTAAATGACGGATTGTGCAAATTTCCCATAAGCAAAATAATCCATCTCAGGCCTGAATGTGGCTGCGTTTGGCTAAGCCAAATGCGTTAACCAATCATACTGTAAATTCTTGGGGATATGCTATGAGTGATGCTAAACAAATAATGGCTGGAATGAGAAACAAACCGCTGCTTCCAGCAATGGCTTTGCTAATGTTGACGGCGGTACATGCACCGCCAACAGAAGCAGGCGCTACGTTCAAGATTGATGATACCAAATGGGTCAGTATCGGTGCCGGACTGCGTACCAGTTTTCAATCAGCAGAAGATTCGGCAGGCACTCCTGGCAATAGCCAGTGGAGCAACGATTTTAATCTGGATAATATCCGTTTGTATTTGAACGGGCAAATTCATAAATATTTGAAAGTAGAGTTCAACACCGATTGCCAAACTTGTAGCAATGGTGGTGAAGTGCGGGTTCTCGATGCCATAGGCAAGATTGAAGTCGATCCTTTGTACAACCTCTGGATAGGCCGAATGTTGGTGCCTGCCGAACGCCGGGAAATGAACGGGCCATTTTATAGCGCCATTTACAATATTTTTAGTTCCGGCACACCGTTTGAATCCGCCGATTTTAATCTGACTATCAAATCCGATGGTACTTCAGCGGGTTCTTTTGGCCGGGATGACGGTGCAACAATCTGGGGCGCGGCATTTGGTGGCCGCTTCCAATATGCCGTTGGTTTTTTTCGTGGACTAAGAGGCGGCGCTAATGTTGACGATAATATTATGTACGCCCAACGTTTTGCCTACAACTTTTGGGAAGTAGAAAAAAATCCTGGGTATTACACATCAGGCACTTATTACGGCAAAGGCGGCGATATTCTAACCTTGGGCGTTTCCAATCAATATCAAGAAGATGGTGCGGGTACCGCCAGCGATCCCGGTACTTTCCGTGGCACTGCGGTCGATGTGTTGATGGAAAAAGTCTTGCCTAATAGTGGCGTGGTTACGGTCAATGGCGAATACAAAAACTACGGCATTTCCAACGGTTACAGCCAAGCATCGCGGGATGCTGGCGGTGGTTTTTCCATGTTCGAAGGCAATGCTTATGACTTTAGCGGCATGTACTTATTCCCGCAAAAAATCGGCATCGGTCAATTTCAGCCTTATCTACGCTATGTGAATGTGTTACCTAGCACGAGTACCAACCGCAACGCCTACGAAGGCGGAGTGAATTACGTCATTGACGGGCATAACGCAATGGTTTCATTAAGCTGGATCTACGGTGATTTGCTTACTAAAGGTTTGGACTATAGCTCAACTGCGTCGGGCGATCACATTAACGCCATTAAACTTGGTTTTCAATGGCAAATTTAACTCAGCGACCTAACTAAGGATTATTGATATGAACAAATTATCTATGAAGCTACGAAAAATGGCTATTGTCAGTACGGTAGCCGCACTGGCACTAATAGCTGGTAATGCCACAGCCGAAGACACCATCAAGGTTGGTGTGTTGCATTCCCTGTCAGGCACGATGGCGATCAGCGAAACCACGCTGAAAGACACCATGCTGATGTTGATTGACGAGCAGAACAAGAAAGGCGGTTTGCTAGGCAAGAAACTGGAAGCGGTGGTCGTTGATCCGGCTTCCAACTGGCCGCTGTTTGCCGAGAAAGCCCGCGAATTGCTGACTAAAGATAAGGTTGCGGCTATTTTTGGTTGCTGGACTTCGGTTTCGCGTAAATCGGTGTTGCCCGTTATTGAAGAACTGAATGGTGTCTTGTTTTATCCCGTGCAGTACGAAGGCGAAGAATCGTCCAAAAACGTGTTCTACACGGGCGCAGCGCCTAATCAGCAGGCGATTCCGGCAGTCGATTATTTGATGAACGATTTAAAAGTCAAACGCTGGGTATTGGCAGGTACCGATTATGTGTATCCGCGCACGACCAACAAAATCCTTGAGGCATACTTGAAATCCAAAAAAGTTGCCAAAAAGGACATTATGATTAATTACACGCCGTTCGGCCATTCCGATTGGCAAAGTATTGTTGCCGACATCAAGAAATTCGGTTCGGCGGGCAAGAAAACGGCGGTCGTTTCGACCATCAATGGAGATGCTAACGTGCCGTTCTACAAGGAATTGGGCAACCAGGGCGTCTCGGCTGAAAATATTCCAGTGATTGCGTTCTCGGTCGGTGAAGAAGAATTATCCGGCATAGACACCAAGCCATTGGTAGGTCATCTGGCTGCATGGAACTACTTTATGAGTGTCGACACCACCAAAAATGCCGCGTTCATCAAGCAATGGCACGACTTCATCAAAAACCCGAAACGGGTGACCAATGATCCGATGGAAGCACATTACATCGGTTTCAATATGTGGGTGAAAGCGGTGGAAAAAGCCAAATCTACCGATCCCGATGCCGTGCAAAAAGCCATTATCGGCGTTGAATCCCCAAACTTGACAGGCGGTATGTCGAAAATGTTGCCTAACCATCACATCAGCAAGCCCGTGTTGATTGGCGAAATTCAGGATGACGGCCAGTTTGTCACTGTATGGCAAACCAACAAACTGGTGGATGGCGATGCCTGGTCTGATTTTCTGCCGGAAAGCAAACCGATACTTGCCGATTGGACAGCACCGATTAGCTGCGGCAATTACAACACCAAGACTAAGAAGTGTTCTGGGCAGAATTATAAGTAGTGTAAGCTGGGATAGCGATAGCGGAATCTCAGCAATACTAATAGTTCCCACGCTCCGGCGTGGGAATTCATCCAGCAACGCTCCAGCGTTGCGTGACGCTGGAGCGTCACAAGCGGCATTCCCACGCTGGAGCGTGGGAACGATGTAATGCGGATATAAAGTTCCGTTCATTTGTGATTTACGGAGTAGACATGAAACCGGACTTTTTCAGGCGCTGTTTTTGCCCAATAGCAATGTTAATACTGCTGTTGCCAGGCTTTACACTGGGTCAAGATATTTTAGCCCAAGACGTATTTTCCGAGGCTTTGACCAAACTGAATGCCACGTCCATGCAGGAACGTAGTGCAGCGATCAATCAACTCGCGGCGGTCAAAGAACCCAGGGCCATTGTGGTTTTGCAAGCGTTATTGGATGGACACTTACTTAATCTTAAGGACGAGGGCAAACTGGTTATCGGCAAAGAAAACAGTTCCGGCTATAAGTTAAGCGATGCTAAAACCGGGCAGGATTTAGGTGTTGCCGATCATGAAGCTATACAAAAAATCACGGTCAATAACAGCCTTAGAATTTCGCTTAGGAAAATCATTGGTCGCCTAGAACTTAGTGCAGGCGATGCAAAAGTAAGGCTAGGCGCAGTCCATGCCATAGCCAAAGCTATAGACGATGAAGGCATTACATTGCTGCGTGATCGTCTAGTCATAGAACAGGACTCAACCGTCCAAGATGAGATTAAACTGGTTCTGGGTTTGGAAGCGTTAAACAGCAATGACAAAACTGCTCGTTTGGGGGCAATAGATTTGCTCAAAAATCACGCCGATCAAGATGTGGTCAATCGCCTGAATGCATTGATTGAAAAAGACGCGGATGGACACTACTTGGAAGCGGATGCCGATGTGCGTAACCAGGCTAAAGTCGCTTTATCTAAAATCAATTCACGGCTGCAATGGTACGCGGCCATTGAAACCTTGTTTTTTGGCTTAAGTCTGGGTGCAGTGCTGGTATTGGCGGCGATAGGGCTCGCGATTACTTTCGGTGTTATGGGTGTCATCAATATGGCGCATGGCGAATTGATGATGCTGGGTGCGTACACCACTTATGTTATGCAACAGCTCATGCCGGATTACTTGGGTTGGTCACTGATATTGTCTATTCCCGCTGCATTTGTGATTTCCGCGTCTGTAGGCATTGCCATTGAACGCGGCATTATCCGTTTTCTCTATGGTCGTCCTCTGGAAACCTTGCTGGCAACATTCGGTGTCAGCCTTTTTTTACAGCAAACGGTACGTTCCATATTTTCACCTTTAAACCGCAGTGTCGCCTCGCCGGAATGGATGAGCGGCACTTGGCAAATTAATGATTTTCTATCTCTAACCTGGAACCGATTGTATATCCTGGTGTTTTGCCTGTTAGTGTTTGCCTTATTATTGCAAATCCTTAAACGGACGCGCTTGGGCCTGGAAGTACGTGCCGTCGCACAAAATCGCAACATGGCAAAAGCAATGGGCATCCCCACTGCCCGAGTCGATGCCTTAACGTTTGGTCTTGGTTCAGGGATTGCAGGGGTTGCAGGAGTGGCATTAAGCCAGATTACCAATGTAGGCCCAAATCTCGGGCAGGCGTATATCGTCGATTCGTTTATGGTGGTGGTGTTTGGCGGTGTTGGCAATCTTTGGGGTACACTGCTGGCAGGATTTTCCTTAGGCATTGCGAATAAATTACTGGAACCTGTTGCGGGTGCGGTATTGGCAAAAATACTGGTGTTGGTGTTTATCATTTTGTTCATTCAAAAACGGCCACGCGGCTTATTCCCGCAAAAAGGCCGGGCAGTAGAGGGCTAAGAGGATGCTATTGAATTTGTACAAACAAGATAAGGCAGCAGCTTTTCTGATGGGCAGCATCGGGTTTATTGCCTTGTTCGTACCCCTATGCAACCTAATCCTTCCGGCTGAATCGGCGCTGCATTTTTCCGCCTATAGTGTTTCGTTGATAGGCAAATATCTTACTTTTGCATTGCTGGGCTTATCGCTGGATTTGGTCTGGGGTTATTGCGGTATCCTGGCTTTAGGGCATGGCGCTTTTTTTGCTTTGGGTGGTTATGCAATGGGCATGTACTTGATGCGCCAGATCGGTAATCGAGGTGTCTATAGCAATCCATTGTTACCTGATTTTATGGTGTTTCTCAATTGGCAAGAACTACCCTGGTACTGGTACGGCTTTGATCAGTTTTGGTTTGCCGCACTTATGGTGTTGTTAGTGCCGGGTTTGCTGGCTTTTGTTTTCGGTTGGTTGGCATTTCGCTCACGCGTGACGGGAGTGTATCTGTCGATTATCACGCAGGCCCTGACTTATGCCTTGTTGCTGGCTTTTTTCCGCAATGAAATGGGTTTTGGCGGTAATAATGGCTTAACCGATTTCAAGGAAATTCTCGGTTTCAATATACAATCCGAAGCGGTACGCGCTTTTCTGTTGATGGCTTCTGGCATGGCGCTGGTTGTGGCTTTTTTGGTGAGCCGCTGGGTGATGAACAGTAAATTGGGTCGGGTGGTGACGGCGATTCGAGACCAGGAAATGCGTGTACGTTTTCTGGGTTATCGTGTAGAGCTGTTCAAATTATGGATTTTTGTGTTTGCCGCCATGCTGGCGGGTATTGCCGGTGCGCTGTATGTGCCGCAAGTGGGGATTATCAATCCCAGCGAATTTTCACCGTTGAATTCATTGGAGATAGTTATTTGGGTCGCTATCGGCGGTCGCGGCACTTTATATGGAGCGATAGTCGGAGCGGTGCTGGTTAACTATGCCAAGACGCTACTGACCGGATGGGCACCGGAAATCTGGTTATTTTTTCTGGGCGCTACTTTTATTCTCGCTACCGTGTTCTTGCCCGATGGTTTGTTCGGGTTCTGGCAACGCCGATTAAAAGGGCAAAAATCATGAGCGAGTTAGCCCTTAAAGCAGGAGAAGTGGATACCAGTCATGGGCCGATACTGTATATGGAAGGTGTTAGCGTCAGTTTTGATGGCTTCAAAGCGTTAAATAACCTGTCGCTGTACATTGATGCCGGGGAATTACGTTGTTTGATTGGCCCGAATGGCGCTGGTAAAACCACCCTGATGGATGTGATTACCGGTAAAACCCGCCCTGATACGGGTTCGGTATTTTTTGGGCAAACGATTGATCTTTTGCAAATGGATGAGCCCGCCATTGCTCAAGCCGGTATTTGCCGTAAATTTCAAAAGCCCAGTGTCTTTGACATGTTGAGCGTGTTTGAAAACCTGGAACTGGCTTTGGCTACCCATAAAGGCGTTTGGCCTACCTTATTCGCTAAGTTAAACAGTGTACACCATGAGCGCATTGAGCAAGTGCTGGAGACGATAGGGCTTACCGAACATCGATCACATCTGGCCGGTATTTTGTCGCATGGGCAGAAACAATGGCTGGAAATCGGTATGCTGCTGATGCAAGAGCCTAAAGTGATGCTGGTGGATGAACCCGTGGCGGGCATGACACATCAGGAAGTCGAACGCACCGCACAACTCTTATTATCGTTACAGGGCGAGCGTTCCATTATTGTGGTCGAGCATGATATGGAGTTTGTCCGCTCTATCGCACAGCACCGGGTGACCGTATTGCATGAAGGTTCTGTACTGACCGAAGGCACTATGGATGAAGTGCAGAACGATCCGCGTGTCATACAGGTTTATTTGGGGGACTGATGCTCAATATTACGGCATTAAATCAATATTATGGCGGTAGCCATACCTTATGGGATTTGAATTTTGAGGTGCCTGATGGTTCCTGCGTGTGCCTTATGGGTCGTAATGGGGTCGGTAAAACCACTTTGCTGAAGTGCATCATGGGGCTTATTGCGGTAAAGGATGGTGAGATAGCGTATAACGACACCCCTATTAGCCACGCCAAGCCGGAGCAACGTGCCGAACTGGGTATCGGCTACGTACCGCAGGGACGGGAAATTTTTCCCTTATTAACAGTGGAAGAAAACCTAAAAATCGGTCTACGTGCGGCACACAAACAAGGTATCAAAAAAGTCCCGGAGCATATCTACGAGATTTTTCCGGTACTGAAACAAATGCTCAAACGGCGCGGCGGTGACTTGTCTGGTGGCCAACAGCAACAGCTCGCTATCGGGAGGGCATTGGTCATTAATCCTAAATTGCTTATCCTGGATGAACCGACCGAAGGCATACAGCCTAATATCGTCAGTGAAATCGGTGATGTGATTATTCGTCTAAATCGTTCCAGAGGGGTACCGATCCCTTTGCTTAAAGTAAACGATGAGGCTAAAGATGAAATCCGCGAAGGTATTATTAAAATCAAAAACGAGTTGGGAGTAACGATATTGCTGGTGGAACAAAAACTGCCGTTTGCACGTAAAGTGGCCGACCGCTTTTACATCATGGATAGGGGTCGCGGTGTCGCTGCCGGAAACATGGCTCAATTGAACGAAGACATGGTTAAACGTTATTTGACTGTATAGAGTGAGGCATTTATGAAAACGTGTTGCGTAAAAAAGTTGGCTTTACCCGTAATGCTGTTTAGCTTTGTAACGCCAGTGTGGGCGCATACCGGCATCGACACAACGCATGGTTTTATGGCTGGTTTTGTCCATCCTTGGCAAGGCGTTGACCATTTGTTAGTGATGTTCGCCGTTGGTTTATGGGCTAGTGTGCTATCCGGCAAAATACTGTGGCAGCTACCCATCACATTCTTATTATTGATGGCAATAGGCGCAGGCCTAAATTTTGCGGGGTTTACGCTGCATTTTGCTGAGCTATGGGTCGCGATGTCGGTACTGGTATTTGGGTTGATTATAAGTTGTAACTGGCGTACATCGGGCTTTTGGGCGATGGGCTTGGTGGTGGCGTTTGCGTTTTGTCATGGTTATGTACATGCTGCGGAAATCGCAAATGGTGCAGACCAATTTGGTTATGCTTTGGGCTTCTTGCTGTCCACCGCAATTTTGATGAGCCTTGGTATTGCCGCTAATGTATTAGGTGCAATGGGGGCGTATGTTTTCAGAATGAGTTTTGGTTTGGTTTCCAGTACAGCTGCTGTGTTCTGGCTGGCAAAGTAATGGTATCGAATAACCAGGAAGCAGTTAAAGCAGAGCCTGGCGGTTGGCGGGCTGCATTAAACTTAAACTTTGCCGCCACTACAGATAAAACCGTACTGGTTAAGCGCGATCATTTTGGGCCCTTAACCGTGCAACGGCCATTTTATCCCGAGGGCGGGGTATGTCATGTCTATATACTGCATCCACCGGGCGGCATAGTCGGTGGAGATTATCTGACGATTTGCGCCAAAGCCGCAGCACACAGCCATGCCTTGATTACCACACCCGCAGCAGGAAAATTTTATCGTAGCTCCGGCGCACAGGCCACACAGACAGTAGAGATTTGCGTCGCAGAACACGCAACCGTGGAATGGCTACCGCAGGAAACCATTATTTACGAAGGCGCACAGTTAAAATCATCGGTTAAGGTTGATCTGGCTACAGATGCCCGTTTTATTGGTTGGGAAATTTTGTCATTGGGTCGGCCTGCTTGTGCTGAGAATTTCGATTATGGCCTAGCGGATTTGAGCTGGCAGATTTATTATGACGATCGTCCTTTGCTATTGGAACGTCTTTACCTCGATGCCAAGGCTTTTTCTGCGCGTTGGGGTTTGCAGGGCTGTTCAGCTTGCGGAACACTGTTTGCCACACCTGCTAGCGCTGAAAGTTTGGTAGCTGTTCAACAGATAATCGGCGATACCAAAGGCCGTGGTGTGACTCGCATTGATGAGCTGTTGGTTTGCAGGGCTTTGGACAACAGAAGCGACCGGGTACGCGGATTTTTTGAGCAGGTGTGGGCAATTGTACGACCTGACGTGCTGCAACGTAAAGCCTGTGCGCCCCGTATTTGGGCAACCTGATTAGAACAGGGATTGGAATAACACGATGCAATTAACACCCCGCGAAAAAGACAAATTGCTGATATTTACCGCTGGTCTCCTAGCTGAACGGCGTAAGGCTAGAGGCCTTAAGCTCAATTATCCTGAAGCCGTGGCTTTTATCAGTGCGGCGATCATGGAAGGCGCACGAGATAATCGCACGGTTGCGGAGTTGATGGAATTCGGTCGCACCCTGCTATTCCGTGATGATGTCATGGAAGGTGTTGCCGAAATGTTGCCCGATGTGCAGGTTGAAGCCACTTTCCCTGACGGCACCAAACTGGTGACTGTCCACAACCCTATCGAATAGGAGTAGAGCGATGATCCCAGGAGAAATTATTGTCGCTGACGGCGATTTGGAACTGAATACAGGCCGTGCGGTGATTAGCGTGCTGGTTGCTAATAGCGGTGATCGGCCCATTCAAATTGGTTCGCATTATCATTTTTTTGAAACCAACCCTGCTTTGTATTTTGACCGTGCAATAACGCGAGGTTTTAGGTTGGATATTCCAGCAGGTACGGCAGTGCGCTTTGAGCCAGGTCAGCAACGCGAAGTACAATTGGTGGCCTATGCCGGATTGCGCCGGATTTACGGTTTTCGTCAGGCGGTCATGGGTGCATTGGAGCCTTACGTATGAGCCGTATTAGCAGACAAGCGTATGCCGATATGTTCGGGCCAACGACGGGCGACCGTGTAAGGTTGGGTGATAGCGGCCTGTTTATTGAAGTCGAAGATGACCGCACGGTTTATGGTGATGAGGTCAAATTTGGCGGCGGCAAAGTTATCCGTGACGGCATGGGTCAAAGCCAGCTTGATTCCCTCACGGCAGTTGATTTGGTCATCACTAATGCGCTTATCGTCGATCACTGGGGCATTATTAAAGCCGATGTCGGTATCAAAAACGGTCGGATTGCCAGTATCGGTAAGGCCGGTAATCCCGATACCCAGCAGGGCGTGGATATTGTCATCGGCCCAGGTACGGAAATTATTGCTGGAGAAGGACAGATCCTGACCGCAGGCGGCATTGACGCGCATATTCATTTTATCTGTCCGCAGCAAATCGACGAAGCCTTGATGTCCGGGGTGACAACAATGATCGGCGGTGGCACTGGCCCTGCAACAGGCACCAACGCGACGACTTGTACACCGGGCCCGTGGAATATTCACACCATGCTGCAATCGCTGGATGGTTTCCCTATGAATTTCGGTTTGTTGGGCAAGGGCAATGCCAGCCTACCTGCTGCACTGGAAGAACAAGTCCGTGCCGGGGCGATGGGTTTAAAATTACACGAAGATTGGGGTACGACCCCTGCCGCTATTGATTGCTGTCTTTATGTTGCTGAACAATTTGATGTGCAAGTCGCCATTCACACCGATACCCTCAACGAATCGGGGTTTGTCGAAGACACGTTTGCGGCTTTCAAAGGCCGTACCATCCACACTTATCACACTGAAGGCGCTGGCGGCGGTCATGCGCCAGACATTATCAAAGCCTGTGGTGAAGCGAATGTATTGCCGTCATCAACCAATCCGACACGGCCCTATACCGTCAACACCGTGGATGAACATCTGGATATGTTGATGGTTTGCCACCACCTTGATCCCGGTATTGCCGAAGATGTCGCGTTTGCCGAATCACGCATACGCCGCGAGACTATTGCCGCCGAAGATATTCTGCATGATCTGGGGGCGTTTTCGATGATTTCTTCCGATTCGCAGGCCATGGGGCGTGTCGGTGAAGTCATTATCCGTACTTGGCAGACTGCACATAAAATGAAAGAGCAACGCGGCAGTCTTAAAGAAGATTCATCCCAGAATGACAATTTTCGTATCAAACGCTATATCGCCAAATACACCATTAATCCAGCAATCAGCCACGGCATAGCGCATGAGGTGGGTTCGATTGAAGTCGGCAAGTTGGCTGATTTGGTGTTATGGCATCCCGCATTTTTTGCCACTAAGCCAAGTCTTATTTTAAAAGGCGGGTTTATTGCCGCCGCACCTATGGGCGATCCTAATGCTTCTATTCCAACACCGCAACCGGTGCATTATCGGCCCATGTTTGGGGGGTTCGGTATGGCTGCATCTGCAACATCCATGTTTTTTCTGCCTAGAGTGGCTGTCGAGTCTGATATTGCAAAAGCCTTGAAACTTAAAAAGCAGGTGGGTGTGGTGAAAGGAACCCGTACCATCGGCAAAAAGGATTTAATCCATAATAACTACCAACCGAATATTGAAGTTGACCCACAAAGCTATGAAGTTCGTGCTGATGGGCTGCTTTTAACCTGTGAACCCGCGACAATATTACCGTTTACCCAACGCTACTTTTTATTTTGACTATGCTGAAACTGACTGAATTGGCTCCAGACACGACAACGCCTGATGATGTGGTGACATTGCCGTATGAAACCCGTCAGAAAAGCCGTCTATTAAGCCAGACCGATGGTGGAACTAAGATTGGAATATTTTTACCTCGTGGTCAAATGCTGAGTCACGGTTTGGTATTGAAGGGTCATGATGATTATCGTGTCCGGGTTAATGCGGCGGCAGAGTCATTGTCCGTAATACGCACCGATAACACATTGCAATTCGCTCGCGCTTGTTATCATCTGGGTAATCGACATATTGCCTTACAGATTCTACCTGGCGAACTACGTTTTCTGATCGACCACGTTTTAGACCAAATGCTGGTAGGTCTAGGATTAAGCGTTACCCACGAATCGCTACCCTTTGAACCGGAACAAGGGGCTTATCACGGTCATGGTCACTGACTTGGCATTGATGCGCTTGCTGCAATTGGTAAGTCCGGGCTTGCCCATCGGGATGTACAGTTATTCCCAAGGCATGGAACGCGCAGTCGATGACGGCTGGATACGCACTTCATCCGAAGCAGAGGAATGGATTACTGGCATCATGGAAAGCGGCTTAACCTGTATCGACTTGCCAATACTGGCAAGGCTGTATGTGGCATGGAATAACCACGATGAAGACAGTGTCTTCTATTGGAGCAGGACGCTAATCGCCTGCCGTGAAACCGCTGAACTAAGGGCAGAAGACAGGCAAACCGGACAAGCCTTGGCGCGTCTGCTTTCTGATATGGAATTGCCAACAATGCAGTCGTGGATACGTAAGCCAGAAACCACGCTTGCCACAATATTTAGTTACGCAGCAGTAATGTGGGGTGTTTCTAAGCATCAAGCAATGTTGGGTTATTTATGGAGTTGGTTGGAAAACCAGGTCTTATGCGCCGTCAAATTAGTGCCGTTGGGGCAAGTGGCTGGGCAACGCTTATTGGCGGATTTAGCCGCAAAAATACCGGGTTTGGTTGATAAGGCTTTACAGCTTACAGATGCCGAAATCGGTGGCAGTGCGTTTAGTTTAGCCTTAGCCAGCAGTCGGCATGAAATGCAATATTCGAGGTTGTTTCGGTCATAGTCGTTTACTATCACACTACAGTTAGATAACATATAAATTAAAAAATCATTTTAATGAAAATCCTTATGTACAAAATTGCGTTGGCATTAATGTTCTTTTTTACTATTAAAGCTTCAGCGATGGTTACGCTATTGGAATGTAAACCTTATTAAGCTAAAAAAGAACGAGTTGAATTCAATAACTAAGTTAATCAAATACCCTGATCCATTGCTTAAAAATAGAACTTGGAAAACATATTATTGTTTTGATAGCCACACAAGCTCTAATTTGATTCGAGCTTATGTGGAATCAAGTTATTATGAAAATGGAAAAGACTATGTGCGCTATTACGAGGTTTTTTGTGAAAATTTAACAAAAAAATGGAATTGTTCTTCACCAGATGACATGTTTCAGTTTAGAAAAAGTAAACAGGCTATTAGCGTTTTAACGAAACTCTCTACAAACGAAATACTTCAATTGAGAGAATACATTAATAAAATTGACATGTCTTCTATAAGAAATGATTCTCTTGATATTAAAATACCATTAGTCAAATTGCTTAAGGATGGCAACGTTTACTACGCTGGTCTTGGAGGTAAACACCTTTGTTATTGGTGGGTAAAGATATTTCAATTAGATAAAAATAAGTTTCGTTCTGAGAAGCCAGAAAAAATTTGTATTGGTTGATTATTAAGTGCCGAAGAAAGAACCTCGTTCATCGGCACATCATGTGCAATTATTAATAAACGAGACAAGGCATCCTAAAATATTATGAACGAAAAACCCATATTAAGAGTCGGTATCGGTGGCCCAGTGGGTTCGGGTAAAACCGCGTTGGTTGATGCCTTATGCAAGCACATGCGCGACCAATTTGAAATCGCCGTGGTCACCAATGATATTTACACCCGCGAAGACCAACAGTTCCTGATCCGTAGCCAAGCCTTGCCGAAAGAACGGATTTTAGGTGTGGAAACTGGCGGCTGTCCGCATACTGCAATCCGAGAAGATGCGTCCATGAATCTTGCAGCAGTCGATGAGTTGAGCCAGCGTTTTGATAACCTTGACTTTATCATGGTCGAGAGCGGAGGTGACAATCTCAGTGCTACCTTTAGCCCGGAACTCGCCGACCTGACCATTTACGTGATAGATGTCTCCGCAGGCGACAAGATACCACGCAAAGGTGGCCCAGGCATTACCCGTTCCGATTTGTTGGTCATCAACAAAATCGACTTGGCGCCTTATGTGGGTGCATCACTGGAAGTCATGGAGCGCGATTCCAAAAAAATGCGTGGCGAGCGGCCTTTTGTTTTTACTAACCTGAAAACGGGCATAGGCCTTAAAGATGTTAGTGATTTTATTGTTGAGCAGGGGATGTTGAATTAAGATTGTTGTTAGCAAAATATCAGACAGTTAAGCAACATCAGGTGGCTTGTTAACATTGATTCCTCCGTTTCTTTGGTATTTTTAAGGATGATAGGCAATCCATTTAAGTCATTGCTGAAAAACAGCCGACATTGCATTCGAAGACTTTAAGGCGTTTTCGAATATTTTATCTCGGTTTCGCTGCGCAAGTTGTGCGGACACTAACGTTGACCGTTCTGGTACGTGTGCAGTAAATGCGCGTGGTGGAACGGTGGATAAGGCTTCTACAATGCCAATTCGTTCATTGTCCAAGCGCTCAAAACAAATACGGCCTGCATTGCCCGGCTTACTCCAGTCAAATAGTAAATGATAGATTAATGGATCACCTTTGGGTAAACGCCTGACGTGTACTTTTATATCTTGATGATTATTTTTAAATCGCCAGACCAATTCCGAATCTGATAGCCGCTTGCCATCAACGGACTGCCAATTGAGTCGACTGGCTAACCAACCTACCAATAGCCAAGTCATGGGCAATGCGTGCGGGCCGTGCGTTATTTCGATTGAGTTCAAAGCATTAAGGACATCTGGTGCCGTTTGAGGATCAAGCACTTGACTAATTAATTTACGCCAGCCTGCAAAGCGCCGCCAGGCAAGGTTATGTACGATTTGTGTATTTTCCTGAGCCGCAACCCAGCGGGTCATGGCAGCAACGCCCTGGGCGGGATTAACCCAACCAACATTGTCGTAGATAATCTGGTTCGCCAGTTCAGCCAGTTGAAAGAACACTTCTCCGGCAGTGGGCGGCGTGCGCTGAGAAGCCCACCATAAGGTCGTCGGTAAATCACCGACCAGCTGTGACCGAGCCACTGAAGGCAAACGATCAGCCACGGCGGTTGTCGAAATAACGTCTATCCGTTCCGCGCATACCTGCCAGCCGTCGTCGAGGGCTGTGTAGTAAATAGCAATACGTGCCTCAATAGTGCCTTCACTCGGATTACCGTTACCCACGAGCAACAGTATTCTCGCTGGATGGATATCCACAATGGCGGCGATTTCCTGGCTGATAACTTTTGCTTCTTGGGACGTATCACAATAGATGATGAGGTTGGACATACAGGCGCGCATAACCACGGACTGTCCGCCACTATTAGCCTGATTAAATTGCGCCCATAACATGCCTAATCCTGATTCAATATCAGCAATATTGACCCGTTTGGGCGCTTGCGTCACTACTGTTGAAGCGCCATTTTTTAGGATCATAACATTCGCCACTTACGGTTATCTGATTCAATCAATCGCTCTGCTTCAAGCGGCCCCCAGGTTCCGGCGCTATATTCAGGAATCCAGCGAGTTCGGCTACTCGCCCAGACATTAAGGATATTATCTACCCAAGCCCAAGACGATTCCACAGCATCGCGGCGCATAAATAAGGTGGCATCTCCCGCCATAACATCTAATAACAGGCGTTCATAAGCTTCAGGTGATTGTTCGCCAAAGGTTGAACCGTAACGGAAATCCATTTTAACGGGGAAAATCTTAAGTTTAGTGCCCGGCAATTTGGTCGCAATGCGTAGCGATAAACCTTCATTGGGTTGAATACTCAAGGCTAACACATTAGGCTCTAAGGGTTGATCGTGATTAGCATTGAACAAAATCGGCGGCACGCTTTTGAATTGAATGGCAATTTCACTAGCCCGTTTAGGCATACGCTTTCCGGTGCGAATGTAAAACGGCACACCTGCCCAACGCCAGTTGTCGATAAACAACTTTAGCGCAATATAGGTTTCAGTAATGGAGTCTTGCGCGACACCCGGTTCACGGCGGTAACCCGGGACATCTTCACCATGATGAAATCCCGGGCCATACTGGGCTCGGACAACATTTTGATCAAAATTTTCGGTAGTAATCGGCCTTAGACAGTTGAGGATATCTTGACGGTGATCGCGGATCACATCGGCATCCATGATCCAGGGTGGTTCCATAGCGATGAGGGTCAATAATTGCAGGATATGGTTTTGAATCATATCGCGTAACGCACCGGCGCTGTCGTAATAACCTGCCCGCGTACCCACGCCTTCTTCTTCCGCAACCGTGATTTGTACGTGATCAATATGCTTTGCGTTCCATAATGGCTCAAAGATGGCGTTGCCGAAGCGCATCGCCAAGATGTTCTGTACCGTTTCCTTACCCAGGTAATGATCGATGCGGTAAATTTGTTGCTCGTGAAAATTTTGTGACAAGGTTGCATTCACCTTACGGGCGCTCTCAAGATCCCTGCCGATGGGTTTTTCTACGATGATCCGCGAAAAAGGGCTATGATCATCAACAGGCATCACGAGTCCAGCTGCTTTGAGTTGACAGACACAGGTTTCAATGAGTGCTGGCGGAATCGCCAGATAAAATACGCGATTGCCCGGAATGGCAAAGTTGGCTTCAATCTCTTTCAGACGTTCCTCGAGCTTTACATAAGCATCGGGATTATCAAAAGAGCCTTGTAGATAATGCAGGCAACGTTCAAAGTCCGGCCAGTAACCGGGGTCTAAAGGCTGCCTAGAAAACTCTTCAATACCTTTACGGGCAAAGTCACGGTACTGGCTATCATCCATTGCCTCAATCGCAAAGCCTAGCACCGCAAAATTAGCCGGTAACTCACCTTCCAGCGCCTGATTATAGATAGCAGGCAGCAGTTTTCGGCGAGTCAAATCACCACCTCCGCCAAAGATCACTAACGTGCACGGTTGTGGCGCATGAGTGATATTCATTCCGGCTGTGAGGGGGTTGTCATGTTTTATATCAGGCACTGGTATGCTCCAATAGTGATATGCCAAGAAGGCGGTACGCTTTCAAAACGGTAGAGAGAAAGCTTGTAATGGATAGTTCTAAGGACTGACCTTATTTCTTTTCAACATGACCGCCGAATTGCTTACGCATGGCTGAGATTATCTTATCGGAAAAGGTATTCTGATGCCGCGAACGAAAACGGGAATACAGCGCCGCTGTTAACACATGGGCTGGAACCGCCTCTTCAACAGCGGCCATAACCGTCCAGCGGCCTTCGCCGGAATCTTCTACATAGCCCGTGTAGCCCGATAAATCGGGATCTTCGACCAAGGAAATAGCGGTTAAATCCAACAGCCAGGATTCGATTACGCTGCCCCTGCGCCAGACTTCGGCAATTTCCGTCAGATCGAGGTCATAACGGTGTTCTTCAGGTAAATTAGTCGAAGTAGCGTTACGCATGATGTCGAAGCCTTCCGCATAGGCCTTCATCATGCCATATTCGATACCGTTATGGATCATTTTGACGAAATGGCCTGAGCCGACCGGGCCGCAATGCAAATAGCCTTGTTCAGCCGTGCCGGGGTGATCGTCACGGCCTGGCGTTGGGTTTATATTGCCTTTGCCAGGTGCAAGCGTTTTGAATATGGGATCCAGCAGTTGAACGGCCTGTTTCGGGCCGCCAATCATTAGGCAATAACCTCTTTCCACACCCCAAATACCGCCACTGGTACCAACATCAATATAATGAATGCCTTTATCAGCAAGCGTTTTGGCTCGGCGTACAGCATCTTTATAGAAGGAATTGCCGCCATCAATGATAATGTCATCGTCATCCAGAAGCTCAGATAATGCCATGACGGTTTTTTCAGTCAACTCGCCTGCGGGTACCATACACCAGATAATGCGGGGAGGTTGTAGTATGGCGACAAGCTCTTCTAACGAAGTCGCACCTTGTGCGCCTTCTTTTTTTAAGCTTTCCACGCTGGCACTATTGACATCAAAACCCACGCAGCTATGGCCTCCCGCCATTAATCGTTTCACCATATTGGCACCCATCTTACCTAGACCGATCATTCCTAGCTGCATTATTTCCTCTTTTGTTTAATGGTTAAATGGATTGCTTCATATTGGTGCAAGACATTGCCAGTATGCACTTAAATCGTTGTTTTTTAGGAAATGAAAACACTAATCTATTAACAACCCCTTAATAAAAATTGCAGCAATATACATGCCGCATTTTTCAATGGCTGCTTACCTAACATTATAGGATAACTGGATTTGTTAAGATGGATATTATGATTAAATTGCTGCATAGTTATTACAATAATCCCTCTAAAGATAAAAAGAGTATGAATATTGATCAGTTGAACAATGATTACAGGGTTGCAGATCAACTTAAGTTTGTCACGGGGAAGGGTGGATTGCCCTTTATTGTCATCCGTAATCAAAGTGCTACGGCCCTGATTTCCTTGCATGGGGGACAAATAGTGTCTTATAAGCCCATAGCCGAAGAGGCCGATATGCTTTTTCTGAGCAGCAAATCATCATACGAAGATGACAAGGCTATCCGGGGAGGGATCCCGGTGTGTTGGCCCTGGTTTGGGCCTGATCCTAAAGGGTTGCAGCGACCTAACCACGGCTTTGTACGAAGCCATTTGTGGAAAGTATTAAGCGCGGCAACGACAGACACCGAAACCAAGGTAAGCCTACAATTTATAGAAAGCCAAAAAAAAGAAAAAACCTGGAAGCAACCTTTTACCCTGAAACTTGAATTTACCATCGGTAAAACCCTAGGTTTAGAAATGATTTCCCATAATACGGGAGATAGCCCATTTTCGATCACCCAGGCATTCCATACTTATTTCCAAGTGGGGGACATCAATCAGGTTCAGGTTTTGGGGTTAGCCGGGTGCGCTTATTTTGATAAATTAGACCAAGGCAAGGAAAAAACTCAAACAGGCGCAGTCACCATTGCCGAGGAGGTTGATCGTATTTACATGAATGTTGATAATCTATTGACTGTTATTGATCCGGTTTTTAAGCGCCGGATTGAAATCGCATCGCAACATTGTAAAACCGGTGTGGTCTGGAATCCCTGGCAAAAAACCTCAAGAAAAATGGCGGACTTGAATAATCAGGATTATAAGCATTTTGTCTGTGTTGAAACCGGCAATATAGCGTTTGACCTTATCAAAATTCCACCTGGAGGCGAACACAGTTTGCTTACGAATTTTAAAATCTTAAGGGACTAAGGATGATTAGGGCACACCCAAATATTAGACTCCATTCCCGCGCCTATGGAAAAACGCGTCGGGCTGTACCGCTATCAACTCTTATTCCAGAGCAACAGATGCAGTGACCTGCAAAAATGCTTGGATGAACTTGATCCTAAAGCTTATGACAGGAGACAGCCCTTTGCGTACCAACATCAGGAGATTAGCTGATTACATCTGCTAGAATATAGGGCAATCTGGTAAGCCACAATAAAAGATGATTGTTAGTATGACTACCCTCATAGATCTGAATGAAGAAAAGCGACAACAATTACGGGAAGCGGCGCTTGAATACCACGAGTTTCCCCGTCCTGGAAAAATAAGCGTTACCCCGACCAAACAATTGTCTAATCAGCGCGACCTTTCCCTGGCTTATTCACCGGGCGTTGCGGCAGCTTGTGATGAAATCGTTGTTGATCCTGCCAATGTTTTCAAATATACGGCACGCGGTAATCTGGTTGCGGTCATTACTAATGGCACGGCTGTCCTCGGCCTGGGAAATATTGGCCCTTTGGCTGCAAAACCGGTGATGGAAGGCAAGGCAGTATTGTTTAAAAAATTTGCCGGAATCGATGTCTTTGACATTGAGATTAACGAATCTGATCCAGACAAATTATGTGATGTTATTGTTGCATTAGAGCCAACTTTTGGCGGTATCAATCTGGAAGATATTAAAGCCCCAGAGTGCTTTTATATAGAGCGCAAATTACGCGAACGCATGAAGATACCGGTATTTCATGACGATCAGCACGGTACTGCTATTATCGTGGGCGCTGCAATTCTAAATGGTTTAAAAGTGGTCGGTAAAGACATCAAGCAATGCAAACTGGTAGTGTCTGGCGCGGGTGCTGCGGCGTTAGCTTGCCTGGACTTGCTTGTCGATCTGGGATTCCCGATTGAGAATATTTATGTCACCGATTTGGCAGGTGTGGTCTATAAAGGCCGCATTGAGTTGATGGATCCTGATAAAGCGCGTTTTGTGCAAGATACCAGTGCCCGAACATTAGCAGAAGTCATACCGAGCGCAGACGTTTTTTTGGGGTTGTCAGCTGGTGGCGTGCTGACTCAAGACATGGTCAAGCTGATGGCAGATCGGCCACTGGTGTTGGCATTAGCCAACCCGACACCGGAAATTATGCCCGAAGAAATCAAGGCTGTCCGTGATGATGCCATCATTGCCACTGGTCGCTCCGATTATCCCAATCAGGTCAATAATGTATTATGTTTTCCATACATTTTTCGGGGCGCACTCGATTGCGGCGCCACAACCATTAACCGGGAAATGGAAATCGCTGCCGTTTACGCAATTGCTGATCTGGCTCAAGCGGAACAGTCGGACATTGTTGCCAGTACCTATAACATCACTAACTTATCGTTTGGCCCTGACTACCTCATTCCCATGCCGTTCGATCCACGCCTGATGACAAAAATCGCTCCAGCAATCGCCAAGGCAGCCGAAAAGTCTGGTGTTGCCATACGTCCGATTCAGGATATGCAAGGCTACATCGACCGGTTACAGCAATTTGTATATCACAGCGGCACATTCATGAAGCCGGTCTTCCAGATTGCTAAAAATACACCCGCTGGCAACAAACGCATTGTGTTTGCTGAGGGCGAAGAAGAGCGCGTCCTGCGTGCCGTACAGATATTGGTCGATGAAAATATCGCCCAGCCCATTTTGATTGGTCGCCCGACTGTATTGCAGCGTCGGATTGAAAAATTTGGTTTGCGTATCAAGCCCGATGTCGATTTTCAGGTTGTTAATCCGGAATATGATGAGCGTTACCGGGATTTCTGGCAGACATATCTTGGAATGACGATTCGTAAAGGCGTTAGCGAGCAATATGCCAAGCTGGAAATGCGTCGCCGCCATACCTTGATCGGTGCAATGCTGATCCATAAAGGTTATGCCGAGGGCATGATTTGCGGGCTTTTTGGTACGACTGCCTTGCATTTGCATTACATCGACCAAGTTCTGGGCAAGCGTGCTGGCGTTAACGTTTACGCTGCGATGAATGGCCTAATTTTACCTGATCGCCAAATCGTGTTGGTCGATACTCATGTCAATGAAAATCCGACCGCCGAGCAGCTTGCCGAAATCACAATTTTAGCAGCTGCCCAGATGCGTCGTTTTGGCTTGGTTCCACGGGTGGCATTACTATCACATTCCAACTTCGGCACCAGCAACAGTGAATCCGCCCAAAAAATGCGTGCCGCTCTGGCAATCATCCAGGGAAAAGCACCCGACCTGGAAGTCGAAGGTGAAATTCATGGTGATACAGCGCTTGACTATAATTTGCTGAAAAAAACCATGCCGGATTCGAAGTTGAAGGGAAGTGCCAATTTACTGGTTTTGCCTACTATCGATGCCGCCAATATCGCTTACAACCTGCTCAAGACCGCCGCTGGCAACGGTGTTGCAATCGGGCCTGTACTCCTTGGCTGTAGTAGGCCAGTCCACATTCTCACCCCCTCCGCTACAGTACGGCGTATTGTTAACATGGCAGCCTTGTGCGTAGTGGATGCGGCGGAGAAGCAATAATCGTTGATTGTTAATTGTATTTAATCGACGAAATCGATATGAAGGATTTTGTGTTTTTGATGCAAAGAAAGTGAAATAGCTCAATTAACTCAAAGCAGTGATAATGTATTAGGATTGGTATAACCACATATGTATTTTTAGAAATTAGCTTAAGCTTGTTCGTATCAATTCAACTAACTGATATTCTTCGATGGGTTTGGTTAAGTAGATGTCAAAACCGGCACTGAGTGCTTCGTTTATTTTGTCGTCATCAGCATATGCACTGACAGCGACAACCTTGAATTTTAGCCGTAGTCTGCGAATCTTGTTTACCAATTCCAAGCCATTCATGATCGGCATATTGATGTCTATCAAGGCAAGGTCGTAATTTTTTTGCTGGATCAATGCCAGGGCTTCTTGCCCGTCCACTGCAGAATCAACCTTGCAACCTAGTTGTTCCAGCATACTGACCAAAAACAGCAGATTGATTTCGCTATCATCAACAACTAAGACATACACTTCATTAAATTTGGCACCAGTGCTATGCGAATGAGGCATCGCTTTAGATTGATTTTTTACGCTGACCGGTAAAGGCAATGCAACTGAAAAAACACTGCCAACGCCCGGTTGACTGCTAACGGTCAATTTGCCATCCATCAAGTTCACAAGTTCTTTGGTAATGGATAAGCCCAGGCCTATGCCCTCACGGGTAAAATTGTTGACGCTTATCTGTACAAAAGGCGAAAAAATACGCTCCAAATCGTTTTGGGCGATTCCACAACCGGTATCTGTAACAGTTATTTTAAGCATATCATCATGATAGGATGCGGTCACCTCCACGCTACCTTTGGTAGTGTATTTGACGGCGTTATCAATTAAATTAACCAGTATTTGCCGGATGCGTTTCTCGTCACCAAGAAAATTTTGGGCTAAACAGGTGTTTTTTGTAATGAGCTTCAAACCCTTTTCATCTGCCCTGAGTTTACAAATATGAATGCTGTCGGTTAACAATTGAGCAAAGTTAAAGTCGACGGCTTCCACGCTTATTTGTTGGGATTCTATGGCCGAAATATCGAGAATTTCGTTAATAAGCTTTAGCAGGTTATCACTGCATTGCCTAATAATGCCGATCTGTTTTTTATCCTCAACAGACATGGAAGGCTTTTTTTCCAAGAGTTGGGCAAAGCCGGAAATACCATTTAGTGGGGTTCTTAGCTCATGACTGATTTTAGCCAGAAATTGGTTCTTGGTTTGATTGGCTAATTCTGCGGATATTTTTGTTTGCGTCAATATATTGGTGCGTTCTTCAATGATGGCTTCGGTACGAAAATATCGCCCGGTCAGGTGTAACAGGACAATACCCAGTATGCCGGTAAACCAAAGTCCACTGAACATAATCCACTCAATAGGCCGATGTGATGCGGTTTTTTCTTTGCTCCAATCATGATAGAAGCTTAATAGCCAAGTTTGGTCTGCTGCCTGGATAGGGATTGTTTGATAAGGCGTATAATCCAAGTTGCCAATATTTGTGTAGATGGTTTTTGCATCAGTCATTTTCCCATTAGGCGCAGCACTCTGGGATGCGCTGATAGTCATCAAACAATTATTCGTATTTAGGGCATGGATCGCTTGATGAATTAAGCCCTCCATAGACACCGTCGCAATAATTACACCTAGAGCTTTCTTTTTCTGGTTTAAATCTTTGACGACAGGGATAAGCAATTTAAAGTTGTTTTTTTCGGGAATCAGGAATTCGGACTGGAATAACGAAGAACTATTCAGGAGTTTCTTCCTGAGATCAGGGGGAATCACTTGCAAGGCTTCCGGCTGATGTTGTGCCTGCTCGTTAAGCCCTGTAATAGGTTGGGTTTTTTCTGTTGTGTTTTCAGTGAAATTAATCCAGTTGATTGATTTAATTTCATCAAATGAAATGTACGCTTGCTTGCTTAATAATGAAAATTCTTGGGGCTCTATTAGCTGCGAACCCAACAAAAAATTCCTAAGCGAATGCAACGAATACAAATCCATCTGGATTCTGTTCTTTAATGCTTGGGATAAGGTGATTGTTTTTTCTTTTAATTGTTCAGTATATTGCTGGCGGTCAACATTACTCAGATAAAAAAACAGTGCAATAACCAAGGCTAACGTCAACATAATTGGCAAACCAACCGTTGCCCGGCGACGATACCAGATGTCTTGCGGCTCAGCAAAAAATATCAGGATCAACGGCGTGAAAATCAATACGCCCAATATGTCGCTCACCCACCAATTAAGCCAGGCAAGTGGTACATCCGCCAGGGTAATAATATCCAAACCGTGCATTACCGAAATGCTGATAGTCGCAGATAGCAGACAGCTTAGCGGCCCGCCCAACAACATAAAGAGGATGATGCGCCTACCTTCCACAAGCGGGTTTGGAAAGCCAATCATTCTGCGAATTAAGCTGGCTCCAATAAGCGCAGATAGAGTTGATCCTATTGTGCTAGCGGAATAGAGCGGTAAAAATTCTGGGTTAAAATCGAAAGCCCAGGCGTTAACACAGAAGCTTCCTATAACTACACCAAGTAAAATACGATTACCAAGCAGTAAGGTCGCCGCCAACGCCACGCCTGTTGCCGGCATAAGAATTTCTACCGGATCGGCAGGTATCCTAAGCAGCAAACCCAATAAGCCAAAAACGAAATATACACCCGCTACAACGCCAATAAGGATGAGCGTTTTTCCAAATTGAGTAAGTGGCGAGCTGTACGGCATCAGCAAGAAACGGCGATAGTTTGTTTGATGGCCTGGACAGACTGCACATTTAACCGCCCTACCCTTCGGTGTTGAGCGCATAAAGCACCCCTGAAACCTAGATAGTCGGGTTGATAAGGTAGCAGTATGGGAATATCTTCAAGTGTCAATGAACCTGCAAGGCCGCAGATTGCGCGACTGGATTTTACGTGGTTAACAAATCGTTCAATCTCGCTCTTAGCCATCATTCCGGTCAATGAGCCTTTGGTTTTATCTTGCGTATCCAACATGACTCCCTTGAAACCTGCTGCTGTTAGACTATTTATTAAGCTGAAATCGGGATTAGTGTCTGCAAATAAGACGGCAATCAAGTTAACGTGATGTGCTAAGTTCGCCAACTTCTCGATGACCTGATCTTGATTTTCGCTAAGGAAAAAACCGACTTTGATATAGTTAACTCCCGTTTCAGCCATCTCTTTTATGGCATTAAAAATGAGTTCCGGCTGCATGGGTAAGTCGCCTATTGTTGCGCTAGTCAGGCATTGTTCATTCACAGCTACGACACAACTTTTTACCAATTTAATATCCAGCGCCCCCAAAGAACCTAATGCGGGCTCTTTCAGGTCGATAATATCGACGTTTTCGGCCAGAACCAGTCTGGCCTCTTCCAAACTATTAACACTGGCGAGCATTCCGGTCATGCGACGGTTTTTCCTTTGAAGTTTTCAAGCACTTCCATTATCCATCCCCACGCTTCCAACTCACGTTCTCCTGCGGTTTTTTCCAGGCCAATGCGCAAGTATTCAATTTCCGATTCTATTTTTTGTAATGGCAATAGTTCCAGTCGGCTGATTAAAATCGCCGCTTCCAATACTGCAAACTGGGCGCGGTTGAAACCCTTGAAAGGCGCGTGGATAGCAGTATGCACGGTTTTACAGAACAGTTTTGGACGAGTAGCATTTTCCTCAATCCTTTCAATCTCTACTTCAGAATGCGCCAAAGCACATTCCAAAACTTTACCTGAGATTTCTTGCGCGGGACTTAACGGCCAATCCCGCCGACCAGTCAGACATCCAGCAAATACCCGCACATCATCGCAATAGTTGATTACGCCAACTTTGGTTTCCAAAAAATTGTTCAGCGTGGTGGAAGGACGAAATGGCAGGATAATGAAGCTATCGCCTTCCACATGGATGCCCATCGGAGCAATGTGAACGACCCCCTCGCTATTTTGGGTGGTGACTATGGTTTCCAGTATCATTTTTTTAACGTAGTTCCGGCGGGTTTAAAACTGTGCAGGTCAACGGTTTGCTCTGCAACATCAGTTGCACAACCCCAATCCAGCGGCTGGTCTTGGTTGAAGCGTTTACCTAACTGCCAGGCAATTTCTGCCCGTGCTAACTCCACTCCCAAATAAAACGCATGTCCGGGATCATTTTCAACTGCCAGTTTGGGATACAGGTCAAATGGGTCAGTTGCGGTATGGAAACCGTCACGGTTAAAGAGATGAATGCCTTCTGCGCTGGTTTGGATGCGATAGCTAGGGTCGGTGATCTGGTCAGCCAGTTCCTTGATTTCATCTGCTGAATAAGGAAACGGCGAGGTTTCGTGCAAGGCCATCAGGCTAGCATCAATATGCTTGGGCAAGGTATCCTGTTCTTTCGCTGCATACATGATGCGCCGTGCCTTATCCGCTTCCTTGACTGCGCGGCAAGCATGGCGGCTGACTTCGGTGGCAAGTATCTGGTTGATATTGAGTTCCGAGCAAATGCCCAGCAGCAAGGCATTCATCCCTGCCGTGTCGGCATGGGTCAATTCGGTAATATTGCCCACACCCAGCATCATTTCAATATCAGGATGTTTTTTCCTGACCTCATAATAGCGCACAATGGATTCGGTAAAGCCGTAATGAATAGGATCGAGGATAGGATCGACGATGAATGGGCGATTTTTGCCCTGCATGATATTGATTGCACGGTCTAAGGAAGCCAAGTCTTCATGCATTTCAGGAATCAAGATCGGCGTTGCGGCAACTTCATCGGCGATCCATAAGGTATTTTCGTGCAGGCTGAGTAGATAATCAGCCCCCGCTTTGCCGCCCCGAAGTAAATCCTCGCTATTTAAGGAATCAATACTGACAGTAAAACCTTGCTGTTTTAATGCCTGTATCGCTTCTTCCATGTGCGGAAAATCCGTGCTGGGCAAGCAGCCTATGTCGATTACGTCAGCGCCATTTTTCTTGTAATATTGAGCGCGATTGACGATTTCTTCGACACTAATATTAGGTGCATCGACGATTTCGGCAAAAATCTTGACGCTGTAGCGGCTTAAATCATATTGGTGTGCGTCTTTCCCGAAATACATCGGCAAATCTTTGAGTTCTTCCGGCCCTCTTTCTACGGATAGCTCCAGTTCTTTCGCCAATGCCTCTACATCACCACGGCAACGGCCTGGGATGATGATACGGTTTGCACCAAAGGTATCTTTTAAGCGGCGCAGTATCATGTCGGTGGTCATCAGGGCGGCAACTTTTACGCCGAGTTGATGTACGGTGTAAGTAAATTCCGGCTGCATTTTTTCCAAGATGCCGCGTAATTGCTTTTCCGCCAGTTTTCCGGTGAGAAACAGTAAATGCTCGCTCATGACAAAGATGCTAACCGCCGTTTAACCGTATCGATTAATTCTTCAACACTGTCAACGACTGTGGTGTATTCAAAAGTGCGGATTTTATCAGTACCTTCCAAATCGATTTTACGAGGATAGACCATCACTTTCCCGCCCGGTGCGGTCGTTTCCATCTCTGGGGCGATGTCACAGGGGTAGACAATGCACGGCACTTTGCACTTCCCGGCCTGGGAATACAAATTAGTCACCAGATTGTCGGCAATGCCCAGTACGCACTTGGCAATCGTGTTCGAGGTGGCTGGAGCCATCACAAACGTATGGTAATGGCCCTTGTAAAACAACCCTACGGGCGGCGACGAGGCGGTTTTGTCACGAAATACCGGATGTTTTGCCCGTACATCACCCAGGCTGATGCCATACATAAGCAACACTTCTTCACCTGCCGGACTGATATAGACATCCACATCCTCCAAGGTCAGCAAAAAATCCAGGCATTCTTCTATATAATGGCCTGATCCGGTAATCGCCCAAGCCAAACGGGGTTTATGCATGACAACAATAGGTTAGAAATAATCTTTTTATTATACCTTAAGCTAGTGTATGCAACGCACACAGGAAAATCGAGTGAACATTAACGACTGCACAAAACCGCTGATGATGGGCATATTAAATGTGACCCCTGACAGCTTTTCAGATGGCGGCAAATATCATCGTGTCGATGCGGCAGTGGTACAAGTTGAATTGATGCTGAAAGAAGGTGCTGATATGATCGACATCGGCGGTGAATCAACGCGCCCAGGCTCTGATACCGTTAATTCAGATGAACAAATACAGCGAGTCATTCCTGTTATCCTGGCAATTCGCAGAAATTTTGCTGACGATATCTTAATTAGCATTGATACAACCTTAAGCACGGTTGCAGAAGCGGCATTAAATGCGGGTGCTGATCTTATCAATGATGTTTCGGCAGGGTTAAACGACCCAGATATACTGACTTTAGCTGCCAAAAGAGCCGTACCCATTATCCTTATGCACAGGCTAGGCACTCCGAAAACGATGCAGGAGAATCCTTACTACGATGATGTCGTTACGGAAGTGATCGCTTTTCTAAAATCAAGGGTAACTGCGGCATTAGCCGCTGGCATAGAAAAAAACAATATCCTGCTTGACCCTGGCATCGGCTTTGGTAAACGCAAACAAGACAATCTGGACTTATTAGCTAACCTTGATAAGCTTGTCGCGTTGGGTTTTCCAGTGCTATTAGGGACTAGCCGTAAACGCTTTATGGGTGCTATATGCAACGCATCCGAACCCTCAGAACTGGTTACCGCCACGGCTGTAACAACCGCATTGGGTGTCATGGCAGGTGTACAACTGTTTCGGGTGCATGATGTCAAGGCGAACCGGCAAGCGGCGGATGTGGCTTGGGCGATTAAGCAGAGTCCACAATAATAACCCCATGCACCCAAAACTGATTAAGCTGGAACAAACCTTGGGGCGATCAATACTGACCAAAATAAATGATCCTTTTCTCGACAACCATCAAGTCGGTCTTTGTATCAAACGGGACGATTTGCTGCATCCAGTCATATCCGGTAACAAATGGCGAAAGCTCAAATACAATCTGGATGAAGCCCTATCGCTTGGTACAGACACTATCATCAGCATGGGTGGCGCTTACTCAAACCACCTCCATGCACTGGCATACACTGGAAAAGTTCTCAACTTGAAAACCATTGGCATTATTCGCGGTGAACGACCAGCAACGTTAACCCCTACCCTGCAAGATATGGAAAGCTGGGGGATGGAGTTGCGTTTTATCCCGCGCCCTGACTATCGACATTATAGAAATTTTAAAAATTGGAATGATTTACCAGGACTTCAGCCCTACCAATACTGGTTACCAGAGGGTGGGGCGAATAATCTCGCATTAAAAGGCGTTGCAGAATTGGGCGATGAAATAGACATCCCTTACGATGCCTTATGTGTGGCTTGTGGAACAGGCGCGACGTTTGCAGGTCTCATCAATGCCTCTTCTGAGAAAATCTCAGTGCTAGGCTTTGCCGCATTAAAAAATGCCGGATTTTTGCACTCGGATGTGCAATCATTACTATCTAGAGAATTTCATAACTGGGAAATATTTCATGATTACCATTGCGGTGGATTTGCTAAACTTAACCCAGAATTAGCCTCATTTATGACAGAATTTGAGCAAAAAACTTCAATTCCATTGGAACCTGTGTATACCGGAAAAATGCTGTATGGTCTCTATGATTTGATTGCGAAAGGCTATTTTAAAACCGGACAGCGAATTATCGCTGTACATACCGGAGGTTTACAGGGAAATAGGGGTTACGTCTAATGAAAAGAGTGCTAGAACCCGAATTGATGGAAGATGCAGAACAAGTTATTGCGTATGCCCAAGCGGACTTTGAAATACCCCATAATGAATTTATTCAACGGTTAAAAGCCTTTGTGAATGAGCCGACATTCGGGGGGAAAGCACTGGATTTAGGCTGCGGCCCGGGCGAAATCAGCCGCCGCTTTGCTAAGGCTTTTCCTTTAGCCAAGATTGATGCCGTTGACGGCTCCAGACCCATGATAGATTATGCCGTAAGTTCTATAACCGTTGAACCACACCCGCGCCTGATTTTTATTCACGGAAAGTTACCACATGCCGAATTACCGGTTGTGCATTACGATATTATTTTCAGCAACAGTTTGCTGCACCACTTACCTGATCCACAAATACTTTGGCAAGTGGTAAAGAAATATTCTAAATCCGGTACGCGAATAGCTATTATGGATTTACTCCGGCCTGGCACGGCCAATATGGCAAAATCGCTGGTGGAAATGTATGCCGCTACCGAGCCAAAAATATTACAACAGGATTTTTATAATTCCTTATTGGCGGCGTTTACACCTGAAGAGATCAATGTTCAGATAGCCCAAGCTGGGCTATCGTTAACCGTCGAGCAAATCAGTGACCGGCATGTTTTTATATCAGGTATTGCAAACTGACACCAACGGACAACCTATGACAAACCTCAATGTAGCACCGAAAGAACCATTGGAAACCATCGACCTGCAAAAACCGGAATTCTACATTAACCGTGAACTCAGTCTGCTTGAGTTCAACAAACGGGTATTGGCGCAAGCCAAAGATGAAAACGTCCCGTTGCTGGAACGGCTTAATTATCTGTGCATTTCGTGTTCCAATCTTGATGAGTTTTACGAAGTCCGTGTTGCTGGCGTGATACAAATGGCGGCTATTGACCCCAAAGCAACAGGGCAGGATGGCTTAAATCCTAATGAACAACTGGAACTCATCGCAGCTAATGCCCATGAATTGGTCGATGAACAATACCGGGTGCTCAATGACGTATTGATCCCAAAACTTAAACACGAAAACATCAAATTTATCCGCCGTAATGACTGGACTGAAGCGCAACATCAATGGCTGCAAACCTACTTTAACGATCAATTATTGCCCATTTTATCCCCAGTAGGTTTGGATTCTGCCCATCCTTTCCCTCGCATATTAAATAAGAGCTTAAATTTCATCATCTCGCTAACAGGCAAAGATGCCTTTGGTCGGAACAGTGGTCGTGCTATTTTGCAAGCGCCCAGATCATTGCCGCGCATCATCCAGTTTCCAGCGGAAGAGACCCAAAGTGGGCCTACCGATTTCGTGTTTTTATCGTCCATCATTCATGCCTTTGTCGGCGAATTGTTTAATGGCATGACTGTCAAGGGTTGTTACCAATTTAGGGTGACGCGAAACAGCGACTTTTTTGTCGATGACGATGCCATAGACGACTTGTTGCTGGCGGTACAAGGCGAATTGGCGATGCGGAATTACGGGGATGAAGTGCGCTTGGAAATTGATGCCATGTGCCCGGATGAAACCGTCAGTTTTCTGCTCGACCGCTTTGAAATGACGCGAGACCGCTTGTTCCTAGTTGATGGCCCGGTCAATCTCAATAGATTGCAGGAAATAATCGTTTTAGTTAATCGCCCTGATCTCACGTTTGCTCCGTTCAAGCCAGTTGTTCCACCACAACTGGCGCGGAATAAAGACATATTTGCAGCTATCAAACGCCATGACATTTTGCTGCATCACCCTTTTGAATCTTTCTCGCCAGTCGTTGAATTTCTCCGTCAGGCGGCGGTCGCGCCCGATGTGTTGGCGATCAAGCAAACGCTTTACCGTACTGGGGCAGATTCGCCGATAGTCAGCGCCTTAATCAAAGCGGCAAGGGCCGGTAAGGAAGTGACTGTCGTGATCGAGTTACGAGCGCGATTTGACGAGAAAGACAATATTAGTTTGGCAGCAAAACTACAAGAAGCGGCTGTCCACGTAGTGTATGGTGTGGTGGGCTATAAAACCCATGCCAAAATGTGCCTTGTGCTGAAACGGGAAGGCAAAGAATTATGTAACTATGTACATTTAGGCACCGGCAATTACCATCCCAAGACCGCGTTGTTGTACACAGATTACGGCTTATTTTCCTGCGACAAGGAGTTGGGGGAAGATGTCAGGCGCGTGTTTGCACAGCTCACCAGCCTTGGGAAAGTCAGCAAACTCAATAAGTTATTGCAATCGCCTTTCACCCTGCATCGCGGCATTATCGAAAAAATTGACCGTGAAATTCGCCACGCCCAGGAAGGCAAAATCGCCAAAATCATCATCAAGGTCAACGCGGTTGTCGAAGAACAAACCATCCAAGCGTTATACCGGGCATCACAGGCAGGTGTCAAAATCAAACTTATCGTGCGGGGGATATGCTGTTTAAGGCCGGGTATTCCTGGGGTCTCAGAAAATATAGAGGTGCGCTCCATCATCGGACGTTTTCTGGAACATGCCCGGGTTTATGCGTTTGCCAATGACGGCAACTGGGAAGTCTATGCGTCCAGCGGGGATTTGATGAACCGCAATATGTTCCAGCGCGTGGAAGCCTGTTTTCCCATTGAAAGCAAACGCTTACATAACCGTATATTGCACGACCTGGACACTTATCTGAGCGATAACAGCCAATCCTGGCTCTTGCAATCGGATGGCAGTTATAAGCATCTGCAACGTAAAGGAAAAGAAGCATTGATACAGGCACAAACAGTGCTGTTACAGGAATTACAAAACCAGCCATGACACAACCCTGCGAAATCGTCCAGCTAGGGGCAAAAATACTACGACAACATGCCGAGATTGTCGAGCATGTTGGTAGTCCCGACATCCGGCAAATAATCACGGATATGCAAGCTGCTTTGGCAGCAACTCAAGGTGTCGGCCTCGCTGCGCCGCAGATCAGCCAGCTCAAGCGGATTATCATTGTCGCCTCAAGACCGACAACGCGCTATCCCACCGCGCCACTCATGGAACCAACGGTGATGATTAATCCGGTATTCGATGCCTTATCTGACGAAAAGGAAAAAGACTGGGAAGGTTGTTTGAGCATTCTAGGCATACGTGCCTTAGTGCCAAGATATAAGAACATTAGGGTGCAATATACCGACGAACAAGGTCGTAATATCGACATAAAACTGGAAGGTTTTATCGCCAGAGTTTTTCAACATGAAACCGATCACCTGGAAGGTAAAATCTATCTGGATCGGGTCGAGAGTCCCGAAGATATTATTTCCGAAAGTGAATATTTCAAGTTATTATCATGATGCGCCGAAAACACAGCGGATGCGAAATCATGAGTGGGTTGGGTTGCCTGCTGTTTGACAACCCATCTTTCAACCACGGAGATGTGGGAGGCGCGGTCTATGGCCTGGAACCATTGCAGCAGGACTCCGCCATGTTGGGTTAACGATCAATGGCAGCGATAATGCAAATCAACCCGGTGGCCAAGCCATTGGGCGACCACCCAAAAGATGTAGATGCAGGTGGTAGACCGCCTGACCGCCATTATTATTGCAGTTAAACACGGTGCGGTAGCCTGCCTCAGCAATACCTTGTTGTTTAGCCAAATCGACAGCTACTTGTAATATCCGACCACCGATCTGGACATCATCAAGATCATTCAAAGTTGTAATGTGACGCTTAGGGATTACTAAGAAGTGGACAGGTGCTTGCGGGTTGATGTCACTGAACGCCAGAATATGGTCGTCTTCAAAAACGATATCCGGTTTAATGTCTCCGGCAACCATTTTGCAAAATAGACAATCGGTCATATATTCTCCTCAATTTTACAAACCATTAAACCAATCATCCCTTATTTCAACTGACTCGATTAATTTTGTGTCTACACCGAGCCTTAATTCTTTCAATTTCTCACAAAGTGTTTCGCCATCTATTAAGTCGATAGGTGGTGCGCCATCTCTGGTCGCTTCTTTAATGGCTTCTCTTGTAAATGTTCCAGTTGTTATTACAAGCCCTTTATCAGCCCGGCCTTGCATAGCTCCCCTGAAATCCCTTATTTGGCTAGGTGTTACAGAACCTTTATAACGCTTGCATTGAAAAATGACATGAAAACTTAAAAGGCCACTTACCCTGACAATTCCTTTGCCATCGATGCCACCGTCACCCACTTTTCCCGTTACTTCAACTTGGAAGAAACCACTTTCCCTCAATATCCTTTGGGCAAGTCGTTCAAATGCTGCGGGGGTTATCTCATAAAGGATATTAAGTAACTGTTCTTTCCATTCTTCGGTCTTATCAACCTCTTCGGTGACTTCTTGTCCGATTTTTTCTGACGAGGTTTTTATTTTTGGAAGTAGGGTTAATTTGTTCTGGTCTCTGACTACTTTAACAATTTCAACATGGTCAAGTTTGGTTACGTCTATATCTGCCTTAGACAAAGCCCAAATGCCTCGAGATGAGTTTTCAAGTAAGCCAAAGTTTTTAAGATAATTTCTAGTCCATGTAAGCCGATACGCAATTTCACTTGATGTTCCTTTGTCGTCATGAGGAATTTGTAGGATTTCATCAGAAATTTCAGCAATGGCGTAAACCTTGGCATTGATTTCGTCAATTGAACCTGAGCCTCCCAGCTCCTGAATTGCCTTAACTGTAGGAATCATTAGCTCATCGAATGAGGGCAACGCACTATTTGTTTTCTTTCGCGCCATTTTTTTGTGCTCAAATAACCCATCAGCAGTCAAAACAACTGTTCTCAGCCTAACGACTTACGCCCATTAAACGCATGGGCTAAAGTACCACTGTCAATAAACTCTAACTCACCCCCCATCGGCACACCGTGTGCAATTCGGCTGGCTTGTACTTGGTGTTTTCTTGCTAACTCGCCGATAAAATAAGCGGTGGCTTCGCCTTCCACGGTTGAATTGGTGGCGAGGATCAACTCCTTAATTGACCCTGCTGCCATGCGTTGTTCCAATACATCAAGCCCCAGTTCGTCAGGGCCTATGCCATCCAAGGGTGATAACCGTCCATGCAAGACAAAATAATGCCCCTTAAAAACGGTTGCCTGATCGATAATCCAAACGTCAGCAGGGCTTTCTACGATACAAACCAAGCCACTGTCTCGACCTTTATCAGCGCAAATTTGGCAGACTTTCTGCTCGGTAAGGGTACGGCACACTTGACAATGGCCGATTTTCTCCAAGGCATCAATCAGCGTTTCAGCCAGTATTTTTGCGCCGTTACGGTCCCGCTGAAGCAAATGGAAGGACATTCGTTGGGCTGTCTTAGGGCCAACACCAGGCAAACAACATAAGGTTTGCGTTAACTGTCCTAGCAAGCCTTTTTTCAGCATTTTAAAAAGGCATTTGAAATCCGGGGGGGATCGGTAAGCCAGCGGTAATCTCGGCCATCTTTTCCTTTTTCATTTTGCCGACTTTATTGACGGCATCGTTGATTGCCGCAGCCACCATATCTTCTAGCATGTCCTTATCTTCACCAACCAGCGAGGGATCAATAGTCACTTTTCTGACCTCACGTTTTCCGGTCATGACTATCGTCACCAAACCGCCGCCCGACTCGCCAAGTACCTGCATCATCTCCAGTTCTTGTTGGGCTTTTTTTAAATCTCCCTGCATTTTTTGGGCTTGTTGCATAATATTGCCCAGCGCATTTTTCATTTCATTATCTCCACCCTGTTACACAGGCTCTATAGTACCGGGCATTACCCTGGCGTCAAAATGTTCTTTTAAAGCCAAGATGTTAGCATCCGAATTGATGGCATCAACCGCAGCCTGTTGCTTATCTTCTTTGTCTTTAGCCGATTGTATCGCAGGTGTCTGAATGTCTGCCCGTCCGATTTTAATCACCAGTTTTAATGGTGTTCCCCGGTAGTCTTGTAAAGCCTGTTGTAATTTTTTTTCGCGGCTGGGGGTCAGTAACTGTTGATGACTGGCATCCAGATGCAATTTACAAATTTCGTTATCTATATACTCCAATATGCAGTTGTTGGCCAACTCCCTGGTTAAGCTTTCAAGTTTCATGATTGCGATCATGTCGCTCCAACTGTGATTACTTTTTACTTCACCAGAATATTCCTGGACAATTTTTTCAGCAACAAGCTCAGGTGGATTTATCCTCACAGTTTTTATTGCCGATTGCTGCTTTGTTGTTGGATTGGGTAGCGGCAGTTGCTTAGGTTTTATCGGCATGGATTCTGTCGCAACAGGCTTAAACGTCAACATCCGTAGCATGACCATTTCAAAACCCATGCGGGAATCAGGTGCCAAATCGAGATCTCTTTGCCCAAGTAAAGCGATTTGATAATACAGATGAACATCTTCCGGTGATAACCGCTGTGATAACGTAGTAATCATTTCACGATCAAACTCATGATCGACTGCGCCAGGTATTTGTTGTGCCAAGGCAATGCGATGTAAAACCTGTAAAATCTGCTGTAGTACCGTGCTGAAATCAGCGTGTATATTGGCTATCTCATCTATTTTGTTAAGGATAGCCCCTGCATCTGAGTTAGCCAATGCCGTAAGTATGTTTTCAACGGGGCGCTGCCCCACTGTGCCTAACATAGCGTTAACATCGTCGGCAGTTACCTTACCAGCGCCGAAAACAATCGCTTGATCCAGCAGACTTAAACCGTCCCGCATACTGCCATCGGCGGCTCGTGCCAGCAATTGTAAGGCCAGCGGTTCAGATTCAACCTGTTCCTGCTTAAGGATGTCTTGCATCTGGGTGAAAATCTGCCCTGGCAACAAGCGCTTGAGATTAAACTGTAAACACCGGGACAGCACCGTAACAGGAATTTTTTGGGGGTCTGTGGTCGCCAACAGAAATTTAACATGCGGGGGTGGTTCTTCCAGCGTTTTTAGCAAGGCATTAAAGCTATGCCCCGACAGCATGTGGACTTCGTCGATCAGATAGACTTTGTATCGTCCGAAATTAGGCGCATATTGGGCGTTGTCCAGCAAATCACGGGTGTCTTCCACTTTAGTGCGGGATGCCGCATCCACTTCGATCAAATCAAGGAACCGGCCTTCGTCCAGCGCCTGACAGACACTACAGGCACCACAAGGAATAAAATCCTGAAGGTTTTCGCAATTGATGGCTTTTGCCAGAATCCTGGCTATCGTCGTTTTGCCAACGCCACGGGTTCCGGTGAACAGATAAGCATGGTGCAAGCGGTCGTGCTGCAAAGCGTTCATCAACGATTTGACAACATGATCCTGACCAACGACTTCGGTGAAATTTGAGGGACGCCACTTTCTGGCGAGAACCTGGTAATTCATTGCAGGCTCGTAACGTTGTGACTTAATGGGCGGCGACCATGCCAGCCACATCCCGGCACACGAATCTGCTGCTACCGTTGCTCCCTTCCGGGTCTGGCGGGGTTTACAGCGTATCGTTGCGGGAGGACCAACATGATCACCATCATAATTCTCAGCCGTATTGGCTTAAGGTTGCCCATTATCGTTGAATGGCTATGATATTACAACATAAGATGGCGCGATTTCGGCACTGAACTAAAATACACTCGTCAACACATTCATTAAGTCACTACAACTTTCCATGGCATAGCAACTCACTATTTGTCAAACTACCTGGGCTGGCGACGGGCTTTTTAACAGCATCGTACACTCGCGGCGGAAACGCTGCTGAATGCTGTCCTGGGAAATTTTCAATATGTAACGGTAACATAGCCTTAAGTAATTACATCCGGCTCAGTTCTCCCTGTCCTTTTTTTAACTTCACAAAGCTGTTCAGCTAGACTAATCAAATCAGCCAAAGCAACTTGTGCATCTTGGCTATGCTTAGCTGCATCAGGTTCAAACCGCTCCAGATAGATTCTTAACGTCGCTCCGACCGTACCTGTCCCAGATAAACGAAACACCATCCGCGAACCGTTTACAAAACCAATGCGAATGCCTTGGTTACTACTGACACTACCATCGACGGGATCGGTATAACTAAATTCATCGGCAAAGTTAACTTCGTATTCACCAAAGGTTTGACCCGGTAACGCAGGGAGTTGACTACGTAAATGCTCCACCACTTCTTTGGCGATGGCTGAATCGACTGCCTCGTAATCATGTCGGCTGTAAATATCCCTGCCAAAGGTTTGCCAATGCTCGTGGACAATTTCAACCACGGGCTGACGTTTTTTGGCGATCAAGTTTAACCAGAACAACACTGCCCACACGCCATCTTTCTCGCGGACGTGGTTAGAACCCGTGCCAAAGCTTTCCTCGCCGCATAAAGTGATCTTGCCTGCATCCAGCAGATTGCCGAAAAATTTCCAACCGGTCGGGGTCTCAAAACAGGGGATATTGTATTTAGCGGCGACGCGATCTACTGCTTGGCTGGTCGGCATAGAACGGGCAACACCTGCCAATCCTTTGACATAAGCAGGTATCAATTGGGCATTCGCCGCCATAATCGCAAGGCTGTCGCTGGGGGTCACAAAGATTTGCCGACCTGTAATCATGTTGCGGTCGCCATCACCATCCGAGGCCGCACCAAAAGTCGGCGCTGAATCGCTGAACATGATTTCCGCAAGCTCGTGGGCATGGGCAAGGTTAGGGTCAGGATGGTGTCCACCAAAATCCTCCAACGGCACGGCATTGATAATAGAATCTGGACTGGCTCCCAGCAAATCGACAAATATCCTTTTCGCATAAGGCCCGGTAATCGCGTGCATGGCATCGAAAAGCAGGGTGATATAACCGCTGCTGATACTTTGTTTAAGCAAGGGAAAATCAAACAGGGCTTGCATCAACTCTGCATAATCGGTAACGGGATCAATAATCGTAATGGTGATTCCACCCCGTTGCTGCGTGCCAATCCGGTCTAAATCGACATCCTCCATGACAGCAATTTTATAGCTATCAATCACTTGGCTGCGCTTAAAAAAAGCGTCGGTGTACTTTTCGGGAGCAGGCCCACCGTTACTGACATTGTATTTGATGCCAAAATCTTCATCCGGTCCGCCGGGATTATGGCTGGCAGACAGCACTAAGCCGCCAAAAGCGCCGTATTTCCTGATAATGTGCGAAGCTGCTGGCGTTGATAATAAACCGCCTTGACCTATAATAAGCTCAGCAAAACCATTGCCAGCCGCAATTTTAATGATACTTTGAATGGCAGTTCGGTTAAAATAGCGACCATCACCGCCTAATACCAAGGCTTTACCGGAAAAGTCCTCCAAAGAATCAAAAATGGCTTGGACAAAATTTTCCAGATAACCGGACTGTTGAAAAACTTTCACTTTTTTACGCAGCCCAGATGTTCCTGGATTTTGGTCGCTAAAAGGCTGGGTGGCAATGGTTTCTACTTGCATGCTTGATCCTGTACGATGATTAAACTGTTTAAATAAAGTACACTAATTTTCTTATCTCGTGTAGACCTTACGATATGTTACGAATTTATTTATTACTGATTTGTAGTTTTTTTTCTTTAAACGTCTTAGCTTATGACAATATTTGGCTACTCATAGACACTACCGCACTCAAAATTGAAGTAAAAAATGGCGAACAAACCATTGATACAATTGAAGGTATTGCAATAGGCCAGTCAGGTGCCGGACAAAAAATGCATCGCGGCGACAATATTACGCCTTATGGTGAATACAGGATTGGCTGGGTAGGTGAGAGGAGTTCATTTCACCGTTTTTTTGGCCTCAATTACCCGTCAATACAAGATGCTGACCATGCGCTCCGCAGCGGCATTATTGACCAATTTACTTACGGCAACATAATAGCTGCACACCGGTACAATCAAGTCCCCCCTCAAAACACTCCATTGGGCGGGCGGATCGGCATCCACGGACTAGGGAACGCCAGTGAAAAGATACATAGGACGATGAACTGGACGCACGGCTGTATCGCATTAACCAATAACCAGATCGATCATCTAAGCCAGTGGGTTAATACGGGAACGCTGGTAAAAATAAAATAATACTGGAAAATATTAAAAACGATGCTAGAATTTAATTGGCTATACGTTTTTTTGTAGCAATAACTTTGAAATAAGGAAAATAAACATGAAAAAATTAATGAAAATCTCCATGATTGCTCTGGCGGCTAGCTTAGTGGTTGGCTGTGCTACCAACTCAGATATCGAAAATCTGCAAACTCAGATTGATGGCTTGAAAACATCTGTTGCACAAGCATCTTCTGATGCAGCAAGTGCTAATGCGGCTGCTACTGATGCAAAAGCTGCTGCTGAACGTGCTGCCCAATATGCACAAGATACAAACAGCAAACTGGACAATATGTTCAAGAAATCAATGATGAAATAAGCCTCATTATTGCTCTCTACGTAAGATAAAAAAAAGCCCGATGGCATAAAACCATCGGGCTTTTTTTATGACCTTCTTTATGACTTGGCTACACCGCCAAATAACTCAAGCAAGCGAGGCAGGAACAAGCCCAGCTCTGCGGACATGATCGAAAAATCTACGTCGAATCGCATATCCTCACTTTCAACTTCTATGTCTTCCAATTGATCCTGGACTAATTCAAGAAACCGCAAGCGTTTGATGGAGAAATTCTTGTCCATAACAAAAGACAGGCGGTCTGCCCAGCTCAATGCTAGTTTGATGACTTCTTTACCTGAATCCAGATGATTTTGAATTTCCGGCAAAGCCAAATCGTGGTGTTTACATCGAATAATACTTGCTTCTTCCCCAGGTGAACGCAGTTCACATTCGTCTTCAACCACAATATCAGTAGGTGTTTGTTGAGTGACCAGCCATTGCGTCATGATCGTAACAGGGTTGTTAACGGTATTAATCGGCATGGCAGGTAACGATCCCAGCGATTTACGCAATAAGGTCAGCAAATCCTCAGCACTTTTTGCCGAAGCCGCATCAACAACTAACCAGCCGCCTTTAGGATCAATGTACGCATAAATCTTCCGGGAAAACGTAAATGCCCGTGGCAACAAATCAAAAATCAGCTCATCCTTAAGCTGAGTCCGTTCTTTTTTTGATAACTTACGTCCTTGTTGTTCTTCCGCCTCAGCGGCTTTCTCCTGAATCATTTCGTTGATGACTGCTGTCGGTAGCACCCTCTCCTCTTTTTTGACACACAGCATCATATAGCCGTTGCTTGCATGAACAAGGGATTGCCCCGCCTTCCCCAGCGGTGCAGTCCAACCAAAACTGGAAGTTTCATGAGCGCCGCAGGGACGAAAACGCATAGCTTCCAGTTTTTCTGCCAGTTCATCGGCATTTAAAGTAAAAGGTTCTGTAAAACGAAAAGGACTAAGATTTTTAAACCACATAGTGTGAAAGTATCCTGTGCAAATTGGAGCGGCATTATCACACAATGCAGCTTAAGCGCGAACCGCAAATTAGTCACGGCTAAAACCCGCACAAAACAGCCATCCAGTCTGTGATAAAGTAAGCATTATTTTTTTTGAGGTACTGATGGAACCCTTATCAACTTGGGAAAACCTTTTATTAAGTGCGCTGGCATTGCTGGTGATTTTCTGGATGAAACCAGGCATTAAAGCCGCCATGGAAAAAAGCAAAACTGCCAAAGCCGACTGGCCTGGACTGCTCATCCCCTTAGTGCTGGTCGTCTTGTTTGTTATGTTCCTTATCGCAATGGTCAAGCCATGATAAACGAATATGATGAATATGAGGAGACTGGCGAAGATGTCGAATACTATGCCGTTCGCCCCAATAAAACGCAGATTAAAAAAGACATCGCAGAACTTTTCGCGCTAGGCGAAACGATGTCGAAATTATCTCCACCGCAATTAAATAGCCTGGAACTGCCGGAAAACATCCGCAAAGCAATCAGCGAAGTTGGGGACATGCCGCATAAAGGCGCACGCAAGCGCTTGCTGAAATATATCGCAGGCCAACTCCATAAAATAGACATAGACCCCGTACAGGAAAAACTAGACCGCATTCAAAACAAGAGCGCCCACTCCGTCCGAGAACATCATATTACCGAACACTGGCGCGACAAACTGATACATGAAGGCAACGAAGCCTTGACCGAATTATTCGACGAACAACCTATAGCCGATTTACAACAAATCAGGCAGTTGTTACGTAATATTAAGAAAGAAACTGAAACCGGCAAACCACCTAAATCAACGCGGTTGCTATACCGTTACTTGAAGACCTTATTCCAATTTGATGCTGATAGTGAACTAGAGGATGAACAGGAAGGTGATTTTTTGAGTTAAGGGGAAGCCCTGATATCGATGAAGAAATGGGGCGATCAATATGGGGATGGCACACTACCCCTACAACGACTTTATTATGGGGGTTATGAATTTAATTCATGTCTTGAGACTATTAATGCGCGTTTAAGTAATTACCCATATAATCACCTTAAATCAGTTTATGGGATTAAACTTGTCCTATAACTGAGAATATTAAATTTCACCCCATACTAAGGACTATTATGAACAGTAAATTTTTAAAAAAATGCCTTAAGGCAGGTATCAAAACCTGTGCGCTGGTTGTTTTTAGTTTAGGTTTAGCCGCCAACACCGGATTGGTTCACGCCGATAAAGATGGTGGAAAGACTAATGATGGTGGACACGGAGAACAGATTATGTGGCTTAACCACTTTGATCTGCTCTCGGGAAACATTGATGAACTGACTACAACGTTTAACTCCACCAGTTCTGGAGTAGGCGGCGGATTGACCGGACTTGTGATCCAATCTGTAACGGTGGGCGATGTATTTTTAGCAGGTGGCGGCAATAAAGTCGTGCAAATGGCTCTGGATCTGCCTAAGGAAACCAAAATCACCGGTGTACGAGTTTGTTACGAGAACACTAGCAACGCAAGTTTCATCACCCAAATCCGCCTAGCACAAGTGCAAAATCCCCCTAGCTCGGCTATGGTAAAGCTTGATGACGGCACTGACTTAACAGCTCTAGGCCCAGTTTGTGTCAACAGCACCCTTGTCAAACCAGCTATCAAAGCGAAAAATGGACCTATTTTGCTGTCACTGCGCGTCAATACCGCAAATGCTCTTGATAAAATAGTGATACGCGGACTCGGTGTATTCGTAAAATAACTGAGCGGAACGGGGTTTGAGCCCCGTCCCTAACGTTTTTTTGGTGTTTTCATTTTTGAACCACGCGAAAACAATGCGAACAGGGCACATGCCCCGTCCGGCTGAAGAGGAAATCAATCGAGTTACCAATGTTGGGTTGCAAAAAAGCGCAACCCCCAATCTACGCGGCTATGTTTAACATGGGCACGGTCTAGGTGGCTTGCCATTTTTGGGATAACACAAGGTGTAGTTCATTACACTAAAGGGTGCTTCTTGCACAGGAATTTTGACGGCAAATTCCAATAGGGTTGCCACCTCGGAATGAGAATGCTCATCCATCGAAATCCGGGTCCCATAAGGTAAGTAGACAACAGGTTTGTGATCTTTACTAATAGCGATCAAAGCGGAAAGATTGTCTCCAAGAATTTCCTTGGTAGCTTCTTGGCTTAAAACACGTGGTGAGTACCATTCAGAATCTAGACAACAAGGATTGTCTTTATTAAGTTTTGTTGTATCTGTCGTTATAGCCATAGTTTTTTCCTCATTTTTAGAAATTTAAAGTAATTCGACCAAATAACATTCGCTCAGGGAAAAAATCTGGCGAACGCTGTTCGTTGGTGTGAAACCGACGATCTCGGTATTTGAAATTTGTATCAAATAAATTTTTTGCTTCTAAGCTAATTAGACCATATTGCTTAGGAAAACGATAGCCTATGGCTGCGTCAACTAAATAAAAATCAGACCTAAAGTTCCCGCCAAAAAACTCTGCAAGGCCGGGGTCATTACCACCTACCTCTCTTTGATTAACGTAAGTTCCTTTAACTGAGGTAAAAAAGCCGTTAGGTTCAAAAAAACGGAATTCAAGAGGGATATAAGCCGTTTCAACAGCAGCCGGAAATGCAGAAAAATCGTAGTTATCATTTCCAGTGTTAAGAGGGCTATAACGGAAATTTTCAAAACGAAATTCAGAATTTATAGCAAGATAATTCAAGGGCATCCAATTAAAATAAAACCTATACAATTCTTCATTATAATTGTGATTAAAATTTACATCGATGGGCGTTTTCAAGTCACGTTTGTAGGCTTCAATACCGGCATAAATATCTTTGTGGAAGTGACTGTCCATCCCGACACCATACTGCCAAGCAGTTGTGCCATTAAAATCGTCAAAAAATTGATTAAACCCTGCTACTTGAGTCGGTTGTAAGGATTGATTATCGACTATAGCGGATTTTACCGATTTAAAACCAGCCGCCCGGAAAGATATATACTTGTTTGCTTGCCAAATAAAACCCAATTTAGGATTCAATTCACTTACATTAGCTGATGCCCCAGCTTGATTATCTTTAAATTGGTCATAGGATAAACCGGTAGTGACTGTTAAATTTTTAAATAAAATAAAATTAGAATATAAATACCCAAAATATTGGGATGTATCATAGCTGGGTATATTCGTTTCTCCAGAGATGTTATCCGCAAGATAAGTCCCACCTCCGGCTAAGGCATTTATTTGGTCATTATGAAAAATATATTGTGATTCAACGTTATAGCTTTTTACATTTAGAGGTGGGGAATTAATACTTTCTTTTCGGTTTGCATGAATGAATGAAAATAACAAATCTGAATGTTGCGCAGGTGAAACCTTTAAGCCTACCCGGTACGTATCTTGCTCTAATCTACGATGAAAAACTGGCGAAAAAGAAGTTGCATCTCCTTTAAGCTGCAAATCCCCATGCTCCGTTTCCCTATGGCGGTATTCTGCTTGGATGTTAACTGCGGGAGAAATCTCGTATTGTGCAAAGGCGTTGTAGATGTTGTGCTTCAGGTCATTATTCTGCCTGAAACCGTTGGTATCGTAATGCAGTTGTCCCAAACTGAAGGAAAACTTGTTGAGTATCCCCGATAGCGCCGCTTCGTCGCCTAGGGTACTATTCGAACCAGCAATACCCGTCGTCGTAAATCGTACCCCGTTACGCTCGAATAACCGGTTGTATTCGTTGAACGAGGTGTCGTTAGGACCAATCCCTTTGATTATGTTGAGGTCGGTATAAGCCAGGCTGGGTTGGATGGGGTTGTAATTGAGAGGTTGTAAAAGTTGCGACTGTAAATATTCACTGCTGCGTGCAATTTCATGGCGTGGCTTAGTCAAATAACTGTCGGACAACAGACGGTGCGCGGAATAATTGCTGGGGTCGATAGCCAATGACTTCATGGCTTGCCGATTGGCGGGATCATCAAACCCAAGGTTAGTGAAAATGCGCCCTAATCCTACCTGACGGGCGGCAGTATCCTTATCCAACAACAACTTCGACCGATAAACCCCCCGATTATCGTTGAGTTCTATCGCCTTTTGCATGTCATTCAGGGCTTCCACGGGGCGGTTGGTGGTTTGCTTGAGGATGGCGTCGTAGAAGTAAGGGGTCGGGTCTTTGGGGTCCATCGCTTTGGCAATTTCAAACTCTTTGCCTGCGTAGTCTTTGTTCCGTAATTCATAATAGGCTTTGCCGAGATAACTTCTTGTTACTGCGTTGTTGGGGTCTAGGTTGACGGCGGTTTCAAGTTCGCTTTTGCCCGCTTCAACATCGCCTTGCCTGATTTTTGCCAGCCCCAGCCCTAACCTTGCCAATGGATCGGACGAATCCAGGGTTAATGCTTGTTCAAAGGCTCGTTTTGCGGCGTTGATGTCGGTTTGCGCCAGGTCTGCAAAGCCCAGGATGGTTTGGGCCCTGGCTATTTTGGGGTTGAGTGCTTGGGCTTTTTGGGCGGATTTAAGGGCGGCATCGTGGTCGCCTTGGGAAAGCTGTAGTTCCGATAACCTCGCCCAAGCCAGTGCGTTATCGGGCGCTAGGCGGGTGGCCGTTTGCGTGGCTTTCAGGGCTTCGTCGAGTTTGAATAATGCTTGGTAGGCATAAGATTGCGCTATTTTGGCAACCGACGATTGTGGGTTGGCGGTCACGGCCTTGCTTGCATTGTCCAATGCGGCTTGTTGCTGGTTAAGGGCGACGGCGATGATGGCTTGTAGGGCGTAGGCATCGCTGTTGTCGGGTTCGAGACTTTGGG
>Ga0302321_100000201_pt1 | contig 53152 bp, 43 predicted proteins | sample Fen_T0_1_FD_202505 | JGI IMG/M metagenome (GOLD analysis project Ga0302321, IMG submission 202505) | Peat permafrost microbial communities from Stordalen Mire near Abisko, Sweden - Fen_T0_1 | ecosystem: Environmental > Terrestrial > Soil > Wetlands > Permafrost | place: Sweden: Abisko... | reverse complement strand
CACGGCGTGCACGACGACGTCGTGGCGATCGAAAGGTCGCGGACGTTCGCCCGCGGCAAGCCCCACGTCCAGCTGATCGAGCTCGACGATGGCCACGCGCTGAGCGCGTCGCTACCGCGGCTCGTCGCCGAGGCAGATCGGTTCCTCGTGCCGTGGATCGGAGGCTAGCTGCAGCCGCCGCCGTCGCACGCGAGGCTGCAGCTCGCGTCGGGCGCGCACGCGTGGGCGCACGAGCCGCCGTCGCATTCGAGGTTGCAGGTCGCGCCGGCCCCGCAGCCGGTGCCGCACCGGCCGCCGTCGCACGCGAGGTTGCAGGTCGCGCTGGCGGCGCAGCTGAGCTGGCAGTTGCCGCCGTCGCAGTCGATGTTGCACGTGCTGCCCTCAGCGCACGCGAAGGCGCAGCCGCCCTCGTCGCAGTCGAACTGGCAGGTCGCGCCCGGCCCGCACCACTGGGCCCGCGCCGCGAACGCGGCCATCTCGGGACTCGCCGCGTAGGGATCTTCGGGTCCCTGCGGCGCGCCGGCCACACACACCTGCGGCGCCTCCGGCCGCGCGGCGTGCGCACCTCGAGAGCAGGCAGCGGTCATCGTGAGACACAGCACAGCACACAGCGCGGCGAGCGGGGCCGCCAACAGGCGAGTCATGATCCCTCCAGGGGCCACAGGGGCAATGTCCGCTAGAGCCGCGACCCGGGCCGCCGGTTGACGAGGTAGGCTTGGCGCCGTGGCGACGAAGAAAGATCCGTTCGCCGGGCTCGAGGCGCTGCGCAGCTCGCTGCCGCCCGGCCCGGCCCCCAAGGCGCCGGCGAAGGTCTTGGCCCCCAAGCCCCCGGCGCGTGCGGTGGTCCGGCTGGAGCGCAAGGGCCGCGGCGGCAAGGAGGTGACGGTGGTCGACAAGCTCGGCCTGGGGCCCGCCGAGCTCGAGGCGTGGTGCAAAGATCTCAAGCAGGCGCTCGGCTGCGGCGGCGCGGTCGACGGCGAGCTGATCGTGCTGCAGGGCGATCTGCGGCCCCGGGTGCCGGCGGTCCTCACGGCGCGCGGCGTCACCAAGGTGATCCTCGGATAGCGAGGACCCTCGCGCCGGCTACTCGAGTTGCCAGCGCTGCGACAAGGGCGCTCACCATGGGTGGCTCCGGGCACTCACCTCCCATCATTTCAACGCGTTGCGTTGCGGGAGTCAGGTGTAACTCGTTCGATCTGCTGGGCGCCCGGTGGGCATTCGATCGCCGGGCGCGCGCTCGCCGCCGAGCACGGCGTGGCCTTGGGTTTGCGTCTGGCGGCCGTGATGCGGAAATTCCTCGGCCTTCCCTCCGCGCTGGTCGCCTGCGCGGCCTGCAGTGCTGCCGCCGGTGAAGTCCGCCTGCCACCCGCGCTCGTGGTCACGGCGCCGCCTCGCGGCCTGGTGCAGGACCACGCCGGCATGATCACCGTGCGCGGAACGGTCGCGCCCGGCGATCGCGGCGATCCGATCGACCAGGTGCGCGTCAACCACGTCGCCGCGGCCGTCCAGCCCGACGGTACCTTCGAGGCGGTGATCCCGCTGGCCGTGGGCACCTCGCTGATCGAGACCTCCGCCCGCGATGTCGGCGGCCGGATCGCGACCGATACGCGCGCCGTGCAAGCGGGAGCGCTGCGCGCGGTCGGTTCGCCGATCGCGCGCGCCCTCACCGTCGCGGTGTCGGCCGATTCGTTCGCCACCCTCTCGGCGGCCGCCGGGCCGATCGTCGCCGGGCTCGACCTCGCCGGCATGCTCGCGCCGCTCCAGCCCATGGTTCACGCCGGCGACGCCACCGGGGAGGACTGCCTGTTCGGCCGCGTGTTCGTCGACGACCTGACGTTCTCCGATCTGGTGCTGTCGCTGGCGCCGGTCCGGGGCGGGCTTGCGTTCCGCGCCGAGATCGACGGGCTCGCGATCCCGGCGCACGCGCGCTACGCAGTGGCCTGCCTCGACGGCACCACCACCCTGACGATCGGCGCGAGCAAGGTCGTCATCGCCGGCACGCTCGACGTCACGCCCGGCGGGGCCGCCGGCTTCACCACGGCGCTGGTCAACCCCGAGGTCGACGTCACGGGCTTTCTGCTCGACGCCTCGGGCGTTCCCGGCGACGTGCTCGACCTCCTCCACCTCGACGCGGCGATCCGGCCGGTCGTCGCCAAGGGCACCGAGCTCGCGATGGGTCCGCTGATCAACCAGGCGCTCGGCGCGCTCGGCGGGCCGCAGCAGGTCGAGATCCTGGGCAACCAGCTCACGATCCAGGTCGCCCCCGCCGCGATCGCGTTCGATCCGGCGGGCGCGGTGGTCGCGCTGGACCTCACGGTCGCGCTGGCCGGCGGCGACGCCAGCCCGGGGTTTCTCCACACCGCCAGCGGCACGCCCACGCTCGATCCGCGCCAAGGCTTCCAGCTCGGCATCGCCGATGACCTGGTCAACGAGCTGCTCGCCGAGGCCCAGGCAGCCGGCTTGCTCGATCTCTCGCTCCCGGTCACCGGCGGCTCGTTCGATGGCGCCCAGCTTCACCTGGCGCTGCCGCCGATGCTCACCGCCGATGCCCAGAGCGGCAAGCTCCACATCGTGCTCGGCGATCTCGCCGCGACCTACACGAGCCACGGCGCGCCGGTCGCGCGCGCCGCCATCAACGCCACGGTCGATCTCGACGTCGCCCCGGCGGGCGGCTCGGTGGTGAAGATCGAGCTCGCGCCGCCGCAGATCCACGTCGATATCACCGGTGATCTGCCCAACCTGACCGGGCTCGACGACGCCGACCTGGCAGACGCCAGCGTGGCGGTGCTCGGCGCGCAGATCGATGCGATCACCCAGCTGCTGGTCGCGATCCCGGTGCCGGCGATCGGCGGACTCAAGGCGCGCGATCTATCGATCGGCGGAGGCGACGGCTACGTCCTGGTGGCCGGCCAGCTCTACGCCCCGTAGCGGCCCCGCAGCGCGCCTGGCCGAGCCGATCGATCGCGTCGCCTTCGTTCACTGGCCGGACTGTTCGACGCCTCTTGAGCCGGCTCCCAGCCCTTTGTTCGACACCCCTTGAGCCCAGCCGCGCGCGGTCTTCGTCGATCGCGCCCGAGCGCCTGGCGTTTCATCACCGCGATCCGTTCGATCGCCTGCTCGTCGCGCAGTCGATGTTCGAGCGCATGCACATCGTCAGTTGCGACGCGCAGCTCGATCCCTACGGGATCACGCGCGTGTGGTCGTGAGCCGCCAAGCCATGCGTGGCGATGCGCTGCGGGCCCGCTACGGCTTCGCCGGCTTGGTCTTGGCGCCGGTCAGCCAGGCGCGGACCTCGGGCTCGAGCTGCTTCTTGCGCTCGATGCACTGGTCCATCTGCTCGAGGCTCTGCGCGACGGTGCGCTTGCCGCCCGGCAGGCCGGCGAACGTCTTGGTGACGTAGGCTATCACCTCGTCGCGCTTGCTCGCGTCGCAGGTCTCGGCGAACAGGTTCGCCAGCCGCGCGAAGGGTCCCGAGGTCCCGCCGTGCGGCATCGCCTTCATGATCGCGTCCTCGTGCTCGCGGAAGAACGTCTGCGCGACGACCAGGCCAATATCCCGGCCACCGCCGCGTCCGCCGGCCAGCATCTGCAGCGTCTCGCGCGGGTCGAGCTTGGGATCGAGCACCAGCTCGAGCGCCTCGGCCTGGCGCCTGGCGTCGCGCACGCTGGCGAGCGCCTGCAGCATCTCCTGGCGCTTGCTGCGATCGGCCTCGGCGAGGACGTCCTTCTTGATCTGCGCGAACAGCGCCGGGTTCGCGTCGACCGCGATGGTCAGCACGTCGCCGCGCACCGACTGCGGCAGGTCGCGCCACTGCGCGGCGAGCTTGACCGCGGCCGCGACCAGCTTGGGATCGCGGCCGCGCCACGCGACCGCGCGGATCAGCTCGCCGCGCGTCGCCTCGGTGTCGAGCGTGTCGTTGGGCCGGGGCAGGAGCCCGGCCTTCTCGGCGCCCGTCCCGAACGTACGGCGCAGCCACGCCTCGTAGGCCGGCCGGAGATCGGCCGTGACCAGGCGGCTCAGCCCCGACGGCAGGTTGATCGCCGGCCCCACCGTGAACCGGTCGTTGCCGGCCAGCATCTTGGGCACGAGCGACAGCGCGAGCTGGAGCGGCAGCTGGCCGACCGCCGCCGCGTCGCGGACATCGCCGAACAGCGCGCGCCGCTCGGTCCACGACAGCTGCGCCCAGCCCTCGTCGCGCAGCGCCGCGACCTGCGCCGGCGTGTACGTGCTGCGGTAGTAGCCGCGCGCGTTGACGTTGGGCATCACCCAGCGCGGGCACGCCTTGGCTTCGAGCGCGATCGAGCCGGTCGGCTGATCGAGCATCGTGCACGTCTCGCCGCGCTTGCCGGCGCTGTCGTAGGCCACGCACACCGGGACGATCCACGGCCTGGTCGCCGCCGGGGTGGCCGCGCCCGGCGGCACGTAGCGCTGCTGCGCCAGCGCGACCGTGGCCTTGCCCGCCGCGCACGACGCCGTCGCGGTCAGCTGCGGCGTGCCGGGCTGCTCGAGGAACGTCGCGAACCCGGGGGCGACGTCCTGGTTCGCCGCTTTGGCGATCGCCGAGACGAAGTCGCTCGACGTCGCGTTGCCGAACGCGCGCTGCGCGAGGTAGTCGCGGACGCCGCGCTGGAACGTCTCGAACCCGAGGTAGCTCTCGAACATGCTGAGGATGCTGGCGCCCTTGTCGTACGTGATGCGGTCGAACGCGGTGAGGATGTCGTCCTCGCTGGTGATCGGCTGGCGGATCTGGCGCGCGGTCGAAAGGCCATCGTTACCGAGCGCGATCTCGCGGGTCGTCAGCTCGGCCTGCTCGTCGTGCCACGCCGGCTCGTAGCGCTGGATGATCTTGTGCGACATCCAGCTCGCGAACCCTTCGTTGAGCCAGATGTCGTCCCAGTACGCGGTGGTGACCAGATCGCCGAACCACTGGTGCGCGAGCTCGTGCGACGCGACCGAGATCCAGCGCTGCTGGGTCTCCTTCGAGGCCTTGGCGTCCATCAGCATCAGGGTCTCGGAGTAGGTGATGAGGCCGGCGTTCTCCATCGCGCCGAACCCGACGGTGATCGGGATCGCCAGCATGTCGAGCTTGTCGTAGGGGTACGGCGTGGCGAAGTAGTCCTCGAGGTAATCGACCAGCTTGGCCGAGGTCCGGGCGGCGAACGCGGCGTCGGCCGAGCGGTGGGCGAGCGCGATCACGCGGACCGGCACGCCGCGCTTGGTCTTGCCGGCATCGACGAACTCGAACGGCCCGACGCCGAACGCGACCAGGTACGACGGCAGCGGCTTGGTCGGCGCGAACTCGACCCGCTTCTTGCCGCCCTCGAGCGGGGTCTCGGCGGTCTGGGGCGCGTTGGTCACCGCGACCAGCGCCGCGGGCACGTCGAGCGTCAGCTTCCACGGCACCTTGTTGTCGGGCTCGTCGAAGCACGGAAACGCGCGGCGGGCGTAGATCGCCTCGAACTGGCTGTACACGTACGACGCGTCGCCCACCGTCTGCTTGAACGCGCCGGCGGTGTTGAGCGCGTCGAACTCGCCGGCGTAGTCGATCGCGAGCGTCCACGCGCCCGGCGCCAGCGGCTGGGCCGCGCGCAGCGCGAGGAAGTCCTCGCCCTGCTGCGTCGCGGTCAGCGCGACGTCGGGCTGGCCAGCCCGCTGCGCGACCGCCTTGTGCACCGTGAGCTGGCGCGCGTTGAGCCAGATCACCGGCGACGGCGCGGCGAGGTTGCCGGCGATCTGGATCGACGCCTCGAACCCGGGCTTGCTCGGATCGAGGTCGAGCCGCGCGGCGTAGCCGGTCGGCAGGAAGGTCCGCGGCAGCCGCAGCGTCGGCGCGGGCGGCTCGGTGACCGGGACCTGCGCGGGCGGCGGCGCGGCGGCCGCGACCGGCTCGGCCGGGGTGACAGGAGCGGGGACCGTGGCCGCCGGCCTGGGCGATCCACAACCGAGCAGCACGGAGAGGCCGAAAAGCCAGCGCTTCATGGCCGGCAGTGTGCCTGCACGGCCGCCGGCGATACCACGTCGAAATGATGACTTCGCTGCGGCCCCGCCTCCTCGGTCGCGTCGCAGACCGTCGCAGTTCGTCCGCACGCGACGGCGAACCGACCTCGACGCGCCGCGCGCGACGCCGAGCGACTCGCTACGGCTTGGCCGACCTGGCGGGCTTGGCCGTGGCGCCGGTCAGCCAGGCACGGATCTCGGGCTCGAGCTTGTGCTTGCGCGCGATGCACGGGTCCAGCTGCTCGAGGCTCTGCGCGATGATGCGCGGGCCGCCCGGCAGGCCGGCGAACGTCTGGTGGACTTTGGCGATCACCTCGTCGCGCTTGCTCGCCTCGCAGGTCTCGACGAGCAGCGCCGCCAGCCGCGCGAACGGACCGGGCCCCGCGCCGGGCGGCAGCCCCTTCAGGATCGCGTCCCGGTGGTCTTGGAAGAACGCCTGGGCGACGGCCAGGTTGGCCTCGCGGCCCCCGGTGAACAGCATCTGCAAGGCCTCGCGCGGATCGAGCTTGGGATCGAGCACCAGCGCGAGCGCCGCGGCCTGGCGTCTGGCATCGCGTACGCTGGCGAGCGCCCGCAGCATCTCCTGGCGCGTGCTGCGATCGGGTTCGGCGAACGACCTCGTGCTGGGTCCGCGCGAACAGCGCCGGGTCGGCGTCGACCGCGATGGTCAGCAGCTCGCCGCGCACCGACTGCGGCAGGTCGCGCCACTGGTCGGCGAGCTTGACCGCCGCCAGGACCAGCTTGGGATCGCGGCCCTGCCCCGCGACGGCGCGGATCAGATCGCCGTTGCGGCGCAGGTCTTCACGGCAACGATCTCGCCGCGCATCGCCTCGCGGCCGCGCCGTCGGGCCTGGGCAGGAGAAGTTTGCCAGCCCGCCGGCGCGCAGGAAGGCGGGGCCACGTGCGAGGTTTCCGCACCGCAAGGCCCACGCAATGACCACATCCGTCCCATCCCTGTTCCGTTCCACCGAGCGCTCCCTCTTGTCCCGCGCAGCGCGGCTCATCGCCGTGGCGGCGGTCGCCGCGGGCTGCGCCGCCCAGGCCGCCGCGCCCGATCCGGAGACCGGCAAGCTGATCGTCCCGCTCGTCCAGCCGGGGCCCGACGGCTCGCTGTACCAGCTGACCCACGCCACGTTCGAGATCACCAGCGATTCCGGGTTCGCCGCCACGCTCGATGGCACCAGCGCCGACTCGGAGCTCGAGCTGGCGATGCCGCCGGGGCTGTTCCAGCTCCGGCTCGACGACGGCTGGACGCTCGCCAAGTCGACCGACGGCGGCGCGACGTTTCAACCGCTCGACGCGCTGCTCGGCAGCTCGAACCCGCAGGTCCTGCGGATCCTCGCGAATCAACCGCTGACCGTCGAGTGCGACTTCCTCGTGCGGAGCGCGTCCGGCACGCTGCAGCTCAAGATCGGCGTGACCGAGGCGCCGCGCGAGCTGGCCGGCGGGTTCTTGGTGTCGAGCGCCACCGACGATCTCGCGGCGTACGCGACCGAGAATCGCAACCTCGACTTCGCGATCTTCTTCGACCCGTCGTTCGTCGGCACCCGGACGCTCGACGATGGCACCAGGCAGCGGATCTACCAGGGCGGCGGGGTCGGCGCGGTGGGGCCGATGCCGCCGTTCTTCAGCCCCGTGGCGGCCGAGATCTACGGCGACCGGCTCGGCCTGCTCACGCCGATCTTCAACGGCGCAAGCGGCGCGTTCCTCGAGTTCGAGGTGTCGGCCACGCCGGCCGGCCCGATCACGCTGCAGGGCACGCTCGACAGCGGTGACACCCAGATCGCGTTCGGCCCCCACGCGATCGCGGCGGTGACGCCGACGCTCGACGCCGACGGCTTCCCGCGCGACGAGTTCTTCTACGATTCGACCCTGCCGTTCACGCTGAGCGGCGTGACCGGCTCGATCACCGGCACGCTGCGGATGCGCTACCTGCTGCCGAACCCGCAGTGACCGTCAGGGCTGCAGCGCCAGGCCGAACATGACGCCGTCGAGCTTCGAGGCTCCCGCGGCGGCGCCGGAGGCGAACACCACGACCTCGTGATAGGCGTCGGCGAACAGCGCGACCGCCCCCATGCGATATTGCAGCCCCGCCGCGGCGCGCACGCCGTTGCCCCACGTCCGATCGCCGGTCGTGCGGTCGAGCAGCATCATGCGCGCGGGGCCCGCGGCGATCACCGGCGAGATCCCCTTCCAGCGCAGCACCGCCCACCGCGCGTTGACGCCGAGCGTGGTCGCGAGGTAGCCGGCGCCCGGCGTGAAGCTGGTCGACGTGACGTCGTGGACCGCGAACAGGCCGTTGACCGTGACCATCTGGTTGCCGAACCCGGCCTCGAGCGCGTACGTACCGCCGCCGGTCGGCGGCAAGTTGGTGACACCATCGGTGCGCGACACGGTCGCCTGCGACATCAAGGCGTGCAGCGGGCCGTTGATCCGCGAGCTGGCATCGAAGCCCGCCTGGAGATGGCAGCCGCTCACAAGGGCCGCAAGGAGCGCCAGGCGCGTGAATGTCATGCCGGCTGGATCGGCCATCGACCCGCGGGACCCGAGGTAAGGCTGAGTTAGCCGCGGCGACGAGGTGCAGAATGCCAGTGCGGCTGTTCAGTGCTGCCGGCCCCTGCCCTGTGCTTGCGACCTGGCATCAGGCATTGTACGAGACGGCCATGCACACCTATCGGATCGTGAATGTGTTCACGATGGACGGCGACCGGTTCTCCGGGAATCCGCTGTGCGTGTTCGAGGACGCACGCGGGCTGTCCGATGTGCAGATGCAGGCGCTCGCGCGCCAGATGAACCTGTCGGAGACCACGTTCGTGCTGCCGAGCGAGCGCGGCGATGCGCGGGTCCGGATCTTCACGCCCGAGTTCGAGGTGCCGTTCGCCGGCCATCCGACCCTGGGCACGGCGAGCGTGGTCGCCGCCGGCCGCGATCGCGTCGTGCTCGACGTGACGGCCGGGCTCGTGCAGGTGACCCACAGCGCCGGGGCGTGGACGCTGCGCGCCGCGGTGCCGCCGGCGACCCGGCCCGTAGAGGCGAGTCGCGCCGAGCTCGCGCGCATGGTCAGCTTGCCCGAGGACGCGATCAGCGACGAGCCGCTGTGGGTCGATACCGGCGTCGAGCAGCTCGTGATCCCGATCGCGACCGCGGAGCTGGTGAACGCCGCCCGCCCGGTGCCCGCGCTGCTGGCGCGCTGGGGGGTCTCGGCGGCGCTCGGCGAGGCGATGGCCTACTTGTGGGCCGCGGACGGCCCCGCGTGGACGGTGCGGATGTTCTTCACCGCGCATGGCGCGGTGATCGAGGATCCGGCGACCGGGTCGGCGTGCGCGAACCTCGGTGGCTGGCACCTCGCCAAGGGAAAAGCGCCGCTCACCGCCACCCTGCGCCAGGGCGACGCGGTCGGCCGGCCGTCGCGGCTCGGCCTGCGGGTCGACGCCGAAGGCGGGATCTACGTGACCGGCCAGGTGATCGAGCTCGGCCGCGGCGCTTTCAACCTCGGATAGCCGGCGCCCGCGCGGCGGGCGAGAACAGCTGGGAGCGACGCGGCTTGCGGCGCTGGGCGCGCAGCGCGGCGCCCGCCGACGCGGTCTGCGCCCGCGCGACCTGGCCGGCGCGCGTCTCGCGCTCGTGCTCGGTCCCGACGAACACCTCGCGGGTCCCCGCGAGCACGTCGAACCACGCCCACGACACGCCGAAATTCTTCTCCTGATCGCCCATGTGGTGGTCGTAGTGCCACGGCAGGTGATCGCGCGCCCACGCCGGATCGAGGTGCGCGCGGCGGTGATCGCGGCGATAGCGCGCCAGGCAGTACCAGATCGTCGAGGTGTAGAACGGCGCGACGACGAAGATCGGCACGTGCGCGAGGCCGACCGCGGCCAGCCCGAGCAGCTCGCGGCGCTGGGTCGACGTGCTCCACATCGGCCCCTCGTAGGCTGGGTCGTAGCCGCCGTTCTTGTGCGCCGCCTGGTGGTGCAGGTGATAGTGGACCGCGTGCGCGCTCCGAGGATCGCGGCCGAGGCCATGCAGGATGTACCTGTGAGCGGCCCACTCGCCGATGCCAAACACCGCCAGCCCGATCGGAATCCCCAGCATGGTCACGTCCTCATGATGGCGTCTTGCTCGGCAGGTACGCGCGCGGCAACCTCGTATCGAGGAACTGCAGCCGGCGCCGCCGATCGTGGAACTGATATAGCCCGATCATCGCGCCGAACGATGCGACGATGCTGCTCAGCGAGATCAGCCAGTTGAAGCCCAGGAGCGGCAAGCCCATCCCGCCGACCAGCACGATCGCCATGCCGACGAGCACGGTCGACACCATGTCGGTCGCGTGGCGTCGCCCCCAGATGCCGAACGACCGCTCGCAGTTGCGGCACCAGCCCGACGCGAGCAGGTTCTGGTCGGTGGCGCAGTGCGGGCACTTCACGCCGTACACTGTAGCGCAGCTTCCGGCGTTCGCCGACGACAAACCGGCGGCGCGCCGCGGGATAGCGCCGCGCTGGCGCTCGACGTGGAGATCCCGTTCACACGCCGAGCACCAACGCAGCCGAACGCGTCACAGACGCATCCGCGAGCCCGCGGGTTAAGGCCGGCGCGCCGCGGTGTCGAGCGGCGTGTAAATGTAGAGCGTGTCGGTAGGCTCGAGCGCCGTACTGCCGCTGCCGCCCGGCACGAACAGCCGGCCGCCCGCCGCCGTGCCCTGTGTGCCGGCGCGCGCGACCGGCATCGCCTCGCGCGGCGTCCAGGCGTCGAGGTACGGGTTGTAGCTCGCCACGATGCCATCGCGGCCGGCGCCGGACTGGCCCCCGGCACATACCAGCTCGCCGAGCACGACGCCGTAGGCGCAGTCGCCGCGCGCGCCGGCCGGCATCGCCGCGCGCGGCTGCCACGCGCGGTCCACGGCGCCGGGCGGAGCGAGCGCCCAGACGTCAGCCAGCGGCTGCGATGCGTCGAGGCTGGCGAACCCACCGGCGACGATCAGCGTGCCATCGACCATCCGCATCACCGCCGGGTGGACCCGCGCGACCGGCAGGTCCGGCAGGATCGGCGTCCAGGTATCGGCCGGGAGGTCGTACTCGACCGAGCTCGCCAGCGGGCCGCCGGCGTCGGCGCCGCCCAGCAGGTAGATCCGGCCCATCGCCGTGGTCACCCCGGCGCCGCCGCGCGCCTCCGCCGGGTCGATCGCAGCGATCGGCTTCCACTGCTGATCGATCGGATCGAGCTGATAGGACTCGCCGTGCGCCACGCCGGCGGCGTCGAGTCCGCCGGCGAGATACAGCGTGGCCCCGGCCACCGCGAGGTTGATGTCCGTCCACTGGACCGGCGCATCGGGCAGCGCATGCCACGTCGCGTCGGAGATGTCGAAGCCGTCGACCCGCGCGGTGACGCCGGCCGCGCTATCGAACCCGCCGGCGACGACCACCTGCTGGCCGAGCAACGCCACGCCGGGATGCAGGGCCGGCCGCGGCATCGCGGGCCCGAGCTGCCACGCCGAGCTCGGCGCATCGGGCGTCGCGGGGTTCGATGCGCAGCCGCCGGCCGCAACGACCAGCGCAACGATGGACAAACCGCGAGACGAGGACGGTACCGGCACGTCCCCGTCATATACCCCAGGCCCGAGGCCCGGGCCGCACGCCCGCGGCACGGGAAGATCGCCTCGCGAGGTCCCGTATCATGCGCCATGCTCGCCCTCACCACCGATCGCGAAGTCGACGCGCTCCAGGCTCCCGAGCTCGCCGCTCCCGAAACCGAGGCCGACATGGAGAACGCCGCGGCCGTCGAGCAGTCGCAGCACGGGGTCGAGGCGGCGGCCGTCGAGCCGGCGGCCGAGGTTGCGATCCCTCCGGTCGCCGTGAACGGCGATGGCGCGGCGCTCGCTTCGGGCCCGACCGCCTCGGAGCAAGCGTTCGGCGACAAGCCGACCGCCCAGACCGGTCAGGTCGACGGCGGCATGTTCCACCCCGACGAGTACCACGCGGCCTGCATCGCCGCCGGCACCCCCGAGAAGTGGGACGATCGCTACCACAGCGGCCACACCAGCGCCCGGCAGTGGATCCAGCCCCACGACGGCCCGGAGCCGATGGTGTTCGATCTCAAGCCCGGGCACAGCGCGTCGCAGGCGGTCAACGACTTCCTGGTCGGCCCGACGATCGCCGACTACCGGGTGATCGACGTCGCGTCCGAGCTGGCCGAGCTGCGCGACACGCTCGGCGATCAGACGTTCGACCGGCTGTTCGGCTCCGCGGACGCCCAGCAGGACGCCGCGATCGCGAGCGCGCAGCGGCTCAGGATCACCTCGGAGATGTACACGCTGCCGTTCTGGGATCAGATGATGGAGCTCGCCGCCGGCGAGTCGATCGAGCCGCGCAGCGAACCGGCGCCGGCCGCCGTGGCCGCCGGCGTGGAGGAGACCTCGCAAGAGGCCGCGCTGACCTCGCAGCCGGCGCCCGAGACGATCGCCGCCGAGCTCGGGGTCGTGCGCGAGGAAGAGTTCGCGTAGCCGATCGCGGTACGATAGCGTCGTGACCACCGAGCCGTACCGCGACGCCGCGAGCCACCTGCGCGATGAGCTCCGCCGCGCCTGGCTGCGCGTCGAGTACGAGGTGCGGCTCGGCTGGAGCCGCGGTGCCCAGCCCGCGGCGGCGACCACCGACGTGGTCGGTCCGACCGAGATCGGCCGGCTGTTTGCCACCGCGCGTGGCGAGCGCGGCGGCGACGAGGCCGGCGCGCAGCAGGTGCTCGCGCAGTGGCTCGAGCTGCACCGCGCCGTCGAAGCGCGGATCGCCGCCTCGATCGCAGCCTCGCTGGCGGCCCGCGCGCGCTCGCCGCTGGTCGACCTGATGCGCGCGTTCGGGCTGACGCCGCGCCAGTGGTCGACGCTGATGTTCGCGCTGTTGCCCGACGCCGATCCGAACCTCGTCCAGGCCTACCGCTACCTCGCGCGCGACCCGAGCTGCCGCGGCCTCGACGGCCGGCTGCTCGCCCAGCTGGTCTACGATACGCCCGAGACGCGCGCGCTGATGGCGCGCGATCTGTCGAGCAGCTCGCCGCTGGTGCGGTATCAGCTGGTCGAGCTCGCGCCCGGCGACTCGCTGATGTTTCGCCGGATCCGCGCCGCCGGCCGGCTCGTCCACCTGCTCGACGGCACGGCGATCGCGCTCGATCCCGAGCTCGCCGAGCTCGCCGAGGTCACCGAGCTCGGGCGCGGCCGCGCCGGCGAGTTTCCCGTCGCGGCGATCGAGCTCGCCACCGCGGCGATCCGGTCACCGGACGTCGTGCTCGCCGTGCAGGGCCAGCGCGGCCTGGGCAAGAAGCTGCTGCTCGCGCGCGCGGCGCGCCACTGGAACCAGCGCCTGGTCCTCATCGATGGCAAGCGGCTCGCGGCGCTGCCGGCCACCGCCCAGGCGATCGCGATCCGCGCCCTGGTCCGCGAGCTGATCCTGCTCGAGGCGGTGCCGGTGCTCGCCGATCTCGACGACGTGCTGGCCCGCGAGGCCGACCGCGACGAGCTCCCGGCGTTCTTCGCCGCGCTCCTCGACGCCTGGACCGGACCCATCGCGATCACGATCAACCGCGAGCGGATGCCGCGGCTGCACCATCGCCCGCTGGTCCACCTCACGCTCGAGGTCCCGTCGCTCGCCGTGCGCACCCAGCTGTGGCGCCAGGTCGTGCCGTCGCTCGACGCCGCGGCGGCGGACAGCCTGTCGGGCCGGTTCGCGATCCCCGGTGGCGTGGTGGTCGCCGCCGCGCAGGCCGCGACCGCCGGGCGCATGCCCGACACGCCGCCGCCGGGCGCCGACGAGCTCGCGGCCGCGGTCGCGGCCCAGCTCCACCAGCGGATCTCGCGGCTCGGCAAGAAGCTCACGACGCCGTTCGACCTCGACGACCTGATCGTCGACGAGGATACCCGCACCGCGCTGATCGAGATCGCCGCCGCCGCGCGCGAGCGCCGCCAGATCCGCGAGGCGTTCAAGCTGCGCGGCGCCCACGGCATCTCGGTGTTGTTCTCGGGCCACCCCGGGGTCGGCAAGACGATGTCCGGCACGGTGCTGGCCCGGCGCCTCGGCCTCGACATCTACGAGGTCGACCTGTCGCAGGTCGTGTCGAAGTGGCTCGGCGAGACCGAGAAGAACCTGTCCGACGTGTTCGACGCCGCCGAGCCCGGCCACGTGGTGCTGCTGTTCAACGAGGCCGACTCGCTGTTCGGCAAGCGCACCACCGACGTCAAGACCAGTAACGATCGCTACGCCAACCTCGAGACCAACTACCTGCTCGCGCGGCTCGAGCGGTTCGGCGGCCTGGCGATCCTCACCACCAACCTGACATCGTCCATCGACCAGGCGTTCCGCCGCCGGTTCTCCTACGACGTGTTCTTCAGCTTCCCGAGCCCCGAGATGCGCGCCGAGCTGTGGCGCCGGACCCTGCCCGAGCGCGCCCGGGCCGCGGCGATCGACTTCGACGCGCTCGCCGAGCGCTACGAGCTCTCGGGCGGCTTCATCAAGGTCGCCTGCGAGCGCGCCGCCTACGTCGCCGGCTCCAACCACACCGAGCTCGACGAGCCGCTGCTGCGCCAGACCGTCGAGCGGATGTACCGCGAACGCGGCAAGCTCAGCGCGGTCGGCCCGCTGGAGTAGCGCCGCGATCGCTGCAGGGCGGCGCGCGTACCCCAGCGCTCGCGCGTGCTGAGCCACCTCCGCGCGCCCCGCGTGGAGTACGCTGCCGCCGGTGCTCGTGCGCTATCAGCTGACCTGGTCGACCCCTCTGGGCACCCTGCTCGCGGTCGAACCCGACGATGACGAGCTCGGCCGCAGCGCGGCGCTCTTGACCGCCGCCTACAATGATCCGCACAACGCGCCGCTGCTCGGCCACGCCGAGGTCCTGAGCGAGCGCGACGTGGTCTCGCACTACCGCGAGGTCGCGCGCGCGGGGGGCCACAACTTCCTGGTGTTTCGCGACGGCGCGCTCGTCGCCGACGCCGATCTCCGGCGCGTCGCCAACGGCACCGCCGAGTTCGCGTTCATGGTCGCCCAGGTCAGCGCGCAAGGTCAGGGCCTCGGCACGCGGCTGGCGATGATGGTCCACGCCTACGCGTTCCAGATCCTGCGGCTGCGCCGGATCTACGCCTCCGTGATCCCGGCCAACACCGCCTCGCGCCGCGTGTTCGAGAAGCTCGGCTACGTCGTCGACGGTAGCCCGATCGCGCGCGCCTGGGCCGACGAGCCCGACGACCTCACGCTGCGGATCGAGCGCGCGGCGTTCGAGCGCGCCCACGCGACAGCGCTGGCCGAGATCCAGATCGCGGCGCGATAGCCCGCGCGCGGCCCTCGCCCCCTAGTCCAGATCCCAGTCGATGTCCGAGATGCTCGGGTCGTTGCGGATGTTGACCGCGCGCGTGCGGTCCTCGTTGGGCGAGCCGTTGCCGTGGTTGCGACGCTCGAGGGCGGCGATGCTGTCGATGCTCGACATCCGGGTCGCCTCGTCGGAGTCGCGGTCGTCGTCGAACGTGGCGACGCCGGGCGCCGGTGGCCGCCGCCGCGGCGGGGCCTCGTCGGCGTGACGCCCGCGGTCGTCGCGGCGCTGTGCGCGCGGCTCGTCGGGCACGTCGCGGCGCACGCCCGGGAGCATGGCCGCGATGTTGGCGAGCCGGGTCGGCTCGTCGGGCCGTGCCGCGGGGACCGAGCTCGGCGGCGGCACGTGGTCGCGCCACTCGTCGCTCGGCGGCTTGGGGGCGGCCTTGGCCGGCGGTGCGCTGCGCAGCGCCGACAGCAGCGCGTCGTCGACCTGGCGGGTCGGCTCGTCGCCGAACGAGACCGGCGGCGGACGCCGCACCGACGCCGGGGGAGGCGCGGTCGACAGGTTGCGCGCGCGGGGCGGCGGAGGCGGACCAGGAGGCGGTCCCGGCGGCGGCGATCCCGATGGCCGCGGCGGCGCAGCGACCGCGGGCGATAGCGTCCGTGGCGGGGCCTGTGGTTGCGGGCGATCGACCCCCGCCACGACCAGCCCTCGCTTCTGGTTCGCGCGCGCGGCCTGTGCCTGGGCGAGGCCCGTCATGACCGCCGGCTTTGCCGGCAGGTCGTTGCGCACGGCCGGCGCGCCCGGCGGCGGCGAATCATCGAGATCGAAGTTGAACTGGCTGCGACCGGCGCCGCGTTCGGCCGGCGCCGAGCCGATGTGGACCTGCGAATCCTCGTCGGCCATGCGGCCGCCCTCGTCGCGCAGCATGCGAAGAATTCGGGTCCGCTCGCCGGCCGACAGCGCATCGCGCCGGCCATTGTGCGAATGCACGCTCGTCTTGCCGCGCTTGGCGAACTCGGACAACGGCACCGGCGCGTCGAACTTCTTCGCGCGCTGGGCGCGGCCATCCTTGCTGGCCGCCGAGCTCGGCGCAGGCGGCATCGGCAGGACGCCGGACAGCGAGGTTCGGCTCGAGAAGATGCTGGTCGCCGAGCGCAGCCACTTGCGGGGCCCCGACATCGGCTCGCCCAACGGCATGCCAGACGCGCCTGCGGCCGCCGGCGACTCCACGCCGAGGCTGCCGCCGAGCACCTGCGCCGCCGCGCGCGCCGCGTCCTCGGGGCACTCGACCGCGCTGGCCACGAACCGCCGCACCATGTCGTCGGTCTTGCCGAGCTGGTACTGGTGCGGACGCTCGACGAACTTGACGCCCACCTTCTCGAGCCAGGCGATCGGCGGATCGGCGCCGATCAACACGAACGTCGCGTCGTTGGGGTAGGTCTTCTCCGTGCCGTCGGCCAGCGCCATGGTCACGTTCTCGGCGTCGAAGTTGAGGATCTGCGAGCCGAGCTTGGCCTTGATCCGGCCCTGCGATGCGTAGCTCTCGATCGCGGTCTTGTTCTTCGGAGCGGCGCGGTTGAAGCCCTTGCCACGGTAGGAGATGATCACCTTGGCGCCGGCATCGGCGAGCGCGAGCGCGGCCTCGCAGGCCGAGTCGCCACCGCCGACGATGAGGACCGACTTGCCCTTCCAGTCGTCGGGATCCTCGAGCAGGCTGTAGATCTTGGGCAGGTTCTCGCCGGGCACCTGCAAGGTCCGCGGCTTGCCCCGCGTGCCGATCGACATCACCATGCGCTGCGCGCGGTAGCTCGCCACGGTCGTCTTGACCTCGAACACGCCATCGCCGCCGCGGGTCACGGTCTCGACCGACTCGCCCTGGTTGATCTTGAGGCCGACGCGGTCGAGCACCTCGCGCCACACCGGGATCAGCTGCTCCTTCGCCGCATCGAACACCGGCAGGAGCGACATGTTCTGCGTGTCGTACGGCTCGGCCATCACGAGCTTGCCCTTGGGGTAGCGCGAGATGGTCGAGGCGATCATCTGCTCTTTTTCGAGCACGACATAGGACAGGCCGCGCTGGATGCAGGTCAGCGCCGCCGACAGACCGCCCGGGCCCGAGCCGACGATCGCGACGTCGACGTGGTTCGCGCCGCTGCCCAGCTTTCCGGCGGTCAGACCGCTGCCGAGCATGTGCTCGATCACGGCGCGGCCCAGGTTCGCGGCGTTCTTGACCAGCGGCTTGCCGGCGACCTCGCCGATCAGGTACTGGCCCGGGACTGCGGTCTGAAAATTCTCGTCGATCTCGGGCACCTTGAGGACGGGCGGCGTGCCGCCCTCGGGGAACATGACCAGCGCCTCGGTCGGGCACGCAAACATGCATGCCTCGCACTGGATGCAGTCGTGGAACCGGAGCACGCGGCTCTTGTTCGAGACCAGATCCAGCACGTTGGTCGGGCAGACCGCGACGCAGGCATCGCAGCCCGTGCAGCGGTCATCGTTGATGTCATGCACCAGGACGCGCGGGCCCACGACGGCGGCGGGCGCGACGATGGCGCGATGGCGTTTTCGTGAAGACAGCATCGTGAACACCACCATCACGAGGATGGCGACGCCCCCGAGCGCCAGCGGAACGACCCAGCTCACCGGGTGATATTACCTGATTTTATGCGGACATGCCGGTGTTGTTCTCGACGTTGGACACCAGGAATTCGACTACTTGCGTCATCAACGTGGCGATGTCACAGCCCACCACATCCAGGGGCCGACCGATCACGACCGACACCGGTTGGCCGGTCCTCATGACGCGGCCTCCGCGCGGCAAGATGTTGATCGTCCCGCGGATCGCGACCGGAACGATCGGCGCTCCCGTGGCGAGCGCGAGGTGAAAACCACCCTTCTTCAGCGGGCCAATCCGGCCATCCTTCGACCGCGTGCCCTCGGGCGCCAAATATATGCTTACACCGTCTCGCAAGAGCTGCTCGGCCTGCTGGATGGAACCCATCGCACGTCCGTGGTTGCCGCGATCGACTTCGACGAACTCGGCGGCCCGCAGCCCCTGGCCCCACAGCGGGATCCGGAACAGCTCGGCCTTGGCGAGCATCCGGATCGTGGGCGACGGGAGCGTCGCGTACAGCACCGGGATGTCGAGGTGGCTCTGGTGGTTCGACATGTAGATGACGGCACGGTCGGGCACGAGCTCGGCGCCGCTCGCGTCGAGCTCGATGTCGAGCAACTCGACGACCCGCCGCCCGAACCACCGCGTGCGGTCGTCGATCGCCCCGCGCACCAGCGTGCCGCGCGCCGCCTCCACCAGCGTGGGTGCCGTAACGCGCGCCATCGCGCCCAGGACGCGAACGCTGTCGAGCCATGTCATGGCGGCATTCTACGCTGAGGTGGGAGATGTCGTGGTCGCCAGCGATCGCATCCCCGATCGCTGCCCCATGGCGATCGGCCCCGCGTGTTACCTTCCCGACGCAATGCGCGCGCTGGCGGTGGTAGCTGCGTGGCTGCTCTGGTGGGGCCAGGTGGCGCGCGCCGACACGCTCGACACCAACATCCGCCAGATGTCGGACGCGAGCTACAAGGTGCGGCTCGCGGCCGCGCTCGCGCTCTCCAAGTCGCGAGACCCGCGCGCGATCATCGCGCTGGCCGACGCGCTCACGGCCGACCGCGACGCGACGATCCGGCGGGTCGCCGCGCTCGCGCTCGGCAAGATGATCGACGCGCACACGGCCGACGATGCCCGCCAGCTCGGCCTCGACGCCGTCGATCAAGCCGCCGCGCGCGACGCCGACGCACAGGTCCGCGACACCGCGCTCCGCGTCCAGCAAGACCTCGCGAGCCTGCGGCGCAAGCCACCCAGCAAATCCCCCAGGGCCGAGCGGGGCGACAAGCCCGAGGTGTTCGTCAACGTCGACGGCACGACCGATCAATCCAAGCTCGCCCCGAGCGACGCCGGCGAGCGGCTGACCCGCATCGTCCGCCGCGGCGTCGAGCGCACCGGCTACGCCACGCGCTGGCCAGGCGGCCTTCCGACCCAGACCGAGCTCACCAGCAACCACGCCCGCGCGTTCATCGTCGCCTCCACGGTCAAGAAGATCGAGATCAGCCGCGCCAGCCACCAGACCGAGATCTCCTGCAAGGTCGAGATCCGCGTCGCGCCCTGGAGCGGCACCGACGGCGGCGAGACCTGGGAAGCCAACAAGGCCGCGTCCGCCAGCGGCTCCGCCAAGGCCATGGCCGGCACCTCCGACCGCGAGATCGCGAGCGGCATGCACGACTGCCTCGACGCCGTCGCCGAGGACATCACCGCGCGCCAGCTCCTGCCGTTCCTCAAGCGGCTCGCCAGCGCCGGCAGCTGATCGCGCTCCGCACGCCGGGGCTGGGGGACGACGCGGGTCCCGCCCGGCCGCCGGTGCGGTGCGCGGATCGGCACGCTGTGGAGCTGGCGCACGCGGAGGCATCGCCCGATCCGGGCATGGTGCTCGCACCTACGCCATGCATGACGATCCAGATCCCTCGCGCTGCGCTCGCCGCAGCGATCGCGCTGGGAAGCGGGCTCGCGTGCGCGCGACCGTCCGCACAGCCGGGCGTGGTGGGCCCAGCGCTCGGTGAGTCGACCGCGCCAGGACCGAGCGATCCCAGCGCGCTGCCGCCCGATGCCGGGCCGCCGGCCGAGGTCGCCGGCCGGCTGTACGATAACCACCCCGCCGCCGCGCTGCCCGGCCCCACCCAGGGTGCGTCCGTGGGCGCGGCGGGCGCGGCGGGATCCCCGGCCCCGGCGGCCGACCCGGTCACGGCGGGCGTGGTGGTGTGGCCGGGCGTGGGACCCTCCACGCCGGCCGCGCCGGCCCCGGCCACGCCGAGCGGCACCGGCAACACCACCGCGACCTCGGTGGGTGGCGCCACGGTGGCCGCGCCGCCGACCACTGGCGGTGACGCAGGGCATCCCGGGGTTCCGGCGACGCCTGCTCCCGGGGCCGCGCCGCCCGCAGCTCCCGCACCTCGCGCCCCGAGCAGCACTGGCACGGCGCGCTCGACGCCGGGTGGAGCTCAGCGCTAAACCGTGATGGTGGAACCGGCTACGGTCGCGGCGCTGCTACGCGAGCTCGGCGTGTACTACGAGCTCGACGACGATCGCAATCGCGCGTTCGCGTACGAGCGCGCCGCGAAGGCGGTCGAGGCGGCCAACGGGTTGCACCGCCTGATCGAGCAGGCGCGGCTCGAGGAGCTGCCCGGCGTCGGGCCGTCGATCGCCCGCGTGATCGCCGAGCTCACCCGGCGCGGCACCGCCGGCGTGCTCGAGCGGCTGCGCGAGAAGTGGCCGCCGCTCGTGATCGAGCTCGCGCAGCTGCCCAAGGTCGGCGTGGTGCGCGCGCGCAAGATCTACCAGGCGCTGGCGCCGGCGGACCTCGATGCCGTGGCGGCGATGTGCAAGGCCGGCGCGCTCCGCGAGCTCCCCGGGTTCGGCAAGATCAGCGAGCAGAAGATCCTGCAGTCGATCGAGGAGCGCCGGCTGCAGGGCGCGCGCATGCTGCTGGTCGACGCAGAGAGCCACGCGGCGTCGCTGGCGCACCACCTGCGCGCCGATCCGGCGATCACCACCGTCGAGCTCGGCGGGCCGGTGCGGCGGTCCTGCGAGGTGATCGACCACCTCGCGTATGCCGTCGCGTCCGAGGATCGCGACGCGGTGATCGCGCGGCTCTCCGGGTTCGCGCTGGTGACGTCGATCGATCGACGCACCGGCGGCGACGACGCGCCCGGCCCGATCGTCGGCTACCTCGCCGGTGGCCTGCGCGCCGAGCTGCACGTCGCGCCTCGCAGCAAGCTCGGCTGGGCCCACATCGTCGCGACCGGCTCGCCCGAGCACGTCGCCCTGCTCGAGGACCGCGCCGCCCGCCGCGGGATGCGGCTCGAGATCCTCGAGGCGAGCGACGAGGCCCACGTGTACGGCGCGCTCGGCGTCGCGTGGATCCCGCCCGAGCTGCGCGACGGCAGCGACGAGCTCGCCGCGGCGCTGGCCGGCGACGATTTCGCCGATCTGATCACGCTCGACGACATCACCACCGCGTTCCACTGCCACACGACGTACAGCGACGGCAAGGCCTCGGTCGCCGAGATGGCGCACGCCGCGGCCGAGCGCGGGTTCGGCGCGATCACGATCACCGATCACTCGGCGGCGGCGACCTACGCGAGCGGGCTCGACGCGACCCAGCTGCGCGCCCAGCGCGCCGAGATCGACGCGCTGATCGATCCGGAGGTCCGCGTGCTCGGCGGCACCGAGGCCGACATCCTCGCCGACGGCGCGATCGACGTGCCGCCCGAGATGATCCCCGAGCTCGACGTGATCATCGCCAGCATCCACCAGCGCCACCACCTCGACCAGGACGCGATGACCGCGCGGCTGGTCCGCGCGATGCGCCAGCCGTTCTTCAAGGTGTGGGGCCACGCGCTCGGCCGTCTGGTGCTGCGCCGCGACCCGATCGACGTGCGGCTCGACGACGTGCTCGACGCGATCGCCGGGTCCGCGGCCGCGATCGAGATCAACGGCGACCCGTACCGGCTCGACCTCGATCCGGTCAACGCGCGGGCCGCCGCCCGCCGCGGCATCAAGTTCGTGCTGTCGTGCGACGCCCACTCGACGCGCGGGCTCGACGCGGTGCGGTTTGCCGTGGCGATGGCGCGGCGCGCCCGGATCCGCAAGCGCGACGTGCTGAACGCGCTGCCACCGGCCGAGCTGGCGGAGGTGATCCGCCCGCGAGCGCGCTGAATCAACGTGAGCGCCAGCGCGCCCGCACGCAGTGGCCCACCGCGGCGGTGCGCCACGCGGCGATGTCGTGGCCTTCACCTCCGTAGACGGGTCGCGTGTGGCTCGAGCGCAGGCAACGTTCGCGAGGCGCCTCGCCCCCCCGGCGCGTACCCGGTGTCTCAGCGAATCGCGGCCGGCGAGCGCTGCCGCTCGCCGGCCACGGCGCCCATGGCACCGGCGATGCATGGCTTGCGGAAAAGCTGCGCGCGCGGATCCCGCGGCCTGGCTCGCGAAGCGTCGATCGGCGCGGACGCGGCATGAAGTCGCACGGGCCGTGCGACGCCGCACTCGCTGATCGAGCAGTTGCCGCTCGGCTTCGAGCTGACCAACCTGGACAACGTGTTGTCACCCGACGCTGGATCACCCAAGGTGACCTGATCGCGTACCATCGCGCCGCCGCGGGACGCCCGCGGGCTGCTCGGAGCACACACGGACGGCGGGCACGTGCCCGCGATGGAGATGACCATGATCGAGCGCACCGAAGACCCCAGCATGATCGAGCACCGCCTGCTCGAGCTGGTCTACACGACCGACGCCCCGATCACGGCGATGGCGCTGGCCTACTTCGCGCCGTGCTCGCTGGAGCACGCCGAGAAGGTGCTCGACAACCTCGTCGCGCGCGATCGCATCCAGCTCGACGTCGCCGACGACGGCGCGATCACGTACACGTTCCCCAACCGCCACAAGCTGACGCCGCGGGTAGAGCCCGCGGCACCGATGCCCCGCGCCTCGCTGATCCCGCGGGGCGTGTACCCGATCGCGACCCGCGGCGGCCGGCCGGCGAGCCCGGGGCTGGCCGCGGTGCTGAGCATGCTGGTCCCCGGGGCCGGCCAGATGTACACCGGCAACATCGTGTCGGGCCTCTTGTGGTTCATGCTGGTCGCCGCCGGCTACACGCTGATCTTGCCGGGGCTGCTGCTGCACCTGATCTGCATCGCGACCGCCGCGGGTTCGGCGCACCGGCTCAATTCGTCGCTCGCGCGGCTCCAGCTCGAAGGCGGCTACTGAATCGACAGGACCGCCGCGGCCGCGCGCTCGCCGGCCTCGCGCGCGCCTGCCATGTAGCCGGGCCAGCGGATCGCCGATTGGTGCCGGCGAGGTGGACCCGACCGTAGCACCTCGGCGGCGCCCGTCGCGCACTACGCCGCCGGCTTGGCGAACACCGCCAGATCGACCTTCGGATCCAGCTCGACGGTCTTGACCTCGAGCGTGGTCGATCGGCCGGAGCCGCCGCTCGTCCGCTTGTGGGCGATCTTCAACCCGCCGACGTCGCGGTAGTCGGCGAAGTCGTCGGTCTCCATGCTGCCGCTATCGCTGTAGCTCATCCGGGTGATGAGCTTGGTCTTCTTGTCGATGTACATCGTCACCTCGACGTCGCCGACCGGCGCGCGCAGCTTGATCACCGCGTGCGGCCTGCCCTCGATCGTCTCGTCGGCGACCGGCGTCAGCTTGGCGGTCGGCTGCGACGCCTTGAGCAGGATCAGCTCCGGCTCGCGCCAGCGCTCGAAGTCGATCGTCGCCAGGCCGCTGCCCGTGATATCGGCGACGACGTACGCGCCGTTCTTGGGGTCGGGGCCGCGCTGCCACCCGGCCTCGCCCGACACGCCGATCGAGACCACGACGCTGGCGGGCCCGCGCGGCGGCTTGATCGTCGCGTCGATCCGCATCTTGTCGGGGAACACGAACACGCGCTCGATGTCGACCGGCACGTTCTGGCCCTGCATCGTGGTCGCGCCGGTCGCCGTCATCTTGAGCGCCTTGAGCCCGGCGAGCTTGGCCTTGCCACCCTTGGCCGCGAGCGCCTCGTCGATGACCTTGCGCGCCGCGGTCACCGCCTTGGGATCGACCGGCTGCTCCGGCGCGACCACGGGCGCGGTGACCGGATCGGTGAACGCCACCTTCTCGTAGCGCCAGCCCTCCTGCTTGAGCTGCGGCTCGAGATCCTTGGCGTCGCCGACCAGCACGATCACGTAGGCCCTGGGATCGAGGATCTCGGCCGCCGCGCGCCTGGCCTCGTCGAGCGACACCTGGGCGACCGCGGCCGGATAGTTCGTCAGGTACTCGTGGCCAAAGCCGTGCAGCTCGGCGCCGACCACCGCGGCGGCGAAGTCGCTCGCGATCTGGAACCGCAGGCTGTAGCCGCCGGTGATCGCGGCGATCGCGGCGGCGAGCTCGTCCTTGGTCGGGCCGTCCTTGGCGAGCCGGGCGATCTCGCCGAGCATCAGCTTGGTGATCGCGACCGCGTCGGCGTTGCGCGCCGAGCTCGAGACGACGATCGAGCCGCGGTCGAGGTTGCGGTCGAAGCTCGAGCTCGCGCCGAACCCCTTGCCGCCGTCCACCAGCGCGCGGGTCAGCCGCGAGCCCGGGCCGCCGCTGCCGAGCACGTAGTTCCACACCAGCGTATCGAAGAACCTGGGATCGTCGTGCTTGATCCCGTACTGCGCGATCCGGATCTGGGTCTGGCCCAGGCCCGGCTTGTCGACCACGCGGATCCGGCTACCCGACAGCCCCTGGACCGGGTAGCTCGGCGTCGGCGGCACCGGGCCCTTGCGCCAGCCGCCGAGCGCGCGCTCGAGCTCGCCGCGCAGCTTCCTGGCGTCGACGTCGCCGACGATCACCAGCATCGCGTTGCTCGGCACGAACCACGTGCGGTGCCACGCGAGCACGTCGTCGCGCCGGATCGCGCTGATCGACGGCTCGCTGTTGATCCAGCCGCGGACGTGGTCATTGCCCCACAGTAGGTTCTGCGCGTGCGACGACGCCAGCGTCGCCGGCTCGTCGAGCCGCTGGCGCAGGCCGGCGACCAGCGCGTCGCGCCGCTTGGCGAGCTCGGCGTCGGGGAACGTCGGCTGGGTCACGATCTCGCTCACCAGGTCGAGGCAGGTGGCGACGTGCTTGGCCAGCGCGCTGCACGAGACCAGCGTGGCCTCGAACGACGAGCTCGCGCCGATCGTGCCGCCGACCGCGTCGATCGCCTTGGCCAGGGCCTGGGCGTCGTGCTGCTTGGTGCCCTTGACCAGCAGGTCCGCGGTGACCTCGGCGACGCCGAGCCGGGCGCGCGGCTCGTGCATGCGGCCGGCGCGCACCGCGACCTGCAGCGAGACCACCGGCACGCGGTCGTTCTTGACCACGTAGACCACGAGGCCATTGGACAACGTGAGCTCGTCGATCTTGGGCAGCTCGACGGGCCCCGGGGTCGCGGGCGGGGCCGGCGCGGCGATCAGCTCGACCTTGCCGGACCACGGATCGAGCGCCGCCGGCGGCTTGGGCGGCGGCGGCTTCGCGACGTGGCTATCGCCGTCGCCGGGCAGCAGCGGAACCGGCGCGACCGAGGCCTTGGGGCCGCAGGCCGCGCACAGGAGCAGGACGAGGAGCTTGCGCATGATCATCGCGCCTTCGGAGGAATGACCACCACGGTGGCGTGGTCGTTGGACATGTACTGCTTGACCACGCGCTGGACGTCGGCCGCGGTGACCTTCTCGATCTCGTCGGGGTCGCGCGCGTAGCCGGCCGGGTCGCCGGTCAGGATCCACGCCCGGCCGATCGCCTCGGCCAGGCCCTGCGTGGTCTCGAGCGAGAACACGTAGCCGGTCGCGAGCTGGGTACGGGCGCGGCGCAGCTCGTCGGCCGCCGGGCCCTTGGCCGCGAGCTTGCCGACCTCGTCGAAGATCGCCGCCTCGACCGCGTCGCCCTGCGCCGGATCGACGTACGCGCCGAGCGCGATCGCCACCCCGGGATCCTCGCGGACGATCGTCTCGGTCCCGCCGTCGAGCGCGACCGGCTGCCCGGTCTTGGGATCGGGCGTCTTGAGCCGCGTCTTGAGGCGCGATGCCTCACCGCCGCCGAGCACCAGCGACGCGACCTCCAGCGCGTAGATATCCCGGTGCTTGCCCGGCGGCACGTGCCAGCCGATCAGCGTGAGGCCCACCGGGCCGGCCTCGACGACGGTGCGGCGCCGCGTGGTCTGCGCGGGTTCGGCCGCCGCGGCCGCCGGGCGCGGCGGATCGCCGGCCCTGGGGATCGGGCCGAACCACTTCTCGACCGAGGCCTTGACCTCGGCCGCCGTGACCTTGCCGACCACGACGACCAGCGCGTTGTTGGGCTGGTAGTAGGCATCGTAGAACTTCCTGAGATCGTCGGCCGTGGTCTGATCGAGATCGCGGACCGTGCCCGCCGCGGTCCACGCGTAGGGGTGCTTGAGGAACTCGACCGCCAGGCACCGCAGCAGGCCCTGGGCCAGCGCCGATGGCTCCTGCTGGTGGATCTCGTCCTTCACGATCTCGCGCTCGACATCGATCATCGGCCGGCGGAACAGCAGATTGCGCATCCGCTCGGCCTCGAGCTGCACCGCGTAGTCGAGGTAGCTCGCCGGCACGGTGTCGCTATAGTGGGTCGCGTCCTCGTCGGTCGCGGCGTTGCTGTAGCCGCCGAGCGCGTTGAGCGACATCGCGTGGCCCTCCGGCCGGACGTGGGCGGTGCCCTTGAACATCATGTGTTCGAACATGTGCGCCACGCCCCGCCGATCGCGCGGCTCGTCCTTGGAGCCGGCGTGGTACCAGATCTGGACGGAGACCACCGGCGCGGCGTCGTTGCGGAGCACCGCCACCTGCAGACCGTTAGGCAACGCAAATGACTCGAGCGCAGGCAGCTTGCCGATCGTTTTCGGGGAATCGGGTGCCGCGAGCGCAGGCATTGCGACCGCAAGTGCGGCTACAATCGAGACGTGTCCAGCCGCGAGCGAACGACGCATGGGTTCTCCTTCAAGGCGCGGACACTACCAGGGCGGCCGAGGGTTGCATGTTGGTCACTCGGACCTTCGCGCCGCGATCCTCGCTTGGCCCCATGCCCCGAGGCCTTTCGTGAGGCAGCTAACGCTGGCGATAGGCCTACCCCATAGTTCACCATTATCGGAATAGTACCGATTGACTGGAACAACCGTTGGCGCCAAAGTGGCGAAACCAACACGGCCAGCGTTGGCCGCATTTTTAGACGGAGGGTGCTGTGGCTCGTTTAACTAGTGCTTCGGTGGATGAGGTTCGGATGATCGACGTGACCGGCGTGAAAGTGTTCTCGGCGACCAAGGCGAAAGAGCGCGAGTTGCTTGGCGAGCTCATCACCGACTGGATCCGCAGCCACCCCGACCACGAGATCGTCGACAAGATCGTGACCCAGAGCTCGGACTCCGAGTTTCACTGCCTCACGATTACGCTGTTCTACAAGCACACCAAGGCGTAGCCGTTTCCGGCGCCAAAACGAGGTGAGTGCTTGACCCGGCCGTCTCGATCGGGTACCCACGTCGCTCCCCATGGAGAACTCGTTCGGAAAACCCGTCGAAGTCGAGGTTCGCGACAGCCTCGAGAAGGCGATGAAGATCCTCAAGCAGAAGATGTCCAAAGAGGGCATCCTGCAGGAGCTCAAGCGTCGCCGCTTCTACGAGAAGCCCAGCGTCAAGCGCAAGCGCAAGACCCGTGAGGCTCGCAAGCGGCTGCGCCGCGAGATGAAGCGCCGGGTGATGCCGGCGACGCCTCGTTGATCGAGTGCCCGTGTCGTCCTCCGACTCGAGCTGGGTCGAAGTCATCGTTTCTGTGGGCGCGGCGGATGTCGATGACGTCGCTGCGCTGATGGCGTCCGAGGTCGCGGCGGCCGCCGCAGGGACCGAGCAGCGCGGCGACGAGGTCGTGTTCTGGGTGTCGTCTGCCGATGCGCCTGCCGCGCTGGCCGAGGCCCAGGGCGCGGTCGCGCGGTGGCAAGCCGGTGGCCTCGCGGTGGACCCTGCGCGCGTGCGGCTCGCCCAGGCGTTGCCTGAAGCGGAGTGGCGCGACGCCTGGAAGAAGTACTTCCGGGTCAGCCGGCTCAGCCGGCAGCTCGTCGTGGTGCCGAGCTGGGAGCGGTTCGCCGCCGGCCCCGACGACCTCGTGATCGACCTCGATCCCGGCATGGCGTTCGGAACCGGCACGCACGCCAGCACCCAGCTGGTGCTCGAGGAGATCCAGGCGCTCGCCGACCAGGCGGCGCGGCCGGCGCGGATCCTCGATGTCGGCTGCGGGTCCGGCATCCTCTCGATCGCCGCGGTCAAGCTCTGGCCTGCCGCGATCTGCGAGGCGATCGACAACGATCCGATCGCCGTCGCCGCGACCTGCGAGAACGCCGCGCGAAACCGGGTCGACGACCGGATCTCGGCGTCGACCCGGCCGCTCGCCGGCGAGCCGGTGGCGCTGGTCCTGGCCAACATCCAGGCCCACGTGCTGCGCGCGCTCGCCCCGCGGCTGATCGCCCGGCTCGCGCCTGGCGGCACGCTGATCTTGTCAGGCTTGCTCACGCCGCAGGCCCAGCCGCTCGCCAACGAGTTCGTGGCCGAGGGGCTGCGCTGCGTGCGGGTGCGGGCGAGCACCGCGGATCCGCAGTGGTCGTGCGTGGTGCTCGTGCGATGATCGGGTGATGCGGGTCTTCGTCGATCCTGCCGCGCTCGCGCCGGGCGAGCTGGTGGTGCGGGGCGACGAGCACCACTACCTCGCGCACGTCCGGCGGGCCCGGCCCGGCGAGCGGGTCGAGCTGGTCGACGGCGCCGGGCGCCGGGCCACCGCGACGATCGCCCGGATCGGCGAGCGCGAGACCGTGCTCGAGGCCGGTGCGCCGGAGCAGATCGCCCCGGCGCCGCCGTTCGTGCGCGCGCTGGTGCCCTTGATCAAGGGCGACCGGATGGACACCTGCATCGAGAAGCTCGTCGAGGTCGGCGTCGACGCGATCGTGGTGTGGCAGGCGGCCCGCTCGGTGGCGCGGCTCGACGCGGACCGCCGCGATGGCCGGATCGCCAAGTACCAGGCGATCGCCCAGGCGGCGGCGCGGCAATCCGGGCGCACCCACGTCCCGCGCGTCACCAGCGGCGGCGAGCTCGCGGCCGCGCTGGCCGGCTTGCCGGAGGGCTCCGGCGCCCAGCGCTGGGTCCTCGATCCCACCAGCGCCTCCGCCCTGGCACCCGCGGCCGCAGATATCACGGTCATCAGCGGCCCCGAGGGGGGCCTCGCCCCGGACGAGCTCGCCCGGCTGGCCGGCTTCACCCCGGTGGGACTGGGGCCCCGCGTGCTGCGCGCCGAGACCGCGCCCGTGATCGCCGTGGCGCTGATCCGCGCGGCCACGCACACGTGACGGTCGCCCTTCCGGGGCACTCCCGGCCGGCCGGGCCGGCCCGCACGAATCGCGACCGGTGGTGCCTCAGCGAACTACGCATATTTGCGTTCGAGGCCCGCCGCGCGCTATCAATCGGCGATGTCCGATCGCGAACCTGCCCTGCTGGGGGAACCGAGCCGGAACGACCGCTTGCGCTCCCACAGCACAGAAGGATCGGAACCAGTCCAGGCCACCGAGCCCGCGTTCGACGCGTTGGCGCGCGTCGACGATACCGATCCGATGATGCCGATGCCCCACGACCTGCACGACCCGCGCGGTGCGGTGTCGCCACCACCGTCGAGCGCGACGTTCCCGCGGCCGCGCCGCGAGCCGGCGACGGTGTTTGTCGTCGGCTTCTGGCGCCGCCTCGCGGCCGCGGTGATCGATCTGGCCGCGGTGATCCCCCCCGCGCTGGTGATCACGATGGTCGCAGGCTGGATCACCGGCCTCCACATGCCGGCCAACCTCCGGCTGGTCGATGTCGACCTGTGGATCGACCTCGTGCTCGCCCGCGATCCGGCGCTCGTGATGGCGCTGGCGCTGTTCTGCGCGATCAGCCTGGTGTACCTGCTGGTGTTCCAGATCGCGTCTGGCCACACGCTCGGCATGCGAGTCTTGAAGATGAAGATCATCGATGTCTACGGCGAGCCGCCGTCGGCGGTGCGCTGCCTCGCGCGGTGCGCCGGCTACCTCGCCGGCGTGGCGACGCTGTTCCTCGGGTTCCTGTGGATGGGCTTCGACAGCGAGAAGCGCGGCCTGCAGGACTGGATCGCCGGGACCTACGTGATCCGATCATGAGGCGGCCGCCATGCCTGCCCGCCTGAGCTCCCTGCTCGTCCGCGACGGCCTGGTCGGGGTCAAGCGCATGGAGAAAGCGTTCCAGCGCCAGGTGATCTACGGCGGCAGCCTCGACACGATCCTGCTCGAGATGGGGCTCGTACCCGAGGAGCGCTTGACCCAGTACCTCGCCCTGGCCAGCGGCTTGCCTCCGGCGGCGCGCGACGAGGGCGCCACGCTCGAGCCCGAGGCGGTCGCCGCGATCTCGAGCGAGCTCGCGGAGCGCTACCGCGCGGTGCCGGTCGCGGTCGAGCGCGACGCGATCCGCGTGCTGGTGTGCGCGCCGCTCGAGCTGACCGAGCTCGAGGATCTCGCCGATCTGCTCGATCGCCCGCTGCAACCGCTGATCACCCCGGAGTACCGCTGGAACCTGGTCTACGCCACGGCCTACGGGCTCGATGCGCCGGCCAGGTTCTCCACGCTGGCGCGCTCGCTCGACGTCGACCCTGCGTCGACCCCGGTCGGCCGCGCGCCGACGATCATCGTCGAGGGAAAGCCGGTGACCGGCGGCTACGTGGCGCCGGCCCCGCCGGTCGGGTCGATCGCCGAGCCTGCCCCGAGCTCGGGGCCGGTCCCCACGGCCGGCCCCGAGCTCGCGCGCGGCCGTCGGCCGACGATGATCGGCGTGGTGCCCAACCGCGCGTTCACCGATGGCATCGTGGTGGCTCGGCCCAGCGAGGACGAGACCCCACCGTCGGGCGCGATCCGCCGCGCGATGCGGTCCAGCGGGCCGCACACGGTCCCGCCGCGGCCCGCCACCGCCGCGACCACCTCGGGGCCGATCCCGACGCCATTGACCTCGCCGATCGTGCCCAGCGCGTCGCGGGCCCCCGACGCCCGCGACGCCCGCCTGGCCCGCACGGCGGTCGCGGGGTCGCGGCCCACCGCGATCCCGACCGAGGGCCGCGACTCGCCGCTGCCGATCGTGCGCGCGCGCGAGCTGCTCGGGCTCGCCGAGGACCGCGACACCGTGTTCCTCACGCTGCTGCGCGCGGCGCGATCGCGGGCGCGCTGGGCGGGCCTGCTCACCGTGCAGGGCGGCGCCGCGATCGGCCGGGTCGCGCTCGCCGAGCACGGCGTCGACAGCGCCGCGATCAACACCGTGCTGCTGCCGCTCGACGCGATGTCGCCGTTCCGCAACGTCGTCAGCAACCACCAGTCGCACATCGGGCCGCTGGTGTCGGGCGACCCGAGCATCGACTCGATGATCCTGCGGATGGGCGGCACGATGCCGCCCTCGGCGCTGATCCTGCCGATCGTGCTGCGCGATCGTGTCGTCGCGCTCGTCGTCGCCCATCGGCTCGACAGCGACCTCAAGCTGGTCGACGTGACCGAGCTCTTGCCGATGGCGAGCGCCGCGAGCGAGGCGCTCGGCCGGCTGATCGTGAAGAACAAGGCCACCGGACGCCCGTCGTCCGAGGCGCCGATCGTCGAGATCGACGCCGAGCACATCGACACCCAGCGGATCGCGCGCGCCGACGCCGAGCCGCGGCCCGCGGCCAAGCCGGAGTCAGGGCCGGCGTTCGAGCAGGGCGTCGAGGTGTCGATGGAGGCCGGCGAGCCGCGGCCGATCGACGAGGTGCTGAGCGAGATCGAGCGCGCCGGCGAGCAGGAGGCGGAGGACGCGATCGGCGAGGCCGTCGACCGCGCGCCGGAGGCGATCCGCGCGCTCGCCCGGCGGTTCCCCGGCAAGCTGCGGCTCGATCGGTTCGCGGTGACCGGCCGGCCGCTGCCCGCGGCGCAGTACGGCGGCCTGCTCGAGCTGGTGATCCGGCTCGGACCCGGCGCGGCCGGCGAGCTGCTGATCGAGAAGCTGTCCGCGCCGCAGCGCGACCTCCGGTTCTACGCCACGGTGTGCGCCGCCGAGCTCCGGCCGCGCAGCGCCGTGTTCGCGCTCGCCGAGCGGCTGTTCGATCAGGACTTCGGCGTGCGATCGATGGCGATCGAGGCGCTCGCCGGCTATCCGGTGCAGGAGCTCGGCCACGCCCTGGTGCGCGCCCGCCGCGCCGTCCACTCGAGCGATCCAGACGTCGTCGCCGCGGCGAGCGGCGCGCTGGTCGCGCTCGGCGACACCGAGGCGATCCCCGATCTGATCGGCGTGATCGAGCGCAGCGACCGCGGCGGCGAGCACGCGCGGCGCGCGCTGACCGCCCTGACCGCGCAGGACTTCGGCGCCAGCGAGCGCAAGTGGCGCAAGTGGCACGAGACCGCCCGCCAGCGCCACCGCGTCGAGTGGCTGATCGAGGGCCTCGGCCACAAGGAAGACGCGATCCGCGAGGGCGCGATCGACGTCCTGCGCCGGCTGACCGGCGAGTATTTCGGCTACCACCACGACCTGCCGCGCAAGGAGCGCGACGCGGCGGCCGAGCGGTGGGCCGCCTGGTGGCGCGATGCCGGCCAGCACCGGTTCGCCCCGGACCGCGAGTCCGAGCGCCACCGGCCGACGGCCGAGCTGCCGCCCCGCCGCGACGCGTAGCCACCGGGCGAGCTGTACCCTAGCCGGCCTTGAGGGCCGCGACGACCTTCTCGATCGCTTCCTTGGCGTCGCCGAACAGCATCTTGGACACCGGCTTGTAGAACAGCGGGTTGTCGATGCCCGCGTAGCCGGCCGCGCGCGACCGCTTGTTCACGACCACCAGGCGCGACTTCCAGACCTGGAGCACCGGCATGCCGGCGATCGGCGAGGTCGGATCGTCCTCGGCCGCCGGGTTCACGATGTCGTTGGCGCCGATGACGATGGCGACGTCGGTCGTCGGGAAATCGCCGTTGACCTCGTCCATCTCGAGCACGATGTCGTACGGCACGTTGGCCTCGGCGAGCAGCACGTTCATGTGGCCGGGCAAGCGCCCGGCGACCGGATGGATCGCAAACCGGACGTTGACGCCGGCGGTGCGCAGCACCTCGGTCAGCTCGCGCACCGCGTGCTGGGCGCGCGCGACCGCCATGCCGTAGCCCGGGACGATCACGACGTTCTTGGACGCCTTGAGCGTGGCCGCGAGCGCCGCCGCGTCGATCTCCTGCACGTCGCCCGCCGGGGCCGCCGGCCCGCCCGCGGGCTTCTTGGCCGGCGCGGCGCCGAACCCGCCGAAGATCACGCTGTAGATCGAGCGGTTCATCGCGCGGCACATGATGTAGGACAGGATCGCGCCGCTCGAGCCGACCAGCGCGCCGGTGATGATCAACAGGTCGTTCTGCAGCATGAAGCCGGCCGCGGCGGCGGTCCAGCCCGAGTAGCTGTTGAGCATCGAGACCACGACCGGCATGTCCGCGCCGCCGATCGCGGCGACCAGGTGGACGCCGAGCACGCAGGCGATCGCGATGCCGATCTCGAGCGCCCAGGTCGGCCCGTCGCTCGCGTACATCGCGGCCAGGACGATCGACGCGATCAGCATCGTCAGGTTGAACACGTGGCGGCCCGGCAGCAGCAGCGGCCGGCCGCTCAGCGAGCCGCGCAGCTTGAGGAACGCGACGATCGAGCCGGTCGTCGTGATCGCGCCGATCCACACGTCGATGAAGATCTCGATCCGTTCGGCGAGCTCGGGCAGCCGGACGTCGTCGATCTGCAGCGAGAACCCGACCAGCACGGCGGCCAGGCCGACGAAGCTGTGGAGCAGCGCGACCATCTCCGGCATCGAGGTCATGCCGACCCGGAGCGCCATCGTCGCGCCGATCACCGCGGCGATGGCGATCGCGACGATCACGCCCCAGTGGGTGCCCGACGCGGTGAAGCTGATCGTCGCGCCGATCGCGATCAGCATGCCCGTGATGCCGTAGAAGTTGCCGCGCCGGGCGGTCGCCTGGCTCGACAGCCCGCGCAGCGCGAGGATGAACAGGATGCCGGCGACCAGGTAGGCGGCGTTGGACAAGAGCCGCGAGGTCGAGCCGATGAAGTCGAGGCCGACCACCGAGGCGTGCGAGGCGGCTTCGCCGGGCTCGAGGGCCCCGAAGGCGGCGGCGGACATGGCGAGGAGGTTCGTCATCATCATGATCCGGTCACTTCCTGAACATCGCGAGCATCCGGCGGGTCACCAGGAAGCCGCCGGCAATGTTGATGGTGGCGAACAGCGTCGCGACGATGGCGACGCCGACCGAGGTGTTCCACGTGCCGGTGCTGCCGTACAGACCGCCGACGACGATGATGCCGCTGATCGCGTTGGTGACGCTCATGAGCGGGGTGTGCAGCGCGGGCGCCACGTTCCACACGACCTGGAAGCCGACGAACACCGCCATCACGAACACGGTGAGGTGCTGGAGCAGCGCGACGGTCGGCGGGTTCGCCATCGCGTCGACGCTGCCGCGCCCGAGCCGGAGATACAGCCAGACGGCCGCGAGCACGACGCCGACCACGCTCAGCAAGACGCCCGACGCGCGCGACGGCGCCTCGGCGGGCGCGCCGTGGCCATGGCCTTGCGACTTGCCCGAGGCCGGCGCCGACTTCGCGACGATCGCCGGCGCCGGCTTGGCGATCGCGGCGGGCGGCGGCGCCGCGGCGGCGACGGCCGGTTTGGGCGCCTCGACCTTCTTGGCCGGCGGCGGTGGCCAGCGCTTGTCACCGGCCTCGAGCACGAGCGCCGGGCGAACCGCGTCGTTGTCGTGATCGATCTTGTAGCCCTTGGCGCCGCCCATCTCGTCGAGGAAGTGCGCCAGGTTGGCGCCGTACAGATCGCTGGCGACGTGCGCCATCCGGCTCGGCAGATCGGTGTAGCCGACGATCGTGACGCCCTTGTGCTCGGTGACCTCGCCGGGCTTGGTGAGCTCGCAGTTGCCGCCGCGCTCGGCCGCCAGGTCGACGATCACCGAGCCGGGCTTCATGAGCTCGACCATGTCGGTGAACCACAGCTTGGGCGCCGGCTTGCCAGGGATCAGCGCCGTGGTGATCACGATGTCGACCTCCTTGGCCTGGGCGCGGAACAGCGCGTACTCGGCGTCGAGGAACTCCTTGCTCATCTCCTTGGCGTAGCCGCCCCCGCCCTCGCCGGACTCCTTGATCGTCACGGTGAGGAACTCGCCGCCGAGCGACTTCACCTGATCCTCGACCGCAGCGCGGACGTCGAACGCGCGGACGATCGCGCCCAGGCCCTTGGCCGCGCCGAGCGCCGCCAGCCCGGCGACGCCGCCGCCGATGATGAGGACCTTGGCCGGCGGGACCTTGCCGGCCGCGGTGAACTGCCCGGTGAAGAAGCTGCCGAACCGGTTGGCGGCCTCGATCACCGCGCGGTAGCCGGAGATGTTGGCCATCGACGACAGCGCGTCCATCTTCTGCGCGCGGCTGATCCGGGGCACCTGATCCATGGCGAGCACGGTCAGCCGCTTGGCCGCGAGCTTCTCGAGCAGGTCGGCGCTCTCGGCTGGCAGGATGTACGAGATCAGCGTCGCGCCATCGCGCATCTGATCCGCCTCGCAGCTGCCGTCCGGGTGGACCACCGGCGGCCGCAGCTTGAGCACGATGTCGCTCTGCCACGCCGAAGCGCGATCGACGATCACCGCGCCGGCCGCCTCGTATTGCGAGTCCGGATAGCTCGCGCCACTACCGGCGCCCCGCTCGACCGCGACATCCCAGCCACCCTTCACCCACTTGGCCACCACCGCTGGCGATGCCGCGACCCGTCGCTCCTCGGCTCGAGTCTCGTTGACGATGCCTAGCTTCATTGGAAGCCGGCACGATGCCAAACCGGGGCACGAAGGGAAAGAGACAATCACTAAAAGCTGTTACGTTTCGCGCGTGCACGGAACGACCTACGAACTAAGAAACGATCGGTTGGTCCGTGTCATCGATCGCCACGGCACCGTCCATGCCGAGCTCGGCTGGGACGGGTGGGGATCGACGAGCCAGCTCCGGTGTCTGACGGTTCCAGGTGCCGTGGTGGATGGCGCTGTGGTGACACATCCCCTGCTCGGCGCGGCGCACGCCGTGGGCGACACCGCGATGACCGCGCTCGACTGGCTGCGCCCCACCGAGATTCCCGCAATCGCCGAGCCGGCGCGGTTGGCCTCGGGTGCCGGCGCCGCGATTCTCAACACGATTTCCCTGCTGGCGCAGCGCGCGGGTGTCGCTGGCTTGCGCTATGCAGGTCCCTATCCGACACCTGCGTTGTGGCGCAGCCTCGCGCGGTCGTTTCAAACCACGGCGGATGAAGCCGCGTTCACGCGCGACGCGATCGCGCGCGCCGCGCGGATCGCGCGCGATCCGATCGCGATCGACTTCGTGCCGGCGCCTCACGAACGGCTCGCGATCGCGGGCGGCGTCGTCGAGCTGCGCGCGTCGATCGAGCGCGCCGTGATCGATGGCGTCGCGTACGAGCCCGGCGGCTCGCCGGCCCGCCTCGTCGAGGGCGCGCGGTGCGAGATCTGGCTGGGCGACGCGCCGTACGCACGGGTCGCCACGCTCGCGCCGGATGGCGCGCTGATCGACGGCCCGCATCCGGTCCCGCGGTGCCAGAGCCCGGTGATCGGCCGCGAGTTCCCGGTCGCGCTGCGCGCCGCGATCGCCGAGCTCGTCGCCGAGGCGGTCGCCGCGCCGCTCGCCGCCGATGCCCGCGCGCTGGTCGCGGCGCAGCCGCTGCGCTGGGCGGACCTCGGCGCCCGCGTCGCGCGCGCCGCCGACGACGGGCTCGCCGTGCACGCCGCGCTGTGGGATCGGATCGCGCCGCTGGGCCTGGGCCGGCTCGCCCTCGCGATCGCCGAGGCCCTCGCGCCGGTCGCCGCCGTCACGGTCGTCCAGCGCGCCGCCGAGGTCGCGCGCGCGGGCGTCACGCCGGGGTGCTAGGCTCGCGCCCGAGCTCGTCGAGATCGAGCTCGAACGCCCAGCGGCCGCGGCGGGTCGGTTCGTCGAGCGCGACCTTCAGGAGCTCGAGGTAGCGCAGCCGCGGCACCTCGTAGCCGCCGAACCGCTCGAGGTGCTCGGTGTGGACCTGGCAGTCGATGAGGCCGATGTTCCAGGCGTCGAGCTGGCGGACGCACGCGACGTACGCGATCTTCGATGCGTCGGGCGCGCGGGTGAACATCGACTCGCCGAAGAACGCGGCGCCGAGCGACACGCCGTACAGCCCGCCGACCAGCGCGCCGTCGCGCCACGCCTCGATCGAGTGGGCGAACCCCAGATCGAACAGCTTGGTATAGGCCTCGACCATCTCGGGGATCAGCCACGTCCCGCTCTGGCCGGGCCGCGGCGACGACGCGCAGCCCTCGAGGACCTGGAGGAACGCGGTGTCCATCCGCAGCTGGTAGGGCCGCCGCCGGATCGCCTTGCGCAAGCTGCGCTGGACGACCAGATCGCGGGTCGTCATGATCATCCGCGGATCCGGCGAGTGCCACAGGATCGGCAGGTTCTCGGCGTACCACGGGAAGATCCCCTGCGTGTAGCCGAGCAGCAGGCGCTCCGGGCGCAGATCTCCACCGAGCGCGAGCAAGCCATCTTCGGCGAGGTGCACCGGCGGAAACACGAGGCGGTCATCGAGCCGGAAGACCGGCATGGCTGGGCAGTGTAGCGGATCCGTCGAGCGCGCGCGCGACGGCAACGAGCGGTCGCGCGGGTCTCGTGCGGCGGCGAGGTGCGACCTCGCGCGCGGCGGCGATTTGCCGCGCCGGAAGCTTGCCGGCCGCCGGTAGATTCGCCGTGATGCACCTCTTGTTCTGTGGCTCGGGCTGGCTGCCGATGGTCGATCTGATCCGCGCGCGGCTGCCCGCCGGCAGCACGATCGACACCTGGGATCGCCGCACGCCGCTCGCCGTCGCGATCGCCGGGGTCGACGTGGTGTTGCCGTCCAACGCGCCGATCACGGCGGAGGTGATCGCGGCCGCGACCCGGCTGCGGTTGATCCAGCAACCCGCGGCGGGCACCGAGGCGATCGACCGCGCCGCGGCCGCCGCCCGCGACATCCCGATCTGCAACGCGCCCGGCGCCAACCACGTCGCGGTCGCCGAGGCGACGCTGTACCTGCTGCTCGCGCTCGCGCGCCGCGCGCCGCGCGCCGCCCGCGCGTTCGCCGAGCGCCAGGTCGGCGCGCCGCTGGGCTTCGAGCTGTGCGGCCGCACGCTCGGCGTGATCGGCCTGGGCCGGTCCGGCACCGCGGTTGCCGACCGCGCGCGGGCGCTGGGGATGACGGTGGTCGCGCTGGGCCGCACCGCCACCGCCGCCGACCGCGCCGCGTTCTTCGCGGCCTGCGACGCGATCACGCTCCACTGCCCGCTGACCCCGCAGACCCGCGGCCTCATCGACGCCGCCGCGTTCGCCGCGATGCGCCCGGGCGTGCTGCTCGTCAACGTCGCGCGCGGCCCCGTGATCGATCGCGCCGCGCTGCTCGCCGCGCTCGGCGGCGACCGGCTGGGCGGCGTCGGCCTCGACGTCCACTGGGGCGAGCCGGCCGACCCGGCCGACCCGCTCTACGCCGATCCGCGCGTCGTCGCCCTGCCCCACGTCGCCGGCTCGACCGCCGAGGCGTTCGCCCGGCTCACCGAGGTCGTCATCGAGAACCTGCGCCGGCTCGCGAGCGGCGAGCCCTTGCTCCATCGCATCGGCTAGGCCGGGCGCGGGTCAGGCCGCGCGCGGCGCCGGCGCGCGCGCGAGCAGCCCAGGCGGCAGCACGCAGCGCAGCTCCGAGCCGTGGCCGAACGCCGTCAGGAGGTGGGCTTCACCGCCGAGCTCGCGGCACGCCGCGCGGATCGCGCTGGTCCCGACCCCGCGGCCGCTGAGCTCGGTGACGTTGTCGCGGGTGGTCAGGCCATCGGTGAACAGCGCGTCGAGCACCTCGGTGTCGGTCGCGTGGGGCAGCCCGAACCGCTGCGCCCGGTCGCGTGCCCGCTCGAGGTCGACGCCGGCGCCATCGTCGGCGATGCTGACCACCAGCGCGCCGGTCTCGGAGATCTGCGCGGTGAGCCGCAAGGCGCCCGTCTCCCGCTTGCCGCGCGCCAGCCGCACCGCCGGCGGCTCGATCCCGTGGTCGATCGCGTTGCGCACGCCGTGGATGAGGCTTCCGAAGAACGCGCGCAGGCCCTCGTCGCACACCCGGATCCCGTTGCCCTCGGCGACGACGTGGACCCGCTTGCCGCTGTGCTCGGCGAGCCGCCGCGCGTGCCCCGCGAGCTCGCCCAGGATGTGGTCGACCGGCTCGCGCTGCCAGCTCTCGACCAGCGCGAGGATCTCGTCGTACGCCGTCCGGCGCTGCAGCTGCTCGAGCAGCCGATCGTAGTCGCCGCTGTCGATCGCCATGCCGTCGCGCGCGTCGGCGCTGAGCTCCTCGATCCGGCGCAGCGAGTCCTGGAAGCCGTGCTCGAGCAGCGCGTAGGACGCCGCGGCGATATGGCCCTCGCGCTCGAGCTCGTCCTCGAGCGTGTGCGCCAGCGCCGCGAGCGCCGCGAACCCGAGCACGGCGGCGTTGCCCTTCAGCGTGTGCAGCGCGCGCGCGGCGACCGCGCGCTCGGGCGCGCCGCGCGCGGCGGTGATCAGCCGATCGAGCTCCTCGACCGAGCGCCGGAACCCGCGGCGATCGCGCAGCAGGTGGGCGATCACCTTGTGGTCCTCGCGCGCCGCGCGCTCGGCGCGCAGCAGCGTGCGCTGGTCGGTGACGTCGCGGACGACCAGCAGCAGCGCGTCGAGCTTGCCGCCCTCGTGGACCGGCAACAGCTCGACCACGAAGCACCGGCCGCCGCGCGCGAGCTCGGACGGCAGCTGGTCGACCGACAGCTCGAACGGCAGCACGTCGGCGACGATCTGCTCGAACCCGAGCGCGTAGCTCGCCGCGCGCGTCGCGTCGTCGGGGAACAGCACCTGCCACAGCGGCGCCGAGCCCGGATCGCCGAACCAGCGGGTGAACGCCCGCGACCGCTCCGGCTGCAGCGTGCCGTCGAGCGACACCGTCGCGAGCCCTTCGTTCATGCTGTCGAGCACGCGCTGCATCGCGCGGTCGCGGGTCGACAGCGCCAGGGTCCGTGCGGCGACCTTGTCCTCGAGGCTGGCGTTGAGCGTCTCGAGGTTGCGCTTGAGCTCGGTGAGGTTGCGGTTGGTCGACTCGAGCTCGTCGATGCCGCCCGAGATCCGGCGGCCGGCGAAGCCGCAGCCGGCGAGCCCGAGCAGCACGACGACCAGCGAGACCAGGCGCGCCGAGGCGATCGTCACCGCCGACGCGTGGACCGCCGAGGCGACCTGGGCGGCCACCCGCTTGTGGAGCGCCGCGGCGTCGGTCATCAGCCGGGCCGCCGCGGCCACGGCGTCGGCGCGGATCGTCATCGCGGCGGCGGCTTCGGCGACCACGCGGCGGCGCAGCGCGACCAGGCTGCCGGCGCGGTCCTCGTCCATGATCCGCGGCGCGATGTCGGCGAACCGCTGCGATAGCACGCGGCCGCGCGCCGCGACGTCGGGCCGCGCGTCGAAGCTCTTGCCGAGCGCGGCGATCTGGCGCTCGATCCGGGCGCGGATCTGCGGCAGCTCGTTGGCGACCAGCGAGTTGAGCGCGTCGGACGTCGACGCCAGCCCGAGCTTGCCGGTGACGTGGCCGAGCACGAGCACCGCGTTGGCGAGCTCGGCGGTATCGTCCAGCGCGCCGCGCACGTCGCCGAGCACCGCGGCGCGGACCAGGTCCGGCCGCACCGCGCCTCGGGCCAGCGACTCGGCGACGCCGCGCAGCACGACCACGTACTCGAGGCGGAGCAGGCCCGACACCGCCTGCGAGTCCTCGACCAGCGCGCGCAGATCGCCGTCGATCCGGCCGAGCTCGGCCTCGAACGTGGCCTGCAGCTCGTGCTTGCGCTCGACCGCGCCGTACAGCGCCAGATCGGCGGCGAGGAAGGCCGCGACGTTGGCGCCGAGCTGCGCCGTGCCATCCATGTGGGCGAGCTCGCCGGCGGCCTGGCGCAGCGGGAGCTCGACCGCGCTGCGATCGCGCAGCGGCGCGAGCTGCGCGGTCGACACCGTGCTCGAGACCTGGGCCTGGCGCCCGAACGCCGCGCCGATCGAGGCCTCGAGCCGCGCGAGCTGCTGCTCGGCCGGCATCGACTGCTCGACCAGCCGCGCCTGCACGCGGCCGAGCTGCTGCTGGACGACGACCAGCGTCGCGACCAGCGTCACGAACAAGGCGCCCCCGAGCGCGCCGACCAGGATCAGCTTGGCCTCGAGGCCGCCGTTGCCGCGCGCCGCGGCGGCGAGGCGCGCCGCGAGCCGGCGGGCGCGGGCGATCGGATCGGAGCCGCCGGCGCGGCTCATCGCCCACCCCCGGGCGCGCGCGGCGCGGCGGTCCAGCGCTCGAGCAGGTGGAACCGGCCGCGCGCGATGATCGTCGGCCACACCCGGTTCGACAGCTGGTGGCGCGCCTGGTTGATCTCGAGCGGCTCGCCGAGCCCGAGGTCGAGCGGCCCGGCGGCCTCGAGCGCGTCGATCAGCTGCTCCGGCAGGCGCTCCGGCGTGGTGCCCGGCCCGGCGCGCCGCACGCCCTCGACGAACGCGCGCGCGGCGAGGAAGCCCTCGAGCGAGACGAACCCGCGCTCGCCGGCGGGCACCGCGTCGCGGTACTCGCGCACCGCGGGCAGCTCGGCGTCGATCGGCGGCACGACCTGGGTGACGATCACGCCGTCGGCGTCGCCGCCGAGCTCGGCGAGCAGCGAGTCGCCGATCACGAAGCTGACGTTGACGAACACCGCGTTCAGGCCGTGCCGCCTCGCGAGCCGGATGAACTTCGCGCACGGCCGGTACGCGCCGATCATGATGACCGCGCGCGGCCGCAGCGTGGGATCGAGCAGGCGCGCCACCGCGCCCTCGACGTCGGCGGTGTTGCGCGGGTAGCGCGCGTGCGGCAGCCGCTCGGCGTCGGCGTAGCCGAGCTGGCGGAGCGCCGCGATCCCGCCGCCGTAGCCGGCGTCGCCGTATGCGTCGTTCTGGGTGAAGAACGCGATCTCGTGGGGCTTGATCCCGAGCTCGGTGATGCCGCGCACCATCTCCGCGGTCTCCTGCGCGTAGCTCGCGCGAAAGTTGATGACGTAGCGATCCGGCGGCGTCTTGCGCAAGAGACCTGCGCCGGTCAACGCGCCGAACAGCGGCACGTGCGCGGTGTTGGCGATCGGCACCGCGACGGCGGCCGTGGGCGTCCCCGGGTTGCCGAGCATCGCGAACACCTTGTCCTCGGCGATCAGCCGGTGCACGTTGCTCGCCGCGCGCGACGGCTCGTAGCCATCGTCGAGCGCGATCAACCGCAGCGTGTGGCCGTGGACCCCGCCGGCCGCGTTGGTCCGCGCGAAGTACGCCTCGATGCCGCGCTTCATGCCGAGGCCCAGCGCGGCCGCCGGGCCGCTCAGCGCCCCCGACATGCCGACCCGCAGCTCGTCCGCGCGCGCCAGGCGGCCCCCCGCCGCCATCGCCGCGGCCACCACCCCCGCCACCAGCCACCGCGTCGTGCCCTCGTGCCGTCTCGTGATCATGGCGTCTGTTCGCTCCAGGATTGCCCCAGGCGAGTCGGCCGCGGCGACGAACTGTGAAGCGCGCGCGCCCGCCCCGCCGATCCGGCAAGCCAAGCTGGCGCGAACACGGCAGCCCGAGGCGAGGGCCGCACGGGAGTGGCGTGCGGAACCGCACCCCGGACGAAGGTCCGTGAGACCTCCGCAAAGTGCGATTGACCGCGCCGCCGCAAGGACGATCGTCGCGGTGAAGCGACGCGCCGTCCCGGACCGCGCCCGCCCGAGGAACGGCCTGGTTCCTGGACCATTTCCGCGCCGCGCGATCCGCGGCCGACGCCGGCGTCAAGCGAGGGGCGTGGGGATTTCGCGACGAGCGGGGTCGATCGCGGCGCACGAGCGTTGCTCCCGCCTGCGAGTCGTGGTGCCATCGCAACCTTTCTGCTACCCGCAGCATCCAAGCGGGCTGCGGGGTCCACCGATCCAACGGAGCCGCCCGAGAAAGAACGACGCGAGATGAGCTGGTTTGCGCGCTACGTCCGGTCCTCGATTGGGGCCAAGCACGTCATGGCCGTGACGGGCCTCGTGCTGTTCTTGTTCGCCATCGTCCACATGCTGGGCCACCTGCAGATGTTTGGTGGCCAGGAGATCTACAACCGCTATGCGCACTTCTTGCAGGACCTCTGGGAGGTCAAGTGGCCTGTGCGCGCCGCGCTCCTGGTGTTTCTGGTCATGCACATCGTGACCGGCATCAGCCTGGTCGCGAAGAACCGCGCCGCCCGGCCGGTCGCCTACGCGATGTACAAGCCGGTGCTCTCGTCCTCGGTGGGCCGCGCGATGGCGTGGACCGGCCTGGTCGTGTTCGCGTTCCTGGCGTTTCACATCCTGCACTTCACGCTCGGCCAGATCCAGCCCGGCTACTTCCACGTGATGGATCCCAAGGATCGCTGGGACGCGTACTCGATGTTCGTCCACGGGTTCCACAGCCCGGCGATCTACGCGGTCTACCTCGTCGGGATCGCGCTGCTCGCGATGCACCTGGGCCACGGCGCGGCGAGCTGGCTGCAGTCGCTCGGGCTGCGTCACCCCAAGTATCCGACCGATCGACTCGGGCCTGCGCTCGCGGTGGTCCTGTTCGTCGGCTACATGATCCCTCCGACCGCCGTCCTGGTCGGTCTCCTCACGCTCCCAGGTACCTGAGATGACGCTCAAGCTCGACCCACGTAACCCCTCGGGGCCGATCGAACAGCAGTGGTCGAACGCGCGGTTCGATCTCAAGCTCGTCAACCCCGCCAACAAGCGCAAGTACAAGGTCATCGTCGTCGGCTCGGGGCTCGCCGGCGGCGCCGCCGCGTCGACGCTCGCCGAGCTCGGCTACGACGTCGCGTGCTTCTGCTTCCAGGATTCGCCGCGCCGCGCCCACTCGATCGCCGCGCAGGGCGGGATCAACGCCGCCAAGAACTACCAGAACGACGGCGACTCGGTGCACCGGCTGTTCTACGACACCGTCAAGGGCGGCGACTTCCGGGCGCGCGAATCCAACGTCCACCGGCTCGCCGAGGTCTCGGTCGATATCATCGATCAGTGCGCCGCCATGGGCGTGCCGTTCGCCCGCGAGTACGGCGGCACGCTCGCCAACCGGAGCTTCGGCGGCGCCCAGGTCTCGCGCACGTTCTACGCCCGCGGCCAGACCGGCCAGCAGCTGCTGCTCGGCGTCTACAGCGCCCTGTCGCGCCAGATCGGCGCCGGCAAGGTCAAGATGTTCCCGCGCACCGAGCTGCTCGATGTCGTCGTCGATCCGGCGACCGGCCGCTCGATCGGCATCGTGGTCCGCGATCTGGTGACCGGCCAGATCAGCTCGCACGCCGCGCACGCGGTGCTGCTCGCGACCGGCGGCTACGGCAACGCGTTCTACCTGTCGACCAACGCCAAGGGCTGCAACGTCACGGCGACCTACCGCGCCTACAAGCGCGGCGCCGGGTTCGCCAACCCGTGCTTCACGCAGATCCACCCGACCTGTATCCCGGTGTCGGGCGACTACCAGTCCAAGCTCACGCTGATGTCGGAGTCGCTGCGCAACGACGGCCGGGTCTGGGTGCCCAGGTCGGCCGGCGATATCGCCAAGCACCCCGATCAGATCGCCGAGGCCGATCGCGATTATTTCCTCGAGCGCAAGTACCCGAGCTTCGGCAACCTTTCGCCGCGCGACATCGCCAGCCGCGCCGCCAAGGAGCAGTGCGACGATGGCCGCGGCGTCGGCCCGGGCGGGCGCGGCGTCTACCTCGACTTCCGCGACGCGATCCGGCGCGACGGCGAGGACAAGATCCGCGAGAAGTACGGCAACCTGTTCGAGATGTACGAGCGGATCACGGGCGAGAACCCGTACCGCGTGCCGATGCGGATCTACCCCGCCGTGCACTACACGATGGGCGGGCTGTGGGTCGACTACCACCTGCAGACCACGGTGCCCGGCCTGTTCTGCCTCGGCGAGGCCAACTTCTCCGATCACGGCGCCAACCGGCTCGGCGCCTCGGCGCTGATGCAGGGCCTGGCCGATGGCTACTTCATCATCTCGTACACGCTCGGCCACTACCTCGCGGGGATCAACGCCAAGGACCTGGCCGATACCGCCGGGCCGCTGTTCAAGCGCGCCGAGGTCGAGGTCGCGGCCAAGCTCGACAAGCTGGTCAGCATCCGCGGCAAGCGCTCGGCCGATTCGTTCCACAAGGAGCTCGGCCAGATCATGTGGGAGCACTGCGGGATGGCGCGCAGCAAGCAGTCGCTGACCACGGCGCTACAGAAGATCCCGGCGCTGCGCGAGGAGTTCTGGCGCGACGTCACCGTGCTCGGCGGCCGCGATAGCTTCAACCAGTCGCTCGAGAAGGCCGGCCGCGTCGCCGATTTCCTCGAGTTCGCCGAGCTGATGTGCACCGACGCGCTGGTCCGCGAGGAGAGCTGCGGCGGCCACTTCCGCGTCGAGCACCAGGTGGACGGCGAGGCCAAGCGCGACGACGAGAAGTTCTGTCACGCCGCGGTGTGGGAGTACGCCGGCGAGGGCAACGCGCCGATCCGCAACATCGAGCCGCTCGTGTTCGAGAACGTCAAGCTCGCCACCCGGAGCTACAAGTAATGCCTGCCCAGACCACCCAGACCGCCGCAGACCACACGCTGAGCCTCAAGCTCCACGTCTGGCGCCAGCCGAGCCGCGCTGCCGCCGGCAAGATGGTGACCTACACCGTCGCGGGCGTCTCGACGCACGCCTCGTTCCTCGAGATGCTCGACATCCTGAACGAGCAGCTGATCGGCAAGGGCGAGGAGCCGATCGCCTTCGATCACGACTGCCGCGAAGGCATCTGCGGGACGTGCTCGCTCATGATCAACGGCCGGCCGCACGGCGGCAACCGCGGCACCACGACCTGCCAGCTGCACATGCGGCGGTTCACCGATGGCGACGAGATCTGGATCGAGCCGTGGCGCGCCCACGCGTTCCCGGTGATCAAGGACCTGTGCGTCGATCGCTCGGCGTTCGATCGGGTGATCGCCGCGGGCGGGTTCGTCACCGCGAACTCGGGCTCGGCGCCCGACGCCAACGACCACCTGATCCCCAAGGAGCAGGCCGATCGCGCGATGGACGCCGCCGCCTGCATCGGCTGCGGCGCGTGCGTCGCCGCTTGCCCCAACGGATCGGCGATGCTGTTCGTCGCCGCCAAGCTGGCGCACCTCCACCACCTGCCGCAGGGCCAGCCGGAGCGCGCGCACCGCACCACCGCCATGGTCACGGCGATGGACGCCGCCGGGTTCGGCAACTGCTCGAACCACTACGAGTGCGAAGCGGCGTGCCCCAAGGACATCTCGCGCGACGTGATCGCCATGATGAACCGGGACTACGCCAGGTCGTCGCTGGTCGAGCGCGATCGCCAGCTCAAGTCCGACGGCGCTGGCTGATCGAGGCCGCGCGGCGCGTCGCGGAGATGGGCGATCACCGGCGCGTGGTCGCTCGTGCCGACGTCGCGATAGGTCGCGCAGTGCAAGGTCTCGTCGACCAGCGCGGCGCTCGCGGCGATGTAGTCGAGCCGCCAGCCGATGTTGCGCTGCCGCATGTTGCGCCACGGCGCCCACCACGTGAACAGCCGATCGTTGTCGGGGTCGACCCGGCGGCCGACGTCGACCAGGCCGTAGCCGAACAGCGCCTCGATCAGATCGCGCTCCGGGCTCGACTGGCCGATCATGGGTCTTCGCAGCGCCGGGTGGACGTCGCGGTCGGTGCGCGCCACGTTGAAGTCGCCGCACAGCACCAGGTGCTTGCCGGCGGCCTCGAGCGCGCCTGCCCACGCGACGAGCTCGTGGAGGAACGTCAGCTTGACCGCGAGATCCTTGCCGCCGTTGGGCACGTAGACCGAGGCGACCACCACGCTGCCGAGCGCGGCGACCACGATGCGGTGCTCGAGATCGAACGCCGGATGGAAGAACGCGGGCGCGTCGCGGTACCTGGCCGTGCGCAGCAGCAGCGCGACGCCGGAATAGCCCTTGTGGCCGTGCCAGTGGGCGTGATAGCCGGCGACCGAAGCCAGCGGCTCGGGGACCTGCTCGGGCGACGCCTTGGTCTCCTGCAGACAGATCACGTCGGGCTCTTCGCGGTCGATCCAGTGCAGGATCTCCGAGGACCGCGCGCGCACCCCGTTGACGTTCCAGGTGGCGATCTTCACGCCGGTGCGTATATCAATCCTTGAGCGGCTCGGCATCGGGCGCCGGCGCGCGATCATCGATGATCTCGCCGGCGACCTGGAGCAGCTCGGGCTCGCGCTCCTCGAGCTTCTGCGCCGAGAGCAGCGCGCGGCCGAGATCGTCGAGCCCCACGATCTCGGCGATCACCGGGCGCTCGCGCGGCTTGGAGAACCCGCGGTAGGCCTGGGCGAGGCCGAGCACGAGGACCTCGCGCGCGCGGCCCAGCGCCGGGTTCGGCGGATACCACGCGAACAGCGCCGCACCCTCGACCGCGGCGCCGACGTGGCTGTCCTCGATCGGGCTCGCCAGCCGGGTCACCAGATCCGACATCCCCGCGCCGGTATCGCTATCGATCAAGACCGGCACCCACGACCTCGCGAACCCGGTGCCCTCGCGCAGGACGCCGACCAGCGCCGCCGGGGCGCCCCGGGTATCGACCGTGGCGCACACCGCGCCGAGATCGAGCGGCACGACGTCGAGCCCGGGCTCGATCGGCGCCGCGAGCTCCACCAGGCACAGCCCCGCGTAGCGGCTGAGCCCCCAGTTGCCGACCGCGACCGTGGCCGAGCCGTCGAGCTTGGTCGCGACGGAGAGCTGGGCACCGACGTGCGGGCGCAGCAGCTCGGCGTCGGTGGCTCCGATCGTCTTGCTGCCGTTCTGGACCAGCACGACCGGTCCGATCAGCGTACCGTCGACGAGCAGCGGGGCGACCGAGCGCAGCTCACGAGCATCCCGATCGCGACTGCTCACGCGGTGAGAGTTGCACGACCCCACCCACGTTCTCAACTGCTCGCGGGCGGTCACCATGCGCCGTCGCGTGTCCGGGACCGGTTTCGCGCCGTCCAAGCGCTGTCCGGCACGCCGACCGCGCGGATTCACCACGGCGACGCCCGGGTGCGCCGCATCCCGCCAGCGGCTCCGAGAGCGCCACGGCACGGCGAATGCAGAATCAAGCCACATGCCCCCACAACGCGAACCCAGCCGCCTGGCGTCTCGGCCTCCGCGCTGGCGTGGTTACCGCCTGCCCTTTGGTAACCCCACGGCGTGGCCCCGCGGGGTCCACGTCCACCGCGATCGCGAGCACGTCGGAACGTTCTCGGCAGCCTCTGGCTGAACGCCGACATCGTGCGCGCCCGCGCTCCGGAGCTGCACCTCATCACCTGCGCAAAGCACCGCAAGTCGAACTCTGCTGGTTGCAGACAAGCGCTGTGACAGCGCGTGTGTCTGCGTCTAGGCGGCGCGCTCCGTCGCGGCCGCCCGCGCTCACGATCGGCGAGGCGCGGTTTACCACTGGCCATCTTGTAGTTTTACACCCGCACATACACTGAACGATTTCAGCCTCCTGGTGACTGCGTAGCTACCAGCGGTAGACTCGCGCGCGATGGCTGGTGGCGACGACGATACGGTGAGCCCGGCGACCGTCGGCGATCGGCCGGGCGCGCGGGTCCCCGCGGCCTCGGCTGCGAGCCCGGACGAGCCCGGCGAACCCACCCAGGCCGACGCGCCTCCGACGATCCATGAGTCGGGGCTGCCCGCGCTCGCCAGCGAATCGCGGCTGGTCTTGCCCACCGGGCCCACCGGGACCACCGCGATCGATGCGATGCGCAACGAGGAGGTCGATCGCACGCGGACCTTCATCCGGCTGGGCTGGCTGATCAGCCTCATCGCGATGGCGGGCGCGCCGGTGCTCCAGGCCCCGCCCGCGATGACGCTCGCGTTCGTCGCGGCGCTGGGCCTCGGGATCGCGATCAGCATCGGGTTCTACCGCGCGTTCGCCGATCCGCGGCGCTACACCGAGCGCGCGCTGCTGTTCCTCGCCGTGATGTCCCTGGTCAACGCCCATGTCGCGGTGCTGTATTTCGGTACGTTCACCGTGGCGCCGCTGATCGTCGTGATCGGCGTGCACTTCGTGGCGCGCACCGAGGCCCAGCGCGCGGCGCGCTGGATCCTCGCCACAGCCGTCGGGCTCTACGCGCTGTGCGCCCTCGCGATCATCAGCGGGGCGCTGCCCGATCCCGGCGTGTTCGCGTCCGATCGCCGGATCAGCGCCGAGGCCCAGCTGGCGGGCGCGGCGTTCGTGATCGGCACCTACACGCTGGCGTACGTCGCCGCGCGGACGTTTCGCACGGCCTCGCTGCGCGCGATCGAGGGGCTCGCGCGCGCGACCCGGCTGGCGTCCCAGCGCGAGGCGCTGATGGACGAGCTCCGGATCGATCTCGAGCGCGCGCTGCGCGCCGGCGGCCCGGGCCGCTACACCGAACAGACGATCGGCAGGTTCAGGCTCGGGGTCGTGCTCGGCCGCGGCGCGATGGGCGAGGTCTACGACGCCATCGACACCGCGACCGGCGCGCCGGCCGCGGTCAAGCTGCTCCGCAAAGACCTGCTCGCCGATCACACCCACGTCGCGCGGTTCGTCCGCGAGGCCCGGGCGAGCGCCGCGCTCGACTCGCCCTACGTCGTCAAGGTGATCGAGGCAGGCGATCGCGACCCGCCGTACCTGGCGATGGAGCGGCTGTACGGCCACACGCTGGCCGAGCTGCTGCGCAAGGAAGCCCGGCTGGCACCGCCGGCGATCGGCGATCTGCTCCGCCAGGTCGGCGAGGGGCTCGACACCGCCAGCGCGCGCGGCATCATCCACCGCGATATCAAGCCGCAGAACCTGTTCCACGACCGGGTGTGGAAGGTCCTCGATTTCGGCGTCGCGACGCTGGCCGGCGATGGCACCAGCACGCTCACCCAGGGCGGCCTGGTCGGCACGCCGAGCTACATGGCGCCCGAGCAGGCGCAGAGCCACCGGGTCGACGGCCGCGCCGATCTCTACGCGCTCGCGGCGGTCGCCTACCGCTGCCTCACCGGGCGCCACCCGTTCTCGGGCACCGATACCCCGGCGCTGCTCTACGCCGTGGTCCATCGCATGCCGCCCCGGCCGGGCGAGACCGCCGACGTCCCCGGCGACGTCGATCGCTGGTTCGCGCTCGCGCTCGCCAAGCTGCCGGGAGACCGGCTCGCCACCGGCGACGAGCTGGCGCGCGCGTTCGACGCCGCGCTCATCGGCGCGCTCGATCCGAAGCTGCGCCGCCAGGCCGAAGCGCTGCTCCGCAAGCTGCCGTGGGGATGACGATGGAGCGCGCCCAGGTCACCACGCTCACCTCCGCCGCCGACGCGCTGCGCGGCGAGGAGCTCGAGCGCACGCGGACGCTCTTGCGCATGGGCTGGATGGTGGCGGCCGGCGTCGCGCTGGCCGTGCTGGTCGTGCCGGGCGATCCGCGGATCGCCGCGGCGCTGCTCGCCACGCTCGCGGTCACCGTGCTCGGCAGCCTGTGGAGCTACCGCGAGCTGCGGGCGACGTCGCGCACCAACGTCCGCCGGCTCGACGCGCTCGCGGTGCTCGCGATCGTGTGCGGCCAGCTCGGCATCCTCTACGTCGGGATCTTCTCCGCGGCCCCGCTGGTGGTGGCGTTCGGCGTGCTGTGGTTCTGCCGCACCGAGCACCGCGCCAGCGCCGTCGCGGTCTACGTGCTGGCCGCCGGTTCGCACGCGGTGGTCGCCGGCCTGGTGATCGCCGGCGCGATCGACGATCCCGGGTTTTATCCGGTGCGCAGCGAGTGCACGATCGCGGCGCAGATCGCCGGCCAGCTGATCCTGCAGAGCGGCTACGGCCTGTGCTTCTTCCTCGCGCGGCTGACCCGTCGCAGCTCGCTGCGCGCGATCGAGCAGCTGCAGCGCGCGACCCGGCTCGCCGCGCAGCACGACGCGCAGGTCGCCGAGCTCCGGCAGGACCTCGACCGCGCGCTCAAGATCGGCGGGCCGGGCCGGTTCACAGGTCACGTCATCGGCTCGTGGGAGCTCGCGACGGTGATCGGCCGCGGCGCGATGGGCGAGGTCTACGAGGCGCGCCACATCGAGACCGGCGACGCCGCGGCGGTCAAGCTGGTGCGCCGCGAGCTGCTCGGGGATCCGCGCCACGTCGAGCGGTTCCTGCGCGAGGTCCGGATCGCGCGCTCGATCGAGTCGGTGCACGTGGTCAAGGTGCTCGAGGCGCCGACCCCGCTCGATCCGGTGCCGTTCCTCGCGATGGAGCGGCTGCGCGGGCGCACGCTCGGCGAGCTGGTCCGCGCCGGGCCGTTCACCGGCGCGCCGCTCGGCGAGCTGGTCCGCTCGGTCGGCGACGTGATCGATCGCGCGCGGGCCGCCGGCATTGTCCACCGCGATCTCAAGCCGCACAACCTGTTCCTGACCGACGCCGGCACCTGGAAGGTCCTCGACTTCGGCGTCGCGGTGCTCGGCGAGCCCTCGGGGACGCTGACCCGCGGCGCCGCGATCGGCACGCCGGCCTACATGGCCCCCGAGCAGGCGCGCGGCGAGCCGGTGGATCACCGGGCGGATCTGTATGCGCTCGGCGCGGTGATCTACCGCTGCGTCACCGGCCGGGTGCCGTTCGTCGCGCGCGATACCCCGGCGCTGCTCTACGCCGTGGTCCACATCATGCCGCTCCGACCCCGGGCGTTCGCCCCGGTATCGCCGCACACCGAGGCGTTCCTCCAGATCGCGCTCGCCAAGTCGCGCGACGCGCGGTTCGAGTCGGGCGCCGAGCTCGCGGAGGCGTTCGCCGCGGCGGAGCGGCTCGCGCTCCCGGAGTCGTTGCTGCGCCGGGCCCGCCGGCTGGGCCATCAGATCGACTGGACCGAGCCGGACGCCGCCGATCGCGACGATAGCGCCGGGTGATCCGCCCGCCCCACCACCGGGCGCACAGATTGGCTCCCGCCGCGACGCCGGCGATGGCACCCTGGGACGATGGCCAGCACCGGTTATTCGGGAACCCCGCTGCCGCAGAAGCTGGGCATCAAGGAGGGCTGCAAGCTCGCCGTGGTCAACGCGCCGTCGACCTGGGCGCTCGGCGTGTTACCGGCCGGGGTCACGCTGCAGCGCAGCCTCGCCGGCAAGGCGATGCTCGACGTGCTCGTCGTGTTCGTCACCCGGCGCGTCGACCTGGTGACCCGGATCGCGAGCTGCCGGCCGCGCATGCAGCCGGCCGCCGGGCTGTGGATCGCCTGGCCCAAGCGCGCCTCGGGGATGGCGACCGATGTCACCGAGGACACCGTGCGCGAGGTCGCCCTGCCGACCGGCCTGGTCGACAACAAGGTCTGCGCGATCGACGACACGTGGTCGGGCCTGCGCCTCGTGATCCGGAAGGAGCTGCGGCCCTAGTCGCCGCCGCGGTAAGCTGCGCGATCGATGTCCACCACGCTGTCTCGCGAAGTCGGCGGCGTCTCGCTCACGACCCAGCGCCACTACGTCATCCGGCGCAAGTTCTGGTCGGTGTTCGAGCGGGTGTTCCGCGTGTTCACGGGCGACGGCCAGCTGATCATGTACATCCAGCACCCGCTGCTGAAGCTGCGCGAGGAGTTCCTGGTCTGGGCCGACGAGGCCAGGACGCGCCCGCTGCTCCGCATCAAGTCGCGCCAGGCGATCGCGATCAACTTCTCCTACGACGTCGCCGACGCGCAGACCGGCGAGCTGCTCGGCTCGGTCCAGAAGAACGCGCTGCGCTCGCTGGTCCGCGACAAGTTCCTCGTGCTCGACGCCCACGGCGCGCAGATCGGCTTCGCCGAGGAGCAGGGCGCGTCGCTGCTGCGCCGGTTCTTCCCGATCTTGCCATCGCAGCACGCGATCTTCGTCGCCGGCGCGCAGATCGCCTACATCCGCCAGCGGTTCCGGCTGTTCACCAAGGAGTTCACCGTCGACACCCAGCCGTCGTCGATGGATCCGCGGTTCGTGCTCGCGGTCGCGCTGCTCGCGCTGATCGCCGAGGCCCGCCGCGAGGACGCGCGCTGATCAGCGTGCGGCGGATTCGCAGGAGACGGTGTGTTCCCGACCGCGCCCCACCGTTCGGCGAACTGGTCGACCGACCGGGCGATCGCTACCATGCAGGCGTGAGCGACCCAGTCCAAG
>Ga0302321_100000200_pt1 | contig 53153 bp, 37 predicted proteins | sample Fen_T0_1_FD_202505 | JGI IMG/M metagenome (GOLD analysis project Ga0302321, IMG submission 202505) | Peat permafrost microbial communities from Stordalen Mire near Abisko, Sweden - Fen_T0_1 | ecosystem: Environmental > Terrestrial > Soil > Wetlands > Permafrost | place: Sweden: Abisko... | reverse complement strand
GCGCTGTCTTGCAGTGGCAGCCTGATTACCACGCTCACGGGTTATATCGATGGTCAGCCGCTCCTCGGTGTGACGGACATCATTCTGCCTGTGATGACCGGTCAAGCCGCGGTGGTGACGAGAACGGCTTCCGACACGGCCCCCGCCGGGTTGGCGAGCTTCGACGACGTCACCCTTGATAGCCCGTAGCACCGCCGCGGTCTAGCCCGCTGCCTGCTTCAACACGTCACACATTGCGTCGACGTCTTCAACACTGAGCATCAACTCGCGCAGCCGCACTGGGACGCCCATCACGTAACCACGCTGCACCGGCAACAAGAAGACGCACCGTGACTTCACCCTTGACGAGCTCGTTATACGAGTCCGATGGCAGGAGCAACAGTGCTGATGACAGCCGCCACCGGTAGACTGAGTCGAAGCGGATGGGGAATCGCTGCAAAGGCCACTATTGGAGCCCGAGCTGCAGCACGTCGGCCACTTTGCCCACAGCACCGGCACTCGTCGTCGTAGCACTACCCCCGCCATCGCCACCGAGCGCTGCCGCTGCAGCAGTGACGTGGGTCACCGAGGTTTCTGTTGGCGCAACGGTGCCGGTGTAGGCGACCGCGAGCGACGCACCACCCGCGCCCCCGCCGCCACTGCTGCCACTGCCGCCGTCGCCGCCAAACCCGCCCGCACACGAGCGATTGCTGCCGGCGCCAGCGCCATACGCGCCAGGGACACCTCCGGGACCGCCGCTTTGCCCCGCGCCGCCCTTGCCACCCGCACCGCCCGCTTTGGCGGTCAGCGTCGAGTCACTGAGTTTGATCGGGCTATTGATCAGCGCGAGCGCAATGCTGGCACCGCCGCCCTTGCCCGCGCTCCCAGCCTTGCCGCCGCAACCGCCGCTGCCGCCCGAAGCGCCGCTGGCACCCGTAGGAGTGAGCATTCCCGAACAAGTAGCAGGTGACTTCGCACCACCCCCACCACCGCCGCCCTGACCAGGCTTTCCAGGGACACCGTCTTTCCCATCTGAAGGGACAAAGCCAAGCGTTGCTGACAACCAGCCAGGTACGGTACCACCCAATGCCGGAGTTCCAGCGTCTCCACTGGCACCGCGCGTGCCATCCACACACGGGTCGTTGACTTCACCGAACCCGCCAATTCCGGCATCCGGAACGGAGCTCTGCTGTGGGGTACCGTTGTTCCCGTTGCCAGCCGATACCCCTGCGCCAATGCCCCCGGTGCCGCCTTTTGCGCCCACGCTCGCCTCGCCGCCGTCGCAGATCGTCGTCACGGAAGCGGCACCAATGCCGGTGAAACATGCTGCCAACCCAGGTTCGCCAGGAGTCCCCGACGTCGCTGCCACCGTATACCCTGTACCATCGGCGCCCTTGACGCCTTTGCCTGCCGTGATGTCGACGCGAGCGAGGCTGAGGGCAGGGCTGTTGACTGCGAGTACGGCAACACTGCTTTCGCCCGCCGTCGTGGCGTCGGCCGCGCTAATGCTCACGTTCTCGAAACTGAGGCCCGTCGTGATCCCTTCGACGCGAAATGCCGTTGGCTTGGCCGAAATGAAGGCCGCACGGAGCGTCGGGTCGTAGAGCCAGGTCGTCGACTTGCACGAGAAGTCGCCGTATACTGCGACGCCGTCAGCGTTTTCGGCGGTGAGAGTGACAGGGGTCGCGAGTTCGTATTTGGTTGCCGTGTCGGCGCACAAGTAGACGTTCAGCGGTGTCTTGGATTTGTCGCTTTTGGCCTTGGTCAGACCACGCTCAAGGCTGCGCAGTGGCTTGTCCGGGCTGCCATCGCCAAAGTTGTCGTCGCCGAGTGGCGAGACGAACACGCCGTACTTGACGCTGATAGAACAGGCCTCTTTCGGATGACCGCTACAAGGTGGCTCTGGGTTACCCGCCGCACCAGCCGTGCCTGCTTGGGGTTGGGTCCCCGCGGTACCGGCATTCGATGTGTTGCCAGCGCTGCTCGCGTTGCCTGCAGCCCCGGCGACGCCCGCACCGCCCGCGCTCGTTGCCATGCCCGCGTTACCCGCGACGCCCATGCCGCTGCTGCCTGCTGACCTTCCCGCGCTGCCCCCAACCGAAGATCCACCAGCACCCACCACCGTGCCACCGGCACCAACAGTGCCGCCGGTGCCGCCGGTGCCGCCGGTACTGCCAGCCGTGGCGCCACCGACACCCGAATCGCCCGCTTCTCCACCCGCGGCACCGCAGGTTCCAAGCCATTCGCAGTCGTGGCGCTTGTCGGTGCAACTCGATGTGACCGCTCCAACAAGCAGGACCAAGCTGGTAAGTGCGCAACTGAACCGCAACTGCTGCTTGAGATGATGCATTTAAGTTTCCGACCCCTCGGCGCCCGTCACGGCATGAAGCTACGCCATGGGCAACTTTTTATTGCCAGTATCTAATGCTCTGCGTCAAGTGAGGATGACGCGAACGGTGCACTTGGGCATTTGGCCGGCGACGCTCGGCGTCCCTGGCCGATGCCGGCATTTCCCGCATCTTCACGGAAATCTCAGAAATCCGCGGAGACGGTGACACCGGCAGAACCCTTCGCGAGGTGGCTTCTGAAGCGCAACGGCCCGAGGTAGGCCTGCCTTACCGGGCGGGTCTGATCCGGGCGTGCGACGAAGAAATAGGTAGCCGTTCCGACAAGTGCGGCTCCGCCCACGACAAGGCTCACGATTTCGAGCGTGCCAAAGGAATCGTAGTCCGACGCGAGATCCGTAAGTCGGTTGCAGTCGCCAACCGGTGCACCGGTCGTCCCACATTGTTTGGTGCCCAAGCTACCACGAATGCGTTCCGACTCGCTCTGGCGCGCATCTCGCACCAACTGAAATCCGATCCCAGCACCCACGCCCGCCAGTGCGACGATGCTGCCGGCTACGATTGGGGCCCAACTGGCATGGGTCGTGGGGGCCGCCAAAGGTTCAGGCATCTTCTCTGAAGGTTTGTGCCGCACGGGTTTGGGGCGCAACGGTTCGCGCAGGGCTTCGCCTGGCACGAGCGGCTTCAACTCTACCGAACGCGACTTGGATTGGCCAGCCTCGAGCTGGACCGTGAACGCTTCGGAAGCGTGGCCATCGAGACGAACCTCGAATCGATGCTCGCCCGGATCGACGAAGATCTCGGTGACAAGTGGGGCAGAAGCCGAGATTTTACCGTCGACGATGACGTCAGCGCCCTTGTTCTTCACGCGCAAGTCGAGTGCGCCCACCTGCTGCTTGCACAGGCCGAGGATCTGGCGTGAACGCTCAGCCGTTTCCGGCTTCTCGCGGGGTGGCAATAGCATCAAGCCGTAACCCAGGTGTTCGCAGGCGTCGCGCATGCGCTTGAGGTTGTACTCTGCCTGGCCGAGTTGCAGCGCCACATCGTAGGTTCGTCGATCGTTCCACAATTGAATATACGAAGTCCGCGCTTCTTCCCACCGACTCGCTTGCATCGCCGAGCGCGCCTGCTCGAAGGTATGGCGACGAGTTTGCTCGTCCTCAGCCCGCGCCAGGCGCGGCACGACGCAGGCAGCGACCACAAGCGAAAGCAGGGCGTTGCAAACTTTGGATGTCATCGGACGGGCGCATCATAGCTGCCTGCGGACCAAAAATACCAGGAGGGTGCAATCGTTGGGATGATTCCAATCCTCGAGCAACGCCAATTGGTCGGCAGACATGCTTGGTCGATGGGCCAGATGGCTGACTGCCATCGGTTTGGAAGCCCAAACAACAGTTCTGTTTGTCCAGCTGCTTGGTGTTGGGTCACAACTGTTGCGTTCATGCCGGGTTAGTTGGGGGAGCGATAGTGCTGGCGGGGCGTCGAGTCTTACGACAGTACCTGTCGACTTCACGTTTCGGTCGTCGTTGGGTGGCACTGCGTCCGGGGCAATCGGCAACCCCTGCCCGGATCCCAACTGCAGAAAGACACGAATCGAAGCCATTCGCGGCGCTTGTGGATACGCGCAGCAGTGGAAGCTCGACCACGGCGAAAACGAAGGATAGTTTTACCGAAGCGAGGCGATCGCTGCATCGGCTGGATAACCCGCAGGCATTCAGTTCTTGGTTGTGTTCAATCGTCATAAGAACGGCGCACAAGTTGTTGCGGCGGCGCAAGTTGATGACCGTTTTGGGGCTGCGCCAGCGTGAGGCTATCGACCTCGATGCACTCATCGCCCGCTTGGTACCTCAGAATGTGTTGGTCGAATTACGGGCCGTCTATGGCTTGGTCGAGACTCTGTCCTCAACGACGCGCATTGCCTTCATCTTGTGTCGCGTTGAAGGCGTCAGGCTCGAGGAAATTTCTGGAATGTTGGGGATCTCACTGGCCACCGTGAAACGGCGCATCGCCGACGCCGAACGCCAGCTCGAAAAATGGACGGCACTTGGTCCGGCGCACCGTCGGCCAGCAACTCTTGGTGGAGCGCAACGTCGACGGAATGGAAAGCATAACGTTTCCTGAAGGGATCACGGCGTCGCTCCACCGCGAAGCGCGCAGGGTCGCGCTCTATGCTAGCCTCGGGCAGGTCGAACGCTGTCACAGAGCTCAAGCGGAGTATCAGTCACGTCATCCAAACGGTTCCCACGCAAAGAAGGTTGCCGCCAGCTGCGCGCGGTAGCAATTTTCATCGCGCTGTGCGCGTTCGGAATGCCCGCGGTTGCGCAGACGCCAGCCGTCTGTCCGGAGAAGGGTCACGATTGGATCGCTGTTCAGTTCGACGCATTGCAGCCCGGCAGCGCTTCAAATGCTGACGAGTGGCGCTTGCAGCAGCGGGTCAAAAAGCACTTGCAGGTGGAATTTCGCGCGCAAAATATCGATATTTGCACAGGTTCGGAATCGACAACGGTACCACTGGCCACATTGCGGATCGGTCGCGACACTTCCAACACGGCAGTTGTCAAGACCTGGGCGAACGACGCTCTCACGAATAAGCAGTTGAGTCGACGGCTCTCGCTTGCGGGTTTGCCCGACGACGCGCACGCCATGGCGATTGCTCTTGGTGCAAGCGAGCTGCTCGAAGCAAGTTGGAGTGAACTTAGGTTGTCTGCGAAGTCGACACAATATTCTGCCGTGCCGTCGGGCGTGCAAATGCACATGGCCGCTCGTGAACCCGCGCTGCCGAGGTGGGGAGATTTGGCGTTTCTTGGGGCCACCGAGGCATTCGCCGGCGGCGTCAAACAGTTTGGCCTTGATGTCCAAATCGCGATTGCTTGGACGACAACATTGGATGCGGTTGTCCGCGTTGGCGGGCGCTCGTCGCTCAGCACGACGTCTGCCCATGGCAGTGTCGTGGCAGACGGTTGGTTGGTCGGGGCGGGAGTCGATTACACCATTGCTTGCCCTGCCCCGCGGCTTCGTCTGCTGCTTCTGGGACGGGCCGATTTCATGCGCCTAGATTTTACGGCATTAGCCAAAAAGGGTGCGACTGCGAGCTCTGCCGCCGGCAACACTGGGTGGTTGTCGGCAGGCTTGGGGCTGGATGCTCGAGTAGGTCAGCGTGTTTCACTTGGTGGTGGATTCCTAGCGGGCAGAGTATTGCTTCCCCTTTCTGCCAGCGACGACGGCGTACGGATCTTGGGGATTACGAAGGGAGTGGTGGCGGCCCATGCTGGTGTCAAGATCCTCTTCTAGTTCGGTTGTGCTAGTTTGGGCGTTGCTGACGTTGGCGTTGGGGGCATGGGCTTGCCGTGAGCGAACACTGCAAGTGCTCGAACCAGCCACGAAAGCGCCGGCGGCGTCCAACGCCCCGGTGGCGGGCGCTGGCGCACCCAATGCCGGGATTCCGAATCCTGATGCTGGCACCCAACCGCTACCCGCCACGTCGACCTGCTCGACTGGAGCCGCGCTCGGAACAGAATGCATCTCGTCAAACGACTGTTGCTCCGGATCCTGTGGTCCAACACCGACAGGGCAATTGCAGTGCCTGCCCAACGTAGGGTGTTGGGGCATTTCAGTTCCGTGCTACAGCGCGAGCGACTGCTGTAGTTTGGCGTGTGTTACCCGCGCGAACGGCGCTGCCTGCAGCGACTTCGGCTACTGCAGTTCTAAGGGTGGGACCTGTAGCGTCAATTCAGATTGTTGCTCGTCGTTATGCACCGGCGGCATCTGTGCCGAATCGGCTCCACCGCCGTGCTTGCCCGCAGGCGAACTTTGCAGCGGCGCCACGGATTGTTGTGGTGCAGTGTGCGCCCTGTCTGGTGATGGTCGTACCCGGTGTCAACTGCTACTGGCTTGTCGCGTCGTCGGTGAAATTTGTGCCGCTGCAGGCGATTGCTGCGGCGGCACATGTCTGACGAGTCCGAGCGGCGTTGCGCGTTGTGGGCCGGCTAAGGCCTGCGCGATGCTCGATGGTAAGCCATGTTCGCGTCAGGCTGGCGACTTGTGCAAGACCCCGGATGAATGCTGTTCGCGTGCGTGCGTTGCTCAGGCCGCTGGCGGCACGCGATGTGCTGCCAGCGCCGGTTGCCGATCGGCGTGCGAACAGTGCAATCTCAATCACGATTGCTGTTCTGGCGCCTGCGTCGTCGACGCAGATGGCCTCAAACGCTGCACGCTCGGCAGTTGTGCTGCTGAAGGTGAAATCTGCAGCAAGACCGACGATTGCTGTCAGACCGCTGGCGCGCAGAAGTGCGTTGAGGAGCCTACAGGGCAAAAGTACAAGCGCTGTCGGCGCGACGCGCCAGCGACTGAATGCATTGCTGACGGAGACGCGTGCGCGCTCGGTTCACGCTGCTGCAGCGGTGTTTGCGCTCAGAACTTGGCTTGGGAGTTCAGATGTGTCGAGGGGCGAGTTGCAGAGGGCCAGCCCTGTGCGAGCCTCCTCGATTGCGCGCAACCGAATTCCGATTGCGTGAGCCTTTTTGGGGAGAGGCGCTGCTTCGTCGTTGTGGCGCCGTAAACGCAAGCGGCCAGTACCGCGTCGAACCAACCAGCAAACGGGCACCACGAGACGAGCCGCATGATTTCGGCCCGAGAGCGGAGGGTCAATGAAGTACCGATGCACCTTAAAGTGACGGGTGGGCATGTCACCTGGTGTCGCACATTCGCGGCAGATTTGGGAGCTTGAGCGCTTGCTGAGCCCACGCACGGCCGGCATGCGAAGTGTTGGCAGAGCGCGATCATTGAGGCAGACTCGCCACCATTAGCCAGCAGCGATTACTGCGCGCGATCCCACCATGCTTGCACGCTTTTCACTTTCTTTCGCCCTCGTCATTGCTCTGAGCCCGAACGTCGCGCATGCGAAGAAGAAGCTCAAGGCGAAGCGGGCTGAAGTCCAGCAGGTTCAAGCGCGAAGCGCTCCGGCGGCTAAACCCTCAGAGACAGCTTACGCGCCGAATGACCTAGCAATGTCGCTTGATGACGACCCCCGTCCGGCATACGGCCAGGATCTCATTGCGGGTAAATCGAATGGTTCGATGCGCATGCTGGTGCAAGCTAGGTATCGTTCGACCTTCGTTCGTGAATCGGGGCTTTCTTCGAGCTCGATCGTTGCCGAGCAGCAGAAAGGCACGTTGCAAAACAATGACGGCTTCGACATCCAGCGAGCGTTTTTGCGCTATGTCGCGTCACCAACCAAGCAAATCGATGCAAAATTCCTCGTCGATTTTGCCGAGTTGAAGCACAACAACGTTTCTCAGTCGTTCAAGCTCGCCTACGTCGAAAGCCACATTACCAAGCGCTTGCAGATCGACTTCGGTCTACTCAAGCGGACCTATTCGCTACTGGAACTGCTGCCGATTGCTCAGCACGAACTTGCCGATCTCGGGCCAACCGACGACTTCATCAAGAACCAGGGCTATGCCGGGCGCGACATTGGTGCGGTCATCCGCTATCAGCCACTTCCCATGCGCCGAATGATGACGGTAAGCGTCGGCGCATACCGCGGCGACATCGACGAGGGCTTCGACGCTTCTCCGCTAAAGCTACTGGGGGTTCGCATTGAAGCTCGTCCAGTAAAACACTTGCGCCTGGGTGCTAACGCGGTCTGGCGGCCTTACGCCAATGTCGAGATGCAAAAGACCGTCGACGACAACACCGGTGGCATTGGTTACCAGAAGAACGTGACCAAACGCAAAGGCGCCGCCGCGGGAACCGACGTGACGCTCACGTACCAGCATCTCGAGGTGCGCGGCGAATTGCTGTTGGGGCAGCGCACTGATCCAATCCAACCGTTGAATGGCAGCCAAGGGAGTTTCTGGTCCGCTTGGTTGCTAGTCTCGCCAAAGATCCCGGTGGGTAAATGGTTACTCGTGCCTGCCGCCAAGGCAGAGATCCTCGATACCGATGCGCTCAATTCGGGCGGGCGACGTCGAGTTCTGTCAGGTGTTCTCGGTGTCATGCCGGCTTCGGGGCTCCGGATCATCGCTGATGTGACGCATACCTGGACTGATGTAGCGCTAACCTCGATGCAGAGTGTTCCCTGGACAAGTGGTGCAAGTAAAATTTACGTACCGGAGCCCAGCGCTACGAGTGTCACGCTACAAAGCCAGCTGGTCTTTTAGCGGCTGGCCTGCACCAACTATTCCAATTCGGGTTTCGGCGGCGCTGCGTCGGGCGGTATGCTTGGGAATTCCAGGATCGAATCGCCAGCAACGTTTTCTTTGGTCCAACCCATGCGCAGCGTAAGACGTTCCACCAATAGGTATGTCACCGGCAACACGATTAGCGTCAGGATCGCGGCCGATATCGTCCCGCCCACGATGACCACGGCGATCGGTCGTTGAGTATCGGCGCCCATGGCTTTCGAGAACGCGGCTGGGAGCAGGCCGAGCGCCGCGAGTGCCCCCGTCATCAACACTGCCCGCAGGCGCGAGATGGCACCGGTCGATATCGCTGCTTCCAAAGTAGTACGCCGGTTGCGCTTTTCGCGGATTGAGGAAAGGACGAGCACGCCATTGAGCGAGGCCTGGCCCACTAGGGCAATGAAGCCGATTGCCGCCGATATATTGAACGGCATTCGATTCACCCAGAGTGCGAACACCCCGCCGACCAAGGCAAAGGGTACGTTCGACAGGACGAGAAACGCTGGGGCTCCAGCGCCAAATGCCTGGAACAGCAACACGAACGTCAAAAGGATCGCAATCGGTACGACCAACAGGAGCCGGTTCATCGCACGCTGTTTCGACTCGAACTCGCCGCCCCACTCCCATTCGAGACCATCGCCGCGTTGAAGGACGGCATTGACCGCCTTCTGCGCGTCGTTTACGAAAGAACCCATATCGCGGCCGCGGACGTTCATCCGCACGCCGATGTAGCGTTGGCCGTTCTCACGATTGATGGCCGCGCGGCCGCGGTCGAGCATGATGTCGGCAACCGACGAGAGTGGGATCAAGGCGCCGTTTCTGGTCGGGATCCGAAGATTGGATACGTCCTCCACGGTTGAACGATGTCCCTCGGGCAGACGCAGCACGACGTCAAACACCTTCTCCCCTTCCCAATACTCAGCCGCAGCTTTGCCGCCCAACGCTGTGGCCACGAAATTTTGCACTTCGGCGATGTCGATACCAAATCGGCCAAGATCCGAGCGACGTGGCCGAACCAGGACCTGAGGTGTCTCAGCGCTCTTGAGGATCCCGAGATCTGCGACCCCGCGCACCTTTGAGATCGCGTCCTTGGCCTTCTCCGCGGCAGCTTGAAGCCGCTTGAGGTCATGGGCGTAGATCTTGAGTGCGATTTGACCGGGTTGGCCCGAAATGTTGTCGTTGACGTTGTCGCGAATCGGTTGGGAGAAATTGACTTCGATCCCAACTGTTTTCACAATCTCGCGATTCATCGCCACGATCACCGACTCAAGTGAGGGCGTTTCCTTGGGCCATGCCTCCATGGGTTTGAGTCGCACGAAGACTTCTAGGTTGTTGGCCAGCGACGGATCGGTCCCATCCTCGGGGCGACCGAGCTGCGACAGACGGGTTTCGACCTGAGGAAATTGACGAATCACAGAGTCGAGCACGGGTACGAGTCGGCGCCCTTCGGTTAGCGAAATGTTCGAGGGCAGGGTGTAGGTCAGGTAAAGGGCGCCTTCGTTGAGCTCCGGCAAGAACTCGGTGCCGAGGTGCGACATTTGGTAAACCGAGAGACCAAGGAGCAGGATCGCCCAGGCAACGACCTGCTTCGGGTGCCGAAGTGACCAGCTGAGTGAGGGCCGATAGGCTCGCTCCGCCCAGGCGAGCACCGGAGAGATGCGGTGTCGAAGTTGCTTTCTGTAGGCGAACGCGGCTAGGACCGGAACCAGAGTGACCGACAACACCAGCGAACCAACCAATGCGGCCACCACAGTGTGAGCCAGTGGCCCGAACATGCGGCCTTCGACGCGCTCAAGTAAGAACAGTGGAATATACGCTGCAATGATGATCAACAGCGAAAACACGGTCGGGCGCATCACGCGTGACGTTGCCCATTGAATACTTGTCGTGATCGGCTCATGCCGTTCGCCGCGTTGGCCGACACGATGAACGATGGATTCGATGACGACCACTGCGCCGTCCACGATGATACCGAAATCCACTGCGCCCATCGATACCAGGTTGGCCGACATGCCGCGGGCGCGCAAATAGATGAACGCCGAGAACAGCGATAGTGGGATGAGCGTGGCAACGATGAGTGCTGCTCGCAGATCGAGCAAAAACACGTAGAGGACGACGACCACCAGGAACGCGCCCTCAAGCAGATTTCGCGATACTGTTTCGAGGGTTTTGTTGACGAGCTCGGTTCGATCGTAGAATGGGACGATACTGACGCCTTTGCGCAACACGCGCTTGTTGACCTCGTCAACGCGGTCGCGCAGGCGCGCCAATACCGACGAAGGATTCTCGCCGCGCCGCATGATGACGATACCTTCCACCGCGTCCCAGTTGGTTTCACGGCTGGCGATGCCTTGGCGCGGGGCCCAACCTTCCAATACCGATGCTACGTCCCGGACCCGCACCGGCGTGCCGCCGCGGGTTGCGATGGCGGTGTTGCGAATGTCGTCCAACGAGTGGAAGAGCCCGTCGCTGCGAATGACGAGTTGCTCGGTGCCGCGCTCGACGATTCCTCCGGACGCGTTGCTTGATGCAACGTCCAGCCCGTGAAACACGTCATCCATCGTGAGACCACGAGCGGCCAACACTGCCGGATCGGGTCGTACCTGGATCTCCTTGACCAAACCACCAAAGCTTACAACATCCGCGACACCATCAATGCGCAGTAGGCGCGGCGCCACAACCCAATCTTGGAGTGTGCGGAGTTCAAGCGGATCGTGAGTGTCGCTCTCCAACGTGTACCGGTAGACCTCGCCAATCGGAGTCGAAAGGCTACCGAGTCGTGACTCGGCTTGTGGCGGGAGCCGCGCATTGTGGATGCGCTCGAGGATTTGGGCACGCGCGAGATGAACGTCCACCCAGTCGGCAAATGTCAACGACACGAATGCAAGGCCGAACAAATTGTTGACGCGCACCCGGACGAGCCCCGGCGTGCCGTTTAGGGAGCGTTCGATCGGAATCGATACTTGTCGCTCAAGCTCTTCAGCGGGCTGCCCTGGGTAGAGCGTGATGACGTTGACTTGCGTGTCACTCGGATCTGGAAAGGCTTCAATTGTCAGTCCGCGCAGGGCCCAGACGCCAAAGGCAACGATGACTAGCGCGAAAGTGACCACGGTCCAGCGGGAGCGCAGAGACAGCTCGGTGACACGATTGAGCATTCAGGCAACCTCTCCAATGGACGTGGGCGCTACGAATCTTGGAGTGCGTTGATGAGCAGGAGCGGATTGCTCGTGACGACCTCTTCACCGGCGACAAGGCCCGAATTGATCTCGGTCCATTCGGCATTCTGGCGGCCTACGGCGATGGCACGTTTCTTATACTGGGCTTGGCCGGTCTTGACGAACACTGCTGTGTCGAGGCCGTCGGTAATGACTGCTGAGGTCGGAATGAGGAGCGTGTCTCCCGCCAGTTTGGGCTTGAGTTCGAGTTCGACGAACGCGTTGGGTCGAAGCTGCGACTTGGCGTTATCGACGAGGACTCGGACTGGCACACTCTGACGTTCTGGATCAACGACGCCAGAGACCAGCGTGACCGTGCCTTGAATCGCCGCGCTGGCGTCTCCTGGAATGCGAATGATAGCTGATGCACCAGCCTCTATCCCAGTCACCAGCGATTGCGGCACATCGCCAATGACTTGCACTTGGCTGAGATCGGCGACGACGCAAATTGTATGATCAAGATCAGGTCCAACCGAAGAGCCAGGCATGACTTTCAATTCAACGACCGTTCCAGCGCGCTCGGCCGTCAGCCAATACGCGCCATCTCCCTGAGGTTTGACCGCCAGGGAGTGCAGTTTCGCGTCCGAGGATTGAACGTCCACTTTGGCGGTGTCAAGTTCGCTTCTGGCAACTGCCAAATCGTGTTCCGGCACGGCCCGAGCAGCAACCAGCTGCTCGAGGCGATCCACGGTTGACTGCCGAAGCGCCACAGCTAGACGAGCCCCCTGTCTTTGACGCGTCAATTCGGGAAGCTCTGGCGTTTCGACCAGGACGAGGCGGTCGCCCTTCTTGACGCGATCGCCGAGACGCACCCTGACTTCGGCAACTCGACCGTGCAAGGGCGAGTATACTGGCTCAGTGAGTGCCTCGACGGTCGCGACTCGTGCGGTTAGCGGCGGAGGCGCAAGCCTGGCGCCGGTGCGTACCGGCGCCGTTGCGAATGTGACGCCGCGTGTCGGTTCGGAAACCAGCACGTCGGTCTTGGTCGCTGCGAAGGCTGCCTTCTCGACCGGGGTCTCACGACGGCAACCGAAGACGGCTAAACCCAAGCTAGTAAGTATCAAGAAGTGGAAGAGCCCTGAGTTGGTCATGGTTTATTCGCGAGCAGAACCAGGGCAGCCTTCACTTGCGCCTTCTGCGAGATGCATACGGACGCTCAGGCTGGCGGCGTAAGCATCCGACAACCCCTCGATTTCCTCGAGCATGAGGTCGAGCAGCGTTCGGCGAGCTTGGATTACATCCGTTACGGAGAGCAAACGCGTCTCGTAGGCACGCTCCACGCTGTTGAGCGCCTCCTGTGCCTTCGGAACGAGCTCTTCGACGAGTTGTTGTCGCCGCTTCCGCTGAGCGGCCCACCGCTCCGTGAGCGAAGGAAGCACCGCTTCGCTCAATTGAGTGCGGGCGTGGCGTTCGGCAGCAAACCCCTCAGCCGCCGCACCCGCTGCGCGCACCCCAGCCTGACCCCAATCGAATAGGGGCAGGGGAAGCGCGACGGTCAGTTCCAAGGAGGAGGCCTGATTGCCCGAGATCGTAAATTGGTCGTGGACGAACCCGATGCGGAATGTCGGGTCCGGCAGCGCCATGCGCCGAAAGTAGGTCTGCTGGTGTGTTGCCGCGCGCTCTTCTGCTTGCAGCGCCAACAAGTCCGGGCGTTGCTTGACTGGGCTTTGCGTTTGCAGCTGGCCCAGATTGGCACTTGACCATGCCTCGAGGTAGCGGCGAGCCTCCACGTCATTGCCAAAGCTTTCGCACGGCCGCCCCACCATAGTGGCGCATTCGGCTTCGAGCAGATCCACGTCGAATTGGGCGTCCTTTCTTTGTTGCTCGAGCCGACCACGTTCGAGCGTTGCGCGATCGACTTCAAGCCCGCTTGCCCATTGCTGATTCGCTCGCGCGGCAATATTCTTCTCGTGGTCGTAAGCGGCCTCCACTAGACTGGAGATCGCGGCAATGCGCAACTCGACTTCGGCCATTTCGCCGACCACGCGCGCTAGGTCCAATGCGAGTTGGCGTCCGACGGCGCAGCGCCGCAAGGTCGCGCTCTCGTATTCGGCTTGGCGAGCGGCTTGATTGGGGCCGCGCTTGCCAAGTGGAAAGGTATAGGACACACCTACACGGTAGTTCGGAACGTTTGCGAGCGGCGCGCTCAGATTCGGCGGGTTAGTGCGACCAATTGGAATCGTTCCCCAAGTGGCATCGAGGGTCGGATTGGGCAGAAGCTGCGACTGTAGCCGAGCAGCATCGCGGATCCGTGTTTCGCGCTCGGCAGAGCGCAATTCGGGTGCGGACTGAATAGCTCCGACCAGCTGAGCGAACTTCGTGTTGCCCTGCGGATGGAACGGCACGTTGCTCGATGGGACCGAAACGACTGGCTCGCGAGCCATGATCGGCAAAGTGACAAGCAGAATTCCAGTGGCAAGATGCGAACGGCCAAGACGGCCGGCTGTAAAGCCGCCGAGTGTTGTCCTTCGATTGGGGTTCCCTCGAGAAGCCACGCGCCGATTGTAGTCGCCCCCATCCTAATCGGCTAGCCGAAACTGGATGAACTTCATGAAGTAGCACTCATGTGCACAACGTCTGGATTGGCCCAAGCGACATCAGACAAGCCTGGGCGAACGACTCGCGTGCAACACCTGGCGTGACTGGACGCAACGCGGTTTCGGGTTTTGACTCGAGTCGGGTCACTCGTTACGACGCCTGGAATCGTCGGCTTAAACAGGCCTCTTGCGGACTCAACCGATCAACGCCAGAAAGACGCTCTGTCGAGGCATGGCGGGTTAGGGTTCGCGCTCAAGCGTACACACTTGGCGGGATCGGTGCTCGTCAATGCAGTTCAGCAACGCGGCTGACGCATACCGAGATGAGAGCGAGTTCATGAAACAAGAATGAATTGCGCTTCACTAATCACACAGCAGTGAGCGGAGAATTGTGGCCTTCGTGTTTGGCGAACAGCGATCTTCTGGCGCTGCCGCGAGGCCGTGACTATGTTGCCCGCCAAGTAAGCGCGAGGTCGACGCATTGTCGACTAGGGTGAAAGTTGCGAGATGCGAAGTTGCCGGAATACACGGCCCCCCAAACAGTTCAATGGCTGACCATGAGCAGCGCAATCACGCTGGGCGCCAGCAATCAGCGTACGCTGGCGAGGACTGCGGAACCAGAGTTAACCGTGCGACCCGCAGCAAGAGAAGAGCCCGCGGCGCGCGCCAGCCAACTGCTCGGAGACAGAATTGCGCTACGGTCATGGATTCAAGCGCACCAGCCACAGATCCAGCTCTTTGGCGCGCACCGCCGCGAGGCCGAAGCAGCCATCCGAGAGTCTCGCCTGCTACCCAACCCGATCCTCACTTTGGAGTTGGCTGGTCAGCCCATTTAATGTCACTTCTTTCGTGATTTCGCGAGAAGGCGCGCTGTGGACACGTGTATCTTGTCAACAAAGCGAGTTCTCTTCGGTACGGGCTTCTTCGGGCCACTAGGGTGGCGCCGGTACTTGCGGAGATCAACATGGGTAGCGCACTTGAGCAAGAACTTGCCGAGGGCTTTGGCGGGCATCGTGCGGAATGGCTCCCAGTCTTCCGTATCAAAGACGATCTCCATACCCTGGTGCGACGCCTGCATTTCAATAGCGACGAAGTACAGCGAGTCCTCTTCCTGGATCTTTTCGGCGCCGAACTTGGCGCGCAGAGCGGCCTGCACCGTCGACAGAATGTTGTAAGTGACGAGCGAAACGCTGAAGTCAAACAGCGCTGCTCGTGGGAAGCCAAGGGTATCAATTTCGTATTGCAGCAACTGCGTCAGGGACTGAAACATCGTTTCGAGTTTCCAGCGCTTGCGGTAGACGTTGGACACGGCGATTGCATTCGCTGCGCCTTTGGGCAAGCTCGTCAGAATTGCCATCTCACAGTCACGAGTTGATGCGTCCAGTCGAATGACTACGCGCCTGACCTTGAGCACCCCACCTTCACTGTTCGTCAGCACCGCGGTTTGCTCGAACACTTCTCCTGTATCAGTGCGACCACACGGCTTGAGCGATCCGATGGGGTCGAGTGGTCGATTGGCGTGTTGTCGGATCAGGAAGAACGCGTCACGTTGAGCAATGCCGAACAAGCGTGGGATAGTGCAGAAGTTGCGGTCGGCAACCCAGACTTCTTGTTCACTCACCCGGGCCAGAATCTCATGAGTCAGTGACCGCTCCTGAGCATGTGCGTCCTCGCAAGGAATCATATCTGTGGCGAGCATCAGCTCAGGATCGAGGACGACCAAGGAATGTCCAGGCAAAGGACCCGCCTTGCTCCGCATCAAGACCTTGAGCCGACGTTCTGTTGCCGCCAGATGGTTGTCATCGATCATCTTGACTCGGTATTCGTCAATCAGCGGTGGCAACTCCCCCTTCATGCTCACGATGCCGTCACCAAGTTTTGTGCTCGAGTGAAGCACGAACTGACTGGTCACAGCAGTCTCAATGCCATTGAGTTTCTCGTAGGCGGCCGGCAACGAGACCCCAAGCGATTCCTTGGACTCCATGAATGCCGCATGCACGGATGGGCGACTCTTGCTGACCACAACCCCCATCAAGTCGACCATTGACGAAAATAGTAGCGTCCGCGTGTACTGCTGATTAGTGCGTTTATCGAAAAGCGCATTGAGTTCTTCTGGCACCAACGCTGCTTCCATCAACGTGCGTGTCATCACGCTGCTTGGAGCTCTCTCGACATAGCGTTAGATCAATGCGGACAAGATCATGTTCGGGTGATGCACGAATGCTGCTGCGAGGGACAGTCCCTTCGTGCCATCCACAAGAAAAAGATCCCACAAAGTGCGATATGGATCTGATGGACCTAAATCAGACGGTCACCTTGAAAGGGCTGCCTTATTGGCGGCATTGGGGCTCGTACCGGCTGAGATGTCGCACGCAATTGGCAGTGAAACACAACAGCCAATCGCGGTCGTTGTTGTCGGGGGAACGCTCACAGCAGCAGCGCTGACGCTGATCGCCTTGCCGGTCAGTATGCTGCTCGTACTCAGAGCTCAGAAACGCTTCGCCAAGGTTGCTGAGCTCGAAGCCGTGCCCGTGGTTGGGTAGACTCGAGGTTTAGGGCGCAGTGTAGGTCAGGTGCAAGGGTGGCGGGTGGGCGACAGCACTTCGTGTGATGGTCTGGGTCGAGTTCAGCTGGCCCAGCTCGAACCTGGTTGGTTCGGTGTCACCTTATGATCGCCCGCAAGGTGCCTTAAGACCGACCGGCTTGACAAACCCGTTAGCCGAAGTATTGCGTCCCGGCCTCGCGACAGCCACAACCAAGCGCTCTGGCCACGGGCTCACCGTGGGTGATTCTGGCGAGCAAAAGTGGCGCGCGAGGGGTTCAACCCTTCGTCAGGTCTTGCATGAAATCACGAACAGACAAGCACAGGTGGCAGCTACCTATCGCTACCTACATGCTTGTTGGAACGATCGTCGCGATTCCGTGGTTGTGGTTGGTCGCGCGGTATTGGAACTACTACCCACTCTGGGATGCAGCCATCTACTACGAATGTGTTGTCGATGCAGCCAAGACGACGCTCGATCCGCGCGCGTACAACTGCGCTTCTCATCCGACGATGGGATACCTCTGGGTTCCGGGCTTGCTCACGCGAGTCTTCGGCCAATCTTATCGGGTATTTCTGGCTTACAACGCCGTCCTTGGTTGGAGCATGTCAGTCGCGATCGCCGATATTGCTCGACGGTTGCTCAAGGGCAAGGCCGATAGCATCGAGCAATTGCTCGTTGTCGCCACGGCAATGTATTGCCCAATTGTCGTGTCGAGCATTCTGCAACTGACCCCCGATTTCGGTGTCGTTGTCTTTCTGACACTTTCTGCACGTGCCTTTCTGCGCGAACGGCTGGTTCGCGCCATAGCTTGGGGCGTGCTCGCAGGGTTGTCGAAGGAGTCAGGTGTGCTCGCCTTTGGCGTTCAACTTGGCGTTTACGTCGTTGTATATGGCCTCAGGGCGCCAAACTTGGGTTGGCGCAAGGTTACTGCCATTTGCCGCCGTTCGCCGCTCGTATTGCTGCCGCTGGTCGGGCTTTGCGCCGTTGCCGTCTACGTGCTCACCAATGGCAGCACGGTGCTCTGGGCACAGGTAGACCTCGAGGGGGTGATTCGACAATTCACGACGGTATCCTTCATGGACAACGTCCTGCCGGCGAGCCTCGGGACCATCTTCGTCCTGAATTGCATGTGGATCCCGGCGCTCGTCTTGCTTGGTTATTTCACCATCTGGTGCGCGCGCCGACTGATACTGGCACTGCCCGCGCGCGCGCCTCACGATCCGGCATTCGAGTTTGTAGCAACGGTATTCGTGCTCGAGCTGGTGCTTCTGACCAGGTTTCGAACGTTCACCAACGTACGCTACTATTTACCAGTCTTTCCGTGGCTCCTGCTGTTGTCCGCCCGAGCCTTCTTGGCGTTCGGGTTGCCACGACCTTTGCGGCTAATCGGGCAAGGCGTTATCTTGCTGACAGTTGGAGCGTCCAACTTCCGCAGTTTCGATCCGGTATCCGCACAGCTCTTTGGTAGCATGAAGTTTGGCGATCATCGGCTATTTCGCATTACGTCATTGACCCGGGAGTGTTGCGGCCTTGGGCGCGATCAACTGGTGTACAATCTCGAGTTTGCCGAGATCGATCGGCTTTTGCGCCAAGTGCTGCCCTTCGTGTTGGAAGAAGGAACCCACGTCGTGGCCGTGCATCCCGAAGCGGATTGGAAACTGTTCGACTCGGTGGATTCGAAAACATTTCGGCGCACCACTCCACGGTCAGACACCTTCAAGGTGCCGTACACCGTTTCCTCGGCCGTTGCGGCGCGACCGGTCAAGTTCGAACGGATCTATTACGTTGCCCTGCCAAACATGCCGAACAGTCCGGAACTGATTCGATACCTTAACTGGTACGATATCGCCTGGCGTCGTGGCAAGTTTGAACATGATGGCTACCGCCTTGATGTTCACGAGATGACGCTCAAACACTGAGGCGCAGCGAAGTCGAAATGGTGATGCCAGCGCGCTGTGACTCAGAATCCCGGATCGGGCTCAGTGTTTCCGGTTGATGCCGTGCGCGATGTTGACGCTTTCTTTTTGACGTGGACGGGGCGGTAGCCGGGTCTTGGCACCGCGCCGACCAAGGGGAGTTTTTCCCCCGTTGCGGCCGTTTCGGCTTTTGGTACTACCACGACGGACGGCGACGCGGCTTGGGGCGCAACCGTGGGGGCAGTATCGAGCGCTGCAGTGTCTGTAGCTGCAGGTAAACCCACTGATCTATTCGGAGTCTGCGGTTGACTGAGGAGCCCAAACCCGACGGCAAGTGCCGCTATCACCCCCGCAATGATTCCAATCAGCAATGCCCTGCGCCGCGGCTTCGCCATGGCTGCCAGTGAGCCCGAATCGACAGGAACTGAAGCCTCGGTTGCACTGACCCGCAGGAGAGCTCGTGAAGCGGGATAGGCTCCGCTCGGAAGACCGTCCCAACCTGGTGGGCGTACGCTCGGCAATTCGAATTCGGCGTGGGCGGTGCCTTCGACCTTGAGCAACATGCAGCATCGTTCTGCCGAATGACGTGCCCGCCGTGGCCCAAACGGATAGAGTGCCAAAGCCAATTCTGCCATGTTCTGAAATCGCAAATCCGGCGCTTTTTGTAGACATTTACCGACGATGGCGTCAAGTTCCGGTGGAATTCCGGGCGCCAGGGCACTTGGTTTCGGCGGGTGCTCTTCGAGGATCGTCGCGCTCAGTTGGGTCAGCGACGGCGCATCAAACGCCGGCCTTCCGGTGAGCAACTCGTGCAACACGCACCCCATGGACCAAATGTCGGTTCTTACATCGACGTCCTTCGACGCGCGAATCTGCTCCGGTGACATGTAGACTGGAGAGCCCATCGGAAGCATCGTGCGAACGAATGGGATCTTGCTGGTGAATGCAGAACCAGTCAGCGCTACCTTGGAGATACCGAAATCGAGGACTTTGATCAACTCCATTCCCTCGGAGCGTTGAATCAAGAACAGATTCTCGGGCTTGATGTCACGGTGCACGATCCCTAGAGAATGGGCATCGGCCAAGGCTTCACATGCCTGAAGCACGTAGTCGACCGCGCGCTTGGCGGGCTGCGGACCATTGTTGACGACAACATCGTAGAGGTCGCGTCCCTCGAGGTACTCCATGACAATGAAGGGATGACCGTTCTCGAGCGTGCCAACGTCAAAAACACGAGCAACGTGCTCATTCTTGATGCGAACGGCAGCGAGGGCTTCCTGGGCAAATCGAGCCACCACATCTTCGCGAATCAGCATTTCAGGGCGCAAGAATTTCAGTGCAACCCGCTCGCCGAGTTCGATGTGATTAGCGGCGACGACGAATCCGACTCCACCCACTCCAAGCAGTTCGATGATCTCGTACTTACCTGCTACGATTTCATTCGAAACAAACGGCATCTCGAATGGCCGTTCCGCGTGTGGAACCAGCCCGCTCGTCGCCGCCACGCTCCATTTGTCTGATTGAGTATCGGCTTTCGTTGCCATGGGCGCTCACCTTACTGCGAGAAGAGCATTGTGACGCTTGCAGGTCACGGGTAGTCTAAGAGACCTAGCAGTACCTACGACTATTGGAGGCGAAGCTTTAGCGTGTGCCACGGGCCGAAGCCCGCGCGCACATTGTCAGGAGCGAATTGATGCGTCTGCAAGCCAATACAGCGTACATGGGAACACCCACAGCCCTGCCCCTAGCATTATCCAGTCGTAGTGGCCGAAGTGATCCACCACTTTGCCGATGATTGGACTGGCAATGATGTAGATGAGGCTTTGGGTGACGGTAGTAAGCCCACTTGTTGCGGGTACCGCTTGGCGCGGTGTATGTGCGAGCATGTCGCTCGTCGCCAAAGTATAGAGGCCGCCGGCTCCCATCATCGCGATACCAGCCAAAGCAATGCAACCCGTGGGACCTGTCAGATTCGGCACAAGCGCAATATTTGCTGTGAGCAGCGTTGCCAGCACAACGAGTTGTCGAGGTGGGCGTGCACTGTCGCGGTTGCGTGCCGTGCGGGCCCGGAGTTCACCAAAGAGCACCGAGCCAACACCGAACAACAAGGGCGGCAACCACAGGTACTTCCCTAGGTCAGGCTGCGGAACGTGGTGATCGCGCACCAGGTACTTGGCGGCCCAAATCAGCATGAGCAGGTTGACCGGTGCTGCCGCTGCGACCAACAGACTTCCGCGAAGCACGCCTGGGCGACGCGCAATTTCAAGGACACTCATGCGCAGTGCTGGGTCATCGGGAAATTGCGGGGGCCCCAATGAATTGAAACCACTAGTCGAGAGACCAAAATTGGACGCCGCAGTCCAGATCGGTACCCACAAGAGACCGCCGATGGCTACCGCGAAAAACGTCCAGCGCCAACCAATGCAGGTCTCGATGCCAATCGTCAAGGGGGCGCACAGTGCAGAACCAAGTGAGTTGCCCAGGTACAAGAGGGCCACGCCCCGCGAACGATCCTTGAAAGGCAGGACGCGGTGGATGGTCTGCGTAGCAGCAGGCATGGCTGCAGAATTGGTGAGGCCCATGGCGATGCGCAACACCAACAAGAAGGTGAAGCCCGCCACGAGGGCATGTAGGCCAATGACTAGCGACGTAGCGGCCACGGTGAGAGCCAGCGTGACTTGAGGTCCAATGCGCGAGGTGAACCGCGCCGCCGGCAGTGACCCGAGCATGAACGCTGCGGCCATTCCAGTGGAGAGCCAACCGTACTCAACGTCCGAAAGCGTAAGCGCGAAGGTGACTGACGCGGCAAGAGCTGCGAGCGTTTGGCGATGGATGAGCGTGGTGAGTAGGGCGACGGTCGCCAGTCCCGTCAGCGACCATGCTCGCAGTCGTGAATTCTCCGACAGAACCCGAAGATCTGAATCCGGAAGCGGGGTAATCCTCTCTTGGCGCCCCCCGCGCCGAATTGCGAAACTCACGACGGTACCTCCATGGGGTTCTAACCCACAGTGTGTTCAAGCGTGACTTACTGTCCGCATTGCACGTAAGAGCCACTGTAGGTCTGTGTCTTGATGTCGAACGTTAGGCCAGAGCTCTGGAATATCGGGGTCGCACCTGATTTGCCAATGCACCACATCTCGATGGTGCCCCCCTTGACCGTGCCGTTGTCGTCCCAAGCCAGGGGGCAAGCCGTTCCGTTGGCAATGACGGTCTTGCCCGAGGCCAGTGATTGGAACGCGGCAAGCAAGTCCTGAGTGCCTGTGTTGATCGTCAGGGTTCCACTCGAGAGCATCCGAAGCCCCTTCGCAATATTTGCACCCGTCACTGGCAATTCCTTGGTGGCGGACATGGCATAGGCAACGGCATAGGCGGCGTCGTAGGATGGGCCCGTGCCCGACGCCGTTGGGGTCGTACCGTAGCGTGCCACGTAGTCGAGGTTGAAGGCGTTTGCCACGGAAGCGGAGTCGGGCGCCGGAGTCGTTCCTGTGCCGCGCACGCGCAACCGCAAGGTATCGTTGCCCGTGACCGCGGTAATCAGCTCGGGGCCCTTGGATGGATCAATGATGAAGTAATAGGGCCGGTTCGTGGCAGTCCATTGCTGTTCGAGGGGCGTCAGTACCTTTGTGATCGACTCGGCGGTGCCCGCGAGCACCACGATGTCCGGCGCAAATGACGCCTCTTTGGCAACAATGGCGCTCTGATCGGCCTGCTTCAGGTCGTATGGGACGATGTGAACGTTGCCGCTCGCACTGCCGGCATTCGTCACGTCAGACAGGGGCTTACCATTGAGAATAAGCTTGTCCATCGAGGTGCGGGTGCCTGTGCCGAGTGCGTCATTTCGGTAGACGATCGACAGCTTGACGGCCGGAATTGAGCGCTCTGTTTTGAGCGTGGCTTCGAGATCGTTGATCTGCTTTATCATCAGCTGCGCTCGCTGATCGTCCGATGGGATCATGAGCCACGTGAGGTCGTTGTCGAGCAGATCCGCAATGCTCGCTGCTACCGCGGTTGGGCTCAATACGGCGACGCCAGCCTGGATCGTGACTTTGTTGGAAACGTCGAGCGTATCTTGGCTCGTGTTGGGACCGACGATGGCAGGGACTTTGAGATCCTGCACCAGGTGATTCGCGGCACGGACCAGATCGGTCGACGCATTGCAAGACACCATGACCAGGGGGCGCGCGGTCCCGGCCTTGCTCGAAGGGATCCCGCCAGCGGCGTTGATTTCTTCGACTGCCAACGTGGCGCTCTGCTGGCGCGGAATGTTCTGTGTTGCCGTCGTGCCTTGAGTCTGAAAAAGTGAGCCAATGATGATGGCTTGATCGTTGAGGTAGTCACCGGTGATGAGCGTGCAGTCGTCACTCAAGAGGTTTACGCACGATCCGCTGGACTGTTGGCACACCGCGGGTACGGTTGTGGGTTGCGTACCGGCATCGGCTGGTGCGCTGGAGCCAGCCCCCGCCTGGCCGCTGACGGCGCCACGAGTTGCGACGTCAGTGCACTCCGCATTCGTTTTGCATGCCAATGGATCTGCTTGCTTTACAGTAGCATCTCCGCTTTCTATGTTGAGCTTGTCGAGGCCAATGACCTGACTACAGGCAAGCAAGGTTGTGGCGGCGATGACACTGGTCGCTGAATGCGCGATGCGTAATTTATTTCTAGGCATAGATCCCTCAATCGACAAAATCTTATGTAATTTCGCTGGTGCCGGTGAATTGATCGCGCGAATCAACGGGACTCGAAGCAGCGATCGTTGGCGAATTGAACCGGGCATGACCAAACCACTTGGCACCAACGTCTGAGTCGAAGTGAATCTTAAGAACTGTCGCGGTCGCGCCGTCCGTCGAATCGTATTCATTGCAACGCTGGGGCTCGGTGCCAGCAGGCATACATGGTTGCTAAACCATGTGACGTGAACGAAACCGTGGCGGTTGTTGGTGAATGCACATCGAGAAAGCGTTCTCAGAAAGGGCCACATGAGCCAAATCCAAAATACCGAGCGTCCGTTTGTCATGCTGCGGAGGACATTGAACGTCGGCGTCGTGGCCACGATCTTGAGCACTGCGGCCTGGGCACGCCCGGTCTCGGCACAAGAAGACGCGCGGTCGGCAGACGTAGCGGCTGCCAGGGAGATCGCCATCGAGGGCTTGAAACTCGCCGATTTGGGTCAGTGTGGTCAAGCTATCGAGAGGCTATCGCGTGCCGAGAAACTTCATCACGCACCGATCGTGCTCGCGCGACTTGGTGAATGCGAAATCGCCGAGGGCAAATTCGTCGATGGTACAGAGAGCCTGCGTCGGCTCTTGCGTGAACCTTTGCCCAATAATCCCGCGTCAGCACTGCTCAAAGCGCGAGAGCGGGCGCAAGTTGCTCTCGACGCGGCAAAGCCAAAGATAGCGTTCCTATCGATTTCGGTGCGCGAACCGGAGAATGACGTCACGGTGACGATCGATGGTCAATTGGTTCCGGTGGCACTGTTCGACCGCGGGCGCCCCACGGATCCGGGCGACCACATTGTCGAGGCGTCCGCTCCTGGGTACCTCAAGGCAACTCGTCAGGTGACGCTCGGGTCCGGGGAGAAGCAGGAGCTGAGCTTCAAGTTGGCGACGGATCCGCAAGCCGCCCCGAACGTCAAGGAGCCGAGCGAGCCTGAAACGCTACCGAAGACTCAGCCCTCGCAGGTTCAACGTCACTCGTCAGTGCGTGACACCCACCAGTCAAACTCTGCGATTAGGCAGCAGTCCGATGGGTCAAGCTACGCGCCGAGCTACATCCTTTGGTCGGTTGGAACGGCAGCTGCGGCCGTCGGTGGCGTCTTTGGCTACTTGGCGCTCAAGAACAAGAACGAGCTCGACAAGCAATGTACCGACAACCACTGTCCAGCGGCTTTATCAGCCGAGCTTGATACGGCAAAGCGTGATGCTTTGGTGTCCACCGTACTGCTTGGCAGTGGGGCGGCCGCGCTGGCGATAGGAACAGTCGCCTACTTGTTGACGACGCCAAGCGACGAGAAGCCGCCGTCCAGTGCGAATTTTTCGGCGCAACCAATGATCGGACTGGGTCAGGTGGGCGTTCTCGGGACGTTCTAGGCAGAGCGTCGAACACAGCTTCGGATTCGGGGTAGTCAGTTGTGGTTTCTAGTCACGGTGTAAGGTTTGGTTCTACACATTCGCGGGATTATCAGGCGTTTCACGCCGGGCGCACGAATGTGTACCGCCCAGAAGTCACCTTCGTCTAGCCTGATTGTCCTTGAAGTCTGACGCCGGTGGATACATGACCAAGCAGTCGAATGTCTTCAACGACACCAGCTCTGAAGAATCGCGCCGTACCGGCGTCGGGTCGGGCGCGTATATCGCGGGTGCTGTGATGAAGGCGAGTGCGATTGCGCCGCGCGACATCATTGATGGTCTGCCCGAAGAGCTTTTGCGTTGGCTGCACGAAGACCTCGACCGTAGGACTTCGCCACGTCTTCTGACGCACCAAATGTCGCAAGTCGATTTCGAGGCCATCGTCGTCGATAGGCTCTTTCCTTTGCGCGATAGTCGCGGATTCATTCGGCAATTGCGTAGCCACTGCCAGGCAACGGCAACGGCTGCAGGTATGTTGGCAGAGATTAGGCGTCATTCTACGCGGGTGGCTTCGGTATGCGGTTGGCTCCACGATGTCGGCATTGCATCCTGCATTCGGCACGCCGACGAGGTCGCCCCGGTTGCCAACGACGACGCACTTACCGCGCTCTGGCCCACGATTCTTAGGTCTTCGGCGCAGCACGCGATCCGTTTGGCTTCGCGTTGGCGGTTACCAAGCGCCATTCGTCACGCCATTCGCGCTCACGAAAGTTTCGTGACCGCCGGCTCGTCGAATCCACTTGTTGCAACGACGGTACTTGCGGAGTATGTGGCCGAGCTCATCGAGCACAAGTTTCACGAGCCGGTACCTGCATTGGCAGTGGATCGGGCGCTCGCGGTCCTACAGCTCGGCGAGGGAGACGTGTTGAACGTGGCCGCGCGCACTGAGAAACTCTTACGTCACGCACGACAAGCCAGCCCTACCAGTCGAATTGGTTGGGGGGCTTAGGCACGCCGTTTAACCCGCGCCGGCCAAGCTTCGGCCAACATGCACTGTGGCGCAAGGCAGCGTCACAAGATCGTGAATTTCATTGCGGCAAGCCTGACGCGGCGGGCTTTGAGGGTTTTGGGCGCCCACGGGGGGACTTCCAACGCGGCAGAATGTGCGCCTGAAGGACGTCGCGATATAGGCCAATATGGGCGCAGTGGTCCATTTTGTCGTTGCCGGCGTAGCCGCGCATGTGAAAGCTTTCGCGATCGCAACGTTCGATGAGGTCGAGTCCCATGACTTCATCTTTGCGTTTTCGAGCGGTCAAAGGTTTGCTCGCGATGGACCATACCAACCAATGCGCCGTTTCTGTAGTCGAAGCATAGCCCGGGGGAATGATCGATGAATGACTGACGAACATGAAGCGCTCGCCCTTGGCGGCGAGTTTGGCAAAGTCTACGACGCCAGCGATTTGTCGGCCGTCGACGTGGTTGTCGACGTAGCCTGCATGCAATGCATCGAGTAAGATAACGGCGTCGATGCGCTGCCCGAGGGGCTGCTCCAAAATCTTCTGTACCGCACCGTAGCCGGCGCTCCACGCAGATAGGCCGATGTGGCGGGCATGGGCGCGGGGGTTTTTGCTGTGGCGAGCGAAAGCGGCCTCTACACTGTGCAGGTATTCTTCGAAGGCATTCGGCAATGCGAATGCGTTCTCGTAAGCGCCAGAACCAATGCCCAGATCGACGGAGGCGAGCACGGCACCATCCATGACGGCGACCCATTCCTTGCGCACTGCCTCGTGGCCATGGAAATGGAACATGACGTCAAAACTTCCGTCGCGACGCAGGCCGCCGCGAGCAGGTTGAATGTATTGCCCGAGCGACACGTCTCGGCGCCACTGCTCGTAGATCCCGAAACCGGGATCGGCTGTCATGCAGGGGTTGATCCCCCTCTCCTTGGCGGTCGTCTGCGTCTGAGTAGCCGAGCTCGGCTTTGCCGTGACCCAGGACGGCAGCCCAGAATCGGCCGCCACCGATGACGCCGACAGCCCAAGAGCGACTGATATCGCAGAGAAATGGCTGACCCGCGATGTTCTTGAGCGATGCCTTGGAGTCGGCACGGGTCGGACCATGGCTCGTCCGGTGCGAGAGAGCAAATTTGTGGCCCGCGCCAGCGCTGGTTCCGCAGCCAAAGCACTGAGCAGCACTGCGCGGGCGGCGAATCCGCCCGGCGGCACGCGAGGTCGAAGGCCCCAATGTCGAACCCCTCATCGGCGAAGAGCCTCCTCATATTCGAGCTCACGCCACATCAAACTCTGAGTCGAAGTCCGGCCGCCCAACTGCAGCGAAAGTTGCAACGTCCATGTTCCAGCGGCTCGAGCCAATGAGCCTGAGCCGACGGTGCATGAAGACCTCAATCGAGCCGCTGATCCACTACCGCGACGCAAAAACCAAAACGGCTGCGGGAACGTAAAGTGGCAGCTGCGACATGACCCGGCGTACGTATCCGGCCTCGGCCGAGCCAGGCTTTTTGACCAGTCACCCATCTTCGTCACTGAGTGGGGCGGCCGGTTTGCGGCCCGGATGTGCTCGCGCCCCAATAGACATGAGCCGTCTTGCCCTTAGAAAGCGACTGCACGATGTGGGTTCAATCATCTCTTTGGGCCATCAGAAAGCAGCCGCTCGCCAAGCCGCCGAATTGCGGTCGGTTTGGTTTGCGGCAGTTGCGTGATCGAAGCTTTCAGTGCGTGTGTTGTGCAAGGTGCTCGACTTGGCCGCAGACGAGCCGGATTCGACCATAGAAGGCGAAGTCTTCAGAGCGAGGCGACAGACGTCGTTGACGTTCATCCACTCAGGGAGTTGTGCAGCCGTGAGTTGTGCCCCCCAGAATTCCCACCGTGCCGCCGCGCGTTTCTAGTTTCGTGAGCTCGTTGGGCGAAGGAAGCAAAAGAGACTTCAAGCTGCCTCAGGCAAAAGAAGGCGTTGGGCGTGAAAGCGAAACAGAAATTCAGCGATAGTCCAGAGTTCGATGAATTCTTCCGCCGCGGTGACGAGCCGGTTCATGGCTTCGATACGCTTCAGCCTATTTGCGATCTGGCCATTGATGACGATCCGAGCTCGCGAACGTTGCGAACCCCTGAGCAAGTCGAACGCCGAGCGAGATACATCAAGTTGGTGTCAGTGACCATGGCTTGCCTGTCCGTCGGCTCCATTGGTGCGTTCGCGTACAAGGCGATGCATGAGCAGCGACAAGCATCCACATTCGCTCTGCAAATGCCGGCAGCTAGGCACGCGCAAGCGGTCATTCAGGTGCCGGACGCTATCCGGTCACCGGACGCGATGCAGGCGATACCCACTCAAGCCTTCGCGGCACCAGTGGTGCCAGCAGATGAGCCCCTTCCGGCTCAAGTCGTGCAGCAACCTAGCCAACCAGAAGCAAAACTGAGCGAGTCAATCGGGCCAGCGTCGCGGATGGCAGAACAGCAGGTTCGCGCCGACAAAAGCGAACCGCCGATCCCCGGCATAGCCGTGCCGACTGAAGCGTTGCCGGCTGCACCAGCCGTACCCGAAAGTCGCGCCGCGAAATCCGCGCAGATTCACGCGAAACTGGCACCAGCGAACAGTAACGTCTCAAAGCCTGCGTCCGTAGCCAGCCCAGCGCTGGTTTTGAATCACAGTGTGAAGGTGGCGTCGCTGACGAGCGTCGAGGCCAAGCCCTCGAGTTCGAAACCAGCAGCCGCGAAAGCGTCCCTCGCGAAAGCGTCCCTCGCGAAACAAGTTGGAGCCAAGCCGGCGGACTATCATCCGCCAACAGCTAGCTTTTCCGACTAGACTTTCGTTCCCTCGATCCCTCACACTGTCGCGAATCCGAAGAGGTCCCGCTGACCAGCGGTGAAGACTATCCATGAAGAGCATTCCCACGTATTGCACCCTCTCCCTGATCTTGGCAGGCGCTACCAGTGCCTTTGCACAGACAGGTGTCGACAAGCCCCGCGACCACGTTAAGCCCAACGATAGCGTCGAAAGTGACCGGGCGAAGCTTGCGCCTGACGCGAGCGCGAAGTCCACGGACAAGAGCGCGTCAGATCAAGAAGCCTTAGACCACCAAGCTTCATCCGAAAAGAATCCCAACGAGAAGAATTCAGACGAAAAACCAGCGACCGAAGCAACCTCAACTAACTCCGAAGCAACCGCCGAGGCTGCGCCAGTCCCGACGCCGAGAGACGAAGCGTCGTTGATGGTCGTCAACAACGACGAGTCGCGCAAAGCAGCGCTCTCCGTTGCGAACACCTTGGATGGCCCTACCGGTCTGTTGCGCGTGATGTCGGCAGACTCAGCGGAGAAGGGCACATTTCGGGTCTCTGCAACGGGTACGTTCTACAGTGGGTCTGGGTTTCTCTGTCCGCGATGCAACACCGTCGACGGCGTTGAACTGACCGGCAAAGACAGCGTCGGCTATTCTGCGACTCGCCTACAAGCCTCGATTACGCCACTCGACTTCCTCGAGGCATTTGGCTCGATGCGGTTTCGTTCCGTATCGAATGACCATGGTTCGCCACACGTGATTCAGATCTCGGGTGATACCATCCTCGGCGCGAAGGCCTTCATGCCCTATCAGCCTGGGCGCATCTTCACCTTTGGTGGCGGGCTTGAGCTGTCGTTGATCGCAAAGAATCGTACGATAGGGCCCGCGGTAGCCAACGTGGATTTGCTCACAGCAGGAACACTCGACTTTCGTGAGCTGCCGGCGGAGAAGCGGTTCCCGCTGCGCCTTCATGGAAACATTGGGTATCGAATTGACCACACCGGTAGCATTGCGGACGATATCGAGAGTGCACGTGGAGCGAAAGCCGACGCAGCCCAGGCTGCCAGTAGCGATCCGAATTGGACGTCGCCGATCGCGCGCAAGATTACGCGCATCGAGCGCTTCGGATTTGGCGTCAATCGAACCGATGCGATTCGGTTCGGTCTTGGTGCAGAATGGATCTTCGCCCACGCGCGACCTTTCGTCGAGTGGTCAATGGAAGCTTCTGCCAACCGTCAGGGCTACAAGTGCAGCACCAAGAACACCAGCCTCGGTGACGTGTGCCTGAACAACGCCCGCGAGTTTTCGGCATTGCCTTCGCGGCTCACCCTGGGTGTTCGTGGCTATCCATGGAAGGCCTCCTGGGCCGAAGGCGTGATGGTGTTGGCCGCCGTCGACGTTGGTACTGGCGCGACTTCTCGATTCGTCGAGGAGACGATGCCAGAGCTTCCCTGGGCCGTCAGCATTGGCCTTGGCTATGCAGGTGGCGCCAAGCCGCGCGTCGAGTTTAAGCGCGTGGTGGAAGAGAGGACGGTCGAGGTGGGTCCGCCACTGCCGCCAGAACTCTTCGTGGCAGGCAAGGTGACCGAGCACGATTCGCCAGCCCCAATTGCTGGCGTTGCCGTTCAACTTAAGGGCTCTGACAAGAACGCCCTCTTGAGCAACGACGCGGGCAAATTCCGAACAGTCGAGCTGGCGCCGGGGAAATATGTTTTCGCGTTGAACAAGGAAGGCTATGTGGCAGGTGAATGTGAGGCCACTGTCGAGGCGCTTGCCGATAAGGACAAGCCGGCTGCCACAAGCGGCGAGCGACTTTTAGTGCCGACCGAGGTGTCGTGCTCCATGACTCGGCTGCCCTCGGTGGCAGCAGTTATTGGTGTTTTGCGCGACGCGGAGACGACTCAATTCGTTGCGCATGCGAGTGTCACCGTATACGACCAGAAAGGGCGCAAAGCCGCACTTGAAACCGACGAGTACGGTGGCTTCAGATTCGAGAAGGTGCCAGCCGGCTTGATCAAGATTCAGGTGTCAGGCGAAGGGTACCTACCAAGTGGGACGGAGCTCGAGTTGAAGGCGCGAGAAAACGCGTCAGTTCAGCTGACCATGCACAAGCGGCCGAAACTTGCCAACGTGACTGTGACGAAGAACGAGTTAAAGTTGAAGCGACAGGTTCACTTCTTGCACGACTCCTCCGAAATCTTGCCCGATTCAATGGGCATCGTCGAGGAGATCGCCGAAGCACTTCGCGCACATCCCGAGATCGCTCAGATCGAAATCCAAGGCCACACCGACGATTCCGGGTCAGTTGACCACAATCAGACGCTCAGCGGCAAGCGCGCCACCGCAGTCCGAGATTCACTCGTGCGCATCGGGATTGAGCCGAGTCGTCTTATGGCGCGCGGTTACGGCCAAGACAAGCCACTGGTCCCCAACAAGACCGACGCCAATCGCGCCAAGAACCGACGGGTTCAGCTGATGATTGTTGGGCAGTAGGCCCTGAATCGGCGCCGGCCGAGTCGACGAAGGCGCTGTACAAGGCGCCTTCGTTGTTGTGCGGCCCAGACGCGCCGATTCCATGCTCCACGAAAAGTTTCAAAACCCAGGATAATTGCTGCGCGCTAGGGGGCCGTTTGGCTCTCGCCATTGGCATGGCAAAGCGGGCTTTTGGCGCAGAAAATGGCGTTAGTCCGCCGTCTGTGTCGCTTTTTGCCCTCACTTTGGGCTAGGCTCCGCCCGAAAAGGAGCCCGAGAATGTCCAAAGCCCTACCGTTGACCCTGCTGGCGTTTGCCCTGCAAGGGTGTCTCATGAACAGCGTCACGAAGCTCGATCCCGCGGCGTCGAAGGTCGAGTTGGTTCCGGAGACGGAGAAGCCCGGTGAGTGCAAATTCTTGGGAAAGGTCAGCGGCAACTCCCATGCTGACGACGAGAAAGTTGCGAAAAAGGGCGCTGAGAATGAGATGCGCAACAAGACGGCCGCACTGAAGGGCAACTATGCGGTGGTCGAGACGGTTCGAGGCGGCCGAGTGGGTACGACCAGTCAGCGCGAAGTCGTCGTCAACGGCAAGGCGTACTTCTGCAAGACCCTGGACGCGCAGCTGGCCGAAGAAGAGAAGGTTCAGCAAACAATTCAGCAGCAAGAGGACCGCGAGGCCAAAGAGAAGGCCGATCAAGATGCGGCGCTCGAAGAAGACAAGGCCAAGGCCGAGGAAGCGCGGTTGAAGCGTGAGCAGGCCAACAAGGAAACTGAGGCGAAGGACGCCGCAAAGGAGAAGAAGAAGAAGGGCAAGGGTTCCGACTAGCGTCTGCCCATTACCGCATTGAATTGCGACACTTCTTAATCAACCGAGGGGTGTCGCCTTCTCAGATTTCGCGCGCAGCGAGTTCCCGACGCTAAGACTCGCCGTTTAACACCGCTCGCACCTTCAGCTTTAGCTGGTCGGCGGTAAACGGTTTGGGCAGAAACGGTGTGCCTGGATCGAGTACGCCGTGGTGACCGAGGGCATCGTCAGTAAATCCCGACATGAACAGTGCCTTGAGTTGTGGCTGAACCAACCGCAAGCGCTCAATCAGTTCGCGCCCGCTCATGTGAGGCATCACCACGTCGGTCAGCACCAAATCGATTGGCTCTTGGCACTGGTCCCAAAGGTCAATTGCGTTCTTGCCGTGTTCGGCCAAAATGATTCGATAGCCTGCTTTGGATAGTACGCGTCGCAGCAACGAGCGCACCTGGGGGTCGTCTTCGACTACGAGCACGGTTGCGTTGCCGGAAGTCGCTGGCATGATACTGCATTCCGCGACTCGCGGCGTAAGTGCGGACTGATCCTCCGGGAAATACAGGCGAAAGCACGTTCCGACATTGGGCTCACTAGCGAGCGTGATGTGGCCGCCACTTTGGGTGACGATCCCGTAAACCGATGCCAGGCCCAGGCCTGAGCCCTTGCCGACGTCCTTGGTTGTGAAAAAGGGCTCGAAGACGTGGCGCTGAATGTCTTCTGTCATGCCGCAGCCGTTGTCGGATACCGTCAATTGGGCATGGCGCCCCTTCGACACGCCAACGTGTTGGGCTGCGTATTCTTCGCTCAGCTCGACATTGCAGGTTTCGAGCGTCAGCTTGCCACCGTTAGGTAAAGCATCGCGCGCGTTTACTGCGAGGTTCAAGACAATCTGCTCAAGCTGCAGTGCGTCGGCACGAACGTTTACAAGATCGACAGCCAGCGTCATGCGAATCTCGATGTCTTCGCCGAGCAATCGCTTCAAGAGCTTGCTCGAGTTCTCGACAATGACATTGAGAGAAAGGGTTTCGAGTGTGAGAACTTGGCGTCGTCCGAACGCCAGAAGTTGTCGCGTCGCCGCGGCTGCTCGTTCGCTCGCACCCATGGTCGCCTCGAGATCGCTTCGCAACTCTGAATCTGCGGGCAGGTTTTCAAGCACCTGTTCGAGATTGCCGATGATACATGTCAAGAGATTGTTGAAGTCGTGGGCGACACCGCCTGCCAGTCTGCCCACGCTCTCGAGCCGCTGCGCTTGCTGAATGCGTTCTTCGAGTTCGTGCTCACGGGTGACATCGCGCGTGATGGTGAGCAGATAGCGCTCCGAACCCACTTCAATGGTGCGCCCCGAAAGCACGCCGGTGAGTACTGTGCCGTCGCGACGACGAAATCGGGCTTCGAAGTTTTCGATCGTTCCATGAGCGACGAGTTGTTCGAAGACTTTCTGCCGATCCGCTCGATCGACCCAAATATCCAACTCCTGCGAGGTCTGCCCGATCGTTTCGGACTTTTTGTACCCAGTCATCCGACAGAACCCCTCATTGACGAGGAGGTAACGACTGGTTTTCTGGCTACTAATCGTTACCGCGGCCGGAAATGCCGAGAATGCAGCAGCCAGGCGTTCCTCGCTTTCGCGTAGCGCTTCAATGGCACGGTGGTGTTCCGACAAGTCGTGGAGGTAGAACACCGCATGCGTGCCCAGATCGACGACCGTAACGTCAACCGGAACAATTCTGCCCTGCTTGCAGTTGAAATGTAGCTCTCCGGCCGAGCCAAATGCGCGTCCATGACGCGACTGCTCGACCGCTTGGCGAAGCCGTGTGGTCTTTGCCGCACGATCAGTGTCTGTGGAAAACACGTTTTCGAGCAAGGCCTCGTACGTGGGTACCTCAGTCGCGGTATAACCCAATAGGTCCTCGGCCGCAGCGTTCCAAACCACAACGTTCTGTTGGTCATCGACGACGACTGCCGGGATCGGCGCGGCGCCTAACGCTAAGCTGGCGGTCGAAAAAGTGCTTTCGGAATGGCTTGTAATAGTGGCGCCTAGGGCTGGAACCTGGTGTGCTCGCGACCTTGAAAGTCCATTGCGGCTGGCAATATACTGATGAAAGGTCGCAATGGCCCATCACCAAAAGAGCATGCCACGACCTGACATTTTGACCTCCCGGCCATGACCATCGACGGCGTTTCCGACTGAATTGGTGGCGCGATTTAGTAAATTATTCCAATTGGCCGGGGCGCCGAGGGCCACGCAGGTTGTGCTCAGCTTTCCGCCCCCTATCGTCGGCTTTCCTGTGATAACTAGCGGCAGGAGCCAACGTGCCAAGTCCAAACGAAACCTTCGTTTCTCAACTCGACCAATTGGGGTTGAGGGTCCCGGAGATCCTACTGCCGAATTCGAACATTGATCTTGGTGCTTGGGCAGTCGTGGCTTGCGACCAGTACACTTCGGATCACGAGTACTGGGCAAGCGTGGAGACGAAGGTTGGCACAGCAGCATCGACATTGCGTCTGGTATTGCCAGAGATCTTCCTTGGGCAGCCGGATGTACCGGCTCGTGTCGAGCGTATTCACGCTCAGATGGGTGACTATCTCGAGCGACAGGTGTTGGAATCGAAGGGAGAATGCGCCGTTTACGTGCGTCGTACGACGGCTCGTTCGGGCCTGCGTGAGGGCTTGGTGCTCGCGGTCGATCTCGAGCGTTACAACTATTCTCCGGGTTCCAAGAGCTTGATTCGTGCCACTGAAGGCACGATCGTCGATCGCATTCCGCCGCGCCTGGCCGTGCGCAGGCAAGCCCCGCTTGAACTTCCGCACATCATGGTCCTTGTTGAAGACGAAGAGCAGTGTTTGATCGAGGGGCTGGGTGCGCGCCTGGGCCAGTTGGAACGGCTCTACGACGTCGATTTAATGCAAGAGGGCGGTCGACTCGAGGGCTACCGCCTTGACCAGTCGGACCTTGAGCATTTGTTGAATCGATTGGTCGCGGCATGGCAAAAGGCAAAGCTGCGTCAGAACTCAGAAACCCCCTTGTTCTGGGCCATGGGTGACGGGAACCACAGCCTTGCTACCGCAAAGGCCAATTGGGAAGAGGTCAAACGCGGGTTGAACGAAACCGGGCGCGACAGCGAGGCTGCTCGACACCCTGCGCGTTGGGCCTTGGTCGAGATTGTGAACGTATACAGCAGTGGCTTACGCTTCGAACCAATCCATCGAGTCGTGTTCACCTCGCATGTGGCAGAACTTGCGACGCTTCTGCGAGGTGGTCCGCTCGTGCCGAGCATTGCGCCGATCGCCGAAAGCGACCTTGTGGCACTGCTCGCAAGTCCGGACGGACAGGACAAGGTTGGGTACTTTGACGGCAGTACCTTCCAGGTCGTTCACTGGTCTGGGTCGAACTCGTTGCCGCCGGCACTCGTCGATGGTCTGTACCAGCGTTTCTCCGAGACCGACCAAACAGCCAAGATCGACTTTATCCACGGATGGCAGGACGCAAAGAAGCTCGCCCAAAGCGGAGCTTGCGCTTTCTTCTTGCCGGTCCTCGGCCGCGACCGCCTGTTTGCTCACGTGGCCGAACATGGCCCATTGCCGCGCAAGGCCTTCAGCATGGGTGATGCGGAAGAGAAGCGCTACTACATGGAAGCGCGCCGCATTACGCCCTAGAAGAGTGCTGAGCAAACGGTGCGACTGGGCTTGCCCTGCGCACTCACTTGGCGAAAGTGCCGAGCGCGCGGGCTACCGGATCAGCCGAGTACTTCGCTGAGGTGGCCATCAGTATCGTGCCTAGCATCACGACCAGGCCGGCGATCACGCGACTACCTTCAGGTGCCGGTTCCGGTTCAGGATAGCGATCACGTGCTCGGGGTCATAGTAGTCGATTATGTGAGCCATGAACATCTCTCCTTCGCCGCAAGTGGCTGAGAAAAACGCGACCCGCATCGGCGCGCAACGGATCGCGCGGTCTCTCGAGCAAGTGTGGTGTCACGACGTACCGTTGCAAGCAGAAGCCTCGGCTTCGCAAACTGCCCGAAATGTCGCCTTGGGCGGCGGAGATTCGACGCATTTAGATCCGAAGTCATTTTACTGAGTCAGCGTGCTCGTCTTGGGCAAACCGACAGGATCCGCCAAGTTGGACACGTTTGCTGGTGCAGGTTCGGGGCGACGACTCGTGTCAGGAGCCGAATCCGCTGAGTAATTGTGCCCAAGCCTGGCTTACGTGACGGGGCGGAAGAGGTGTAGGCTGATTCGGCACATCGCCGACGACCACAAGCTTTCTTATCAACCTTTCAGCGAATGTAACTTTTCCTTCGCCCCCCGCGTATGCTGTTCCAAGGCTTGTGCGTCGAAGACCTCCTGCGCTCGCGCTACTACGCAAAGTGTGCATTTCACTCTTGCACGACGCGTCACAACTCACTTCACACGCGCGAGCAAAAGGTGCTCTTGCTTGGCGTGCAGTCGAGCTGACGCCATGTAAGAATGCCGAAGCGGCGCAAACTATGCCTGCAGAACCGTTGACGACTCGACACACAAGGCATCGACTACGTACACCCGGTACAACCCGGACCACGACGATTTCGTGGATGATAGGCGCGCTGTTGACTGTGGCTTGTGGAGACGGCGAGCGGCAAGCTTCGCGCACCAGTGTCAACGGAGGTCACGCGGGGGAGCCCAGCACCGTAGTAGGTTCATTTAGTGGCGCAACCAACCGCGGCGGTGCACCTGGCGGGGCACCGCCATCAACAAATATAGGCGGGTTCTACCCAGGGAGCGCTGGCTCACGTTTTGGCGGAAGCGCTGGTAACGCATCCTTCGCAGGCGCGGCGATTGGAAGTGCTGGCATGGGAGGCGTTTCGACTTCAGCAAGCGCATCGGGTGGTGCTACGAGTGGCGGCGTCGCGACAGCAGGGAGTAGTTTTGGACATGGGGGTTCGCTAATTGCTTCGACTGCAGGCACCTCAACCGGTGGCGTTTCGACCGGTGGCGTTTCGACCGGCGGCGTCTTGACCGGCGGCAGTTCATTCGGGGGCGTTTCGAGTCCTGCGGGCGCAGCCGGTCGCAATTTTGCCGGCAATAGTTCTGGAGACGCTGGCGCAGCAGGTGATGCCAACCAGTCTGGAGTCGCTGGGGCGCCTGTCAGCTACGGCGGCGTACCGAACGCGATGGCGCCGTGCAATGGCCACTATCAGATGGAGTCGCTCAACCGCGGCGTCGTGGCCGTTGCAGTTAATGGCGGTGTTTACGTAGGTTGGCGCATGTCGGGTTGCGAGTATGATCCCGTCGAGCCAAGTAAGGTAGCGTATAACCTATATCGCGACGGTGAGATGCTTGCGACGGTGAGTAACAGTACCAACTACTTCGATACGACCGGTACAAGTGCAGCGTCCTATACCGTGCGCAGCGTGCAGGATGGGCTTGAACAGGCAGACTCGGAGTCGGTTTTGGTGTGGGAGCAGAACTTCCTGAGCATTCCGCTCAATGTACCAGTCGGCGGTAGTGTCGATCGCATTGCTTCTGGTCAAATCGACGCGGCATACAGCTACAACGCCAACGACGGTAGCCCAGGTGACTTGGACGGCGATGGCGTGTATGACATCGTGCTCAAATGGGATCCAACGAACTCGCGTGACAATTCCCTGACCGGCTTCACCGGCAACGTCATCCTCGATGCCTACAAACTTGATGGCACCCAGCTTTGGCGCATCAATCTTGGTAAGAATATTCGAGCGGGCGCACACTACACGCAATTCGTCGTGTACGATTTCAACGGCGATGGGCGAGCCGAGGTGGTCATGAAGACTGCCCCTGGCACGCGCGATGGTACGGGGCAGTACCTTCACCTGGGGCCGGCGACGACAGATGACGACTCGGCGGACTACCGTAACCCGTCGGGGTTTGTCCTCTCTGGTAACGAGTACCTTACAGTGTTTGATGGCGTGACCGGCGCCGAACTTTCTACGGTCTACTTCGTCGTCGACCGCAGTCTGGTCTACGATTGGGGTGACACGATCGGCAACCGCGCCGATCGCTTTCTCGCGTCCGCGGCGTTCGTTAGTGACTTGGGGTTGGGGCAGGCCGCGAGCGGTCGACCGAGTATCCTGATGGCGCGCGGCTACTACACGCGCGCCACTATCTCAGCATGGAATTGGCGGAGTGGAACTCTGTCCCGCATCTGGCTGGCAGATAGCTTCCCGTCGGCAAGTGCGACTGCCTCCGCCTACGGCCAAGGCGCGCATACCATGGCCGTAGCTGACGTGGATCAAGATGGCGCACAGGAAGTCTTGTACGGTGCGGCAACCATCGACAGCAATGGGGCTTTCAAGTGTTCTACCGGTTTGGGTCACGGTGATGCCCTGCACGTAACCGATCTCGTGCCGACGCGCAGTGGGCTGGAAGTGTTCATGGCGCATGAAGCCGCGACTGGGCCTTCGTACAGTTTGCGCGATGCGAACACTTGTGAGGTTATCGTCCAGGGGCCAGTGCGCAACACGGATACCGGTCGCGGCGTGGCAGGAGATGTGGATCCAAGCAACCCCGGTGCTGAGTTTTGGGCCAATGGCAGTGCGCTCGTGTCGGCTACCACGGGCACCAACGTCGCAGGCGTCCCCACCAGTAGCAACTTCCTCATTTGGTGGGACGCCGACGAGACACGTGAGCTGCTCGACGACGTGGCTGTGACAAAGTACGCTGGTGGGACGCAGCTTCGGTGCAGTGCCTGTGCATCCAACAACGGCACCAAGGCGACCCCGGTACTTACTGCAGATTTGCTCGGGGATTGGCGCGAAGAGGTGATTTGGCGAACCGCCGACAACACGGCGCTTCGCCTGTATACGACGACCGACGTGACCGCGCGCCGCCTCTTCACGCTGATGCACGATCCGCAGTACCGGATGCAGGTTTCGTCCGAGCAAACCGCATACAACCAGCCGCCGCACCCGAGCTTCCACATTGGATCGGGTATGGCAGTTCCGCCGAAGCCGGATATTGCGGTGCGGTAGGTGCTCGTAGGGACTGGCGATGATCGAGGACCTATGCGCTGCGGTCGCGACCTATCGGGGTGCTGCGTCACCTTGGTGCCCGACACCAAGACCACGTTCACGCAGGCATGTCCGCCTCACACCTCGTCGTCGAAACCATGCACCCACGCGATATCGAAGAATCAGCCCTATTCGCGATCGGCTGTCGACGATTCAAAATCGGTGATTTAGAGCACTTGGTATAGGCTCAGAATAAGTTCTGGCGTCAACACTTTGTTGTAGATCCTAAGGTCATCGAAGTTGGCGTACATCGCCGTAGGGTCGCTGACGTACTTGCCCAACCAGTTGGGAGTGGCCGTAACGGCAGAAGGCAGGGTACTCGGGCTAGCCTTGCTCGCGGCCAGCGTACCATCGACGTAAAGCTGAATCGCAGATGCATCCCATGTTACGGTGAATAGGTGCCAAGTACTATCAGCGTAATTTCCAGCGCTCCAAATATTGACAAAGGTCAATCCACTGTTGGCACCCGCGATCTGTGCGCCGATGGTCGAAGTAGCTGCATCGAGGGCGCTAGGCGAGAGGAAGATGTTGGCGCCACTGCCCGTGCCAAAATCAAACGCCCTGGTGCCCAGTCTAGTTGTTGATAGATCATACACCCACATGCTGATGGTCGTGGCGGACAACCCCGACAGGAGCCCGTCTGCTAGTGCGACGAAGTCAGTTGTAACCTTGTCGTTGCGCACGCGAACCGCTTTGCCATATTTCCCGGCGACGCGGGTGGCCATTCCCATCAAAGTTCCAGGCTTACTTGAGTCAATTGAATTCTCTGCGACCGTGCCCGAAGGCTCATCAAACTTATAATGCGCAACAAGACCGAGCGAGAATGGATCGATCGCCCCACCGGTACCCTGTCCGCCAGTGTGCTGCCCACCTGTGCTAACGGAGCCGCCCGCACCCGCGGTCCCCGCAGTATCTCCGCCGCCCGTGCCCGCTACAGCGCCGCCGCTTGAAGCTGTGCCACTTGTTGCACCGTTACCTGCACTACTCGACGAACCGCCCGCTGCCGTTGCACCGCCACTGCTGTCAGCCGTTCCAGAAGAGCCAGCATTCGAAGCACCAGCGTTGCCGCCAGCCACGTCACCACCACTAGCGCCACTTGGGCCACCCGCGCCAATGGCACCACTCGCACCAGCACTGCCGCCGAGTGCCGCCGTGGCACCACCGCTGCCAGTGCCGCTAGCACCGCTAGTGCTTCCGATTGACTGCGAGCCTCCTGAAACGCTGCCGCCCAGGCTCAATGCACCCGCTCTGCCCGCAACCCCACCCGAAGACTTGCCGCCGACAAGCGCCACATCCGAGAATACGTCCTTCTCATCGGGGATCTGAAGGGAACAGGCTCCGGCAACGGCTGCGAAAATGACTAGCTGATGCAGGGCGCGTGGCGATCGGACACTCATGGTCAACTCTTCGAGAGATGTCGGTGCGTGCCAAAATCGGCGTGCAAAACTCGACCTGTCGAAGGATAGGCCATGATCGGGCGGCGGTGCCAGCCAGATGTTGGGAATTTATGCCCCTCTCGTGCCCACGAAATACCACATCACTGCCAATGCAACGAGCGCACCGGCTGCCAACAGGGCGGGGTGAGCGCTAGAAACACTCAGCCTTGTAGGTCCGAATTCCATCGGCGCCTAACGTGTATGGCGGGTTGCATTTGGCCGAGGTGACCGGTTTGCCTGACGATGCGGCCAGTGGCGCTCGCTGGGCAAGAGAGCCCTTGGCTCGCGCGCCCGGTTTCCGCTTCGTGGAAGCATCGTCGCTAGTCGGCGCTGCGGGCGCGAGCGGACGCAGGTTTACGTCGAGGTTCAAGTCCTCGACGAGCGAGACAATTTTGGAGACGGGTTCGAAATTTTCTGCGCGCAATTCGAGCGTCGCCGTTTGTTTTTTTGCAGGAAGTGTTCCCACCCACGGTGTGCGCCCGAGCGGACTGCCATCGAGCAACACGAGTGCGCCAACCGGGCTCGAGGATATCGAAAAACTCACTTCTGCAGGCGCCTCCGCCGCAATTTGGTCGGCCGATAGCGTATGATCGGGCAGCGTTGTTCGTTTGCCCAACGCAAATACGGCCGCGAGCGCCAGGACCAGCACACCCGCCCCAATCGCGAAACCAACGCGACGTCCGGGCGTGACGGCTGTCAGTGTCTCCGAGCGCGATAGAGACGCCCCGTTGCTGCGCGAATCCTGTGTCAAACCCCCGGCCAAAACCTCGAACGGAGTACCTGTGCCAAGTGTTATGCTGCTCGGATGGCGTGTCGCCCTCTCGATGGCGGCTTCCTGCTCCTGGCGACGGCTCCCAAATTGGGTGCGCATGAATTCGGAAATCTCTCGAGGGTGCACTTGACCGCCAAGATCGCCAAGCATGCGTTCAACATCAAGCTGTAGCTCAAGTGCAGTTGCATACCGGGCGTCGGGACTGTGCGCTACGGCTTTTGCCACGATCTCGTAGAAATATTCCGGAAAGCCCGGCGTTATGTCACGTAAATTGGGCAGCGTACCGTGGATCAGGGCCTGCAGGATGGAATTTTCCGAATGTCCCGACCACATGCGACGACCGGCGAGAGCCTCCCAAATCATTACACCAGCTGAAAATAGATCGGCGCGACGATCAATAGTGGTATCGCCGAGGAGTTGCTCGGCCGGCATGTAGTGCAACTTGCCTTTGATGATACCGGTTCGAGTGGCTTGTTCTTCGTTGGCAAGCTTCGCAATTCCAAAATCGAGGACCTTGACGGCCCCTTCGAAAAGCACGATGACGTTCTGCGGCGAGATGTCACGGTGCACGGGGTTGAGCGCTGTCGTTCGGTCGTAGTCCTTGAGTTCGTGGAAATACTGAAGACCAGCAAGCAACTGAGTAATGGCGTGCAAATACAGCCGTTTTGCGGATGACTCCTTGCACTCGCCAAAAATTTGCGAGAGGGCGATGCCCTCCAAGTACTCCATGACAATGACCGGGCCGGTGCTCTGCTCAATGACCTCTTGAACTTGGACAATATTGGGGTGATTGAGCCGCGCACAGACTTCCGCCTCGCGACGAAACAGCTCACGCATCTCGACATTCATCGACAATTCGGGCTCGAGCGTTTTCAACACGACAAGCTTCTTCAGCCCGGACACAAGACTCGCAGCCAAAAAGACGCGCGCCGTGCCACCCCGCCCCAACTCGAGCAACGGCCGATAGCGCGCCTCGATGGGGATGATGGGTTTGGCTCCTGTCTCCTGCACGCCACACAGACTAACACAGCTGGTAAGCTGGCCAATGAAGATTGGGGGCAATCCGCGACCTTGTTCCCGCGGCCAGTCCTGAAAGGCCGCATATCTCCGCACATTTTGGGCTTGCTGCAGTGGTCCGAATGCGATGTCGCCCGAAGCCGCGTGCGGCCAGCGACAGCTCTATCCAAGCGGGCCACTCGCACATTTCACCGGGAACCGCGACACGCTTAATGAAGCACTGACGGGCAAACTTTGCGCGACGTCGTCTTGCGGGTGTCACAGCCATGGGAAGCGCAAACCCAAAGTCGACCTGCGGGCCTTCCTCGTGCGTCGGGCGGAGGCGAGCCGCACGACGACGAATACGGTGGCTGGGCTGTCGGAGGGCCGACATGGCGGTCGGATTCATCGGACCTCGGGCAGTGTAAGTTCGCCGCTTGCAATCGGAGTGTCCGGCATGATTGGTGCGACCGTTTGCCGATCGACGCTGGGAACGAGCTGAATTGGGCTTGTCGGCGGACGTTGATCCGACGATGCTGGTTGCCGATCGAGCCCATATGCCTGAGCCACTTGAAGTCGAAAACGGAAAGACCTATTGCACCAGCGGGACCGATGCCCCGGGTGGTGCCCGGAAGCAACTTCGCTTTGGAGAGACCCATATGCAGTATAGGATCGGACATTGGTTTAGGTGTGTTGGTGTCATTGCACTTGCGGCGAACACCCTATTGTTCTTCTCTGCAACAGCGTTGGCAGATCCAAAGGCGTGCATCGCGGCTCATTCGACCGGTCAACGCGAGGCGAAGGCAGGACACCTGCGGCTGGCGACTCAGCTCTTTACCACCTGCGGGTCCGACGAGAGTTGTCCCAGCCAATTGCGCCAAGAGTGCGCAGAGTTTTTGCAGTCGGCTTTGCAGACGATGCCGACCGTAATTTTCTCGGTCACTGACGAAAAGGGAGCTGATATTTCGTCGGTTAAGGTCTTCTCCACCGACGACCTGGTTGTCGATGGTCTCGATGGTCGTGGGATTCAAATCGATCCTGGAAAGCACAGGCTACGGTTTCTACTGCCGTCAGGTGCGATTTTGAGCAGTGATGTGCTGATTCGTGAGGGCGAAAAGAATCGACTGATCCACGTCCAGGTAGCAGACGACAATCCGCCCGAAGGGCCCCTGCCGCCGCGCGACAAGGTTGCAGCACCACCCGCTATTGCAACTGCGCCGCAAACCGAACGCTCGGCGCCAACTTCGACTGCTCACGACTCGGCTTCGCCCAACAAGCCGCCCCTCGCAGCTTGGCTCGTTGGCGGCGCAGCAGTCGCCGCGCTTGGCGTCGGTACCACGTTCGCGTTCCTCGGCAGCTCGAAGAAAAGTGATCTCAATTCCTGTTCGCCTAACTGCGGGAGCGATCAACGCTCCAACTATGACAACCTGAAGCGAGACTACTTGATTGCCGATATCGGCTTTGCTGTCGGCTTAGTATCTGCCGGTGTCGCCACTTGGCTCTTTTTATCGCCAACCGCACCAGCCGAATCGGCGAGCGGCAAATTGGCTCGGCGGGCTCCAACAAGAATTCAGCCGAGCGGCGCAGCTTATCCAGGCGGAGGAGGCCTAGTGCTGCGGGGTTGGTTCTAGATAAACTGGTCCGTCAGTTTTGGCGTGATGGCGCTATGTCGAGTAGCGGGTTCGATGCGATTGTTTCCAGGGTAGTTCTACTGACGACACCCGCGGTCATTCTGCTCACCTAGAAATACTCGGGCACATTGAGCTGTCACGGGTCCATTCGCTTCGCCGGGGTAATCCAGAAAACCTAGGCTGCCGTAGCTGGTTTCATCTTCCCTTACGGTTTCGCTTTGCGGCTTCATCCGCTAAGGAGTTTGCTGTGTCTATGGTGATGTTCCTACCGGCTCCCGACCAATCATGAAAACGATTCGAGTCGTTGTTGTCGAAGATTCGCCAATGATGCGTGGCTACTTGGCAAACTCGATTGGTCGGGCCGAAGGCTTCGAAGTCGTCGCCACGGCCCACAATGCTGCTGACGCGCTGGAGAAGATCAACGCCGAGGGACCGGACGTAGTGACCCTAGACGTCGAGCTGCCGGACATGAACGGGCTCGAACTGCTCAAGCGCATCATGGCCGGGCGCGCGCCAGCGGTCGTCATGGTTTCCGGGCTCACGCAGTCGGGCAGTCAAATCGCGCTACGGGCATTGCAATTGGGAGCAGTCGACTTCTTTGCCAAACTAGCAGCGAATTCGAGCGCCGATCGCGAAACATGGACAAGCGAACTCATCTGCAAACTGCGCCGCGCCGCTGCGTTGCATCCAGTCAAGTTCGTGCCACCGATCCGTGGCTGTGTTCAGGAACCTTCGCACTGTGAACCCGCACTAGCAATTGCTCGTCAGTCACTTCAGGACAAACTTGTCGTAGTGGGAGTCGGCTCAGCGGCAACCGACTCACTCAATCGATTCGTGCTTCAGCTGCCACGGGACTGCTACCCGATTCTAGTCGCACAGCAATTGTCGCCGGTGCTGATCGATGCACTAGTGTCGATGCTTCGGAGAAGGGCCAACGTGGAAATCAAGATTGCAGCTGACGGCGACATTTTGACACCTGGCTGTGTCCACCTCGGGCCGGGAGATACTCACGTCAGTATTGCGACGAATGGGCGCGAGCGCTGTGTGAAACTGAAGCCCGGGGAGCCAATCCGTGGCTACATGCCGTGCATCGATCTGCTGTTTGAAGCGGCGTCTCGACAGCTAGGTTCAGATGCAATCGGCATTCTGCTCGACGGGGCCAGCGATGACGGTGAGGCTGGTCTAAAGCACTTGGTTGCCAACAGCGCTCGTGTCATGCGGCAGGCCAGGGACCTGCGTTTGACGACAGAGCCCCTAACCGCGCAGAGCCGCTGGGGCGGCGACATCCCTCAATTTTCAGTGGAGCGCATCGTCGAGTCAATCGGCAGGTAGCCCAATTGGCAAAAAGCTGGCTGCTTTGTGCTACTTCGGCAGGAGTTCCAATTCGCGCAGGCGCTCGACCAACTTGGCTCTCCCAATCGGCTTGGTGAGGTATCCGTCGCAGGCGCCGCGAAAGGCACTCATAATGTTAGCTTTGTCGCGAAGCGCTGTTGTCATAACGACCTTGCTTCCCCGGCCGATTGGGTACCCCGCCTGGTCCTCGAGAGTACGGACTTTTCGCAAAATCTGCAGGCCGTCCATGTCGGGCAACATGATATCGAGGCAGATCAAATCGAACGGTTCTTTCGACACGAGGCTCTCGTTGATGGCGGTGAGCGCAGGTGGGCCAGAATCGAATGCTTGTACAGCCCCATATTTGCTCAGTAGCTCGACCAGTAGCAGTCGGCTAGTCGTATCATCTTCGACAATCAGGCATCGCATGGCTTGGTACCTCTTGAGTCCGATAAGAGCGACATTCGGGGGTCGCGAAATCGCACAGTGTGTCGTTCATTGGGCGACGGCCTTCCGTTCGCGCAGCGAGCCGTTGCCCAACAGTTCGAGTACGCGGTTGGCCACCCTATCTAACGCCACGACCTCGTCCACCCCTCCCAGTTCAATCGCGACTTTGGGCATCCCAAAAACGATGCAACTCTCTTCGTTCTGCGCGATGGTGCGTGCGCCAGCCTGTTTCATGTCTAGCATGCCGCGCGCACCGTCCCCCCCCATTCCGGTCAAGATGACACCAATGGCGTTGCGTCCAGCTGTGGCCGCAACACTCTTAAACAGGACATCCACACTTGGTCGGTGGCGATTGACGGGGGGGCCATCGCGCACCTCGACGCAGTAGCGCGCACCGTCGCGTTTGAGCAACATGTGCTTGCCGCCAGGGGCAATCAAAGCAACTCCAGTGATTACAGAGTCGCCAGTACGCGCTTCGCGCACGTTCAAGGCACATATACCATCGAGCCGTTGGGCGAACGACTGGGTGAAGTGCTCAGGCATGTGCTGAACGATGACCGTGCCTGGCGATGTGGCAGGCATGGCGCAAAGGACCTCTTCGATCGCAACCGTGCCACCCGTCGAAGCACCGATTGCGATAACTTGATTGGTGGTTCGTAACAGTGCGGTTGGCGCGGTTTGGGTTGCGGTAGGATTGGCAACAATTCGAGCTCGGACCTTGACCCGGGCAGCCACGCGAACACGTTCGATGAGCTCCCGGCCAAGATCTCCGACGGTATACGCGGTACCAGGCTTACACATGACATCGACCGCGCCAAGTCGCAAGGCTTCAAGTGCAATGTCACTGCCGCGCGGCGTTAGCGACGAGACGATAATTACTGCTGTTGGACGATGTTCCATCACTTTCGCCAGAAAGGTGATGCCATCCATGCGCGGCATCTCGATATCGAGCAACATCACGTCGGGACTGTGCTGGACCAATAGCTCACGCGCCACATACGGATCTGGGGCGCTTCCGACGACGACAATGTCGGGCTCCTTCTCCAAGGTCCGAATCAGGACGCTGCGTACGATTGCAGAATCATCCACTACGAGGACGCGGATTGGCATGACTACCCGTCGAGAGTGACTCCAGCAATAAACGTGTAGCCAGCATCGGTGGACACGACGGCACGCTGGTCCGGTGGTATCGACCAGACATTGGTGTGGTCGAAATTTCTCCGAAGCGTATGTGGAGTTGACATTTCGTGGGGAACGGAGGCGCCCCACCAAGTGTCGAGCAGCCAAGCTGTCAAGATGTTGAGCAACTCTGCCGTGGCGTGCTCACAGTGGTCGGAGGTGGTATCGTGTTCGTCGCCCAACATTTCATTCGCTAGGTGCTTTGCCCCCACGTCGCTGACAGCAAGCCAACAAGTGCCGGCACGCACACCCGAGAAAGCAATGCCCGCCTCGATCGCAGGGCCCGGAGCCGGCAATGCCGCATCGGTATCTTCCACGAGCATGAACGCAGTTTCCTCGAGCATCCGCCCGAGTTGACTGACAAGTGCTTCACGCAAAACTAAGTCAGTCATGACCTGCCTCGCCTCCTTCTTTGTCCGCGCTCATATCTTTGGACAAGCTGCGTATTACTGCTCGAATCTGTTCAGGTCGAAAGGGCTTGCGCAATACCGCTCGAACGCCCCACTTTACCAGCTCTTCTTGGTGTTTCTCAGTGGCGTCAGACGAAACCACGACCACGGCAACCGACTTGTAGCGCGGGTCCTGGGACATCCGCTCGATGAGTTCTAGCCCAGTCATGCGCGGCATGTGAATGTCGGCGAACACGATCGATACTTCGCCTTTGGAAAGTTGAGCGAGCGCCTCGACGCCATCGCAGGCCTCACACACCGACTCTGGCGCGTGCCCGCTCAGATCGAGCGCCTTTTTGAGCATAGCGCGCATAATCGGAGAATCGTCCACAATCAGTACGGAAGCCGTCATTGGGCGTGTGCCTCAGCAGTTATGGTGCGACAGAGTTCCACCAGGGCGTCTAGCGACTCACTGGCAATGCGTTCGATGGTCGAGGCGCGCAACCCCAGGCGCCTAAAGGCGGCTTGATCCAAGGAACGAGCCAATCCTGCCACATCCTCGCCGTACCCGATGGCATGTGCCGTGACATTGGCGACATGCACAACATCAGTCAAATGTGCGTATGCTTGCCTTGCGTGAGCATCGGGCTCGTGGTGCCCGGTGGCCGCGCCAATGATATCGGCAGGAAGCGCCCAGGCACTACCGATTACGGCTGCCACCTCTGTGTGATTCGTGCCGAAGAGTGTCTGTTCAGCACTGACGAGCGTCGCTCGTTGGTCGAGGTGTGAAACAAGGTCGTCTTGCCGCTCTGCCAAGTGGCGGCTCAAAATGAGCTTGCCGATGTCGTGCAGCAAACCGCTTACGAACCAAGGCGCGTCCCGACCTGGAAGGCACTGCTGACCAATGCGTTCGGAAAGGTACCCCACGGCGACGCAGTGCGTGAGGTAGGCGGTCGCGCTGATTCGATACCCTGGTAGCTCCTTGGGTAAAGTTGCCTGAAGACCCGCGGCCACGACCAGGTCGCGTACACGCGAGTGCCCGAGGAGCGTTACTGCATGGCTCGGCGAGCGGACTTGGCGTCGCAGACCAAAAACAGGGCTGTTGGCAGTGCGGAGCACATTGGCCGTCAGCGCAGCGTCAATCAGCATTGCCTTTTCGATTGCGTCCGCCGAAGTGTTTACAACGCGCAAGAGGCGCATCAGCTCTTGAACTGCCGACGATAGAGGTGGCAAAGCCCTAGCGTCGCGCGCGAGGGTACGAGGGTCGATCATAGCTCGATCTCCTCGTTTTGGCTCTTAACGATGCAGCGGCCAGTGCGAATGTCGAGGGTGACGGTGCGTGATTTCTGCCCGCCCACGTCCTCTGACGTGATCAGAACGTTTGTTTTCCAAAGCATTCGGCGCAGTACGGTGATGTTGCGCTTGCCAATCTCGAAGGTGCCTTGGTCGTCGTAGAGTTGTCCGCCTCCGGCAACCTTCACGACAAGGTCGCTCTTCTTGCAACCGAGTTCATACATCGAGTGGAAGAGAACTGGCACTCCCGTATCGGCGAACATAGCCGGTTTCAGCTTGGCCTTCTCGAGATTGGTCGATGACAGTGGCAACATGTAGTGAATCATGCCGCCTGCGAGCACGACCGGGTCGTGGAGGATGACCGCAATGCACGAGCCAAGTGCATACGTAATCAGGTGATCATCGAGGTTCTTCGACACGACGTGCTGTGCGATGTCGACGATTACGCGACTCATGGCGTGCTCCCCGTTGGGTGTAGCGAGGCGCGCTTCTTGGGAGCGACACTGATGGAGCTGAGCGCATAAACCGATGGCTGCAGGACGCGGAAGCGTGAGTTGAGGCCGTTGAGCGTCTCAGAATGGCCGATCATGAACAACCCGTCCGAGGCGAGGAGACGCTCGATGCCTGAGATAAGCCCCTGGCGCACGCGTTGGTCGAAATAGATCATGACATTGCGACAAAATACCGCGTCAACAGGTCCTGGCATCGGGAACGGTGGAGCCGAGAGGTTGAGCCGGCGGAAGACCACATGCGACCGAAGCGAGTCAACGACTTCGTACGTCGGATCGTCAGCATGCTTGTCACCAACCAACGAAAAATATTTGCAGCGCAGGTGCTTTGGGACCTTGGCAAGGCTGGAAGCCGGGTAACGGCCTTCGCGTGCCTTGTCAAGGATTCGCGTCGAAATGTCTGTTGCCAGAATGCGCCAATCCACCTTTGCGCCGTTGAGCGCATTCGCGATGACCAGAGCCATCGTGTAGGGTTCCTCGCCGCTCGAAGAGGCAGCCGACCAAAACCGTAGGCGCGAGTGGCCCTCGCGAACCCGGCGCTCGACGAATTCGGCGAGTAGAGCGAAGTGCACCTCTTCGCGAAAGAAGCTGGTAAAGTTCGTCGAAATGACGTCGAGAAAATGGACGATCTCCTCGCCTTCACCATCACTCATCAGGTACTCAAGGTATGCTTTCGGGTTGGGGAGCCCGAGCACTCGAAGGCGTTTCGCCACCCTTGCCCCGACGAGTGTCTCCTTGCCCGCCGACAAGCGGATCCCCGCCCGCGTATAGGCAATCTCGGCGAATTGTTCGAACAGTTCCTTGTTCACGTGGCGATGTCCAGTCTACCAACGAGTTAGTGGGAGTGGGCGCCCGAAGGCGCCCACTCATGACTTGTCTAGAAGTCCCTGAACTCAGGGTCACCATCGAATGGGATCACTTCTTCCACAGTTGGCTTGCGCACACCGTTGCCGCCATTGTTTCTCGGACGCGGCGCCCCCGCCGGAGCAGGGCGTCTGACAGGTACGCTCGCTGTGGCCGTTCTTCTGCGGAGTTCGACCGTAGCATCGCGCTTCACTGTACGTCGCGAGGCATCTCGCTCGAGCTGGAAGCGACCGACGAGGCCAGTCAATTCCTCGGATTGGCTAGAGAGTTCTTCTGCAGCGCTCGAGGATTCTTCGGCATTGGCGGCGGCAACTTGCACTACCTTGTCCATTTCTCCGACCGCTGTGTTTACCTGTTCGATCCCGCGCGACTGTTCCTGACTGGCAACTGCAATCTCGCTCACGATGTCATTGACCTTGCCCGCGGCGGATACGATTTCCGTCAGGCTGCCCGCCACCTCACCCGAGATAACGCGACCATTTTCCGCGTGGCCGACGGACATCTTGATCAGATCCTCGGTCTTCTTGGCGGCTTCTTTCGACCGAAGCGCCAAGCTGCGGACTTCCTCGGCCACGACGGCGAAGCCGCGACCAGCATCCCCCGCTCGCGCGGCTTCGACCGCGGCGTTGAGCGCAAGTAGGTTGGTTTGGAAAGCGATTTCGTTGATGTCTTTGATGATTTGGGATGTGCCTTCGGAAGCGGCGCGGATCTTCTCCATGGCATCAATCATGCGCGTCATGGCAAGCCCGCCCTTTTCGGCGGCCTCCTTCGTGGATTGAGCGAGCGTGCGCGCTTGAATCGTATTGTCTGCGTTCTGCTTGGTCATGCCCGACATTTCCTCGAGGCTGCTCGAGGTCTCTTCGAGGCTGCTTGCCTGCTCAGATGCACCCTGCGCCACCTGCTGACTAGAAGACGCAATCTGTTGAGATGCCGAGGATACCTGTTCCACCGCGTCGGCCACCTGAGACAGTGCGTCGTGCAGGGCCTTGGCTGTGTTGTTGAGAGCCGTCTTGATTCTCGCGTGATCCCCGTTGTATTCACCCATTACCCGAGCGCGCAGGTCATAGTGTGAAAGGGACTCGAGCACCGTTGTAGCTTCCATTATCGGGTTGATGACGGCATCGAGCGTCTTGTTGACGCCTTCGACGATCTTGCGGAAGTCGCCCGCGTGCTTGGTTGCGTCTGCACGAGTCGCCAGCCGACCTTCGACTGCAGCTTGCGACAGCGACTGAGCGTCAGACACAAGTTCATTGACGGCCTCGATGCATTGGTTCAGGTTGTTCTTGATCGTGTTGAAGTCGCCGTTGTACTGGTCGCTGATCTTGACGGGGATATTCCCCTTGGAGATCTTGTCAACGTAGTCGGCAGCCACGTTGAGTGGGCCAATGACCGAGTCCAAGGTTTCGTTGACGCCCTGCACGATCTTACGGAAGTCACCGAAGTGCTTGCTAGCATCCGCGCGGGTGGCAAGTTTGCCTTCAACGGCAGCCTTGGCCAACATGGTCGCGTCGGCCACGAGAATGTTCACCGCATCGACACATTGGTTCAGGTTGTTTTTGATATTGTTGAAGTCACCGTTGTAGCTATCGGTGATCTTGCTTGGGATGTTGCCCTTGGAGATCTTGTCGACGTAGTCGGCAGCGACGTTGAGCGGCCCAATCACCGCGTCTAGGGTGTCGTTGACGCCCTGGACGATCTTGCGGAAGTCGCCCTGATGCTTAGCTGCGTCGGCACGGGTGGCTAGTTTGCCTTCAACGGCAGCCTTCGAGAGGACGCCCGCGTCGGCCACGAGGATATTTACCGCGTCGATGCATTGGTTCAGGTTGTTCTTAATCGAGTTGAAGTCACCATTGTAGCTGTCGGTGATTCGGTTCGGGATGTTGCCCTTAGAAATCTTGTCCACATAATCGGCAGCCACGTTGAGCGGCCCAATCACGGAATCCAACGTCTCGTTGACGCCTTGGACGATCTTGCGGAAGTCGCCGAAATGCTTGGAAGCATCCGCACGGGTAGCCAGTTTGCCTTCGACCGCCGCCTTCGAGAGCACTCCGGCATCGGCTACGAGCGCGTTCACCGCGTCGATGCATTGGTTCAGGTTGTTCTTGATGTTGTTGAAGTCGCCATTGTAGCTGTCGGTGATGCGGCTCGGAATATTACCCTTGGAGATCTTGTCAACGTAGTCGGCAGCCACGTTGAGCGGCCCAATCACGGAATCCAACGTTTCGTTGACGCCTTGGACGATTTTGCGGAAGTCGCCGAAATGCTTGGAAGCATCCGCACGGGTGGCTAGTTTGCCTTCGACCGCCGCCTTCGAGAGCACTCCGGCATCGGCTACGAGCGCGTTCACCGCATCAATGCATTGGTTCAGGTTGTTCTTAATCGAGTTGAAGTCACCATTGTAGCTGTCGGTGATTCGGTTCGGGATGTTGCCCTTAGAAATCTTGTCCACATAATCGGCAGCGACGTTGAGCGGCCCAATCACGGAATCCAAGGTCTCGTTGACGCCTTGGACGATCTTGCGGAAGTCGCCGAAATGCTTGGAAGCATCCGCACGGGTAGCCAGCTTGCCTTCGACCGCCGCCTTCGAGAGTACCCCCGCGTCGACCACTAAGTTATTTACTGCGTCGATGCATTGGTTCAGGTTGTTCTTGATGTTGTTGAAATCGCCATTGTAGCTATCGGTGATCTTCGCGGGGATGTTGCCCTTGGAGATCTTGTCGACGTAGTCGGCCGCGACGTTGAGCGGGCCAATCACGGAGTCCAGGGTCTCGTTGACGCCTTGGACGATCTTGCGGAAGTCACCGTGGTGCTTGGAAGCGTCCGCACGAGTGGCCAGTTTGCCTTCAACCGCGGCCTTCGAGAGGACGCCCGCGTCGGCCACGAGCGCGTTCACCGCATCGATGCATTGGTTCAGGTTGTTCTTGATCGTGTTGAAGTCGCCGTTGTATTGGTCGCTGATCTTGACGGGGATATTCCCCTTGGAGATCTTGTCGACGTAGTCGGCAGCGACGTTGAGCGGCCCAATCACGGAATCCAACGTTTCGTTGACGCCTTGGACGATCTTGCGGAAGTCGCCCTGATGCTTAGATGCGTCGGCACGAGTGGCAAGTTTGCCTTCAACCGCGGCCTTAGCGAGCACACCGGCATCGGCAACCAGCGCGTTGACGGCCTCGACGCATTGATTGAGGTTGTTTTTGATATTGTTGAAGTCACCGTTGTAGCTATCGGTGATCTTGCTTGGGATGTTGCCCTTGGAGATCCTGTCGACGTAGTCGGCAGCCACGTTGAGCGGGCCAATCACGGAGTCCAGGGTCTCGTTGACGCCCTGCACGATCTTGCGGAAGTCGCCTTGGTGCTTGGAAGCGTCCGCACGAGTGGCCAGTTTGCCTTCAACCGCGGCCTTCGAGAGCACACCGGCAT